>Ga0187857_10000710_pt1 | contig 39262 bp, 32 predicted proteins | sample June2016WEW_8_10_FD_132984 | JGI IMG/M metagenome (GOLD analysis project Ga0187857, IMG submission 132984) | Peatland microbial communities from SPRUCE experiment site at the Marcell Experimental Forest, Minnesota, USA - June2016WEW_8_100 | ecosystem: Environmental > Terrestrial > Soil >... | reverse complement strand
TGGCTATGTCGGTTTCTTTGTTAAAAGCAATCATTGACAGCACTAAGTGAAATATACCCTCCTTAACTTTGAGTATGTAAAATTGATTTAGGTGAACGAGAAGAAAGAGAATTAAGCCTTTACAACCGGGATATCTGTCCAGGATGTCGTGAATTGGGGAGATCGCCTTGTCTGCCTCATCCACCACGGTCGCGCGAAGCCGGAGGAGGCATGGATGAGAGTTCCTCTGCCCCATCGCCTGTTTACTTCATCCACGGTCTGCATGAGTTTTAGCTCTTGTTCCCCTTCACGACTGGTGTGGAAAAGGTTCATTTGCACCTGTCCTCTCTGACATATTCCGGAGAGCATTACCCCTGCCTTCCTATATGCCGGACCTTTCCGGTATACACGTTCCAGAAGGGCCTTGGCATACCGTATGAGGTCAGGGGTGTACGAGGTGGCAACAGGAATTGTGGTAGAGCAGAAATGAGTCCTTGGATGCCCATCATTGAATGGAAACTCGATGAGCATCACTTGGATGATGGATGCAGCAGAATTCTGTTCACGCAGTTTCTCGGATACCCTGGATGTATAAGCGGATACAGCTTCCTTAAGCTCATTAAGGGTATAGACCTTACGGCCAAAGGACCTGGAGCACATAATGGACTTTTTGGGTTGCTCTCCTTCATCAAGGGGTATGCAGGACGTACCTCTAAGCTCCATAACTATGCGCAGGCCCACAACAGTCATGTGCTTTCTAACCCAGGAAGCAGGTGCATTCCTCAAATCCAGCGCAGTCAAGATCCCATGTCGCCTGAGGAGCTTGGTATACTGCCAACCAACCCCCCATACATCTCCCACATCAATGTCGGCGAGGGTTTCTATGTGGTCTGTGATATCGAATACTCCTTGATATTCACTCCGCTTCTTCACTAGCTTTGCAGCAGCCTTAGCAAGTGTTTTGGTGGGAGCTATCCCGATGGACACAGGGATGCCGACCCATCTTTTTACGGTCTTCCTGATAATTCTTCCATACTCAGTGAGGTTCTCAGGAATGCCGGTGAGATCTAGAAAAGCCTCATCTATTGAATAGACCTCCATCTCGGGAGTAAAGGTAGCAAGTGTCCCCATTACACGGGCAGACAGATCGCCATATAGCGGGAAGTTAGATGAAAAGACGTGCACTTTGTTTTTTGCGATGAGAGTTTGACACTGATGCAGAGGTTCTCCCATCTTAATGCCTAATGCCTTAGCTTCGTTTGATCTGGCTATGATACACCCATCATTGTTTGAAAGTACGACAACCGGTTTACCATCAATAGAAGGGTTAAAAACACGTTCGCAGGATGCATAAAAGTTGTTGCAGTCTACCAGAGCAAAGATCTGTTCCATTGATCACACCTTGTGGATTACGTAAGAAACGACTCCCCACACCTCCACCTGCATGCCGTCCGTTATCTCGATAGGCTTAAACTGAGAATTTTCAGCCAGGAGGAAACATCTGCCATCTATGTGGTTATACCTTTTCACTGTAAAGTCGCCATTGACCATGGCAATCACCACATTACCCGATTTTGGTTCCAAAGCTCTGTCTACGATGAGGATATCGCCGGTATGAATACCCGCCCCGGTCATCGAATCTCCTGCAACTCGGACAAAGAATGTTGCAGACGGATGTTTGATGAGAAACTCATTGAGGTCGAGATTCTTTTCAATGCTGTCTTCTGCCGGTGAGGGGAATCCAGCAGATATGCCTACAGAGAAGAGGGGTATCTTGAGGCTAGACTTGCTTTCGAAGCCCCAGATTCCTGTAACACGCAATTCGTTTTTTTCTGAGATTTTTGTCACAAGCAGGAGATACTAACACCACGGGAGTTGACTGTAAAGGAGAGCGGGGGAAGAGATCTGGATAACCGTGCAAAGCTCCTGTGCATGGACAACTTATCATTATTTGATGTACAACCCAGTATATCAGAAGAGGAACGAATAATGTGCGGCCGTTTCATCCAGATCATTGACCCAGAGCAGATCGAGGTAGGCTTCTCAGAGTTGGAAGTGGACGAGGAGGCTCTGAGTCACTTTACCCAGAGCTATAACGTCACGCCCACGAAAGATATTCTGACCGTGATTAATACCCCTACGCCGAGGCTTACCCTCACTCGTTGGGGACTTATACCTTACTGGGCAAAAGATAAGAACATCGGGAACCGGTTGATAAATGCCAGGGCGGAGACGCTTACACAGAAACCGTCTTTTAAAGAGCCACTCAAACGAACCAGGTGCATCATCCCGGCAATGGGGTTTTATGAATGGGATACTGCGAATAAGACAAGGACGCCTTACCTCATCAAGCTAAAAAGCGGAAAGCCCATCGTCTTTGCTGGGCTTTGGGATAGGTGGCGTGATAAGGAAACCGGAAATACGATCATCTCAAGCACGATCATCACCACGGAAGCAAATTCACTGATCAAAAAGATCCATGACAGGATGCCTGCTATCCTATCTCCTGATTGCTTCAAGTCGTGGCTGAGTTCACAGAGAGAAGAGGAAGCTGCCTTGCTGAATTGCCTTAAGCCTTATCCTGCCGAGGAGATGGAAGCATATGAAGTCTCGAAACTTGTGAACGATCCTCGGAATGATTCTCCTGAAATCATGGAGCACGTTTTGAGATGATTATTCCCTCTTCAATTTAACTTCTTTCCAAGTCCCAGCCCCTGATTTTTTTCTATTTTTATCGATGGAGCCTTTGCAGAACGCATCGTTTGACCGTCATATGAAACATACCGGTGCATCTGCATCTTATCGTATTGCTTGTCATAGGATACCATGTAGCGAACACCCTTCGATTCAATCACTGCATATTTATTGCCGCCGAGTTCCTCGATCTTTGTATAATAGCCTTCCACAGCCCTTTCTCTTGGGAAGTCAACCTTAAGCCCCCTATCTTGCATGCGCTGGCAGTAATTGAATTCTTCCGGAGTAAGTTTCCGGTCGGGTGTCGATATGCCTTTTTCTCCCTGCTTCTCCTGAGAAACTTGTTGTTGTATTTCCTTCTCAGGGGTTCTGCTCCGCTTGGCATATCCCAATTCCTTTCCATCATAGGCTACATAGTGGTGCATCTGCATCTGGTCGTATTGCTTCTCATAGGGTATCAGGTAGCGATTCCCCTTGGTTGGATTAGCATGGGTATCGATAACTGCATATTTCCTTCCGCCAATCTCTTCCACTCTCGTAAAGTATCCGGCTACAGATTTATCTTTGGGTAATTCAACTTGAATGCCTCTTTCCTTCATTTGTTTGACATACTGTTCCTGGTCTCTTTGCTGTTGCCATTCCTGGGCCTGGATGCGTCTTTCTTCGTGAGTCATAACCCTCTCAGCCTCGATGACTCTGTTATCCACTTCAATGCCCCTGGGCAGTCCATAATCAACAACCAGACTCTTAGGCCGTTCTCTGCTCATGACTCTCTGCAGGTCTTCAAAGTTCCTGAATTCATCCTTGCCGTAGTACATGGTCACATTTTCTCTATGTCTGCTCATGGCAACATATGCAGTATGCTTATCAAAATGACGTGAGCCGAGCACAAAGGTATGGTCAAGTGTTGAACCCTGTGTCTTATGCACGGTGGCTGCATAGCCGTGATCGAAATCTTTATACATGCTGGTATCGATAGCGACCCTGTCGCCTTTATCGAGTTTGACGGATATGGCTCCCCGGTTGATGCTCTCTACTGTACCGAGAGAACCATTCCTTACGCCTAAAGAATGCTCGTTCCTGAGGAATATAATCCGGTCCCCGGTGCAGAAATTTCTCTCTCCTTTTTCGGTCATGAATGTGTGTTCGTAGCCACGAAGTTCTCCGTGCATTTTTCTGTGTTCTCTTGCCCCCTGATTAAGTTCATTTACGTCCTTGTTTGTGTAGGCCATCATGAGGCTGGTCTCGTGTTTCTGTTTTGAAAGTTGTTGTTGATCCGCCCATTCTTTCAGCATCTGATCCTTGGCGTCCTGCCTGGTCTGGAGTTCATGGATATGACTATGGTCGTGGTACATTTCCAGGGCTTTTTCTGCTTGTTCTTTGTTGCCTGAGAATTCTACGGTTGCCTGTTTCTGCCAATCAACATGTTGTCTTCTCACTTCTGCAAGTTCCACGTATCCGGTTCTCTGGATAATACCTCTGAATGATCCTCCTGCCTCGATTGACTGAAGCTGTTCATTGTCTCCCACAAGGATCACTTTTGCTCCTGTATCATGGGCGTGCTCTAGAATCTTATGCATCTGTCTTGTTCCAACCATACCTGCTTCATCGATCACCAGGATCTGGTCTTTGTTGAGTAGATTTCTCTCATTTTCCCAATCATCCAACTGCCTGAAGATGGTTGTGCTTTCGATGCCGCTTTCATTCTGAAGGCCTTCTGCTGCGATGCCCGAAAGTGCAAGGCCTCTTACCCGATATCCTCCTGCTTCATATGCTTCTTTGACAGCTCCAAGGGTGTAGCTTTTCCCTGTTCCTGCACGACCGATCATGACGGAGATATCATCGCCCTCTGCGATACTTCTGAATGCCTTTTCCTGCTCCTCGCTCATGGTGTAGTTTTTCGCTGTCTGGTTGATGATAGCCTGCTCCAGGACGTGACCGTTTGAAGATGTCATGACTCTCGCATTATCGAGCATGGTCTTCTCGCTCATCATCATTGTGCGGGTAGAGAACAGGTCTTCCCCTTTCTCGTTTTTCCCGATCTTGATGAGCTCTTGACTGTTCTCAAGGGCAGAGAAAACACGGTTGAACTGATCCGCATCTGCGCTGTGCCGGAAGGCAAAATCCATGATGTCTTCCCGCTTGAACACGGCATCGTAATGCCCAACGAGCTTCAAGGCTTTTATCGGATCGTTGATAATACGTTCTCCGTTCTCGCGGCATATCCTCTGGTACTCTTCGAGGCGATCAAGTCCTCGGGTTTCTTGCAGGTGGAGGTAACCTTTGGGCAGGTATTTTGCTGCTATCCCGATCTTCGATGTCGGCTCAAGGTCAATGCCTCTATCTGCAAAGCTTCTGTGGTCTACTTGGATATCGTGACCTGCTTCCAGCAATTTCCGGTTCTGGATATTCGCCCACTCTTCCCGCCATTTCAGGAGTTCTGCTTTATCATTCCATGCGGTTACTTTTTTACCAAAGCCATCCCTGGTAACTTCTCTTGTTGTAAGCATAATATGAACATGAGGATTTTTATCACTCTTATGGATGCAGATGTCGGCTATCATGCCTCTGTCCACGAATTGACTCTGTGCATATTCCTTTACGAGGGCTACCTGTTGTTCGAAGTTCAGTTCCTTGGGAAGAGCTAACTCGACTTCCCGGGAGAGGCGTGCATCTTTTCGTTTCTCGACTCTTTCGACTTCATTCCAGAGGGTCTGCCGGTCTTTCAGTCTCTCCGGTGCATTTTCCGGAAGGAGGATCTCTGCATAGGCGAGGTCCTTTTTCTTCGTATAGTCGAATGTCATGTCCAGGCGTTCATCATAGAGCTTATCCCGCGAGCGGTAGGCTGCTGCGGAAACGGCGCATTTGCCTCCACCTCTGCTGATTATTTTAACTTGGATATGATAACACGCCATTTAATGCCTCTTCCTCAGCTTTAGCACCGAGCGCATATGTCGCTTGCGACATGTATGTGCGCCTTTCCTTCGTAAAGTTTTTGGCCCTTCGGTCTGCTCATGCATGGGGATTGCCTCGTACGTTACGATAAATCCCGATACGCTACCGGGCTCATGAAAAACCTTGGTGTGCTCTCGCTTGACATCTAACCTCACATAAATTAAAACATAACAACATTTGTATTTATATTACTTTGAGAGGGCAGAATGCAACCAAAAAAGACAGATTCACTCACAAAACTTCTGCAGAAAAAACAGAAGATCGAACAACAGATTTCCAATGCCAAGACCCGCCTGAAGAAAGTGGAACGGGCCGCAGACACGCGGAAGAAGATCCTCATCGGAGCTTACTTTCTCGAAGTCAAATACAAGGGCAAAGAGGAAGAGCTCATCAAGATCATGGATGGCTTCCTGGTCCGTGATAATGACCGGGCTCTCTTCGGCCTTCCGCCAAAGGGGTAATGATTCTCTAAAAGTTAGCTAGTCGAATAATACAGCCTGTTTCGGCCTTATTCTTCCAGCTCCGGGTATTTCCTTTTTCTTGACCTTTATTTTGTGGGTTGAGGCAATCGTATTTTGCATATCTGCTGCTGATATTTCGTACTTCCTGACGATTTCGAGAAGACCGTCGAGGTAGTCTTCGATGACATGTCCCTCTTCTGTCGATTCATAGCGATACGTTTCTATCATATCGCCAAGACAATCGGCTATCGCTGCCTTGATATCCAGAATGGCCAATGGCTTTAGATCACAACTCACTTTGCTTAGGAAGTCATTGAGCTTCTGGGAAGGAATCTCATAATTGAATATCTTTTCATAGAGGTCACCGATACCGGAAACATATTCATAGGGTTCATCCTCCGTTGAAATGGAAAGGATGTCTTTATATTTTTCTTCAATCTGATGGTAAAACTCGGAGAAAGGGTCCCGTGAACGTTTTGATCTGCTTGTGCAACTCTCATCGTTCTGTTCCTTCTTCTGAATGATAGCTCCCATTGAATAACTCCTCAAACTTAAGCTTTCCCAAAACATTTTTCCTGAACCCCTTCACAAAGCCCTGAGGGGTTTCAGAAAAATGATTCAAAAGACTGCGGAGCCATCCATTGATAAACTTGAGATTTCATGAGCCCCTGGAGCGCTGCAAGCCTCATGACAATGGATTTTTCCATTGGCGTGAGGCTTATCGAAGCGAGTGAAGGGGGCGATAATTTAAAGAAATCAGGGCCACAAAGTGGTCCTTCCTACTGTTGTCTCAAACACAAATCGAGATAAGATCTCAGGCGACCTTGCCCCCGGGTCTCCATGGAGACCCGGGGGCAACTTTGATTTTATACTGACTGCAGCTTGTCACATCCGGCAATCTTGTTAATCTCGCAAACTAAATCCATGCGTTTGAACCGGATATGCATGTTTCCGTTTTTATGCCATGTGCATTCAAAGTATTCTGTTTCTGTTTGCCATTTCATTTCCCTCATGGCGTCTCTGATTCTTGTGAGAAGATTACCCGGGTACTTTGGCATACCTGCACCATCCAGCAGATGAAATATCTTGTCCATGTCCCATAAACTGTCTTCTCTGTAGCTTGAGAGGGTTGTCCAATACTTGTTATGGTCGATTATTCCCGGGATGATGGCTTTTTCTTTCAGGGCAGTTCTCTGGTTGGTCTTGAGTCCGGTCCTTTGCGGCCTCAAGAAGTTGAATACGTCTTCAATCATCTGCTTTTTAAACTCATCCCCCCGGGTAATAAAGGAAAACATCAGCTTGTGTATATTCTCCTCTGTAAATTCGGGTACGTTTCCATCAGAAAGCTGCTTCTCGATACTCGAAATTTCTCTGGCCGGAAGAAGGTTCTTGATCCGTGAAAAGAGGACCTTCCAGCAGTTAATCCGTACACCCTTCCTTGAGTCCTCTTTATCCCTTTCAGGGTCGTATAAATCCATATCATAACGGCCTATCTTGCATGGGAAGAACCGTCCCCCTATGATCTTCTCATAGAGTCCTTTTATCCTGACGAGCCTTGCATAAGCCTCATCCAGATCGGCCAACATTTGCTGATAGGCGGTAACGAGATCACTGGTTTTCATTTCAGTCAAAAGATCATTCATGGATATTCCTCCCTTTAAATTATTGGCCTCCAGGGAGTTCCTCCCCAAAAAACCAATTTTTCCCTGACCCCTTTCACAAAACCCTTAAGGGGTTAGGAAAAAAGGATGATAAGGTCGCGAAGCCACCTTGAATAATCCTTGGCATCCTGGATGCCTCTGAAGCGTTGCAAGCAGCATGACAACTCCGTTGGCAGGACGCTTTGATAGCAAGTGAAAGAGGCTAGGCACTGTTTTCCCGGAATTAAAGCTAACAGCATAAAGCGGACGCGGCGCATGCGCCGCGTCCGGGAGCAGGGGAATTACCCATGCCCTACTTCATCCTCGTGGTTCTCTTCTTCTTGCCTACCCATGATGTAGTTGACTGCTTTCTGGGCCTGGGCAGCGGCCAGGACAACGAGCTTTGAATCCTTGCTGATAGAGTCCCTCCACCCTTGGATATATGCCGCTGAGTTCTCAATGGTGGCATGGGCAATACCGGTGATTGCGCACAGGTAGGCAGCCCCCATCTCGGCTATAAGCTCTTCCCGTGCGTAGTTCTTCGATCCGAAAGGTGCTGGTGTGGTCAAGGTCTCCCGGTTGAGTCGAGTTTCTAAGCCTGTGCTGTGGGTTGCCTCATGGAATAGTACACTAAAATATTCCTCCTGGTTCACGAATGCAGACCTATTGGGCATCTTTATCAGATCCTCTACAGAGTTATAGCAGGCCTTTGTGAATCCGTGCTTTATCTCAGGCCTTCCCTTATATCCTTCTATAATAGCCTCAGCTTCGGCTATGGGGTCCGTGTGTGTCTCTTCCTCTTGCTCAGGATAGGTGATCCCTTCACACTGCAGGGCATTGAATACCCGGTAATACTTTAAGAAGGGGATGTTCTTCTTTTCCAGTTGGCTGGTGTCCTTGTTTACTTCATCCACTTCTTTGAAGTTCCAGAAAACCACGATGGAGCTTTTCTCTCCCTTCTTAATGGTCCCTCCGAGGGTCTTGGCCTGGTTGAAGGTGAGCCAGTAAGGAGAGGCATAGCTGGAAGCAAGGAGCAACCATACATTGATCCCTCGATACTTCTTGCCGGTCACCAGGTTAAGGGGAAGCCGGATCTTGCTAGTCCAGGGTTTTCTCCAGGGGATAACACCAGCACATAAATGTTTTAGAATCTGCTCGGTCACGATCTCGAATACGTTTGCCATTGGTCTTTCCTCCTCTAATAAATTAATTTACTTTAGGTAAACCCCCGGCTCTGCCGGGGTGACTCGCCGGAGTTTGACAATTCCGGGAATATTGAAGAGCCTCCTAACTGTGAACCGCTCAAAGTTTACAGAAGTGGAGGCAAAACATGGAAGATGAGCAGAGTCTAAGGCACACCAGGTGGGAATGCAAGTATCATGTTGTATGGATACCGAAATATCGAAGGAAGACGCTGTATGGGCAGTTGAGGAAGTATCTTGGTGAGGTGATGAGGAAACTTGCCATACAGAGGGAGAGCATGGTTATCGAGGGACATCTGAAGCAGGACCATATACACATGCTGATATCGATCCCGCCGAAGTATTCGGTATCCCAGGTGATCGGGTATATCAAAGGGAAGAGTGCGATACATATAGCTCGGGCATACATGGGGCGAAGGAAGAATTTTACGGGTCAGCAATTTTGGGCCAGGGGCTACTATGTGAGTACAGTAGGGTTGGACGAGGAAGTAGTCCGGTCATACATCCAGAAGCAGGAGCAAGAAGACCAGCGACTTGAGCAGATGAACATGTTCAGCTAGAGACAAAGGCAATCGGGTAAAACCGCTTTGAGCGGTTCATGATTTACACAAACCTCCGGCTTTGCCGGAGGTCATGATTTTTTTCAACCCGTTCACCCCTGATTCATGGGTTGATAAAAATCGGAGATAAAAGACCGCGAAGCCTCCTTGTAGAAAGCCCCTGAAACGTTGCAAGCAGCGTGACAACGTATTCTTGTTGGCGCGGTGCTTATAAAGCGAGAGAAAGGGGCGCGAATTGCTTATGAAAGATCTTTGAGCCTAAATTGTTCTGTATACATCCTTTATGCTTTTATGCCCGCATCCGCCGGTTACCCGGCGGACGCGGCGTTGTCAAATATTTTTGCTTTCAAGAACCTCGGATAAGTAATGCTCTCCGAAATGCAGATCTCTCTCGATGCCGAGTCCCATCACCTTTACACTTTCAAGTTCATCAAGAGAGAAATATCCCAGTTCAGCGTATAAGGGATTACCTAGATTCACGAAGCCAAAGAACATCCTTTCCTCCGGATCGTACTCGGTTGCATACCAAGTGGCAGCGGACATAGGGTGAAAGAACTTGGCGATTATTTTCACCTGGTCCTTCGGTTTCCCATCGGTCTCGTAAAGCCTCGGAAACTGATTGATCAACTCAACTGTTAAAAGCTTCATAAAGCCCTCCTTTGATTTGGTCTAATGCGCGAAAACAACATTTTTCCTCCCTCCCCCTTTCACCTGAGATTGAAGGGAGAGGGAGGAACGACCGAAAGAAAGGCTTTGTTTCCTTCCTTAAAGAAGCCATCGAAGCGCTGCAAGCGGCATGACAGGTTTATCAGCCTGGCGGGACGCTTAGAAGGCGAGCGGAGAAGGCGTTACAATCCATTTCAGGATTATTTTAGCATTATTATGTATACAGCCAAGATTGACCATATAATCAAATAGCTCATAGTGGTCTGTGCAAGTGGTCTCTGCCCCACACATAGAGATTTTCGAATAAAACCTGCAAAATTAACAAAACACTGTCTCTTGTACTTCATTCGTATTTTTCTTCTTGACTCAATCAAGATAGGGTGCCCCTATTATTTTCCAAAGGGATAGTCATGGACGCAGGATGTAAGGGTTTTTTACGCGACGTCGCAATCTACTTCCGCGACTTTCTGGAAACTGACTTCCACAAGCGACGTTTACCGAAACGATCCGTTCAACTCCGGAATCAGGACAATCTATTGGTCGGCATCAAACTCGACAAATATCCCGCATTTGTTGAGATAGTCTGGAAGCTTATTCGTGGAGGATTTAGCCGATCCATCCTAAAGCAGATTTCAAAGGGAAGTTACCGGGCATTGATACCTGCCTCCCTAGTTGCATTGGTTGAAGCCCAACTTAAGAGAGTTAGCTCTGAAACTCTTGATTCAATCGCCACAACCCTTGCTAAGGAGGCCAGACGCCTCGGTAAAGCACATAAGGAAGAATATGACAGGGCTGTTGAAGCGCTCCTTTCCATTGCTGGAACCCTTGTTAATGCACAGGTCGTCAAACCTCTTGTAAGCAGCCTTGCCAAGCCGCTTGCAAACTTGGCGGTCAGCGATGAAAACCTTACCTATCTGTTGGAAGAGGAGTTAACAGCCGTCCTTGTCCGGCCACTCGATGAGATTATTGCCATCATTGTACGTGAAATAATTGCCGGTGAGGAGGCCGATGCAGAAGCCCGCTTTGCAACACAACTTCAGCTTGAAGAGGTCAGGGGCACCATCAAAGGTTTCTTCGAAACCTATCAGGCTGCCGATCTGTATCTGGAACTATTCGAGCTTGTCCGTAACAAGGGAATGCTTGAAGGTCAGGATGTCTATCTTTACTTCGGAGAGATAAGCTACAGTAATACTAGGTTTCCGCTTTTTTATATCCCTATCGACTTGCTCCGAGAGAGAGAGACACTCGTTGTAGAGTTTGATCCCCATGTATTTATCAACAAGAAGGCACTCGATTTCATTGTCCAGGAGTACTGCAGGGAGACGGAGAAAAAAGGAAGTCTCTCAAGCGTTACCGAACGAATCATTTATCTATCTAACCAGGGAGATGGTTTCCAGATTCTCGTACAAGAAGTCTTCAATGAACTGATCAGTTACTTTGCCGCCGATGCTAAAATAGACATTGGGTCAGCCAAATCGCAGATTGCAAAAAGTAAGTTTATCAATATCAGTAATGCCACCAGTTTCGCTCTTTTTGAAAAATCTGACGAAGCCGTAATTAACGACTATGAAGAGATCCTCCGTCAGTTAGCCCTTGACGAGAGTGAACTAGGGGGTGCTTTCGAGCGGATCATCCAGGACTTCCTTGAAAAGGAACCTGTTTCCTTCATGTCGAATGTTCATGACGAGTGGGATGCAACAAGCACTGATGACAAACTGGTGGCTTCTTCGCCGATAGCCTTGAATGAGGAACAACGCCAGATACTCATAGCGGTAAAGAGGGACGGGTGCAACTATATCACTGTCCAGGGGCCACCAGGCACCGGTAAAAGTCATACCATTACCGCTATCGTCTGTGATGCAGTTCTGAACAATAAGTCTGTTCTAGTGCTTTCTGACAAGAAGGAAGCCCTGGATGTAGTCGAGGACAAGATTACAGAAACGCTGAATCGGGTACGGCATGACAAGAACTTCCAAAACCCGATCCTACGTCTTGGCAAGACAGGAAGCACCTATGCCCAGATTCTTTCGAGCGCTGCAATCACAAGTATCAATGATGCCTATCGAGCCCTTAAAAGCAAGCACGGAGAACTAGAGAAGAACATAACCAGTTCAATTGCATCTCTTAAGGAAGAGATCGAAGCAGAGATACTCAGCGGTGGCGATATCAGTCTTGATGAGATTAGTGAACTACTCGACAGTGAAGTGTGCATGTCTGACAAGCCTCTCCTATGGGATACAGAAGAGTTGTCCCGCCATGTTGCTGCACCTGGCGATCTCGATGAACTACGGCGGATTGTAATCGACCTCTGTGAGACATTAGGCGCAGATGGGGGTAACATTCCGAACTCATTTCCGAGACTCTGTTTTGACATGGGACTGAAACCTACCGGTGACGTCCGTGTACTGTCCCGGTTCGGTCAACACTGTGGCATGTTGTTGGTAGGAGTTGCAAAGTTAAATGATCACTACGACACAGATAAACTTCTTGAGCAGTTTGGGGGCATGGAAGATAACAAGATTGAACCACTCAAGGGAATCCATACCGACTTTGTAGCACTGAAAGCAGAATTCCTCGGCAGCCTGAAGTGGTGGCGGAAAAATACTATCAATGCTCGGTTTCGGACACTGTTCCCCAACTCTACTTTGACTAAGGCACATGGATCGCTGCCGATCATAGCACGGACGCTTGAAATGCTTAATAAAGCCTTCCTTATCAAAGCGGCGATTCCCGCAACTGATAAACCATATGATTTTGCGGCAACTCTTTGGAGCGTTGTGCATGACTCAGAGTTTCATGGTGAAATGGAGCGGTTTGCTCGGCTTACCGACGACCTGCACTACATTGAGGAGCGAATCAAAATCTACCCGGTAACACTGAAAAAGCTTGGCATCCAGGAAGTTTCAATCACTTCGCTATGCCGAAGCAAGCTCGCAGCAATGCCACAAGCAGAGTTTGACGAACTGGTGGGATACATTGCATTGAGGCAACGACTTGAACAGAAATTCCGAGGACTAGGCACTGTTGGTTATGCCGCAAGAAAACGCCAAATCGAAAAACTAATTACCATGGAGATGACATATCGTCTTGACGGACGGGTTATCGACTTCTATCAGAATAATCAGGCGACAGCAAAGTCCCTGAGGACCATCATTCAGAAAAAACGCCGTTTTCCGAAGGACGAATTCGAGAAGCTCAAGAATGCATTTCCCTGCATACTTTCCGGCATAAGGGACTATGCGGAATACATCCCGCTTCAGGCAGATATTTTTGATCTGGTCATCATTGACGAGGCATCACAGGTAAGCATTTCCCAAGCTTTCCCGGCGTTGCTACGTGCACGCAAGGTGCTGGTTCTCGGCGACAAGAAACAGTTCTCCAATGTAAAGGCTGCTCATGCCAGATCTGAAACCAATAACGAGTATTTGAACCACCTGCGAGCAAGCTTTATTGCCTGCGTGTCGAGTGATGAAGGCAAATTGATACGTATAGAGAATTTCAACATCCGCACTTCAATTCTTGAATTTTTCGAATTCATTAACAATTTTACTATACAACTGAACAAGTATTTCAGAGGCTACCGAGAGATTATTTCCTACTCCAACCGTTACTTTTATAAGAACAGCCTGCAAGTGATGAAGATACGCGGGAACATCATCGACGATGTGCTTGCCTTCAGTTTCATCGACCATGACGGGAAAAATGAGCCTGTTGCGAACACTAACCGCCCAGAAATCGACTTCATTACTACTGAGCTGCTACGTCTGAAGGCAGTAGGGTTTAAAGGAACCGCCGGGATTATCACTCCGCATACCAACCAGCAGAAATTAATTATGGAAGCCATAAACAGGCTTTCCGAACGGGACTGGCTCTATGACAATCTGCGGCTCAAGATTATGACCTTCGATACATGTCAGGGCGAGGAACGGGATATCATTTACTACTCTATGGTAGCAAATCCGGCTATTGACCGTCTTTGGGGCATTTTCGTCAAGGACCTTGAAAAGGTCGATGTCGAAGAGAACGGTAAAATCAAGGCACAGCGTCTCAATGTTGGCTTCAGTCGGGCCAAGGAGACAATGCATTTCGTCCTTAGTAAGCCACTTGACCAATACAGCGGTTCGATTGGCATAGCGCTTCGCCATTACTGGGAAGAGCGTCGGGTAGCCCAGCAGGAACCTACCAGCGAGGATGTAGATCCGAAGTCTCCAATGGAACGGGAAGTCCTCGGTTGGATTCTCAACACGCCTCTCTGGCAGGAGAACCGTGCCAGTGGCTCCATTTCACTGATCCCTCAGTTCAACATCGGCAGATATCTGAACCAACTCGACCGGACGCATACTTACAAGCATCCGGAATACAAAGTCGATTTTTTGCTGACTTACAGAGATCCTGCCGGTTCGAAGCATCGTATTATCATCGAGTACGACGGCTTCAAAGAGCACTTCATCAACCATGAGTGGGTTCTAGCTCATAACTACAATCAGTACTACAGCGAAGAAGATGTATACCGACAGAAGACAATCGAGGGATATGGCTATAAGTTCCTGCGTATAAATAGGTTCAACATTGGGAAGGACCCTGTTGTGACGCTTGAAAAACGACTTCGGGCTCAGATCGAAGAGAGAGATGAGACCAATTGGGTTCTTAGCGGAGTACTCGAAACAATAGACGGTCTTCGCACCAATGAGGTAAAAGAATGCCCAAAATGCAAGGAACTTAGGGATATAGACGAATTTAGAGATCCATCTCTGATAAAGGGAATCGGAAGAATTTGTATCACCTGTAAGGGGATGAAAAAAGAGACTCTCCAGAAGGCTTCGGGTCTGTCCGCCCAGCCCACAAAAACCAAGTGTCCCAAATGTGGATCAAATATGGTGCTCCGTCGTGGCAAATTTGGCCAATTCTATGGTTGCAGTCAGTTCCCTCGTTGTAGGGGAACGAAAAATTATAATAAAGTACAAACGGTTGAGGATAGAAGTACCCATTTAGATAAATCAGATTTAGTCAGCGTTTCTGCTGAACCAATCAAAACAAAAACAGAACCAAAGTCCGATGAACTACACAAACCTTATCTAAAAGATGAATCACTTAATATCTATGTTGAAGTATGTAAAAATAAATCATCAGAGAAATATTTTATTGTTAAGAAGGATATAAATAACAATAAAGCAACAATGATACTTCCTTCTGGTGAGGAAATGACATTAAAAAAATCACTATTTGATGAACTAGAAGAATATAAATTATCCGTACTCATAGCTGACAATCTTATTACTCAAGAACAACTTTCTGCTTATAAAAAATATATTAATGATGATGCTACCAACCCGCCAATAGTGTTAACGAAGGAGCCAGCATACTTAAAAAGTTATAGGGAAGAGCTTAATAACCCTAACTCGTTACCATCTCGAATGCTTTATCATGTGAGAGAGGCAAGAAAAATAACTTGGACTGACTTGAAGGATGTTCTTACAGACAAATATGGTTATCGTGACAGCGGCAGTTATTCAGCCTCTCTAAGGGTTTTGTACATTGATGGATACATAAAAATAGATGGTAAAGGTGATAATAAATTTATATCATCATCATAAGCAAAATATTAAGTGTAGAATTCAAAGTGTGAGCTATACATACCCGTACTCTGAAAAACTTATGATTTATCTGAGTGTAAAGTGCTTATAGCTCTATACACACATATCTGATTGCATGGTGGTGATAATTATCAAAAGATATATTCAATCTGGGTAATCCGTTTAGTCTGGCACAAAATCTATAACTTAACAGTATAATTCCTTGCACTTAATAGATATCAGGATATACTGTAATCGTACTATGGATAACAATGGTTATAAACAGTAATATTGCAGCATAGCAATTGGTCACTCAGAAGGGCAGCGATAGCAGAAGCAGAGGATTAAAGAAATCGGAGGAATCTCTAATGAAACTCATGCTCACATCATTCGGCATTGAGGATCCCCAAGGCAGCGGTTCAAGGGGGAACTCTGTATTTCACAGGATGCCACCTGTCTCGTTTCGTTTAATTAATGAGGAGTTCATGCCCGATTACGAACTCCTTGTCCTCTGCGATCAAATTGTAATGGATGAGATGTCCTTTGCGCGTTTGGTCGAGAATCCTGCACGTGCTTACTCAGGCGTGGCAGATACCTTCCGTGAATTGATGATCGAAGGCCGCATTGAACTCGTCGATTTCGCGTCAATCCTCCGAGGCAAGTCTGATCTGCTCGAAAAAATGTTAGAACACGACATGGATGTTCTCGATCAGTGGGTCATACCCTTAAGGGAATCATTGACCACGTGGCGGCATTTTGCCGATATGTCTATACAGGTCTGGCGTGATCAATGTGAATTCCTTTCTCTGCACGATGATCACCTCTCGGGCCACGATATGCATGCACTTCACCACCACAGGGCAGTGTTGATGCATGAGATCGGTCACATGGTGCATGGGGTGATGGGAAATGCACATTACCTGTCTGACATGGTTGACACCGCTCTCTCCTCTTCTGAAAAGCGAAAACAAAAAGACTATCGCAGCGCGTTGCGGGAAGTTCTCCGTGCATATCTGGGGTATGTCAATGCCAACCTTGTCCTTTCGAATGAATTTCAGATCCCATTCCATGACTGGCTTGACTTCACCCCATTCTACTACACCAAGTTCCTTTCTATAGGTAAAGCTGAAAACCCAACAGAAGAGGGAAGGAAGCAGGTCGAAAAGCTGTTTACAGTGGCATTCCCTGAACTGGCTATAAATGATACACATGCTCTTCTGAAAGTTCTCAATGACAAACGAATACAGGACCTTCGCCAACTCATCAGCGATGCAGTGGCTGGAAGAGTTCAGTTCGATGAACACTTCGCTCGATCAGTACTGGCGGAAGTGCTCCAAACTGAAAGGAAGGTTACACGATTTCGTAATGTCCTTGGCTATGTTACACTACCTATAGGATTCGTTCCATTGATTGGCACGCCCGCACAGAAGGCTGTGGAGGAAACCATTGGCATTCCAGTTGCGCATAAGATGAAGCAGAAGCATCAGTGGTTCTATATGCTTAGTGAAGTGGTGGATTCACCACTGAATCAAGCCAACAAGGGGGACTAGCGCCGGGCTATGGAGACGGATGAAAGACCACAAAAGACAAGTCTCACTGCGATTCGCGAGGCTATGGCAATGCTCTCGGACTTGAGACGATCACTTGGCACTTCACCGGCAGGAAAGAGAATCCTTTGGATTGATGATCAACCGGCTAACAACCAACTCCCACACAGATTGCTGGATGATAGCGGAGCTTCAATCGTTATTGCGTTGTCTACAGAGGAGGCCACATCAATTCTCGAAAGATCAGAGTGTGCGATTGCCCTTGTGATTTCGGATATGAGTCGTGGAGATAACCAACTCGCAGGAATCGAAGTCCTCAAGTATCTGCAGAAATCTGAACTTCACATGCCCGTAATCATATACTCCGATAGTCCACTCGCAAAGGCACATTGTAAGGATATTCATAGACTCGGAGGTATTGGTCCACTCGTGGGGCCGCAAAGTCTCATCGAGTGTATCAAAGCTGTCCTCTCTACATCCAACCTCAACAAAGCCATCGACAGCGATGAGAAATAGCCGCGCTTCGCACGGTCTTTTCTTGCGCATCATAGCATACGTTATCCACTATGATGATCACTTCGATATTCGTCACGGTTTTGAGAAAAGCCGAAAATTGAACATCTTGTTTTAAATCATATGATAATCAGCCAAGGTGATCATCTCGCCTACTATGGCACAAACGGTTTCTATCGATAAGGTTTGTATACATATCGGATGCCTGGATATGGACTTCTTATGGAGAAGAATTTTTGTATAGTAATCTCATTAGGAGATCATTGTTTTTGGATATATTTTAAGGTTCTACTCAGCTAGAAAGAATCAATAATGTTCTGTCTAAGTGGTTGAAATAGAGCGTTGTATAATAACCCAACTTAAGAAGAATATTATGATGTGAATGACAACTCTATAAATTAACTTCGCCGCGCAATAATTGATGCCAAAATAGATATAAGACCGCCCAACATCACATATCCAATAATTACTTCAAGTGATACACATATTTCCCCAGCCATATTAATCGGAACAACATCTCCAAACCCTAGAGTCGTAAAAGTGACTATACTAAAATAATAAGGTGTAAATGGGGTTCGGTTGACATATTTGAGATGAGGACACATGTCAGCAATGACTTTTTTCCCGTAATCTGGAATCCAAGCTAACCAGGTAGGAAGTTCGTAGTTGGCATATAGAGAACCAAAAAACAATATTGCTAGAGTAGACCACATGATCCAACGCCAAGGAGTCCTGCCACAATCAGCAAGGATTAACCATATATTATATGATATTCTACCTATGTGACCTTCATTCCTAAGCTCTTCTAAATAATTTTGATCTTTAGCAAATCTTTCAAACCGAGCACTTCCATAACATCTGTCTAAACGAATTCCACGAAATTTACCTAAACGATTAAACTTCACATCAAAGACATTTGTTTTTTCCAGATTTGCTCCTTCTAAAATCGCTCCTGAAAGATCAGTCTTTGCGAGAAATGAGCCTGATAATTGAGCATTTGAAAGATCCGCTTTAACAAACTTAGCGCCGTTCAGACTAGCTCGATTCATTTCGATATCTCGCATATTCGTATAGTTGAAGTTAGCGCCATTAACATAAGCATGATTCATACGAGTTATTTGGGAACGGAAGGTGTAAGGGTCTATTTTTTGAAAATCAATCGGATGGCAATTTGAATAACCAAGATCCGCTCCGGAGAAATCAACTCCATAGGCTATTATATCATTCAGGATTGATCCCCTAAGTATAGCTCTATGAAAATTTGCTTCGGATAGATTTGAGCGAATAAGTTGTGCATTCTCTAGATCAGAGTTAGTAAAGCAGGCTTGATAAAGACTGGCGTTGCTAAAGTTCGAATATCTCAGATCGGTATTGTTAAAATTTGCTTTTTCACACTTGGCTTTTTCTAGGTTAGCTTCAGGCATATATACCGCTTCAAGATTTGCATTATTAAGGTTACAATGGCTTAGATTAATACCCCGCAAATATGAAGAGTATTTAATTACACTTGGTTCTTTCTCGGTTAAAAACGGGAATAGCTTCCCCTTAATTCTACGGAAAAAGCGTAAGCGCCAATCAGCAATATGGATGAATAACAGATGAATTTTAATATAAAGTCTGGGCTTCGAAAATAACTTATTGACGTCTTTTGATAATTCTTCCATTCCATGTTTATAAAATCGTGAGCCACCGATAAGATAGTTAATTAATTCTTCTCGTTCAGCATTACAGACAATATTTGTAGTGAGATCCGCCCCACTAAGATCAGGTATTATCGTTGGATTATCTTTCCTCCACTGATTCCAAACATCAACCCCTTTTCTCAGTATATCGATATGTTCAAGGATTGGCATAGTAAGTACTTATATTAAATTTAAATAAAATTTAAATAAAAAATAATATTCATATTCTAAAAATAAAGAACAGGAACATGTATGAATCATGTATAAGTTTCTAATATTTTTGTTATTTTTTAATGGTTGTTGAATTATTTTTAATCATCATAACCCGAACACTAAACAAGTATGATTCCATAGATCTATAAGATCAATTCGCTCACATGCAGAAACAGAGATTTCTTCGATAAATGATCGTGTTTGAGTATATCCAAAAACCGATGATCTGCTAAAGATATCTTTACTTTTCAGGCCCCATGCTTGGAGTAGCGATAATGGCACGAAAGATATGGTTCAAGTAATTTAACAGCATATTGCCTTACATTTCATATCCGGATATAGTGCAAAATTGCTTCGGCTAATTAGTATGTGAAGCAAACGTGCAATATAGTACGTTCGGCGGTAAGGAGAGGGATGGAAACACTTGACAAAATTTACAGCTTCGCTGTCTTTCCATTTCTCAAAACAAGAGACAAGGTGACTATCGGGGGGGTGTCATTTCGTTCGACTGACGATGTAGACGGTCTTTCCCTCGTGCAAGCCGCATGTGTGCGCGAAATTTCGGAAATGCTTTTCTTGCAGGACAACCTCCGCATAAAATCTGCGTCCTATGCGGTTATACCCTTTGTGGATCTAAGCCATTCGCCTGTTGATGTGCAGCATCTCACAAAGGTTCAAGCCGTCATTGCATACTGCTATGCTTTGCCACGTCACGAGTTCGGCGATCTCTTTCTTTCATCGGAGCACGCCAGCATAGCAATCCTCACGCCATGCAAGGTGCCAGCATCTCTCGTTCGTCCTGATTTTCATGTAGATATGATTGATTCTGAATCTAATCTGGAAGCTGACAAACATGATCAAGTCGAGGGTTATGCGGGATTATACAATTTTAAGCATCATTTTTGGGTGGCTAAGGGTTCACGCCTTTATGGCCCAAAGCCCCAGCTGACTCTTAATCATTCACAGGACTTGAGCTTTGACCTCGCTTGTCTTGCCGATGGAAGGATAGACTACAGATTACTGAGAAAATTACTTGAAAAACCTGAAACATCATCATCTTTGCGCATCTTTACTGCGCTCCGCTGGTTCAATGAAGCCAACAACGAAGCAAATGATCAGCCCGCGGCAATTGTAAATCTTTCTATTGCTTTTGAAGCGTTGTTAAGCTTGCCCATAGATGAAAAGACTGATCGTTTGACCGATGCTATTTCGTTGCTATTGGGAAGAATTCCACGATTAGCCATCTGGGCACGGCAATTCTATGACGCCCGATCCCGAATCGTGCACGAAGGCCATGCCCGGCAGTTGCGCTTTGTCGCCACGGATTCACAAAAGAAAAGCGAAGGTCCATTATATCAGTCACTCCTTTCATACGGTCGCCAGATATTTCAGCTTTGCCTTGGCACGCTTCTGACTGGTGCGGAATTGGCCGAGAATGCTGGCCTAGAGGATAAACTGATTACAAATCAAGAGCGTTTTCAGAAGATTTGTATAATACTATCGGACGAGAAGACTGGAACGAGTGAACGTTTAGAGCTTATTGGGCCAATCGTGGCAGCTATTAAGCAATACAAGTATGTTCCAGAGAGTAGCCTGCAAGTCGAGACGATGATCGGTGCCACCCGCTTGGCGGCAAAAGCTCTTCTGGAGGAAAAAGAGTTGGCCTCGCAGGAACTCATAAAACAACTTAGGCGATTTTCCACATCAGAGCGAACGATCGATCATTTCCCAGAACTTGATGCATTGCAGAGACTCCACAGTATTCTTGAGACCAAATCTGTTCCGATGGAGCTGGGGTGCGGTGAGCCTGTTAGGGAATTAGTGGGGGTTGTATGGGACTATGTTTTCATGCATTACTTTTGGATCAAGGATCGCCTTTCGGATAAAGGCCAGAACTCTACGTGAACATGGAACTGCAGAACCAAGCGGTGCACCGAATCGTCGATAAATCCGGCTTCCTGTGCCTTCATGTTATCGAGCCAGTCAGGTGAGTAGCATGGCCCGGAAAGCATTACCAACGTCCAGAAGAGCTGCTATTTGGCATGCACACGACCATCGATGTATCTATTGTACAGAGTTTGTTACTTTTGCTGACCTTGATATAGATCATGTTATCCCCTCTTACCTGAAGGAACAACCAGAGGAATTGGCAAAATTGTTGGATGAATATGGGCTTGATAACGAATTTGATGTAGATAGCCTGCTTAACCTTGTTCCATCTCACCGGCACTGTAATCTCCAAAAGAAAAGTCAGATTCTACCGAAAAGCAGGGCTATTCACTTTTTGTCTATCGCTGAGAGTAAATTCAACAAGGCATGTAAAATTGAACTTGAAATTAAGGAACAAATACAAAAAGATAAATTTATGATCCTTTTACAAGTTGCCTTGGATGAAGGTCGTATTTCACGTGATGAGCTTAACTCGCTAATTGTTGGTTATTCTGGATCTCAGAACATGTTCGAAGTCCTTACAGCCCTTCCATTTGTTGATTCCGAACTAAAAGGATTTATTTCATCGACTGATATTGACTCCTTATATGACCGACCGATTTTACCAAGGTTTCAAGGGCTTGATTATTTGACTATGGCAAGAGGAACCTGGTCTGATGAAGAAAGCATTAAAGTTTATACTTGTCGTGAATGGGTCGAAGCTATTCGTGATGGCTACCATGCACGTTCTACTTATGATATTAAAGAGGAGACATTCTTCAAGAACGTCTATTCTCTTGTCGTTGCTCTGGCCCAGGCGAAGGTTCCTAGAAAAAGGTTTATTTCGGATTTAAATGCAAGTATCTCGAATTTTAACCTCCTACCGGTTACACTGTTACCTGATCTAAGCGGCGATAGGGAATTGAAGCGTTTGCAAGCTGAGGGTGTAGGTATTTCTGATTTGATTACTCAAGGGGAAATAAAAATTATTTCTTCTTCGCCTCTGACATTGACACTTCATTATGGCTACATGGGACTTTATTTGTATGAAATCCTTAGGGCTGACCTGAATGATGATGGAATCGAAGATCTCCTTATTGGAAGTTATATGTGGGCATTAGAAGGAACATTTGGCGCAGGAAGCACAATGGTCTTAACTCTGTTGGGCCTTGATCAACCATTTACTGTAGCCGAGAATATTAAATTGAATGTCAAAGAGGATTGATAACAAGCGGTTCGAGGCAGACACCAAACCACGCATGACACACACACCTTTACGGAGGTGTTTCGGGAGCTTGCGCGCCGGGGTGATATGAATGCAATGCGGTTCTTCTGGTGCTTTAACAATTATTTGATGACTTATCAACTGCTTCACAAGCATAATGGATGTATGAAATTTCTTTTTTATTGTGATGAGAGTTACGATGGTAGAGAACCACCAAACGCTCTTGCCATAAGCGGTTTTTTCTCAGATCAGCCGACGTGGAATGAGGTAGAAAAGGACTGGAATTCGATCAATTGTCGCTTTGGTGTTTCTCGTTTCCACGCGCAACCGCTGAATGGTACAAGGGGTGAATATAGCGGATGGGATGAAGAGAAGAAGGTTTGCTACAGCGCTGCCCTTCTAGAGGCTATCAATTGTCAGAAGAAGAGAATGGTCGCCTACAATTGCGGAATGCGTGCCGATGAATATCGAGGGATTATAAATGAAGTTGGCCGTGAAAAGCTCGGACATCCTTGGTATGCGTGTTTTAAGAGTTGTATCGCCATGATTGCAAGGCACATGGAAGATGAAAGTGATTTTCCCGCCGATTGGCATTTTGACGTTGTCCTGGATGGAGGGTCTAAATTTGATAAGCAAGCGCCCGAGTTTTTCAAGTGGTTGGCAAATAACCCGACATTTTCATATCGACACCGCCTCGGCACTTGCACTTCTGCTAAGGCCGAAGAACATGTAGGATTGCAGGTAGCCGACCTGATGGCATATGAGTATTTTAAGCGCTTGAGGAAAGGTACAGAAACCAAAAAAGTCAGACTACGGACACCTCTTGAGTTGATTCAATATCATAATCATTACGAGGAAGGTTTTTTTGGGCAAGACACCTTGAAAAAAATGAAAGATCAAATAGAATCTGCAAGGTGCGAACCCAACCAGTTAGTAATCATCCCAAAATTGTAGAACTCTAGACAAAAGGAATTATTTTGTCTAGTTCCTGAGATGACCATAGCTAGGAACCCCGCAGTTTTTCTTGGGGTGGTTAATACCAATATTAGACAAAAAGATAAAAGCAGAGACTGATTGATATTATTTTTTGATAAAGATCACATTGATTTTCTTTTCTTTATTCAATCAAACTGTTGATATCTTCGATAAATGATCGCTTTCAAGACGGCATGAAAAGTAGCTGTTCTCGGATGTAATCTATACTCTGGGACATCCCATATCAAAATCCATAGTATGGCAGAGACTGTTGAAAAACCTCAAAATTCACATTTATAGATTTTTAACTGATTGATTTTCATACACATAAATATGCCAAGATCTTGTGATTCGGACTTTTTCAACAGTCTCGCACGATCGTTATACTCTCTCCCTGTAATGAGCTAATAAGAACCCATAATTAAAATACTCTCACCTGAAGATCGATTCTCATCTAACTGAAACAGGAAACAACAAAAAATAAAAGTCCCCCTCCGCTAGCTTAAAAAGCAGCACGCCAACATGTGACCATGTTGTCATGCTGCTTGCAACGCTCCGGGTGTCTTCTATGGTCAAATTCTTTGACCACTTTCTTATATGGTGAGCCTTTCAGGCTTTCCTTTCTCCGGTCGTTCCTCCCTTCCCCTTCAGTCGTTTGTGAAAGGGGGAAGGCAGGAAAATTGGTTTTTATTTTTACTGCATTGGAGGAAGGACACTTGGATCATCACTATAGCGAGGCCATGAAGATGCTTGCCCACCGGACCATGCAGAGTTATAATCGCCTTTCTCAGTTCAGGGGGGAGGACGGTTGTATGCAAGGGGGTATCTATACTAGAGAAGATTGCCCGATCTGTGGAAAGCGACTGAAGGATAATCTTAGAAATGCCGTGTGCTGTACAGCTCATCCTGAGATCCGAGCCCGGAGAATGTTTGTCAGGTTCGGGAGAGAACACGCCAGAAAATTCACCGTTTATAGCGTGGCCTCCAAGTGGCTGAATCATCTCCGCTATGAGAAGGATGAGCGTGAAGAGAATTTCGACATTGAGGACTATGGAGCGAAACGCCCCAAGTCTGTCAAAGCACTGGCCCCCTCATATCTCGAAGAAAAGCGCAAAGAGAATTTAAAAACAATAGATAAAATCGAGCATACCATTAATTTAGCTGTTGACTATTGGGGCGCTACCAATTTTAGAGATATAGATGATCCAGCCATAGAAGATTTTCTCAACTCCATCCCCGATATAGGCGCAAAAACGAGAAGTAATTACCAGGTTCATCTGCGTGGTTTCTGGAAGTTTGCCTGCAAGAGAAAGGCGATTCTTAAGAATGAGATGCCCGATTTTGAGCCTATCAAGTATAAGCTCGGCTATCGGAAGATCACTACTTGGGAAATCCAACGACAAGTGATCGATAAGGTTAAAGAAATGTCCTATTCGATTAATCCAAGGATCTGGCTCGGCATCGACATGCTGGCAACATATACCGAGTTGCGGCCTGATGATCTGAGAAGGATTCGAGAGGGAGATTATCAGGATGGGTTTATCACGATATTCGAGCCTACTAAGTCCGAGCGAAAGAATCAGCCGTGGATCACAATCAAGCTCCTCGATGAGCACCAGGAGGCCTGGGAGGAGATACGGAATAAGTTCCCTGCGATCAATCAGGAGATGCCTTTCTTTCGTCACCACAAAGGGCGCGCCAGGGCCAAGCCGGGTTCTGTTTTCAGCGATAAGTATCTTGCTCGGTGGTGGAACAGGGCTACGAAGGAGATAGGGCTCGAAGGTGTCTCGTTGTATCCAGGTACCCGGCATACCACCACCACGGAAACATCCCGCATGCTTGGACCAGATGAGGCAAAGAAGGCCACGGGGCATAGAACGAACAAGGCTTTCGAGCGATATAACCAAGCGATCAATGATGGTGCATTCCAAGTGGTATCGAAGATCCGCAAAAAGATGACCGGTAAAGTGATACCTCTCAAGAAGGGGCACCACGAGGGCACCACCGTTTCACAGGGTAAGTAAAATTCTAACTATTCAGATTAACAAGAAAAGGCTGGTAGCGGGGGGAGGATTTGAACCTCCGACCTTTGGGTTATGAGCCCAACGAGCTACCGGACTGCTCCACCCCGCGCCACAACGAGTCTTCTACAATCAATGAAGAAGGTTTGTCAAGTTTTGCAAAAAAAAAAGCAGGTCAGCTTTTGACCTGCATAATATGAGGAGGTTCTACGGGGAATGAATCTTGAAGAACCTATTAATATCTATCGTCAGGTTTCGGAATCACATAAGGACAAAAATAAAGGTTTTCTCTTTCTACTTTCATGCGTGATTTTATGCTATATATCATCATATGCAAAAGCAGCTGCCACCCCTTGCATTCAGGGTAAGGCCACTGAGCCTGGATGACCTCCTGGGACAGGATGACGCCCTCGTACTCCTGAAGGACTTTGCCCGGGGCAACCTGCGCTCTGCCATGCTGTGGGGTCCCCCCGGTTCCGGGAAGACCAGTGTGGCAAGCATCATCGAGCGCATGTATCCGGATTCTTTCTCCACCATCAGTGCCGTGACAGGCGGTGTCCAGGAGATCCGGCGTGTAACGGGCAAAGCGGCGCAGAGCGAAAAGAAACCCATTGTCTTTATCGATGAGATCCACCGGTTCAACCGGGTACAGCAGGACGCGCTGCTGCCCTTTGTGGAAAACGGAGATATCATCCTCATAGGCGCCACAACGGAAAACCCCTCGTTCGCCATCACTTCCCCCCTCATGTCCAGGACACAGGTGATCATCCTGAAGGCCTTGAGTGCAGAGGTCATAGAGGAGATTCTCAGGCATGCGGTCTTGCGGGATGGGCCCATCATATCTCTGAAGAAGACCATTTCCGATGCATGCATATCGGCCATGGCAAAAGCGGCCGACGGTGATGCACGTGCCGCCCTGAACCTGTTGGAACTTGCACTTACGAATATTGATAAGGAATACATCGACCTCGACGACCTCAAGGGGCTCATGGAGCGGCCGCTGTACCATGACAGGTCGGGTGAGAACCACTATGACCTCATCTCGGCCTTTCACAAGAGCGTGCGGGCAAGCGATGTTGATGCAAGCATCTACTGGCTCGGCAGGATGCTGGAAGCCGGTGAGGACAGGCTCTTCCTCATACGCAGGATGATCCGCATCGCATCAGAGGACATAGGCATGGCCGACCCCAATGCCCTGCGCATGGCCGTGGCCGCCAAGGAGGCCTTCACCTTTGTGGGAAGTCCCGAGGGCGAGATCGCCTTGTACGAGACGGCCATCTATCTCGCCTGCGCCCCCAAGAGCAATGCCGTGTACCTGGCGGAGAAAAAGGTGGAGGACCTGATCAGGAAGACCGGATCGCCGCAGATCCCGCTCTATTTAAGGAACGCCCCTACACGGCTCATGAAGGAGATAGGCTACTCCAAGGGATATATCTATGCGCATGACGACCCGAAAGGGGCGCTGACCCTTGACTATTTGCCGGAAAACCTGCCACACCTTGAGTTGTACACCCCCAGGGATACGGGTGTTGAAAAACGAATACGGGAGATTATGGATGCTCGTCAAAAGGCTAAGGGAACTGGGACAGGAACATATCGCAAGCCTTCTAAACAGTGATGGCAACCCCCTGATAAAGGAGAGGATCATGAAGGACCTTCAGGGGGTCGATCTCGATCTGGTCGGCAGGCTCATCAGGGGAGAGGCCCTGTACACGCCGCCCCGGGGCGATGTGGAGCCGGCGGATATCATCCTTAGGACATTCGCCTCATCAAAAAAGGCGCAACCATATATCGATCGCGGCCAGGAGCTTCTGAAGGCCGGCAAGGTCGCTGCACTCGTTGTTGCAGGGGGTCAGGGCTCGCGTCTGGGGATCGATGCACCCAAGGGCGTCGTGGGGGTAACGCCGGTAAAGGGCAAAAGTCTGTTCCGCCTTTTTGCTGAAAAGATCCTCGCCCTCGAACAAAAATTCCAGTGCACCATCCCATGGTTCATCATGACCTCCCGGGAAAACGACGTGACTACGAAGGAATACTTTCAGGAGAACAGATATTTCGGTCTTGATCAGGGTGATGTGCACATCTTCGTCCAGGGTATGCTCCCATCGGTCACACCGGAAGGGAAGTTCGTCTTGGCCGAGAATGGAGGGCTCTTCATGAACCCGGACGGTCATGGAGGCACCTTCGAGGCATTGAGATCGAGTGGCGCCCTAAGCCTTATGAAAGATCTCGGCATCGATGAGATATTTTACTTCCAGGTGGATAATCCCCTGGCAAAGGTATGTGACCCGCTGTTCCTCGGGCTCCATAACCTCTCCGGTGCGAGGATGTCTTCCAAGGTTGTCAGGAAGGTGGCCTATGAGGAGAAGATGGGTGTGATTACCACCATAAACGCTAAGACCACGCTGGTGGAGTACAGTGAATTGGATGATACCATGAGATACGCTCATGGCCCGGACGGTACGATGCTCCACTGGGCGGGTAACCTTGCCATTCATGTGATTGAACGTGCATTCGCCGAAGAGATCACCGCCCAGTACACCAGACTGCCGTTCCATCGCGCCAGAAAAATGATCTCTGCCAAAGGTCCTGACGGCAAGACAAAAGAGATTGAGGGCATCAAATTTGAGACATTCCTTTTCGATGCATTGCCGTTGGCAGAAAAGAGCATCACCCTGGAGGTCGTGCGCGAAGAGGAGTTCGCACCGGTCAAAAACCTTACGGGTGCGGATTCACTGGAAAGCTCCCGGCAGCTTCAGAGCGCCCTGCATGCCTCTTGGCTGAAAAGGCTCGGGGTGGAGGTGAAACCGGGTATATCCCTTGAGATAAGCCCTCTATTTGCGCTGGATTTCAAAGATCTTAAGCGTAAGGCCGCCTTACTCCCGCGGCAAATCATGGAAGACTACTTTCTCGGGTGATAACATATGGGGCAGAAGATACCGAAGCGGCATACCATCGAAGTCAAAGAAACAAAGTGGGATATTCTCATCTGGTTGGGCACCTTCATCGTGCTCGGCTTCGTGATCATGTTCGCATTGTATTCCTACCACGGCGTCGAGGGGGAAATGGCGGCCCAGTTCAACCGCGAACAGGGTCTGCTGGCCCAGCAGACCGCCATGGGCATCGAGCAGTACATGCACGACATCACGAACTCCTTAAGCCTCACCGCCCACATCAAAGGGGTCTCGAACGGTGAACATGAGGCCATCGATACATCGGTGCAGAATTTGTATAATTCTTTAAAGAGCAAGGTCGCATTCGTCTTCTGGGAGGATGCAAGCGGGATCATGCGCTTTCACTATCCTCACCAGCTCCTGCCGGGGATTGACGGCAGGGACTTCAGCTTCCGGACCTATTTCCGGGTGGCCAAGGAGCTTAACGTCCCCTATGTCTCCGACATCATCATGGTGGGAGGAGAGCAATACCAAGACATACCCGGCCGCTTTGAGACCTTTGTCATCTCCTTCCCATTGAAAGGCGCCGACGGCACATTCCACGGTGTTATCGGCTGCGCCATTGACCTGACGAATATCACCGCCCACTACGTTGCACCCATCAGACCGTCAAAATCCGGTTATGTCTGGATGCTGGATGAGAGCGGCATGATCCTCTACCACCCTAACCCCAGATGGATAGGGCTCAACCTTAAGGACATCATTATGGGGCTGAAGAAAGATGGCTTAAGCATATCGGGTGTGGATACCATCAGCGATGCCATGGCGCTGAAGAACGACGGGATGTATGAGTTCGTCTTCCCCAGCTACCCGGATAAGGATCCGGTGAAAAAGCTGCTCGCCTTCTCATCGGTGCATTTCCTCAATCGCAGGTGGATTACCATCTCCACCTCTCCCTACAGCGAGGTCATCTCGCTCATGTCGGGTACCTTCCGCAACACCCTGGTCCTCGGCTCGGTGAGTATCGGCTTTGTGCTTATAGCAACCATCACCATGCTCAGGATCAACAGGGCCCGTGCCACGGCCTCAGAGAGGAATAAATGGGCCGACAGGGTGCTGGTGGCCCACAAGAGGATGGAGACCATCTTCAACGGAGTGCCGCACTACCTGGCCATGATCGATGCCGCATTCACCATTGCCGACATCAACCAGCGCCTGTGCGACCTCTACGGCAAGAAGAGGGAGGATGTGATCGATAAGCACTGCTCTCTGGATTTTTCCGAGAACGAGCGTATCTGCAACACCAAGCTCGTGGAAAAGTGTTTTAAGACGGGCCGGATCGTCACGGAGCGGGACACACGGGTGGATATAGGCGGCAAGCCTTACTTCTTCGATATGAGCGCCATACCCTTGTTCGGGTCCAAGGGCGAGGTGGACTATGTCGTCCAGTATGCAGTCGACATCACTGAGAAGAAGGCCCTCACCGAAAAGCTCATCCAGGCGGAAAAGCTCGCAGCCGTAGGCCAGATGTCGGCCCATGTGGCCCATGAAATCCGCAACCCCCTGACTTCGGTCCTGCTCCATTCCGAGCTGCTGGAAGACGAACTCAAGGAGTTCGACAAGAACGAAGAGGCCCTGGAGCTTGTTAAGATCATCAAGGAGGAGATCGACCGTCTCTCACAGATCACCGACGAGTACCTCTCCTACGCCCGTCTCCCGCACCCCAAGAAGCAGCTCGTTGACCCACATATCGAGGTGTCTTCAGTGCTGGCCATGCTGCTGCCCGAGCTCAAGCGCAGGGACATCGATACTTCCATCATTTGCCCGGAAAAGCTCTCGAATATCATGATAGACCGTGGACAATTCAAGCAGCTTTTGATAAACCTCATTAAGAATGCGGAAGATGCAATGCCTTCTGGAGGCAGTTTGGAAATATCCCTTATGGGAATCAAAGACAACTTCCTGCTCCTGGTGAAAGATACAGGGTACGGTATCCCTCCTGAGATCACCAGGAGGATATTCGACCCCTACTTCACCACCAAAGACAATGGGACCGGCCTCGGGCTCGCCCTTGTCCAGTACATCGCAAATGCCCATGACGGGTGGGTCGATGTGGAGAGCCAGAAGGGGACAGGGTCCACGTTCATCTTTTCGGTCCCTTTCCATGAAGAGTCCGAGAAAGACAAGGCGGAGGCATAATATGAGATTACTGTCGGCCGTTGTTTGCTTCCTACTCCTCCTTCCTGCATACGCATTCTCCGCCAGGCTCGTTGTCACCGTACCGCCGGGCATTTCCCAGGTGGAACTCCTTTCAGCGGGGACCCTGGCGGTGCTTGATCATCTCAAGGAGAGGTTTCACTCACAGCTTAAGAACGTTAATGACCACTACCAGATAAATAAACGCAGTGGCGAGTTGAAAGAGGCATCACTTCAGATGACACAGTCCGACAAGGCCTATAACGAAAAGGTCGATGCCTTAAGGAAGCAATACATCGCCAAGGTGCCCATCACCATGCATTCCGCACAGGCCCAGATTACTACTGAATCGGCCCTGGGTGAAATCAACTTCATCTATTCGGCACACAATAACTCGGACAAGATCATCAGCGACATTTCATACAAGCCCCTTATCGGCAATATACCGCTGCCTATCACCTCCATGCTCGTGCTCGAGTTCATCAACCCGAAGAATCTCATTTTCGGCCTTGCGCCGGGTGAGAGCCTCACAAATCAGAACAGCGACCCTGAGCACCTTTCTTTTTTTCTGAGCGAACTCAAAGACAAGGACATCAAGCGCATGCAGGACTCGATGCCGAACGGGTTTTCCATTGAGGTCATCGACATACACTTTGTTTCCCAGAAAGGATACAAGGGGCAGTCTAAGGTTATGGACGTAAAGGAGGCCTTTGCCGATATGCTCAAGGCATATCAGGGTGCATCTCAGCTGGCCCGTGATGCATACAAGGCAAAGTCCGATGCCCTTGCAAATGCCAGGAATCTCTATGAGCGCGATACCCAGGGTACCATCAGCGATTTCCACTCCAGGTCAAACGATCTTAAAAAGGCATCGGTCCGTTACCAGGCACCTGTAGACCCAAAAAAGAACAGGACAACCATCGAATCAATCAAACCCGGCAAATATTATGTATATGCCGCCATCCCCGGGGCTAAGGCCGTCTTTGAAGAGGTCACCATTGAAGACGGTAAAAATAAACTCAAAATAGAAACCTTAAAAAAGGACCCATTTGAGCCGTGAACAGCCTGAGCAAAAAGATCCTGGTAGTTGATGATGAGATCGGTATACGCCAGTCACTGAAGAAGATCCTGGAGAAGGAGGGGTTTGAAGTGGTAACCGCCTCCAACGGGGAAGAGGCCTTCAAGGTCATCAGGGGCGGTGACATCGACCTCCTCATCTCGGACATCCGCATGGCGGGAATGGACGGGCTCGAGCTGCTCAAGGTATGCAAATCCGTGTCCCCATACACCGAGGTCATCATGATCACGGGCTATGCCTCGGTGGACACCGCGGTCGACTCCATGAAGCAGGGTGCCTATGATTATATCACCAAGCCTTTCAAGAAGGCGGATATCTTAAAGGCTGTCCAGAAGGCCATCGAGAAACAGATCCTCACCATGGACAACGTCAAGATGAAGGAACGAATCGAGGCCATCGAATCGACCCCGCTGATCGAGACCGCAAGTCCCAAGATGAAGAAGCTGGTGGAGACCGTGCATCAGGTGGCCCCGAGCCAGGCAACCATCCTCATCATGGGCGGATCGGGCACCGGCAAGGAAGTGATCGCCGACATGATCCACAAGCTCTCCCCCAGGGCTGAGCGGCCCATGGTCAAGGTCAATTGCGCAGCCATTCCCGAGACACTCATCGAGTCAGAGCTTTTCGGCTATGAAAAGGGGGCCTTCACCGGCGCTGCAGGCAGGAAGGAGGGTCGGTTTGAGGTTGCAGACAAATCGAGCATCTTTTTAGATGAAATCGGCGAGGTACCGCCTGCGGTGCAGGTAAAGCTCCTGCGGATCCTTCAGGAGGAGACCTTTGAACGCCTTGGCAGCAATAAGACCATCAAGGTGGATGTCCGCATCATTACGGCCACCAACAAGGATCTGTCCGCCATGGTCAAGCAGGGTCGGTTCCGCGAGGATCTCTACTGGAGGCTCAATGTCATATCGCTGCAGCTCCCGGCACTGAAGGATCGAAGGGAAGACATTCCCAACCTGGTCCAGCACTTCATCAACCGGTTCTCTCATAAGAACGCCAAGGAAATGAAGGGCATTGAGTCAAAGGCCATGGAGATCCTGCTGGGTTATGAATGGCCGGGTAATGTGCGGGAACTGGAGAACGTCATCGAACGCAGCGTGGTGCTCGACCGCGACGGCATTATCGGGGCCGATGATCTCCCGAGTGAGCTCCAGTCGGCCAGCATACCTGCCATGGAATCCGTCACCATCCCCCTTGGAACACCGATGGAGGAGGTGGAGCGCATCCTCATGGAAGAGACCCTCAAACGAACCAAGGGCGACAAAGGCCTGGCCTCCAAACTGCTGGGCATCTCCACCCGGACTTTGTACAGGAAGATGGATAAGAAAGAGTAATCTAAAGACCGGTTAAGATGGTTTTTTATGTTCATCACAGTAAAGCATACTTAAGATCATTGAGGAGCACACAGAGGGATATTTCACCACGAAGAGCACGAAGGACACGAAGAAAAGAATCCTCTTGAAATCTCTGACCGGGGGAAAGAATCCAAGAATGTCCGTTCTGCAGTTCTTATTTTTTTCGTGCTCTTCTTGTCCTTCGTGGTGAGAACAATGAGCTGGGAGGATGCAAACCATAAAAGTATGCTTCACAGAGAAGACCCTTTTTTTCATAATATTGCTTATGAGAAATGTCAGATTATATCAGTTACCAGGGGAGTACCCATCTCAAGCTTAGGGGGTATGAATATGGCACGGTATATCTTGGAAGATAAAAAATACGGCAAGGGGCCGGTGGTGTTTGAGTCGTACAGGGAAATGATCGAGAAGGTGCGGGCCATGTGTAAAAAAAAGGGGCAGGAATTTACCGAGAAAGATGAAAAAGAATTGAAATATAAGGCTGAAACACTGCTTGAATAAATTCGAAGCAAAACCTGGAGACAGTTGGTGCATCCCCGGTAACATTGAACATGGGGCAGAGATCCTAGCGGATTCTGTTGCCATCGAGGTATTTTCCCCCGTGCGTGAAGATTACCTGCCGGATGAACCGGACGAGAAAGGGGCGGGTTTACGCTTCTCATAAGGCATAGCAGGAGGCATGCATGAGTACCCAGGACCAAAGGTATGAACGCGGGCAGGAAACGTTGAAGGCCATCACGGGAGGCACCGGCCATGCGGTGGTCGAGGGCTTGAAGGATATCGCCCCGGATCTTGCAGAGTGGATCATCGCATTCTGTTATGGAGACGTGCTGTCCCGCCCGGGCCTCGACCTGCGGTCCAGACAGTTTTCCACCGTGGCGGCCTTGACCGCCATGGGTACTGCGGTACCGCAATTAAAGGTACATATCGAAGGGGCGCTCAATGTAGGATGCAGGCCCGAGGAGATTGTAGAGGTTATCCTTCAAATGGCGGTCTATGCAGGATTCCCTGCGGCGATCAACGGTATCAATGCAGCACGCGAAGTCTTTAAAGAACACAATATTTCAGTACAGCAGCCGCGATGACTCTCCAATAAATTGACTCTCAGGTCGGTTCCCGCTATACTTCATTGCCCAAGAAATGACGGGTAGTTTGAGCCCTTACCTAAAGGAGATGCAGCTATGGGAAATATCATCAACAGGGATACGATCGGCGATATGGCCAGGAGGGCGGCAACAAAATACGGCGACAAGACTGCCATCATCTTCCGCGATGTCAAGCTCTCATTTTTTGATCTCGAGCGGGAGGCGCGTCGATTCGCCCATCTCATGACAAGCTTCGGTATCAAAAAGGGCGACCGTGTAGCGCTCTATGCCTATAACTCCCATTATTATCCGATCAGCATGCTCGGCCTTGCCAAGATCGGCGCAATCCAGGTCCCGATCAACTACATGCTGAATGCCGAGGAGATAGCCTATATCATCAACCATTCGGGTTCGCGTATCTTCATCATCGAGGATGCCCTTTATCCGATCATCGCCCAGTCCCAGGCGAAATTCACCTCTGTGGAAAAGTGGGGCTTCATACCGCTGGGTGAGTCGATGGTCCCTGATGGTTATTTCGACCTGATAACGGAAATGGAGAATATGCCTTGCGATGAACCCCAGGTGGAGGTCAGCGCCGAAGACATCGTCCAGATCCCTTACACCAGCGGCACGGAATCGAAACCCAAGGGTGCGATGCTCTCCCACAGGGCCCTCATGTCGCAGTACCACAGCTGCATCTTTGACGGACAGTATGAGACCTATGATGTAAGCCTGCACGCCCTGCCGCTTTTTCACTGCGCCCAGCTCCACTGCTTTCTCATGCCTTACCTGTATGTCGGGGCGACCAATGTGATCATGCACAAGGCAGATCCCCTGGAAATGATCAGATTGATCGAGAAATACCAGATCACCCACATGTTCGCCCCGCCGACCGTATGGATCGGGATCCTGAATCACCCGGAATTCAAGAGCTATAACCACCGCAGCCTGAAGAAGGCGGCCTACGGCGCCAGCATCATGCCGGTGGAGATCATCAAACAGCTTTCCGTAATCTTCCGCGGCCTTCAGCTGTGGAACTATTACGGACAGACGGAGATGGGACCGGTCGCAACCATCCTGAAGCCCGAAGACCAGCTCCTGAAACCCGGATCGGCGGGGAAACCGGTGCTGAATGTCGAGACCCGGCTGATGGATGATGAAGGAAAGTTCGTCCCGGGAGGAACAGTCGGGGAGATCGTACATCGTTCAGGCCATGTCATGACCGGCTATCTCAACGATCCGGAAAAAACGGAAGATGCCTTTGCCTTCGGCTGGTTCCACAGCGGCGACCTCGGCAAGTTCGACGAAGACGGGTATCTCTATGTTGTAGACCGCAAGAAGGACATGATCAAGACCGGCGGAGAGAATGTCGCATCCCGTGAGGTCGAGGAGGTGCTGTACCGGCATCCGGGAATCGAGGAGGTTGCGGTCATCGGGCTCCCCGATCCAAAATGGATAGAGATCGTAGCGGCTGTCGTCGTACCGAAAAAGAATGCATCCATCACGGAAAAGGAGCTTATCACCTATTGCAAAGAGCACCTGGCGGGATTCAAGTGTCCGAAAAAGATCTTAATTTCCGACAAGCTCCCCAAGAACCCGTCCGGCAAGATATTGAAGCGCGAGCTGAAGGAGCAATTGGGGAAGTAGATTCTCCCCCTCTTTTCCGGTCTTTTCCGAAAAAGATTTGACATAACGGCCCGGAGTTGGTTAACGTCTTATTGTAATACAATATGCCGCAACAGGCGTATGGGAGCCCGCTCATGGACTGTTTGCCGCCGGCAGACCGCCCATGGGCCGGCCACATAATCCATCAGGAGGTTTCTCATGAAAGACGTATTTATCGTCAGTGCAGTCAGAACCGCTGTAGGCAGGCAGAGAGGATATTTCCGCGAATACATGGCCCCGGAACTCCTGGCCCGTGTCCTTGACGAGTCAGTGGACCGCATCAAACTCGACGCCACAGAGGTCGATGACGTCATCACCGGATGCGTCTACCAAATCGGGGAACAGGGGTTCAACCTGGCACGCATGGCGGTGCTGGCCTCAAAGCTTCCTGAGACCCTCGGCGGAATCACCGTGAACCGCCAGTGCGGCAGCAGCCTCTCGGCCATACAGATCGCCGCCTCCATGATCGCCTCGGGCACCCACGATGTGGTTATTGCCAGTGGCTGCGAGGTCATGTCCAAATACGGCATCGCATCCGACATGAACTGCACCCTGGCCAACGGTCAGAACGCCGGGCACCCGTTCGGCAAATTCTATCTGGACAAATACGGCATCCCCAGCCAGATCAACGCCGCCCAGGCCATTGCCAACCGATGGAAGATCTCCAAGGAGGAGTGCCAGGATTTCGCCATTGCCAGCCACGAGAAGGCCCATAAGGCCACGCTGGAGGGCCGTTTCAGGAACGAGATCGTTAAGGTTGCCGGGCTGGACAAGGATGGCAGCAGGATGGAGTGTATGGATGACGAGCCGATACGCCCCGGCACTACCCGGGAGGCGCTTAATAGCCTGAAGGTGCTTCCCGGTACCGACTGGATGACTGCAGGTCTCTCCAGCACCGTCACAGACGGCGCTTCAGCCATGATCCTGATGGGCAGTGAGAAGGTAAAACAGCTGGGTCTCACTCCTCTGGCGAGGGTGGTTGCCGGCGCCGTTGTGGGCTCCGACCCTATGCTCATGCTCACCGGCCCCATAACCGTGACACCAAAAGTGCTCGCCAAGGCTGGCCTTTCCATGAAGGACATCGATATCTTTGAGGTCAATGAGGCCTTTGCTCCCATACCACTGGCCTGGGCAAAAGAGCTCAAGGCCGACATGGACAGGCTCAATGTCAACGGGGGGGCGCTGGCCCTGGGCCACCCGGTAGGCAACAGCGGCTGCAGATTAAGCGTCACAGCCATCCATGAGCTTAAGAGGCGTAAGGGCAAATATGCCCTGGTTACGCTCTGCACCGGAGGTGGACAAGCCCCGGCCACGATTTTCGAGCGGGTATAGATTCATCCATGGTATACAAGATGTTAAAAATGTTAAAAGGGGATTTAGGGACATGAAGAGATGTGTGCACAGAATAAATCACTCACCTTTTTTCGATGGGGGGGCCGGCGATGAAGATCCTCATTGTTGATGATGATTTTACCAGCCGTGTAGTGCTTCAGGAGATCCTCAGTCCCCATGGTGAGTATCACATGGCAGTAAACGGCCAGGAAGCCATCGAGGCCTTCATGCTGGCCTGGCATGAAGGCCTCCGGTACGACCTCATATGTCTGGATATCAAAATGCCTGATGTGGATGGCCAGGTAGTGCTTAAGGGAATCCGTAGCATGGAAGAATCCGAAGGTATTTTGCCCGGCAACGGGGTAAAAATCATAATGACTACAGCCCTGAGCGACAAAGAGAACGTGTTGACATCGTTCAAAGAACTTTGTGATGCCTATATGGTCAAACCCATCAATAAAAGTAAATTGCTTGGCTATCTCCAGGAGTTCGGTTTGATAGAAGCAGACAGGACATGAACAGGCTTATCGCTTATATGGATCTCCTGTAATACATTGAATATGGGGACCAGAAGAGATACATCCAACCAGGTGATTCCCCTTAAGCGTGCTGCGCGGAGCTTCATCGGATAATCTGTCTCGTTCCTTCAGGTCACCCCGGTTGTCCTAGAGTTTATAGGTCCCGATGATCCTGCGCTCCATCTCTCCCTCAATCCTGGCCGTCACTTCAACATAGTCGGCGATCGAGGAGTTCTGGAGCTTATGGCGGAGGAGTTCGTCGACCTGGAAGATCCCTGCAGAGTTAGCCAAGGTTATCACGAGCTTTACCGGCCGATCGTCGCCCGCCTCAATATCGACCTCATCAACGGCCTTGGCGGAGATGGAGTGGATGTTGACCTTGCCGGATTCAAACGGGATGCGTGACCTTCCCTCTTTCATGTCCAGCGCGTCGGCGACCTTCAGGACACCGGCCTCTATGGTCAGGCAGGTTTCTTTGGCGTTGTGTGCAATGACGGCATGCATGATCTCTGAAGTCACAATGGTCAGATTGGGCTCTTCATAAATACCTGCAAGCAGTTCCCGGCATTTCGGATATGCGAAGATGAGGCTGTTGTGTTCATGGTCGTTACGATGGACAGAGATGCCGAGATCGTGGAGACATGCGGCAAGTACCACGATCACCTCGGCATCGTCCATCTCAAGACCGTAGTTCTTCACCACACTGGGTGTGACACCGCCATGCACCAGGAGGCGAAGTATCCTCAACGCGGCATTGGCAACAATACGGATATGGACTTCGCCATGATCATTAATGCCGCTGCGATCGACTGCGTTCACATTGGCGCATTTCCACAGCTGTATAAGTTCTTCATTCTCATAGATCCTTTCGAGCAGCCTTTTCAGCCTGGAATTACTCTTCGTGGGGATGTGGAAACTCATAACCCTCCTGTTTACTTTTTTTTCAATCACGTAAGTTATCTAACACAGTCCTATGCATCGTGGTAGGGGACAAGCGGCCCCTTTTTCATGAATGTCTCCTGCTTTGGACTGTTGGGATAGACAAGGGAAAAACATGATCCCCGTCTTCTCGAACCTCCAATTTTGCATCTGAGAGGAATCATGACCTGTAGGAGCGGCTTTAGCCGCGACAGAGGGTAAGGTATGAGGGCTACGATGGGACGATCGTGGGTAATCAGGTCGCGCCTGAAGGCGCTCCTACAGGATGGTTCTTTATTTATACCGTAGGAGCGGCTTTAGCCGCGACAGAGGGTAAGGTATGGGGGTAACGATGGGACGATCGTGGGTAATCGGGTCGCTCCTGAAGG
>Ga0187857_10000707_pt1 | contig 39532 bp, 36 predicted proteins | sample June2016WEW_8_10_FD_132984 | JGI IMG/M metagenome (GOLD analysis project Ga0187857, IMG submission 132984) | Peatland microbial communities from SPRUCE experiment site at the Marcell Experimental Forest, Minnesota, USA - June2016WEW_8_100 | ecosystem: Environmental > Terrestrial > Soil >... | reverse complement strand
GCCCGCTAATGGCCCGTGGCGATCAAAATGGCCCGAGCGTGGCAGAGAGCAAGACCGGGCATGACCGCTGACCTGCGGCTTTGTGGCGGAGCGGGTGACGAGAATCGAACTCGCACTATCAGCTTGGGAAGCTGACGTTCTGCCATTGAACTACACCCGCGTGCGGTTGCCCCGCTGCGATACCTGCCTCCAGCCGCCGGCTGACGCTCGCTTGCCCCGACATAGTACCGGAACCGGTAGGTTGCCAGGGTGCTGCTATCTGACCGGGACATCAGGAAGGAAGTCGAGTCCGGCCGCGTCCGGCTTGACCCGTACTCCCCTGAGCTGATCCAGCCCTCCAGCATCGACGTCCGGCTTGACCGGTTTTTCCGTGTCTTCGAGAACCATCGTTACCCGCACATCGATCCCGCGGTCGAGCAGCCGGACCTGACCAGGCTGGTCGAGACCAGCGGCGACGAGCCCTTCGTGCTGCACCCCGGCGAGTTCGTGCTGGCCTCCACCTACGAGATCATTACGCTGCCCGATGACATCGCCGGGCGGCTGGAAGGAAAGAGCTCACTCGGCAGGCTCGGGCTGCTGACTCATTCCACGGCGGGCTGGATCGACCCCGGATTCTCCGGCCACGTGACCCTTGAGCTGTCGAACGTCGCCACCTTGCCGATCAAGCTATGGCCGGGCATGAAGATCGGCCAGCTCTGCCTGTTCCGGACGAGTTCCCCGGCCGAGCACCCGTACGGATCGCAGGTGTACGGGTCCCGCTACCAGGACCAGCGCGGCCCGACGCCGTCCAAGTCCTACCTCAACTTCTTCCGGTCAGACGTCAGCGGCGACGGCTCGCCGGCATTGCCTCCGCCCGGCTAGGCGGGTGAGCCGCATGAGCAGCCGGGGCGCAGGTCGCGTTCTGCGTTACTTTCCCGGCAGTGCTGGGCATTTTGAAAAGTGCAGGCTAGTTTGAGCCAGGCCAGCACGAGCATAGGGAAGGCGCCATGAGCCAGCAGCAGGGGCAGCAAGCGCAGGTCGACGAGCGCCAGGCCCGGCAGGTGGCCGAGGAGGCCAGAGAGACGGCCTGGACCCAGCCGAGCTTCGGCAAGCAGCTATTCCTGGGCGACTTCCAGCTCGGGCTCATCCACCCGCATCCGCGTCCCGCCCCGGACACCGTCACGGCCGGCGAGGAGTTCTGCGCCCGGCTGCGCGAGTTCTGCGAGACCTCGGTGGACGCGGCACGCATTGAGGCCGACGCCCGGATCCCTGATGAGACGGTCACGGGACTGGCCCGGCTGGGTGCGTTCGGAATGAAAGTCTCACCGGCCTACGGCGGACTCGGCCTGAGCAACTTGTACTACAACCGGGCCCTGATGATCGTCGGGTCGGCCTCGCCGGTGCTGGCGGCCATGATGTCCGCGCACCAGTCGATCGGCGTGCCGCAGCCGCTGGCGCTGTTCGGGACCGAGGAGCAGAAGCAGGCGTACCTGCCCCGGTGCGCGCGCGGGGAGATCAGCGCGTTCCTGCTGACCGAGCCCGACGTGGGATCAGATCCCGCCCGGCTGGCCACGAGCGCCACGCCCTCGGCCGACGGCAGCGAGTACCTGCTGAACGGCGTCAAGCTATGGACCACGAACGGCGTCGTGGCCGACCTCCTGGTGGTGATGGCCAGGGTGCCCAAGAGCGACGGGCACCGGGGCGGCATCAGCGCCTTCGTGGTGGAGGGTAACGCCGACGGCATCACGGTGGAGCACCGGAACGAGTTCATGGGGCTGCGCGGCCTGGAGAACGGCGTCACCAGGCTCCACGAAGTCCGGGTGCCCGCCGCTAACCTCATCGGCCGTGAAGGTCAGGGCCTGAAGATAGCGCTGACCACGCTGAACACCGGCCGGCTGGCGCTGCCGGCCAGCTGCGCGGCGGCCAGCAAGCAGGCGCTGAAGATCGCGCGCGAGTGGTCGCGCGAGCGGGTGCAGTGGGGACGGCCGGTCGGCGAGCACGAGGAAGTCGCGATGAAGATCGCGTTCATTGCCGCCACCAGCTACGCCCAGGAGGCCATCGTCGAGCTATCCAGCCAGCTCGCCGACGATCACCGCAACGACTTCCGGATCGAGGCGGGACTGGCCAAGCTGTACTGCTCGGAGATGGGCTGGAAGGTCGTGGACGAGCTGATGCAGATCCGCGGCGGCCGCGGTTACGAGACCGCCAGGTCGCTGGCCGCCCGCGGCGAGCGCGGGGTGCCCGCCGAGCAGATGCTGCGCGACATGCGGATCAACCGGATCTTCGAGGGCTCGTCGGAGATCATGCGGCTGTTCATCGCCCGCGAGGCCGTGGACGCGCACCTCGCGGCGGCAGGCGAGATGATCGAGCCCAGCCTGCCTGCCGCCCAGCGGGCCCGCGCGGCGGCCAAGGCCGGCCGTTTCTACGCGCGCTGGCTGCCCACGCTCGTCGCGGGCGAAGGGCAGCGGCCGGGCAGCTACGGCGAGTTCGGGCCGCTCGCGCCGCACCTGCGCTATGCGGAGCGAGCCAGCCGGAAGCTGGCCAGGTCCACGTTCTACGGGATGGCGAGATGGCAGGGCGGCCTGGAGCACCGGCAGGGCTTCCTCGGCCGGATCGTCGACATCGGGGCCGAGCTCTTCGCCATCAGCGCCGTGTGCGTGCGGGCGCAGATGGACTCCTCGGAGGAGTCCGGCGGCGCCGGCGATCGCGGGCGGACCCCCCTGCAGCTGGCTGACGCCTTCTGCGGGCAGGCCCGGCTGCGCTGCGAGGATCTCTTCAGTCACCTGTGGAGCAACACGGACTCGGCCGACACGAAGCTCGCCGGCCGGGTGCTGTCCGGCCGCTACACCTGGCTGGAGGAGGGCGTGATCGACCCCTCCACGCCAGGCCCCTGGGTCGAGGACGAAACGGCCGGGCCGTCCAAGCTGGAATCAGTGCACCGTCACATCACCTGACGCGGCCCGGCCCGGCCGCTCGCGCCCGCTGGCGCGCCGGCCTGCTCGCGCCGGCTGCCTCCGGCGGCCCGGCGCACTGTTCACATCGTTGTTACGGGCCTGAATCATATCGGCAACCGGGCCGCTGCACAGTCGACAGCGAAGGGCGCTGTCGCTGGGAGGCCCGCAATGTTCCTGTGGAGAATTCGGATTACCCTGCCGGACGAGCCGCATCACGTCACCTCGCTCCGGCACGCCCTCGCTGACCTGGCGGTGCACATGCTGCGGGTCATGCCGAAGCCCGGCATCATCGGCGCCGTCAGCGCCGACTTCGTGATCGAGCTGCCGGACGATGAGCGGCTCGGCGCCGTTCTCGGCGTGCTGCACGAGATGAGCCCCCAGGTCTACCTCAGCCGGGTCGAACAGCCAGACCTTGCGTCCGGTCAGCCAGGTCTGGGGTCCGCTCAGGTCGCGCCGGCCAGTCCGGCCGTCAGCTGATCCCGTGCGCGGACGGGCGCCCGGTCGCAGCTAGCCGCGACCGCGGTGCGTACTGCCCGCCGAATGGCGGCCCTCCAGCTCCGCGATGTACGCCTCCAGCTCGCAGGCGGGCACTGCCTAGCCGGACAGCAGCGGCAGCCGCCCGGCTAGCCGCGTTCCCCGCCCCGGATCAGGCGAGGCGCTCGATGATGGTGGCGTTGGCCTGCCCGCCGCCCTCGCACATCGTCAGCAGCCCGTACCTGCCGCAGGTACGCTCCAGCTCGTGCAGCAGCTTGGTCATGCTGATGGCACCGGTGGCGCCGAGCGGGTGCCCGAGCGCAATGGCGCCGCCGTTGAGGTTGGTGCGCTCCAGCGGCGCCCCGGTGTCAGCTGACCAGGCGAGCAGCACGGGCGCGAAAGCCTCATTGACCTCGAATGCGTCGATATCATCCACGCTCAGGTGACCCCTTTCCAGGGCCAGCTCCGTGGCCGGGATGGGCCCGGTCAGCATGTACACCGGATCGGAGCCGACCACGGTCAGGGCGTGCACCCGCGCCCTGGGCGTGAACCCGTGCCTGCGCACGGCCGCCGGCGACGCGAGCAGCAGCGCGGCAGCGCCGTCCGAGATCTGGGAGGCCGCCGCGGCCGTCAGCTCCCAGCCCTCGCGCAGCGGCTTGAGCTCGGCCATCTTCTCCAGGGTCGTGTCCCGGCGCGGTCCCTCGTCCATGCTGACGCCCGCGACCGGCGCGATCTCCCGGTCGAACCTGCCCTCGTCCATGGCCCGGATCGCCCTCTGATGGCTCCGCAGCGAGTACTCCTCAAGCTGCGCCCGCTTCAGGCCCCACTTCTCGCAGACCATCTGCGCACCGCGAAACTGGGAGATCTCCTGGTCTCCGTACCGGTCCAGCCAGCCCTGGCCGAACGGCGGTGCCATGCCGTTCTTCATCGGCAGCGCCACGGTCGACCCCATCGGGACCATGCTCATGCTCTCCACGCCGGCCGCGATCACCAGGTCCTGCGTCCCCGACATCACGGCCTGGGCCGCGAAGTGAATAGCCTGCTGGGAGGAGCCGCACTGCCGGTCGATGGTCACGCCCGGCACGCTCTCCGGCAGGCCGGCCGACAGCCAGGCATTCCTGGCGATGTCGATGGCCTGGGGCCCGACCTGCGAGACGCAGCCCATGATCACGTCGTCGACCGCGGACGGGTCAACGCCGGTGCGGGCCACCAGCTCGGTCAGCACGTGGGCGGCCAGGTCCACCGGATGGACCGCCGACAGCCCTCCGTTTCGCTTGCCGATGGGGGTGCGGACCGCCCCGACGATGTATGCCTCCGACACAACAACCTCCCGGCCAGCCAGCCGACCGGCCCGCTACCTGCGCAGCTCGGGTGTGCGCTCGCGGACGATGACCGGTCATTTCGAGGCTACCCCGAGGCGCGCTGCCGGCCATAGCCCCGCCGGGCCAGGCAGGGCCGGGCCGCCGGCCGATTACTGCCCGCTACGAGTATCCAGGCAGCTACGATCCGTAGTTAGCTGGGACCGGGCGGCCATTGCCGGCCACCCTTCTGGCTGCCTGCCTGGTCAGGCTCACAGAACCATCCGCCATCAGGGGGGCGCGGCCGCTGCCGCGCTCGGCGGGAACATTACGGGGAGTAAGCGCAGCCATGACGAAAACGGTGGACGATACCACGGGGCTTCTCAGCATCGGCCAGCTCGCCCAGGATGCCGGGGTCAGCAGCCGCACCATTCGCTACTACGAGGAACTGGGGATACTCCCCGAGCCCCGCCGCTCCCCCGGCGGTACCAGGAAGTACCCGAGCGAGTACCGCGGCTACATCGAGACGGCGCTTGCGCTCAAGGACCTGGGCTTCCGGCTCGAGGAGATCAGGCCGCTCGCCAGGCTGGCGCTGGGGCGCTCAGTCAGCCCTGGTCAGCGCGACACCGCCGCGCGCATGGTCGAGACCAGGATCGATGCACTGACCCGGCAGGTGACCGTGCTTCGCCGGCTCTACGATTCCGTCCGCGCGGCCGACGCGGCCAGCTCTGTCCAGGCCATCCTGGGCAGCGCCACCGCTGGCGCCGGGCTGGCTGGCCAGGCCCCGCCGCAGCCGGCCGGGCTGACCGTTGTCCCGCCATTGCGCGACGGCGGCGCGGCCTGACGGCTCGCATTGCCCGGCGGCGCGGCACGGGGCGTATTGCCCGGCGGCGCGGCACGGGGCGTATTGCCCGGAGTCCGGGCCTTTTCATCGACCGGGCTGCCTCTATGCTCAGGGAAGAGACCCTCGGGAGGCAGCGGTGGCGGATGGCCTCATCCTGCTGGTGGTCCTTGCTGTCCTCACCGCCTACTTCGTGACCAGGGCCAGACGGCGGATGGGACTCGTCACCACCGGGCGTACCTGGGTGACCGTGATCGTGGGCTTCGTGCTGGTCGTGCTGGCCCTCTGGGCCGCTGCCACGCAGCACTAGCCGGGTGCCACTCGGCACTGGCCACGCCGCACAGCACTAGCTGTGCCGGGCCGCCTGCCCGGCCGCGACGCCAGCCGGCTGGCGCTCGCCGCGTGCGGCCTGGCCGCGTGCGGCCTCACCGCGTGCGGCCTGGCCGCGCGCGGATTCCATGCGCCCGGCCGAGCTGCTCTTGATCGGGATCTCGAACCAGACCGCCTTGCCGTCCTTGGTCGGCCGTGAGCCCCACCGGGTAGCAAGCTGGTCCACCAGGTAGAGGCCGCGGCCGCCCTCATCGCTCTCGCCCGCGCTGCGGATCCTGGGCAGCCGCAGGTCGGCATCGAAGACCTCGACCCAGACGGACTCGTGACCGCGCCGCATCCGGAGCGTGAAATCCCTGGCGGCCGAGCCGTCAGCCCCGTCGGTGAGCGGCAAGCTATCCCAGTCCGGCAGCATGCCCGGCATTCCCGGCAGGGCGGGCTCCAGCACGAACTCGTTCCGGGGACTGGGGGATATGGCCGCGTGCAGCACGACGTTCGTCACGACCTCGGAGACCAGCAGGCAGGCCAGATCGGCCTGCTCGAGATCCATTCCCCAGCCGACGAACGTCTCCTGAGCCAGCCGCCGGGCCTCCGATACCCGGATGGGCTCGGCCGGGAACTGGCCTTCCCAGGACGCGAGATCCACCGCCGAGGTCCGGACCACGACCACGGCCATGTCGTCGTCGATCTCCCCCGGCACGGCTGCCTCGGCGGCACGCGCGATGTCCTCGACGCTGCCGCCAGCGGCATCCCGGACCGCCTGCCTGAGCATCTGCTGGACCTCGTTGTCGCTGTAATGGCCCTGGCCGTCCAGGCGCTGCCGCCGGTCCACGAGCCCGTCGGTGTAGAAGACCAGGGTCGAGCCCGGCGGCAGGTAGCGCATCTCCTCCCGGTACGGCGGCAGCCCGGGAACGCCCTTGCCGCGAACGCCGAGCAGCACGCTCTGGTGCGTGATCTCCAGCTGGCTCACCTCATGGTGCAGGACCAGCAGCGGCGGCATGTGCCCGGCATTGGCGAAGGACAGCGTGCGCGACCAGGCGTCATAGACCAGGTAAGTGCAGCTCACGGTGGGCGGATCCGCTGCGGCGAAGCCGGGCGAGTCGACCTGCGACGGCTCCAGCGCCCGGCACCAGTCATCCAGCCGCCGCAGGATCTCGGCCGGCGGCTTGTCATCCTGGGCGAAGGCCCGCAGTGCCGCGCGCAGCTGGCCCATCACCGCCGCAGCGCGGGCGCCGCGTCCCTCGACATCCCCGATGACGATCCCGACGCGGCCCGCGGACAGCGGGATGATGTCGTACCAGTCGCCGCCAACCTGGGTCTGGATGCCCTGGCCGTGGGTTTCCAGCGGCTTCGCCGGCACGTACTTGTAAGCGACCTCGAGGCCGTCCAGTGCTGGCGGGTTGCGCGGCAGCAGGCTGATCTGGAACGCCAGGGCAGTCCGGCGTTCCTCCTCGAACAGCATGGCGTTGTCGATCGCGACCGCGATCCGGCTGGCCACCGCACTGAGGAAGTCGCGGTCGTCCGCCCCGTAGTGGACATCCTGGCGCTGGGTCAGGCTGGACAGCGCGAGGCTGATCACCCCGAGCAGCTCACCGCGGGCGATCAGCGGTGCCGCGATGACCGAGGAGAGGCCGACGTCGTCGCAGGTCCCGAGGCTCTCCGGGCTCGGCGCGGGATACTTGCCGTCGGCCAGGTCCTCGACCACGACGGTATCCATCTGCGCCATGGCCTGGTGGCAGAAGTGGCCGGGCGGATAGCTGATCTGCTCGCCGACCAGCGCCCACGTGCCCGGCGCCGGCATCCAGCCGCGGGAGTGCAGCTGAGCGCGCCGGATGAGCTTGTCGCCCTGCAGCAGGTCGATGAAGCAGTGGTCGGCAAACTGCGGCACCAGGGTCTCGGCCACCTGCCTGAGCGTGACATCCAGCTCCAGCGAGCTGGATAGCCGCTCGCCGATCCGCTCCAGCAGCCCGATCCGGTCGCTCGCGGACTGGCTGCCGAGCCGGGCCGCCTCCCTGGCCATGATCACGATTCCGGTGATCTCACCGGACGGCCCGCGCAGGGCAGCGGCGTAAGCGCGGACGAACACCCTCGAGCCATCGACGCGCAGGCTCGCGAACGTGCCTTCCCAGGGCTTCCCGCGCAGGACCTGGCCGGCCATGCTGCGGGTGCGGCGAGCGTCGCCCTCGTCGAACCCCAGCGAGAGCAGCGGGCGCCCGACCAGGTTGCTCGCATCATCGGGAAAGCCGAGCAGTTCTACCGCGAACGGATTGGCATAGAGCAGGTTGCCGTCCCGGTCCGTGACGACGATGCCGGTCTGGACCTGCTCCAGCACCGCGCCGTCGCTGAGCATCGGCTGGAGCGCCCTGCCCGCTGGCCTCACCGGATCCTCACCCGCCCCGACAGCAGACGATCATGGCTTGGTAACGAAGACATGCGCCGCGACATGCCGGGGCAGATCCCCCTCGGCGCTGTCGGCCATGTTCGCACGTGTCACCCGCACACCGTGGTCAGTTACCGCGAGTGTCACCTCGCGTCCGGGTTGTATCCCAATGTTCTTGAGTCTAAGCATCAGCGCGGCATCACTCTGGACTTGTTCGCTGATCCGCCGCACGACCACCGGCTCCGCCTGCGCGGACGCGATCGCGATCATGGCGACGTCCGGCTCGTCCCCGGCGGCCGCTGCCCGGTCGGTCGCGTCGCCGGGGACGCCGAGCTCGGCCAGGCCGGGAATGACGTTGCCGTGCGGGCACCGCACGGGAAACTGCAGCAGCTCGACGAGTCGCTTCTCCACGCTGTCGGAGATGACGTGCTCCCATCGGCAGGCCTCGATATGCACGTCCTCCCAGGGCAGGCCGATGACGCTGACCAGCAGGCATTCCGCCAGCCTGTGCTTGCGCATGACGCGCACCGCCTGGGTCCGGCCGGCCGGGGTGAGCGCCAGCTGCCGGTCACCCTCCACCCGGAGCAGCCCGTCGCGCTCCATCCGGGCGACAGTCTGGCTGACCGTCGGGCCGCTCTGCGACAGCCGCTCGGCGATGCGCGCGCGCAGCGGCACGATGCCTTCTTCCTCAAGCTCGAAGACCGTGCGCAAGTACATCTCGGTGGTATCGATCAGCCCGTGCGCTGTCACAGCCGCTCCTTCCAGGATTGATGCTATGCCGCAGCGGCGCCAGGTCGGACTGGCGGCAACGGAAGGGCAGGCCGGGCGGCTCAGCGTGGATATGGGCGCGGGGCTGCGGGAAGCCCTAGGGCGCGAGCCTCTCGATCATCCAGGCGCCGTCGGGGCGCCGGTACCGGAACCGGTCGTGCAGCCGGCTGACCCGGCCATGCCAGAACTCCATGGTGTCGGGCCGCACCCGGTAGCCGCCCCAGAAATCCGGCATCGGCACCTCAGACCCCTCCGGCCAGCGCCGGCTCAGCTCCTCGTACCGGTCCTCGAGCTCGGCCCGCGAGCCCAGCACGGTGGACTGCCTGCTGGCCCAGGCGCCCAGCTGGGAGCCGCGCGGGCGGGAATGGAAATAGGGCTCGCTCTCGGGCGTGGACAGCACGGTGACCGGGCCCTCGATGATGACCTGGCGCTGCAGGGCGTGCCAGGGAAACAGCAGGCAGGCTCGGGGCATCTCAGCCAGGTCGGCCGCCTTGCGGGAGGTCTTGTTCGTATAGAAGGTGAAGCCGTCGGCGCCATGGCTCTTCAGCAGCACCAACCTGGCCATGGGCCCGGCGGCCGATGCCGTGGCGAGGACCATGGCGGTGGGCTCGGGCAGCTCAGCCGCCAGCACGTCGGCCATCCACCGGTCGAACAGGACCAGCGGATCGGCGGGCAGGACCGACTCGTCGAGGCCGGCCGTGAGGTCCGCGGGCTGGCCGGGCCCGGCCGGTTCGCTGGCGTGCTCGATGGGGTTCACGGGTAGAGATCCTCTCGCACCTGCGGCCTCGCCGCCAGCCGCGGGCCGGCTCTGACCGGCCAGTTCCGCCGGCCGGGTTACCGGTTCACCGGCGTGAAGCGGTTGAATAGCGTGGCTGGCCGTAACAGGCCCGCTGGCCCCCGCCGCCCGATCACCCGCGGCCTGAACGCACTGGCCAGCCCGCCGGCCCGCCGACGACCAAGGAGCAGGAGGAACAGCGGATGTCCGACTTCACGCCCGGTCTGGAGGGCGTTGTCGCATTCGAAACGGAGATAGCGGAGCCGGACAGGGAGGGTGGCTCGCTCCGCTACCGGGGGGTTGATATCGAGGAGCTGGTCGGACACGTGTCCTACGGGCACGTGTGGGGACTGCTGGTCGACAACAGATTCGCGCCGGGCCTGCCGCCGGCCGAGCCCTATCCGATTCCGGTGCATTCCGGCGATATCCGGGTGGATGTCCAGAGTGCGCTGGCCATGCTGGCCCCCGCCTGGGGCATGCATCAGCTGCTCGACATCGCCGATGAGGAGGCGCGCGACGACCTGGCCCGTGCCTCGGTCATGGCGCTGTCCTTCGTGGCCCAGGCTGCCCGCGGCATCGGCAAGCCCATGGTGCCGCAGAAGCGGGTGGACGAGGCCAGCGCGATCACCGAGCGGTTCATGATCCGCTGGCGCGGCGAGCCTGACCCGCGGCATGTCAAGGCGATTGACGCCTACTGGACCTCGGCCGCCGAGCATGGCATGAATGCCTCCACGTTCACCGCGCGGGTCATCGCCTCCACTGGCGCTGACGTGGCCGCGGCGCTGTCGGGGGCGGTAGGCGCCATGTCGGGTCCGCTGCATGGCGGGGCGCCCGCCCGGGTGCTCGGCATGATCGAGGAAGTGGAGCGGACCGGCGACGCGACGGCTTACGTCAAGCGGATGCTGGACAGCGGTGGGCGGCTGATGGGATTCGGGCACCGGGTTTACCGGGCCGAGGATCCGCGGGCCAGGGTGCTGCGGCGGACGGCGCAGGAGCTGAGCGCGCCGCGCTACGAGGTGGCCGCCGCGCTGGAGAAGGCGGCGCTGGATGAGCTGCACGCCCGCCGGCCGGACCGGGTGCTGTCCACCAACGTGGAGTTCTGGGCCGCGATCATCCTCGACTTCGCCGAGGTACCGTCGCACATGTTCACCTCCATGTTCACCTGCGCCAGGACCGCGGGCTGGGCCGCGCACATCCTCGAGCAGAAGCGCACCGGCCGCCTGGTCCGGCCCAGCGCCCGCTACATCGGGCCGGCGGCACGCTCCGTCCGTGACGTGCCCGGCGCCGCAGAGGTCGTGGACCACAATGTCTGAGGAAACGCCGAAGATCGAGATCCCGGCCGGCCTGCTGCCCGCCGATGGCAGGTTCGGCTGCGGCCCGTCGAAGGTCCGGCCCGAGCAGGTGGCCGCCCTGGCCGGGCCCGGCACCGCCCTGCTCGGCACCTCGCACCGGCAGGCTCCCGTGCGCGCGCTGGTCCGGCGTGTCCGCGAGGGCCTGGCCGAGCTGTTCTCGCTGCCCGATGACTACCTGGTGGTCCTCGGCAACGGGGGAACCACGGCGTTCTGGGAGGTGGCCGCGTTCGGCCTGGTCGGCGCTCGCTCCCAGCACCTGTCCTTCGGCGAGTTCTCGTCCAAGTTCGCGAAGGTCACGGCGGCCGCGCCGTGGCTGGAGGCGCCCTCGGTCATCGAGTCGCCGCCCGGCACCCGCCCGGCGGCCAGCGCCGAGGTCGGGGTGGACGCCTACGCGCTGACGCACAACGAGACCTCCACCGGGGTCGCCTTGCCCATCCGCCGGGTGGCCGGAGCGGACGAGGGCGCGCTGGTGCTGGTCGATGCCACCAGCGGGGCCGGCGGGCTGCCCGTGCAGGCCGCCGAGTTCGACGCCTACTATTTCGCCCCGCAGAAGTCGTTCGGCTCTGACGGCGGGCTGTGGATCGCGCTGCTGTCGCCCGCCGCCCTGGAGCGGGCCGACCAGGTCGCCGCGAGCGGCCGGTACATCCCCGAGTTCCTCTCGCTCACCACCGCCATCAGCAACTCGCGTCAGCAGCAGACCTACAACACTCCCGCGCTGGCGACCCTGATCATGCTGGCTGACCAGGTCGACTGGATGCTCGGGCAGGGCGGCCTGGCCTGGACGACGGCGCGAACCGCCGACTCGTCCCGGCGGCTGTACGGATGGGCCGAGCGCTCGCCGGTCGCCACGCCATTCGTGACCGACCCGGCGGAGCGGTCACAGGTGGTCGGGACCATCGACTTCGATGACAGGGTCGATGCAAACGCGGTCTCGGCGATCCTGCGGGCGAATGGCATCGTCGACACGGATTCCTACCGCAAGCTCGGGCGCAACCAGCTGCGCATCGGCATGTTCCCCGCGGTCGAGCCGGCGGACGTGCAGGCGCTGACAGCCTGCATCGATTACGTCATCGAGCGACTGTAGCGGCGGCGGCCGGGCACCGCCCGCGCGCGGCGAACGACGTGGATGCGCGGCTACCGCGGAAACAGCCGCAGCAGGGACGCTTCCACGTCGCCGGAACGACGGCGGACGCCACGCCAGCGGACCCCGCTGCGCGCACGCGGCCGCCGCCGGGGCATCCCGGCCAGGCGGCCGGGCACCCGCCCGCGCGGCGAGCCACGTGGATGCGCGGCTACTGCGGAAACAGCCGCAGCAGGGACGCTTCCACGTCGCTCGCGGTCGACGCCTCCGGGACGCTAGTGCGCTGACCAGATACGTTCGCCGGGTCTTGTGACACGCCGTGGCGGTTGCTGCTGGGTGGCTGGGGTGCCGCACACTCGATCTTGTGATGACGGAATCGAGTGCCAGGAGATGTGATGGCTGAGCCGGTGCGGGCGCGGCGGCTGACGGATGAGGAGGTGACCAGCAAGTTCCCGGACCGGTGCTTTGCCTTTGACCAGTTCGGCCCGCTGTCCATCCGGCCCTATCACGGCTCCTCGTGGACGCCTCGGAAGAAACCCAGCCGGCTGCCCGCGACCTATCACCGCACGCACGGCATCCGCTACTTCCACGGCTGCTACTCCCTCGGCGATGATCAGCTGCGGGGCGTCGTCCGCCGCCGCAAGGGCGGTGATCACACCCTGGCCGCGCTGAAGTCCATCCGGGCCGCCCGCCCCGGCGGCTACCCGCTCTTCGTGATCATGGACAACTTGTCCGCGAACAAGACCCCGGCCATCCGCGGCCCGGGCCGACCAGGCCAATGTCGAGCTGTGCTTCACGCCGACCAGCGCCTCGTGGGCCAATCCGATCCCGAGGCTCAGTTCGGTCCCTTGCGCAGCTTCGTCATGGGCGACTCCAGCTACCCCAATCACACTGTCCTGGCCCGCCGGCTGCAGGAGTACCTGCGCTGGCGCAACGCCCACGCCCGCCACCCCGACGTCCTGGCCGCCCAGCGCCGCGAACGCGCCCGCGTCCGCAGCCAGCGTCAGCAACGCTGGGGACGGCCCAAGGCCTGCGCCGCATGACCAGCCCGGTAGCCGATTCCCCAGACAGGGCACAAGCCGGACTGGCCGGCGGCCGCTCAGGTAGCATCCAGCGTGCTGCCCCTGCCAGACCCTATCCGCGCTGGTTCAGCGGTGGGCTATGCCGCGCCAGACTTGCTTATACGGCTCACCCGTCTTGCGATGCGGGATCTGGACCGAGCCGAGATGCAGCTCCCGCCATCCCCCGAGGAGCTCGCGCAGGTAGGCCTCGGAGAAGAAGTGCATCGTCTGGCCCGGCTCCTCAGCCACATAATCCGCCTCAAGCTCGCGCGCGGGCTGCCAGCGAGCGCGCAGCGGCCGGTCCTCCAGCGCGTTGACGTGGAACAAGAACAGCCCGCCCGGGCGGACAAGCCGCCCAACCTCCGCGAAGACCGCACGGGTAACACCATCAGGAAACATGTGCATAGCGACGTTAGACATGACCGCATCGAAGCCGCCGTCGGGAAAGGGAAGCCGCTGAGTCATGTCGGCCACCACAAACCTGACCATCGAGCCGAACCTGGCTTGCGCCTGTTCAATCGCTTCGCCAGACAGATCGATCGCCGTGACCGAATAACCCTCACCAGCCAGCCGCGCCGCGTCGTTGCCGGTTCCGCATCCCAGCTCAAGGATGGTGCGTACGCCCGTCTCCCGGAGCGGGACCAGGAACGGCCCGGTCCACAAGCGCTCCCAGTCGAGATCATTGCCAGACTCCCGCCGCTGCCGGAAGAACTGATCCCAGAACTCAGCACCCGCATAGGTCACGTCGCCACGTTATGCCGGTCACACCCAGGAACCGAGCCCGTTCGCCAAGGGCGTTTCAGTGCCAGCGCCGACTGCCTGAACGGGCTTGCCAACAGCCACGGCAGCGCAACTATCCCGGCAAACGTTCATGGACAGCGCACTAGCTGCCGGGACGCTGGCTGCTGGGACGCTGGCTGCCGGGACGCTCGCTGGCCGGGATGCTGGCTGGCCGGGGGGCAGCGGGCCGCAAGGGCCAGCTGCCGATGATCTCATAACGGGGGCGGCCAGCAGCGCCGAGGCTGCTGCTGATCAGGTGGATCTCGGCCGCGGCCCAGCCGACTCCGGCCAGGTCCCCCAGAGCGTCAGCCAGCGGGCTGAGATCCGCGGGCTCCCGGCAGCGGGCCAGGGTGAGATGGGGGTGATACCGCCTGCCCTCATCGGGCGGCGGGGCGCCGGCGCGGCGCGCCCCCGCCGCCGCGCTGGCGGCCAGCGCAGCCAGCTCCTTCCGGTCGCCGCGTATCCCGGCCCAGAGCACCCGCGCGCGGCGTGCACCGGGGAACGTCCCGGCGCCAGTGACGCTGAGCTGGAGTACTGGATGGCGGCGCGCGGCTCGCTCCAGCCGGGTACCGAGCCCGGGCAGCACGCCCGCATCGACCTCGCCGAGGAACGCCAGCGTGACGTGCCACTCGGCCGGGCCGGTCCAGCGCAGCCGCGGCCACGCCGCGCGCAGCGGCGCCGCCAGCGCTTCCATCTCCTCCAGTGCTTCGGCGGGCGGCGTGATGGCCACGAAGAGCCTCATAGCGCTATTGGTAGCAGGCCCTGCAGGTGCCCGCGGCTCGGGCCGGCTAGTGGTGGCAGGTGGTGCGGGCGCCCGCGGCTCTAGCGGCGACGCCACGACCGTCTCGCCCCCCGGACGGGAACCCCTGCCGCCGGGAACTCCGGCGGCGCCGGGAACCCCGGCCCGGATAAGGGGTTCAGGTCACCATCCGGGCCAGCCGCGCGGGCCGCAGGTAGGACCGGGCACGGACGCCTCGGCTGTGCACCAGCATCATGGCGATGATCACCGTCGCCACCGCCGAGATCAGGCCGCCGGCGATCATGCTCATGCGCGGGCCGGAGGTCTGGGCTATCCAGCCGGCCAGCGGCGAGCCGAGCGGCGCGCCGCCGAGGAACACGAGCATGTAGATCCCCATGACCCGGCCGCGCATCTCCGCGTTCGTGCGCAGCTGAGTGGCCGAGTTGGCGGCTGTAGTGAAGGTCAGCACGGCGAGGCCGGTCGGCGCCAGCAGCACCAGGAATGACCAGAAGGTCGGCATCAGCCCGGTCAGGATCTCCAGTACGCCGAATGCCAGCGAGGTCACCAGCAGCAGCGGCATGGTCGGGCGGCCACGGCGTGCGGCCAGCAGTGCCCCGCCGAGCGCGCCGACAGCGAAGATGGCGGAGGCGATGCCGAAGTCGCCCGCCCCGGTATGGAACACCTCACGGGACATCAGGGCGTTAGTGACCTGGAAGTTCATGCCGAACGTGGCCACGAAGAAGATCAGGATCATCGGCATCCACAGGCTCGGGCGGGCCCGCACATAGCTGAGCCCCTCCCGCAGCTGGCCCCTGGCCCTCGGCACCCGGTCTGCGGGCAGCAGCTCAGACTGCCGCATGAGCTTGAGGCTGACCAGCACGGCCAGGTAGGACGCGGCATTGACCAGGAACGCCGCCGGCGTCCCTACCACGCTGATCACCAGGCCGGCGATGGCCGGTCCCGCGATCCTGGCCAGGTTGAAGACGGCGCTGTTCAGCGCGATCGCGTTGGGCATGTCCGCCCGGCCGACCATCTCCACCGCGAAGGCCTGCCTGGTCGGGTTGTCCACGACCGTGGCCAGGCCCAGCCCGAAGGCCAGGGCATAAACATGCCAGATACGCACGGCCCCGGTGATGGCCAGGATGCCCAGGATGAGGGCGAGGGCGCCCATGACCGTCTGGGTGACCATCAGGATGCGGCGCTTGGAGTAGCGGTCCGCGATCATGCCGCCCCAGAGGCTGAATAGCAGCAGCGGCAGGAACTGCAGGCCGGTGGTGATCCCGAGCGCCTCGCCGCTGCCGTGGGTCAGGTTCAGTACCAGCCAGTCCTGGGCCACGCGCTGCATCCAGCTGCCGGTGTTCGAGATGACCTGGCCGGTCGCGAAGAGCCGGTAGTTGCGGGTGCCCAGTGAGCTGAACGTGCGCCCGCCGAGCGGCAGGCGGCGCCTGGCGGCTGGTGCGGCGTCAGCAGGCAGTCGGTCTGTCGGCGATGCGGCTGCCGGCAGTGTCTCCGCAGTCGCCGGGCGGGCCGCAGGCGCGTCCGCGATCGTCAGGCCGCCTGACGCCGCCGCGTCCGCCGCGGCCGTCAGGACTGGCTGAGCTTCTCCAGGATGGGCGCCGCTGCCCGCAGCGTCGCCCGCTCCTGCGCCGTCAGTTCCCGCAGCCGCTGCGCCAGCCATGCCTCGCGCAGTTTCCTGGTCTGCTGGACGACCAGCCTGCCATGATCCGTCACGGTCAGCTTCACTTGCCGCCGGTCGGTCGCGTGCGGCGCCCGCATCACCAGCTCCCGCTCCTGCAGCACCGCGATAACCCTGGTCATGGAGGGAGGCTGCACCTTCTCGTGCTCGGCGAGCTCGCCAGGCGTCATGGAGCCGTGCCGCTCCAGCGCCGCGAGCGCGGCCAGCTGGGTGTCGGAAAGCTCGGGCAGGCCTCGCACCAGTCGCTCTGCCCGGAGCCTGCGTGCGAGCCGGCTCACCGAGATCCGTAGAACTGCTGCCAGGCCCGCGTCGGACCTGGTCTCTTGTGGTGTCATTATCTTTAGCCTGGGTCATTACCTTTGCTAACTTTAGACGGCTGGACCGCATTCCGTCAAAGCAGTTAGCAGCGTCGGCGCGACCAGCATCTTGCTTGCCGCGTGAGGAGAGTGTGTCACCTTTGCGCCCGGGACAGGGCCTAACGGCCGGTGAGTTAACCTGGCGAAGTGACCAGTTCCGGCCGGCCGGCCCCGCCCCCGCTGGAAGGCAGCGACCGGCTGATCACCGGCATGATCACCGGAGGCTGGGCGATTGCCCTGATCGTCCTGCTCATCCTGCACGGGCAGCTGGCGGCGGCCGACCGCTGGTGGATCTGGACGGCGGCCGCCGGCCTGGCTATCGGGCTCTTCGGGCTGGTCTTCGTCCCGTGGCTGAAGCGCTCGCGCACGCGCGCCGCCGAGCGCCGGGCCGCCAGCGGCGGGAGCGGGAACAGCGTCAGCTAACCGCGCTGGCCGGCCGCGTCCCGGCCAGGCTGCGGGGAAGCCGCAGCGCTCCCGTGACGAGCCGCCTAGTCCAGTTCCTCGAAGACGGTGTCGGTCATCGAGACACCCGCGGCGTCAACCAGGTCGTAGCCCACCTCGTCGATGACCGGCACGTGCGGGCCGTGGCTCGGGCCCTCGGCCGCCGCCTCGGAATGCGCACCGCAACCGTGATCGAGTGATACGACCCGGCCGTCATCGGGCGCGTACTCGTTGGCGCAGACACCGAAGATCCGGCCCAGCGGACCGCCCAGCCGGACCAGGAAGCCGCAGGTGACGCAGGGCCCCGGGGCGGCATGCGCCAGCGGCGTCCCCGGCCCGTGATCGCTGGTGTACCAGCGGATGGCGGTGGCATCGCGGCCGATCGCCGACAGCACCCTGGCGCGCCCGGCGGCAGCGTGCTCAGCCGCCCGCGATCCTTCGGCTGGCCCGAGCGACACCGGCAGCTCGCTGTCGGCACTCCAGCTCTCGCCGCCCTCCCAGTCCAGCAGGCCGTCGTCGCCTTCCAGCACGGTGACGGGCACCAGCCGCTCGTCGTCGGACGGAGCCGGCATGATGTCCCCGACGCCGATGTCACCAGGCCGCACCCGCTCGCTCCACGGCAGCCAGTCGGGGGCGAGCAGCGACTCCGGACCCGGCAGCAGCACGCTCTCGCTGACGGTGACCAGCTTGGCCCGCGATGCCCTGGTCACCGTGACCGCCCAGCGCCACCCCAGGTAGGCGGGATCAAGGCAGCTGAACAGATGGGTCACGACGCGATCGCCGTCCGCCTGCGCGCCGACGTGCTCGCCGACCTGCCCGGGGCCGGCCAGCTCATCGGCGGCGGCACGGGCCAGGTCGGTGGCCTGGAGGCAGGCCTCGTCAAGTTCCCTGGTGCGGGTGCGAATCTGGCTCACGTTTAGTAATTGTCCCTCATCCGCGCGAGTGCATGCGCCCGGCGGCCATGCGGGCAGCGCCGTCGTCCCGCGAGGCGGCGCTCGCCGGATGCCCGCGAAGGCAGAATACTGGGAGCGTGGGCGAGTCGGGTGCGGGTACGCGGGCCAAGCGGGCCGGGCGATCCTTCGTCTCTGTCTCGCAGACCGCCGGCCGGGCCGGCGCCGCCGTCGCGGGCGGCGCCGGGCGCATCGTCCACCGCCTGACCAGGGCATCGGGCGCCGGCCGCACCGGGCTGGCCAATCTCATCGAGCTGACGGCGGCCGGCAACTTCGGCGACGCGTTCGTCACGGTGGCGCTGGCCGGAACCTTGTTCTTCAGCGTCTCGCTCCAGCAGGCGCGCAGTGCGGTCGCGGTCGCCCTGATCTTCACTTTTGCGCCCTTCGCGGTGCTCGCGCCCTTCGTCGGCCCGATGCTCGACCGCGTACAGCAAGGTCGCCGTTACATCCTGGCGGGCACGCTGCTGATGCGCGGCCTGCTCTGCTGGGGGATGTCCGCAGCCCTGCACGGCGATCCGATCACGCTGTTCCCGGCGGCGTTCGGGGTGCTGATCCTGCAGAAGGCCTACAACGTGACCCGGGCCGCGGTAACGCCGCGGCTGCTGCCCGAGGAGCTGACCCTGGTGTCGGCCAACGCGCGATCCACGCTGGCCGGGATCATCGCCTCTACGCTGGGTGTGGGTGTTGCCGCGGGCGTCGAATGGACAGCGGGCGCGGCCTGGGTCCTGCGGGTGGGCACGCTTATCTACATCGCCGGAACAGTACTCGGCCTCCGGCTGCCGGACAGCGTCGACACTCCGGGCGCCGCAGCGGACCGGCAGCAGACCCAGCCGGAGCAGCCCGTCGCGGATCTCAGCCGCCCCGGGCGGACTGCGACGGCGGGAGCCGGGTACTCCCGGCCAGGGCGGACTGCGACGGCGGGAGCCGGGTACTCCCGGCCAGGGCGGCCGCCCGGCGGCCATCCCAGCGAGCCCGGCCAGGCCGGGCCCACCCGGCCGCTGCCGGCCAGGAGCCGCCGTGGCCTGCGGGCGCTGCGTAGCGTCGGGCCCGTTGTCGGCGAGGCCATGCGCGGTAATGCCGCGCTCCGGGCCTTCTCCGGCTTCATGCTGCTGTTCCTGGCCTTCCTGCTGCGCGCCGATCACTTCCGCGGGCTGTCGCACAACGCCGCGCTGGGCGCCCTGGCCGGAGCCGTCGCCGTGGGCGGGTTCATCGGCACGGCGGTGGGCTCGAAGCTGCGCTCGCGACGGCCGCACCTGATCGTGTCCGGCATGCTGGCGCTGGCCACGGTGGTCACCGGGGCAGCGGCCTGGTACTTCAGTCTCTGGACGGCGCTCGCCGTGGCCTTCGTCGCGGCCATCTCCCAGTCACTGGTCAAGCTCGCGCTGGACTCGACCATCCAGCGCGAGATAGGAGAGAACATCCGCTCGTCCACCTTCGCTGTCTCCGAGACCCTGAACCAGCTGTCCTGGGTACTCGGCGGCCTGGCCGGGCTAGCCCTGTCGCTCACGTCCAGCGGGGTCGCTGGCCTGAGCGTGGCAGCCGCGGGGCTGGCGACCGCGTTCGTGCTGCTGCTGGCGGGCCGGCGGCGGATGGCCCTGCGGGCGCACAGCAGGGCGCTGCGGGAGCCGGAGGCTCAGGCCCGGTAACCGCGCCGACCGCAGGGGCAGGATCCGCGCGGTCAGATTTCCAGGTCCGCGGCAACGGCCCGGAGCACCGCCGCGATCTTCTTGGCGTCCCGGCCGTCCGGGTGCTTTCCGCGCCGGTAGGTATTCGAGACCCCGTCGAGCAGCTTGATCAGATCCTCGACGATCACGACCATCTCGTCCGGGCTCTTCCTGCTGGCCTTCGCCACGGTGGGCAGCGGATCGAGCACCCGCACCTGAAGCGCCTGGGTACCCCGCCTGCCCTCGGCAACGCCGAACTCTACGCGCTGGCCGGGCCGCAGCCCCGCGACGCCGGGATCCAGCGCCGCCTTGTGCACGAAGACCTCACCCCCGTCGTCGCGGGTGAGAAAGCCGAACCCTTTGTCGGCGTCATACCATTTGACCTTGCCAGTGGGCACGGGCGGGACCTTACGCGAGGAGGACAGACAGAGTGTGCCGCCGGAGCCCGGCCGCGTCACCAGGTTATCGGTATGCGCTCGATCCGGCTGATGCTGGCCCGGTACACGCCTGGCCACGCTGTGCCCGCGGCCGCGGCCAGTCGCCGGTGCGCTGGACTGTCACCTGTCGTGGCACTCAGCCGATCCGGTGCGGCCGGTTCCACGGCGGGGAGGCCGGAGTCCGCGGCCCTTTCCTCAGTCGCCAGCCCAGGTAGGCGGCGCCAAGTACGGCGCCGATGCGGCTCAGGTAGCTGCCGGACGTCCACGCCTCGTGCACGTAGCGGCCGGCCGACGCGTGCTCGCCGCCGAGTGCCACGGCCGCCAGGCTCCCGACGATGACCAGCAGCAGCGGGCCGCCCAGGCCGATCCACTTGTCGCGGAAATCCCAGGTCCTGGACAGCAGCGCCACCAGGGCACCGATCAGCCAGGCGGGCGGGAAGATCAGGCCGCCCAGGCCGAGGATCACGATGGCACTGAATTCCAGCGGCCTGGTCACCGCGACGCTCCCGACCCGCCGCGCCAGGACGCCCGGTGCCGCGGCTGCTGCCGGAGCCGGCCGGCGGCCATCCTGCTGCTGCGGGCCGCTCAGATCGCGCTGCCGCGGCCGGCCCGGCCCGTCCATGTCCGGGGCCATGTCCGGGCCTACGTCCGGCCGGGAGGCGCTCAGCTCGTCCTCGCGGGGCCCGGCCGGGGCCGCCGATGGCCATTCCGGACGTTCGGGACGCCCGGGCCGGCCGGAAGGCGGCAGCGTGACCGGCTGCGCGGGATGGCCATTCGCGGCGGGCTGGGTGGCGAGCTGGGTGGAGGCGGAGGGCTGCGCGGGGCCGGGCGGGCGCCACCGTCCTGCCCCCGGCCCGCTCTGGATCGGGTTCTCCCCCGCCGGGGGCCGCCCGGACGGCTGCGCCGCCGGTGACCTGCCGGACAGCTCCCGGCTGGCCAGTGCCTGGTCGTCGTCGAGGGGCGAAGCGGGGCCGGGCACCACGAAGCCGGCGGCCGTCCCGCTCAGGCCGGCCTGCCGGGATCCGCGCCGGCGCTGCGGGCCGGTCGGCTGCGCGGCGGGCTCTGGCAGCGGCTGCCCGCGGACGGCGGCCAGCCGGGCCCGCTCATGATCAACAAGCGTGGCCGGGTCACCGAAGCCGGACAGCGTCTTCCTCACCCGGGCGCGACTTGCCCGCGGACCTCCGCTGCTGCGCTCGATAACCTCGTGCATCCGGGCCAGGAACGCGCGCCGGTCCTCCGGGCTGAGCTGATCACGCGCCGCGACCGACACCCGGTTGAGGTAGTCGCGGATCAGCTGCTCGGTCGGGGGGTTCATGCGCCGATAATCCCTCCTCAGGGCTACCTTGTGGAGCCGGCACGCGTGATTAAATCCAGGCCCGGCTGCCGTCCGGCCCGGCGGTGCGCCGGCCAGGGGACCGCAGCCGCCACATTAACGGCAGCCTCCCGGCAGCTGCAGACCTCCCAACGCCGAGGAGGTGGCCCCGGCAGAGCCGGGGCCACCTCCTGTCGCTGGTAGCTGGCGCAGGCCAGCCAGTCAGTACGGCCTTCTCGCCCGCCGGTACCGCCGCGCGGCGGTACCGGAAACGGACTAGAAGTCCATGTCACCGCCGCCGGGAGCAGCAGGAGCCTTCTCCTTCTCCGGCTTCTCCGCGATCACTGCCTCGGTGGTCAGGAACAGTGCCGCGATCGAGGCTGCGTTCTGCAGCGCAGAGCGCGTGACCTTGGCCGGGTCGATGATGCCGTGCTTGAACATGTCGACATACTCGCCGGTCGATGCGTCCAGGCCGTGGCCCGGCTTCAGCGACCGCACCTTCTCGGCCACCACGCCGCCCTCCAGGCCGGCGTTGATCGCGATCTGCTTGAGCGGCTCGTCCAGCGCACGGCGCACGATGGTCGCGCCGGTCGCCTCGTCTCCGGCCAGCTCGAGCTTCTCGAACGCGGCCAGGCCGGCCTGCAGGAGCGCGACGCCGCCGCCGGCGACGATGCCCTCCTCGACCGCAGCCTTGGCGTTGCGGACCGCGTCCTCGATCCGGTGCTTGCGCTCCTTCAGCTCGACCTCGGTCGCCGCGCCGGCCTTGATGACCGCCACGCCGCCCGCCAGCTTCGCCAGCCGCTCCTGCAGCTTCTCCTTGTCGTAATCGGAGTCAGAACCGTCGATCTCGGCCCGGATCTGGTTCACCCGGCCGGAGATCTGCTCCGCGTCCCCGGCACCGTCGACGATGGTCGTCTCGTCCTTGGTGACGGTCACCTTGCGGGCCCGGCCCAGCAGGTCCAGGTCAGCGTTCTCGAGCTTGAGCCCGACTTCCTCGCTGATCACCTGGCCGCCGGTCAGGATGGCGATGTCGCCCAGCATGGCCTTGCGCCGGTCACCGAAGCCAGGAGCCTTCACCGCGACAGACTTGAACAGGCCGCGGATCTTGTTGACCACCAGGGTCGCCAGCGCCTCGCCCTCGACATCCTCAGCGAGGATCACCAGCGGCTTGCCCGACTGCACCACCTTGTCCAGCAGCGGCAGCAGGTCCTTGTTGGCCGAGATCTTCGAGTTGACGATCAGGATGTAGGGGTCCTCCAGGACTGCCTCCATCCGCTCCGGGTCCGTCACGAAGTAATGCGAGATGTAGCCCTTGTCGAACCGCATCCCCTCGGTGAGCTCCAGCTCCAGGCCGAAGGTGTTGCTCTCCTCGACCGTGATGACGCCTTCCTTGCCCACCTTGTCCATCGCCTCGGCGATCATCTCGCCGATAGCGCTGTCCCCGGCGGAGATCGACGCCGTCGAGGCGATCTGCTCCTTGGTCTCCACATCCTTGGCCAGCTTGGACAGCTCCTCGCTGACCCGCTCCACGGCCGCCTCGATGCCCCGCTTCAGCGACATCGGGTTGGCGCCCGCGGCCACGTTACGCAGGCCCTCGCGCACCAGCGCCTGGGCCAGCACCGTCGCCGTGGTCGTGCCATCGCCCGCCACGTCGTCGGTCTTCTTCGCTACTTCCTTGACTAGCTCCGCGCCGATCTTCTCCCACGGGTCCTCGAGCTCGATCTCCTTCGCGATGGACACGCCATCGTTGGTGATCGTGGGGGCACCCCACTTCTTCTCGAGCACCACGTTGCGGCCCTTCGGGCCCAGGGTCACCTTCACGGCGTCGGCTAGCTGGTTCATGCCGCGCTCGAGGCCGCGCCTGGCGTCCTCATCGAACGCGATCATCTTCGCTGCCATAGGCTCCAGTCCTCCGGAACTTTTTGCCTTTGCGCGCCCACCGGGCCGAAGCCCGCGACGGACGGCTCGCTAGCGGCAGTCCCTGCCTGCCCACACGACGAGCCTCATCGCCCCGATCGCGCCACTGTAAATTGTCACTCTCACCCCGAGAGTGCTAACGACTTGTTTAGCACTCTCGGCACGAGAGTGCAAGCTGAGCGGCCGCCCGCACGGACCGTGGCCATGAATGCGGCAGGCCCGGCACCCCGCTGACGGGGTGCCGGGCCTGCCGGCGCGTCAGTGAGCGACCTAGACGGTCCGCACGGCCTCAGCCTGCGGCCCCCGGTCACTCTGAGTGATCTCGAACTCCACCCGCTGGCCTTCTTCAAGGCTGCGGTAGCCATCCGCCTGGATAGCTGAGAAGTGGACGAATACGTCCCTACCACCGTCAACAGCGATGAAGCCGTAGCCCTTATCCGCGTTGAACCATTTGACGGTGCCCTGAGCCATTACCAACAACTCCCTAACTCCGCTCGGGCTGCGGGTTCCGCCCACGCAACGCGGGACCCGTGTGATCGCGGGAAGTCCAGGCGTCACGAGCAAGCACAGCTTGCCGCTCCCGCTGCACCTGAGCGACCGCTCACGACTTTACATCGTGCGGTGCCCCGCCGCGTCCACTTGGTCCCCGAAACCCCGGCAGCAAGCCGACCGCCTGCCGCGCAAGCCCCTGCCCGGCAGGCAGTATCGGCTCGCGGCGGGGCTAGCCGCCCGCGACGGCCGGGATGACCGAGACCTGAATCCCGGCTGGCACCGGGGTATCAAGTCCCTGCGCGAGCCGGACGTCCTCGTCACCCACGTAGACGTTGACGAAACGCCGCAGCTGCCCCGCATCGTCCAGGATGCGGCCGCCGAGGCCCGGATAGGCCCGGTCCAGCCCGGCGATCACCTCGCGCAGTGAGCCGGGCTCGGCCGCGACCTCCTTGGCGCCCCCGGTATAGGAACGCAAGATGGTCGGGATGCGGACCGACACGCTCATGCCCTGCCTGCCTCTCGCGCTAGAGCGGCTTCCTCGGCCGCCTCGAAGGCCGCGAGCGTCGGGCGGATCGGCGTCAGCCCGCCGATGGTGCCGGCCACCGCGTCCAGCGTCTTCAGCCCGTCACCGGAATTGATGATGACCGTTTCCGCGTCCGGGTCGATCTGGCCAGCCGCCAGCAGCTTGCGGAGCACCGCCAGGGTGACGCCGCCCGCGGTCTCGCCGAAGATGCCCTCCGTAGACGCCAGCAGCCTGATCGCGGCCACGATCTCGTCATCGGACACGTCGGCGACGGCCCCGCCGCTGCGCCGCACGACATCGAGGACGTACGGCCCGTCGGCGGGGTTCCCGATCGCCAGCGACTTCGCGACCGTGGCCGGCCGTACCGGCTGCACCACGTCGTGGCCGGCCCGGAATGCCGCGGCCACCGGCGAGCAGCCCGTTGCCTGCGCTCCGTAGACCCGGCAGTCCGTGCCGGGGACCAGGCCGAGTTCGGTGAACTCGCGGAAAGCCTTGTCGATCTTGACCAGCTGAGCGCCGGACGCTACCGGCACGACAATCTGCTGCGGCAGCCGCCAGCCCAGCTGCTCGGCGATCTCATAGCCGATGGTCTTGGAGCCCTCGGCGTAGTAGGGCCGGACGTTCACGTTGACGAAGGCCCAGTCCTCGCGGTCATCAGCCAGCTCCGACGCGAGCCGGTTCACGTCGTCGTAGCTGCCGTCGACCGCCACCAGGGCGCCGCCGTGCACCGCCGTCGCAATGATCTTCTGCGGCTCCAGGTCGGCGGGCACGAGCACGACGGAATGGATGCCGGCCCTGGCGGCCGCCGCGGCGACGGCGTGCGCGAGGTTGCCGGTCGACGGGCAGGCAAGCACCTTGAAGCCGAGCTCGACCGCGGCGGCCAGCGCCACCGCGACGACACGGTCCTTGAAGGAGTGAGTGGGGTTGGACCGCTCGTCCTTGATCCACAGAGTACGGACCCCGATCGCGCGGGCCAGCTGATCGGCCCGGACCAGGCGGGTCCATCCCGGCTCGGTGTTGGGCCGGTCGGCCACATCCGGCGGGACGGGCAGCAAGCTGGCGTAACGCCACAGATTCTGCGGTCCGGCCTCGATCGACTCCCGGCTCAGCGACGGCAGGTCGTAGGCGACCTCGAGCGGGCCGAAGCACTCGGCGCACGCGTGGCCGCTGCCGATGGGATAGCTGTGGCCGCATTCGCGGCAGGACAGGTGGCTGGCATAGCCGAGCCGCGACGGCGCTGTCGTCGTCACTGAAGTACTCACGGGGCGAGGCCTCTCTCCTCATCTGTCCCATCGGCCTTGTGGCCGCGGGCCGGAGTTGGCACCTGTCGCGAGACGACCTCGCCGTAATAGCTGCGATCAGCTGCCGTCAGGCGGCCGCCGCTGCGCGACGCGAGCGCGTGATCATCGCGATGGTTGCCGGGGCTTCACAGGGCCGGTCCCTCCACCCCTCTGGATGAGCGTTATGAAGTTGTATCCATGATTGTAACCGGAGATGGCCGTCCGCTTCCAATCGATCTTCCGCTGCCGCTGCAGCGAGCCGGTGCGGCGGCCGGGTGGCAGCAGCCGATAACCTCGCCGCACATGGGCGAAGCAGCAGCCAGCGGGCGGGTCCTCATTGCCTCCAACCGGGGCCCGGTGTCGTACTCGCTGGGCGACGACGGGAAGCTCACCGTGAGCCGGGGCGGCGGCGGCATGGTCTCCGGCCTGCTGACGGTGGCCAGCCAGGCCGACATGATCTGGGTCTGCGCTGCGCTGAGCGACGCCGACCGGGCAGCCGTGCGGGCGAGCCGCGATGGCGTGCTCGACCTCGGCGGGGCTGTCGGCGACCCGGCCATCCGGATGCTCGACATCTCGCCAGTGACGTTCAACCGCGCCTACAACGCCGTGGCCAACTCAACGCTCTGGTTCGTCCACCACATGCTCTACGACACGCCCACCAGGCCGGTGTTCGGCGTCGCCTTCCGGCGCGAGTGGGAGTCATTCCGCGACTACAACCGGGCATTCGCGAACGCGCTCGCAGCCGCGTCCGGTCCCGCGGCAAACGGCAGCGGGCCGGCGAGGGCCGTGGTGCAGGACTATCACCTGACGCTGGTGCCGCGCATGCTGGCCGAGCTGCGGCCCGAGGTCCCGATCGCGCATTTCTCGCATACGCCCTGGGCGCCGCCCGATTACTACCGCCTGCTGCCGGACAGCATCGGCCGCGAGGTGCTGGCCGGGATCCTGGGCGCCGACCACGCGGGATTCCTGTGCCAGCGCTGGGCGGATGCCTTCCTGGACTGCTGCGAGTGCTTCCTCGGCGCCGAGGTGGACCGGGGACGGCAGCAAGTCAGCTATGCGGGCCACGTCACCGGCATCGGCGTGCATCCGCTGGGCGTCGACGCCGCCGAGTTGCGCAGCCGCGCCGCCGAGCCGGATGTGCAGGCCCGGATGAGGACGCTGGGCGACGCCGTCGGCGACCGGAAGCTCATCGTCCGGATCGACCGGACCGAACTCTCCAAGAACATCGTCCGGGGGCTCGCCGCCTATCGCGAGCTGCTGCTCACGCATCCGCAGTGGCGAGGACGGATCATGCACATTGCCTTCGCCTATCCGTCCCGGCATGACCTGCCGGAGTACCGCGAGTACACGGCCACCGTGCAGCGGCTGGCCGGGCAGATCGAGGACGAGTTCGGCACGCCGGACTGGGATCCGCTGATCTTGCAGGTCAATGACGACTACGCGCGCTCTCTCGCGGCCTACCGGCTGGCCGACGTGCTGCTGGTCAACCCGATCAGGGACGGCATGAACCTGGTGGCCAAGGAAGGCCCGATCCTGTCGGACCGCGGCTGTGCCCTGGTGCTGTCGAGGGAGGCCGGCGCGGCGGCAGAGCTGGGCGAGGCCGCCTTGATGATCAACCCGTTCGACGTGTCCGGCACGGCCGAGGCCATGCACCAGGCGCTGTCGATGAGTGACGACGAGCGCACCCGGCGCGCCGCGGCCCTGGCCCGCGCAGGCGCGGCCATGCCGCCCACGAGATGGCTCGCCGAGCAGCTGGCCGCTCTCGATCGGCGCACGGTCAGCTGACGCCGGCCGCCGCGCTCATCCCGGCCGCCAGCGAGTTCAGCAGCGTGACGACGCCGTCCGGGCCGTCCACCAGCAGGTCAGCCTCCTGCGCCAGGGCCGGGACCTCGGCCGAGCCGCTGCAGACGGTCAGGCCGGGAATGCCCTCGTCGCGCAGCTCCCTGATGGCCTGGAACGCAGGCCGGTCGCCGAGGTCATCACCGCAGAACATGGCCGCGGCCGGGCCTCGCTCGGCCGCCAGCCGCTTCAGCGCCTTGCCCTTGTCTGAGCCCGGCGGCCGCAGCTCCAGGACGTAACGGCCCGGCTCAGCCGCCAGCCCGGTCCGGGCCGCCAGCTGGGTCAGCGGGCCGCTGATCCGGTCCAGGGCCTGCTGCGGGTCGGCCGCGCGGCGGGTATGCACGGCCAGCGCGTCGCCCTTGTCCTCGATCCACGTTCCCTCGGCGGCGCCTGCCGCCGCCAGCAGCGCGGGAAGCTCCGTGCGGGCCTCGGCGAGGCCGGGCGGCGGCGGCGGCGCGGTCAGCCTGCCACCGGTCCAGCTCTGCCTGCCGTAGTGACCCAGCACGATCACCCCGGGCACGGACTCCAGCCGGGCGAACTCGACGGCCTCGAGCGCGGGCCTGCCGGTGATGATCGCCACCGTGCCGGCCAGAGCTGAGAGGTCGCGCAGCACCGCGATCGCGCCGGGGAGCGCCCTGGCCCTGGCGGGATCCGCCACGATCGGCGCGAGGGTGCCGTCGAAGTCCAGGCCGACGAGCGACCGCCGCGGTGCGGCGAGCAGCGCAGCGAGGCCCGCCCGGCCGGCCTCGGAGCGCGGCACGGGCAGGGCTGAGGCCGGCCCGCCCGGCGGCTCCGGCGCGGCCATCAGTCCAGCCGCGCCGAGCGCAGCCGCTGCCGCCGGCCCCGCTGGCGGCGCAGCCTGGCCACCAGGGCAGGGTCGAACTCGGCGGCCTCGGGCCGGTCGATCAGCTCGTTGAGCAGCTGGTAATACCTGGTCACCGGGATGCCGAACACCTCCAGGATCTCTCGCTCCTTCGCTCCGGGAAACCGCCACCAGCCTCGCTCGAACGCCAGGATGCGCTTATCTCGCTCAGACAGCGCAGCCACCTGGCCTCCCGGCAATTGGGTCAGACCTTCATCGTAGGCAACCAGCGCGACCATGGCAGCGACGTCATCTATGCTCAGCCTCCCCGGCAACGTACGCTCACGGTTCGTGACTTCCTTTGACTTTCTGACCTTCCTGACGGACTACGGCCTGGAGGACGGGTTCGTCGCAACCTGCCACGGCGTCGCGGCCCGGATCGCGCCCGCCGCCAGGATCATTGACATCACTCACCTGATCCAGCCCGGTGATGTCCGCCGCGGCGCCGCCGTCCTCGCTCAGACCATCGCGCATTTCCCGCCCGCGGTGCACGTCGGCGTGGTAGACCCCGGAGTCGGCACGGCCCGCCGCGCCATCGCCGTGCAGGCCGGCGGCAGCGTGCTGATAGGACCCGACAACGGGCTGCTGTCCTGGGCATTCGGCGCCCTCGGCGGAGCCGAGCGGGCCGTCCAGCTCACCAACGACGAGCTATGGCTGCACCCGGTGTCGGCCACCTTCCACGGGCGCGACATCTTCGTGCCGGTGGCGGCGCACCTGGCGACGGGCACGGAACTGATGGCGGCGGGCGAGGAGATCGACCTCGCGGACCTGGTCACCCTCCCGGCGCCCACCAGCCGGATGCAGGGCGGCGAGGCCGAGGGCGAGGTGATGTCGATCGACCGGTTCGGCAATGTGCAGCTGTCCATTCCTGCCGCTGACGCGGGCCTGCTGGGCATCGGCATCGGCTCCGCGCTCGTGGTCCGCTGCGGCCGGCGCCAGCTCACGGTTCCCTACCTGGAGACCTTCGCCGCCGTGGCACCCGGCGAGATCGTCGCCTTCACCGACAGCGCCGGGCTCATCTCGCTGGCCGTCAATGCCGGCGACGCGGCCCAGCAGCTGGGCCTGCCGCCCGGCGCCCACGTCCGGCTAGCGCCCGCGGCCCAGCCCTGAGATCCAGCCCTGAGATCCGGGCCTGAGATCCGGGCCTGAGATCCGCTCCTGAGCAGGCGGCCCGATGGCCGGCGAGAATTACCCAGATGGCACATAACCAGCTCTAACGTGGCAGAATGCGGGTGACTCCCCGCACGGAAGGCAAGGACGGCGTGCCGCTGAGGTTTCCCCGCCCGGTCACGGCATTGCTGGCCATGGGGCTGGCGTGTGCCTCGATCGCGCTGTGCTGCGCGCCTGCGCTGGCCGACCAGGTGCGGCAGGGCGAGTGGTGGCTGACCAAGCTGGGCATCACCGAGGCCTGGCAGGCCAGCCGGGGCTCGGGCGTCACGGTGGCGGTGCTGAGCGATGGCGTCAACGGCGCCCAGGCCGACCTGGCCGGCGCGGTGGTCAGCGGACCTGACTACACGAACTCGGGCCAGCCGGCCGGGCCGTACTTCGGGTTGCAGGGAACGGCCATCGCGAGCCTCATCGCCGGGCACGGTCATGGAGCAGCCGGCTCCTCGGGGATGGCCGGCGTTGCGCCTGCGGCCAGGATCCTGTCGGTCCGTGTCGCCCTTCCGGCCGCCGATCCGCAGCCGGCCAGCGATCCTGCGGTGGCCGCCGGCCTGCCCGGGGCCATCGCCAGCGGCATCCGGTATGCGGTCGCCCACGGCGCCACGGTGATCGACCTGCCGATCGATCCCGGTGAGCCCACTGGCACCCAGGCAGGCGCAGCGTCCGCAGCGGGCGGCAGTGCCGCCGAGCGGGCCGCGGCCGCCTACGCGCTGAGCCGCAACGTCGTGCTCGTGGCACCAGCCGGCGACGACGGCGCCAGCACCGATGCGGCGAACTACCCGGCGGCCTATCCGGGCGTGATCGCAGTCGGGGCGGTCGACAGCAACTTCACGAAGGCCTTCTTTTCCAGCCAGCAGCCCTACGTCGCGATCACGGCGGCCGGGGTCGACGTCGTCGCGGCGACCGCCAGCGGCGGCTACCAGACGATGAGCAGTACCAGCGCGGCGAGCGCGATGGTGGCCGGTATCGCCGCGCTGATCAGATCACGTTTCCCCAGCCTGTCGGCTGCCCTGGTCACCAGGGCGATGACCAGCAGCGCTGTCGACCGGACGGCTGGCGGCCTCCGCAGCGGATCAGGTTACGGCGTCGTCAATGCCGCGCGGGCACTCAGCGCCGCGGCCGCGCTGCTGCCGTCAGCCGCCCGGCAGGGCGGCGCGCTGCCGCGGGTGGAGCCTGCCCCGCCGCCGGCGCCGTCAGCCCGGGCCGCCCTGAATCGGCGCCTGCTGCGCGACCTGTCCCTCTCGGCCGGAGTTCTCGTCGCGCTGCTGCTCCTGATTGCCATCTACGCAGCCGTGAGCGCGCTCCGGAGGCGCGCTGCCGCGGCTGGCCCGCAGGGGCGCGGAGCGGCCCCGCGCACGGCGTTCGCCACGGGCGGCAATGACGACCGGATGCTGGAGTTCTTCGCCGCGCCGGCGGCCCAGCCGACCGCGGCCGCCGCTGATACGGCTGCTACTGATACGGCCGCCGACGCGGCGCTGCCACGCCGGCCGTCCGGGGCCGTGACCGCCTCGCGGACTGCCCCGCGGCGGCCGGAAGTCTCCGGCTCGCCGCCCTGGGGACCTGCGCCTGAACCTTCGGGCGAGCTGCCGTGGAGTGCGCTGCCGGCGTCCGCGGGCGCTGGCCGCGCTGCCGGGACGCCGCAGCGCCAGGGCTCCTCGTGGGGCGGCTCAGCCGCATTGCCCAGCCCGGCCAGCACGGACGGACCGACCCGGGCGGACGCCGCCGGCCCGCAGCGGCCCCCCCGGCGGCTCTCATGGCTGGCCGGCCGCCGGCGTAGCGCGGCGGCGCGCGCGAACGACGCGCAGACGCCTGGCATCGCCGCCACCTCCGGCCGCACCCCCGGTCCGAGCCGCGCTCCCGGTCCGAGCCGCGCTGCCGGTCCGAGCCGCGCTGCCGGTCCGAGCCGCACTCCCGGTCCGAGCCGCGCTGCCGCTGCTGGCCGCACTGGCACGGCCGGCGGGCCAGCCTCCCCCGGCCGGGGCGCCGACGCCAGCCGCACCGCCTCCGGCCGCCCGCCCACCGGCCGCACCGGCCGCACCGATCACGGCGCCGCTGCGTCCCGTCCCGCCCCGGACGCTGCCGCATACTGGCCCGCCGCCGAGGCTGAGGGCGCGGCCGACACCGGCCGCGGCTGGGACGCCGCCGCCGCCACGGAGAACTTCCCCGCCTACCCCGGCGAGTTATCCCCGCCCGCCTAGTCCCAGCGCCCGCAGGCATATCCGGTGCCCGGACCTGCGGCCAGGCTCCGGCAGGCGTCGCGGGCCGGCCCTCCGCGCCAGCCCGCCAGTCCCGGAAAGCCGGCTACCGCCTATCCCACCCGGCTATCCGCGCGGGCTGGCCGCGAGTTGCTCCTTGCGCACCGACGCGTAGATCGGCATGTATTCCTGCCCGGACAGGGCCTGGATGGCCCGCATGACCTCGTCGGTCACCGCCCGCCGCTGCCGGGCGCCATGCGGCTGGTCCCGGTAGCCGTCAAAGGTCAGCGGCTTGCCGATCTTGATCTGGATCTGGCCGGGCCGCGGCACCCGGTGACCGGGCGGCAGGACGCGCTCCGTCCCGATCATGGCGACCGGGACGACGGGCGCGCCCGAGTTCAGCGCCAGCCAGCCAACCCCGGTGCGGCCCCGGTACAGCCGCCCGTCCGGCGACCGGGTGCCCTCGGGATAGATGCCGAACAGGTCTCCGGCCTTCAGCCGCGCCAGCGCCGCCTCCAGCATGTCCTGGGCGGCCCTGGCCCCCGCCCGGTCCACCGCCAGCTGGTTGGTGGCCCGCAGGTAGGCGCCGACAGCGCGATCGCGCAGCCGCGTCCCGGTGAAGTACTCGGACTTGGCCGCGAAGCTGAGCGGGCGGTCCAGCATGAAGGGCAGGAAGATGGAGTCCACGACCGAGAGATGGTTCGAGGCCACGATGGCCGCGCCGGCCGGCGGGATGTTGCCGGCGCCCGTGACCTCGGGCCGGGCTAGCAGCCGTAGGAAAGGTCCCGCGAGCACCCTCGACAACTGATACTGCACGGGCCCTCCCAGGTGGACTTCCGGCGGTCCAGGGCGGCGTTCCCCAGGTCAGCGCCGGTCAGCACGTCACAGATTAGCCGCCCGGCCGGGACCGTGCGGCAGTCCGGTCCTTAGTTGCCATACCGGACATACCGTCGGCGCCCTCCAGCCCGGCGATTCCGGTCACGATCACGATGGCCAGCGGCAGCGCAAACGGCAGGCCGGCGGCCGGGACGCTGACACCGGAGTCATCAGCCAGCCAGCCGAGCAGCCCGGCCAGCCAGACCGCGGTGAGCAGCGGGCGGAGCAGCGGCTGCGCGGCCAGCGCACGGGCCAGGGTCCGCAGCCGGAACCAGCCGGGCCGGGCCAGCATCAGCCCGGTCACGGCGACCACTGCCGGGACCAGGGGCGTGAACCAGGTCCCGGTGAGCGAGCCGGCATTGGCGCTCGCCTTGCGCTGCAGGATGCTGCCCGCCGAGCCGTGCAGCACCTGCCCGACGAAGGCGCCGATATCGGAGCTGCCGGTGACGGCGGGGAACAGGTAATTGAGCACGGCGACGGCTGCGATCGCCGCGATCCCGCTGACCGCGATCAGCATCGCCCGGCCGGCCGTGATCCGGGCACCGCCGATGGCCGCTAGCAGCAGCAGGAAGCAGGGCACCATGGCCATGGTGCCGCCGACCTTCGCGCCGAACTCGGGCCAGCCGCAGGCCACCACCGCGAACAGCCCGATGGCGCCGACCGTGGCAACGGCGCGGCTGCGGCGGCCGGCCCGCAGCGCCGGAAGAGCGGCCCAGGCCGCCCAGATGAGCGCTCCGGCCGCGTAGCTGACGAGCGCGCAGTTGCCGATCCCGTAGTACCGGCCGCCCACCAGCCCGGCCTGCCCGAACGGCGCATCGCGCTGCAGATGAGAGCCGGTGATCACGTCCAGGGCGATGACGAGCACCGTGACGGCCGACACGAAGCCCGGCGGGCCGAGCGGGCTGCGGCGCCACGGCCCGGCGAGCGCCAGGGCCGCGATCACCGCGGACCACCCGAGCCCGAGGCCGTAGAGCAGCAGCGCCGGGTGCGGCAGTACCGGCCAGGGGACCAGGCCGGCCAGGACGGTGCCGGCCGACACGGCCGCAGCGCTCACCAGCGCGACCCGGTAGGCGGTCCGCCGCCGGCGCCGGCGGCCGACCTCGCCGCCGCGCAACGCCAGGGCGATCACCAGCACGATCAGCATCTCGGCCGCCGCGTAGCCGAGGAAGAACCAGCCGGCCGTGGTCCGGTAGACCTGCACGACGGTGTCCTGGCCGATCAGCGCGCGGACGGCCGCGGCGAGCGGCCCGCGCCCGGTGCGCATGATCGGCGATCCCACGGCGGCGGCCGGCCTGGGCTGCGCGCGCCAGCGCAGCACGCTCACGGTCAGGTCGGTGATCGTCACCAGGCCAGGGCGGCGGGTTGAGGCCGCCGTCAGCAGGCCGCGGGAGTACCCGGGCCCGCTCACGATGATGGCCTGCAGGTGCGGGACCGGGCCGTCGGCGAGCCCGGCCACGACGACGATGGCCCCGGCGGGCGCCGCGGCGATGATGCGCCCGGCAGCCTGGTCCGCCGACCGGAGCGCGCGGGCCCGCGCGGCCGGCCCCTGCCGGGCCGAGGCAGGCGGCAGGCTGCCGAGCCCGGCGACCGTCAGCGGGCAGTTCCGGATGGCAGAACGGGCATCCGTCCCCGCACCGGGCACGTAGCTGGCGACATTTCCGGCCTGACTCGCGAGGGCCAGCGCGCCGCCTGGTCCGACCGCCGTCGCGCACTGCCCTGGCCCGGCAGCCGTCGCCAGCAGGCCCCAGTCCGGTCTGGTGCTGAATTGCTCGTTGTACCTGACGAGTCGCGGCATCGCGGCCAGATGCGCGGGCCAGGCCTCGTTCTGGCTGGTCGTACTGCTGGCTGGCGCGGCGGCCGTGGGGGTAACGGCCGGGAGCGGGGCGCACCTGCCGGAAGGCAGCCGGTACTGCGCGCTCGCACCGGAGTTCAGGGTCAGGTAGCTGTCCGCCGGGCAGGAGCCGGTCAGCGCGGTCTTGGCGACCAGCGATCCGGCCGAGCCGTCCGCAGCCAGCCGCCACAGCACGGGGGTGACCGCTGGCGTGATATCCGTCCAGCGCAGGCCGGGAATCGTGATCAGCACGACTGACCGGCCGGCCCCGTGAGCCTGCGTGGCCGCGCCGCCGGCCGCCATCGCGGCGGCCGGTGCGAGCAGCGCGGCGAGCATGCCGCAGCCGGCCATCGCCGCCCGCGCCAGCCACGCTTTCACGTCGTTAACCGTATCCGCCCCGGTCACAGAGCTGGGCGCGATGCGGGGGCGCTGCCCGCCGCCTCCCGCCGGGGCAGTGCGCCGGGCGACCGGCCGGCGAAGTTTGCCGGCAAGCGTGCACCCGATAGCCAGATGCGGCGTCCTGTTAGGCAGGGCCAGCTAACAGTGATATGCCCGTCTGCCGCCTGCCACGGCCGGCCCGGGCAATCCGGTAACACGATGTGGCAGGTAAACGACATGGCGGACTCACAGCCGGGATCTCGCGCCCGTGCCATCGCCACGAGCTCACCCGTCCGCACCCGGCCGGCGGCACGCCGTGGCTAGCGGCGCGGGCCGAGTGCACGGCACGGCATCGGCCTACAACAACTACGGCTGCCGGTGCGAGGCATGCCGCGCCGCGGCCACCGCCGCGCGACGTGCCTGGGTCGAGTCGCTGCGGGACCGGAAATTCGCCGAGGTGCCGCACGGCACGGCCTCCGGTTACCGCAACTGGGGCTGCCGCTGCGGGCAGTGCAGCCGCGTCCGCGCCAGCGAAGCGCGCACTCAGCAGGACAGGAAGCGCGCCAGCGGGGAGTAAGAAGCCGGGCTGGAGCCGGGCCTGCCGTTCTCCGGCATCCAGCCGTCCGCCGCGGCCAGCTGAGCCGCCTTAGTCGAACTCGGTCGGCAGGGCGGGATCACGATGGTGGGCCAGCGCGCGCTGGAGCTGGCGCTCATTGACCCGGCCGGCCGATAGCGGCGGCAGGGAGCCCAGGCTGAACCAGCCGACATCGAGCGTTTCCAGCGCGTCCGGCGGCTGCGTGATGCCGCTGCGGTGGCAGAGGAAGAACAGCTTGTAGACGTGCACGGCCATGGGCGGCGGATTGCCCTGCACCTCACGGTCCCAGCAGGCGATCAGCTTGCCGACAGTGACGTGGTACCCGGTCTCCTCGCGCACCTCCCGGCTGACCGCGGCGGACGGCGCGTCGCCAGGGTCGGCCCAGCCGCCGGGAAGAGACCACAGCCCGTCCGTCCGCTCGCGCATCAGCAGCACGCGCTCCCGCTCATCGAAGACGACCCCGCGCACCTCAGCCTTGGGCGTGGCATAGCCGGAGTCACGGCTGAGCTCCAGCACTAGTTCTGCGGCAGGGCGCCCGGACAGCACAGCCAGCAGCTCCGCGGCCAGCTGCCGGATCTGCTGGTAGCGGTCCAGGTCGTAGTCGTCAGCGCCGAAGGTAAGCCCGTCCTGCGCCAGCGCGGCGAGCTTGATCGCGATGCGCCGGACCGCATCAGCCGAGCTGGTATCGGGCACGTTACCTCCGGGTCATGGTCCAGCGCCGGTCGCGGCGACCGATGATTCCTGTTCCGGCAGCCTGCCTACCATGAACCGCTGGCCGGCACGTTTCCGGCGCCCGCTTCGAGTCAGCAAGCCCGCGAATTCGGCCAGCGACATGATGATCATGGACCGGCGGCGGCCGCGCCTGCGATAGCGTGGCCGGGGCCGTCCGCCGGACGCGCCGGGAAAGGGGTGCCTGACATGCCGCGCTATCGCCGGGTCGTGGTCAAGCTCAGCGGCGAGGCGCTGGCGGGATCGGCCGGCTGGGGCGTGGACCCCGCCAGCCTGGCCGAGATCGCGGACGAGGTCCTGTCCGTGCACGATCTCGGCATCCAGGTCGCGGTGGTCATTGGCGGCGGCAACTACTTCAGGGGCCGGATGGCTGACGGATGGGGCATCAGCCGGGCCGAGGCGGACAACATCGGGATGCTCGGCACCGTGATGAACGCGCTGATGCTCCGGGGGGCGCTGACGGCCAGGACAGACAACGACGTGCGCGTGATGACCGCGATGCCGATTCACAGCGTGGCGGAGACCTTCATCCGGCTGCGGGCAGCCCGTCATCTGGAAGTCGGCCTGATCGTGCTGCTGGCCGGCGGCATCGGCCAGCCTTATGTCACGACCGACTACCCGGCGGTGCAGCGGGCGCTGGAACTGGACGCCGACGCGCTGCTGGTCGCCAAGCGCGGCGTGGACGGCGTCTACGACAGCGACCCGAACCTGAATCCCGGTGCCGTGCGCTATTCGCAGCTGACCTATGACGAGGCGCTGGCCGCCGGCGTGCGCGTGATGGACACCAGCGCCTTCGTGCTCGCTAACGAGCAGGACCTCACGATGCACGTCTTCGATGTCAGCGCGGCCGGCGCCATGCGCCAGATCTGCGAAGGCGCGGACCTGGGCACGCGCCTGACGGCCAAGGGGTGAGTGACCGCCGGGCGATCCCGCCCGGCACATGACCCGCGTCACCGGTCAGCGCTCTGTCCGGGATGCGTCCACTCGGGGGCTGAGCAGGTGCATGAGCTGACGGACACGCTCGCACGCCCCCGGCGGTCCGGCCTGATCCGGCCAGATGAGCCGGAGCAGCGTGGCCATGTCCCTCGCGTGCGGCGATGCCCATCCGGTCCACAGCTGACCTGTGCAGCCGGCCTGTTCGAAGAGGCTCTCGAGATCTCCAGCCATCGCCCGAGCGCTCTACCGGGCTGAGCTGCGCAGGGAACCGGGCGGCGGGATCCGCCGGCTACAGACGTGGGCTGCCCATTCCGGGCCCGGGCCGACGGGCGTGCGGATGGCGGCCGCAAAGGTGGAGCCGGTGAGCGGGATCGAAGCGCTGACCTGCCCGTTTACAAGTGGGTACTTCACCACCCGGCATGCCTGGGACTGACAGGTCTCACCAAGCGCACTACCTGCATATTGGCTGGTAGACAGCATTCTACGCGGTTCTTGCAGCCGTGCCACGGCGTATCGCGGTGTGCCGTTTCGTCCGTGGGGAAGCTGTGGGGACGACCCCCAGCGCAGCAAGCTGTGGGGATTCTGTGGGGATGGACACTCCGCTGGAGGTGTTACGCCTAGCCGAGCAGCTCCGGCGGACGTTGTATCTCCCCGTCCGCAGCAAGCCAGTGCCCTGGGTCAATGGCCTTGAGCAGGCCGCGGTCATCTTCGCCCCGTTCTGCGGCCAGCGCTCGCCCGTAGGGGTATGAGCTTCCGTTATCACGCCGGGCGCTGTGTCCAGGGATTAGGGTCTTCGCCCATGCGGGAGATGCCATCGGGCTGCGCTAGGCGAACAGGCTACGGATGTCGTCGGCGTCCAGCCCGCCGCCGAATATGTTGCCGTCGTCCATGACACTGGCGAACAGCTTCGCCTTCTTGGCCTTCAGCGCCATGACCTTCTCCTCGATGGTGTCCGTGGAGATAAGCCGGTAGACGACCACGTTGCGAGTCTGGCCGATCCGGTGCGTCCGGTCGATGGCCTGGGCCTCGATGGCCGGATTCCACCAGGGGTCGAGCAGGAAGCAGTAGTCGGCCTCGGTCAGGTTGAGCCCGAAGCCGCCCGCCTTGAGGCTGATCAGGAAGACCGGCGCCTTACCGTCCTTGAATCGCTGGAGCACCGCGGGCCGGTTGGTGGTCTTGCCGTCCAGGTAGCAGTACTCCAGGCCAGCCTCATCCAGGCGCGCCCTGACCCGCGACAGGAAGCCGGTGAACTGGCTGAACACCAGCGCGCGGTGCCCGCCCCCGACTACGTCGCGCAGCTGCTCGAGCAGGGCGTCGAGCTTGCTGCACGGCATGCTCTCATGCCCGGCGTCGACCAGCCCGGCGTGCAGGCTGAGCTGCCGCAGCAGCGTGAGGGAGCGGAAGATCGTGAACCGGTTGGCATTCATGTCGCCGATCAGGCCGAGCACCTTCTGCCGCTCCCGCTGCAGGTAGGTTTCGTACAACTTCCGGTGCCGCGGATGCAGGTCGACCTCCAACACCTGCTCCTGCTTGCCCGGCAGGTCGGCGGCCACCTGCTCCTTCGTCCGGCGCTTCATTAGCGGCTTCACTCGGCGCCGCAGCTGCCCGAGCAGCTCGCCCTGGCTGCGCTTCTCGATCGGCCGGGCGTAGTACTCCTGGAACTTCGCCGGGTTGGGGAACAGGCCCGGCGCGGTGATCGACAGCAGCGACCACAGCTCCATCAGGTTGTTCTCCATCGGCGTGCCGGTTATCGCCAGCTTGAACGGCGCGGAGAGGCGCCGGGCGCACTGATAGACCTTGGACTGGTAGTTCTTGACGTTCTGCGCCTCGTCCAGGACCAGGCCGGACCACTCCGCTGCGGAGTAGCGCGCGAAGTCGATCCGCAGCAGCGCGTAAGTGGTAACGACGGCGTCGGCGCCGACGATGATCTCGGCGATGTCCTGGCCGCGCCTGGCCATGGTGTCGGTGATCACCGCCACCTTCAGCCCCGGCGCGAACCTGGCCGCCTCGGCCGCCCAGTTCGACACGACGCTGGTCGGCGCCACGATCAGGAACGGCGGGCGATCCGGCTCGGTCTGCCGCGCATGACAAATCAGCGCCAGCGTCTGCAGGGTCTTCCCCAGGCCCATGTCGTCGGCGAGGATGCCGCCGAGCTGACCGGCCCACAGGAACGCGAGCAACTGGAACCGCTCCAGCTGGTAGGGGCGGAGCGTGGCGGTCAGGGTGGCGGGCAGCGGCGCGCTGCCGGAG
>Ga0187857_10000700_pt1 | contig 39708 bp, 28 predicted proteins | sample June2016WEW_8_10_FD_132984 | JGI IMG/M metagenome (GOLD analysis project Ga0187857, IMG submission 132984) | Peatland microbial communities from SPRUCE experiment site at the Marcell Experimental Forest, Minnesota, USA - June2016WEW_8_100 | ecosystem: Environmental > Terrestrial > Soil >... | reverse complement strand
GGCTCCGAAGTCACCCGCAACGCCGTCCTCGCTTCGCCCCGGCACCGGGTTAAAGTGAGCCTCCGCGGCCTGGGGATGCTGCCGAAGATCGCACTGGTTGACCCGGACTTGACGCACGCCCTGGCCCCGGCCCTCACCGCCAGCACCGGCCTGGACGCCCTGACCCAGCTCATCGAGCCTTATGTCTGCTCCCGCGCCAACCCGATGACCGATGCTCTCTGTGTCGAGGGCCTGGGCCGCGCCGCCAATTCCCTGCGCGCCGCCTTTGAAAATGGCCGGAACGCCGCCGCTCGCCAGGATATGGCCATCGCCAGCCTGTTCGGCGGGCTGGCCCTGGCTAATGCGGGTCTGGGCGCCGTGCACGGTTTTGCCGGGCCGATTGGCGGCCTGTTCCCTGCCCCCCACGGCGCCGTCTGCGCCGCCCTGTTGCCCCATGTCATGGAGGCCAACCTCCGCGCCCTGCGCCAACGCCAGCCCGCCAGCCCGCCCCTGCATCGCTACGACGAAATCGCGCGCCTCCTGACCCACACTGCCACCGCCACTGCCGACCAGGGGGTCGAGTGGGTCCGGCGCCTGGTGGCTGACCTGCTCATCCCGAGCCTCGCCGCTTACGGACTGACCCCCCAGCACATCGCCGGCCTGGTGGACAAAGCCGGCAAGGCCAGCAGCATGAAAGCCAACCCGATCTCCCTCACCGCCGAGGAATTGACGGGCATCCTGCGCAATGCGCTTTAGCGCTGTTTAATGGGCAGCGTGGCAAGGGCGTTGCAGCAGTGATTATCGCGGTTCTACTAATGTTGTACTAATTTATTTAAAATTAGCATTTGCCAACGAGATGCTAATTTGCGACTTATTAGTAGCAAATTGACATATGAAGATCCCACCGACACCTCCGGCGTTCGCTAAGCTCATGAAACAAGCCTCTGCCGCCAACCGCTGGGACGCCATTATGGGGTTGGCGCGCGAGTCCACGCCGGCCAATGATTACCCGCACTGGGACAAGCTAAGACATCTGAAGCCGCCGTCTGGCGTCAGTTCCGAGGAATGGTGGCTCGCCGTCAAGATGCAAAGATTTGGAGCCCTCAAACCGGTTCCGCTCCTGGACAAACGAGGGCGACCCTTCCAGTTCTCCGTGCCAGACCTCGTGCAACTGGAGTTGCACCAGATTGATGTTGGCGCCGGTGGTTCCCTCGGCGTGCCGGAGCCGATCACCAATCCGCAGACCCGCGACCACTACCTTATCCGTTCGCTCATTGAGGAAGCCATCACCTCGAGCCAGTTGGAGGGCGCCGTCACCACGCGCGAAGTGGCCAAAGAGTTGATTCGCACCGGCCGAACCCCGCGTGACACCAGCGAGCAGATGATCCTCAACAACTACCTGACCATGCGCCGGATCACCCAGTTGAAGGAGGAGCCTCTGTCGCCCGCCATAGTGTTTGACATTCACAAGCTGGTGACCGACAGGACCCTCGACGACCCCACCGCCGCCGGACGCTTGCGCCAACCCGATGAGGTCCGGGTCGTCGGCGACGACTTCGGCGAGGTCTTTCACGAGCCCCCCCCAGCCGTTGAGCTGCAGACCCGGTTGCAGGCCATGTGCGACTTCGCGAATGCCCAAACCCCCGCCTTCTTCGTTCACCCGGCTGTCCGCGCCATCATCCTGCATTTTTGGCTGGCCTACGATCACCCCTTCGTGGACGGGAACGGCCGGACAGCACGTGCTCTATTTTACTGGGAAATGCTGCATCAGGGCTACTGGCTCTTGGAATTCATCTCCATCTCGAACATACTGCGCAAGGCCCCCGTCCAATATGGCCTCTCCTTCCTGCATTCGGAGACGGATGACAATGACCTCACCTACTTTATCGTCGCGCAAACCAAGGTCATTCGCCGGGCCATCGTGGAGCTTCACGCTTACATCGACCGCAAGACGGCAGAAGTTCGCCGAGTGACAGCCCAGCTCCGGGCTCTAAACCTCTTCAACCACCGTCAGGCGGATTTGATCCGCCACGCGTTAAAGCATCCCGACCAGGAGTACACCATCGCCAGCCACCGCGAGAGCCACAACGTCGTTTACCAGACCGCCAGAAGCGATTTGCTGGACCTGGAAAAGCGCGGGGTCCTGGCGCAAAAAAAACGAGGCAAAAAAATGATCTTCACCGCTCCTGCCGATCTGATAGAGCGGCTCAAGAAAATGGAAGTGGGGGCGCATGAGGGCGCCACCCTGCTCCCCCAAGTTGCGTCACAACCCGGAAATGACGCGATGGATTTTGAACGGCAGCCCAAGCTGCTATAAACATGCCGCACCTAACTGAGCTGTCGGGCGTATCTCGCGGTGCCAACCATCAGGGCTAATGCCTCGGGCTCCGCATTCCGCACTCCGCACTCCGCATTTTCCTGTCACCTGACCAGCGCCAAGATCTGCCGAAACTCCTCGGTGCCTGCCTGCCCCAGCCATTCGAAGAGCGCCATCTCCGTGGACACGATGACTGCTCCGGCCTGGCGCATCCGGTCCAGGCCCAGGCGGCAGTTTTCCGGCGTGCGCGATGAAACTGCGTCGGCCGCTACGAAGACCCGAATTCCCTGTTCCAGCAGGTCCAGGCAGGTTTGGGTGACGCAGACATGGGCCTCGATGCCGCAAAGCAAGGCGCTCGAGATCTGCTTATCCCTGAGAGCCGCCATGAACGCGGGCTCGCCGCAGGCGCTGAAGGCGAGTTTTTCGATCGGGGCAAACTGCGCGATCGCCGCCGCCACTTCCGCCACCGTCGCTCCCAGGCCTTTGCGATACTGCTCGGTGGCAAACGCCGGGATTCCGAGGATGGCGGCGCCTTTGGCCAGGCGCGCGGCATTTTGGGTCACGCGCTCCTTCTCGAAGATGGCCGGCAACAGCCGTTCCTGGATGTCCACCACGATCAGGCCGCTCCCGGCCCGTTTCAAGCGGCTCGATTGAGGTTGAAATTGCTGGCGCATGTGCGACACCGGTCAAGCCCAGAACATCGGACCTCCGCTTGGCATTCGTCAAGAATTATGCTTTACAAAGCCTGCCTGACCACGTTATTGTCTATTGCAGAACTGAATAATTTATGCGAAATCGAATCCCCTTCCTTGCCGCTCTCCTGGTGGCTGGCGTTCTCGTCGGCGGCTGCGCCAATACCGAGAAGAAACTCGGGCGCGGCATGAGCAATACCTTTGAAATCGTTCGCATGGGCGAATTCCGCCGCACAGTCGAGCAGTCCTGCCTGTTTGACGGCGCCGGCGTGGGCTACACAACCGGAGCGATTCGCGGACTCAACCGCACGCTGGCCAGGACCGGCATCGGCCTTTATGAGGTGGTCACTTCTCCATTCCCGCCCTACGACCCGGTCTTGACCGATTATTTCGCTGCCGCCCCGGTATTTCCGGATAATTACACGCCCGGTCTGATCGAGGACCCGGCCCTGTCGACCGACACCAACCTGGGCTACAGCGGCGGCGACATCGCCCCCTTTGTGCCCAACAGCCGTTTCCGGGTTTTCGACACCCACTAATTGCCTCGCGCAAGCCTGATTTGACGGCGCCAGCATCCCGGTGTTGGCGCCTTCTCCGGCCCATGACCCTTGAAAAGGAGTCCCCTTGCAAGGTCAACCTCCTGCTTAACATCCTTGGCAAGCGTCCCGATGGGTTTCATGAACTGGAAACGGTCATGCACCCCATCGGTGTGTATGACCGTCTCACCTTGAGCCGGACCGGCCAGGGCCTTGAAATGACTTGCAGCGAGCCCACTCTGCCGACGGACCCGCGCAACCTGGCTTATCGCGCCGCCGAGTTCTTTCTCGAGGCCGCCCACATCCGCCAGGGCGTCCGTCTGCACCTTGAGAAACGAATTCCTCTGGCAGCGGGTTTGGGCGGCGGGAGCGGCGATGCGGCCACGACTCTCCTGGGTTTGAACGAACTCTTTGGCGCCCCTCTCGGCCCCGAGGCCCTGCATTCTCTGGCGGCGCGCTGCGGCTCGGATGTCCCTTTTTTCCTCCGCTCGACCCCTGCCCTGGGGACGGGCCGCGGGGAGCAAATCGAGGCCTTGGAGGCCTTTCCGGCCCTGGAAGGGACGGCATTCCTCCTCATCTACCCCGGTTTTGGCATTGCGACCACCTGGGCCTATCGGCAGCTTGCCCGCTTCCCGGAGGCCCTGCATGGCCGCCCCGGACGCGCCCGGAAACTCCTTGCGCTCCTGCAGACGGCGGACCTCAGGTCCGCCGCGGCGGAGTTCTACAATTCCCTGGAAGCCCCCGCCCTGGAAAAGTATCCGATTCTGGCCCTGTACCAGGAGTTCCTTCGCGCCAACGGCGCCGCGGCCACCCTGATGTCGGGCAGCGGCTCCACCACCTTCGCCCTCCTCGAGAACCCCGCCGCCGCCCAAGCCCTGGCTGAGAAGTTCAAAGCCAAGTTCGGCCCTGCTCTTTGGTTAGCCGTCGTGCCGGTATAATTCACCCCACCCGGAAGGAGATCCTGGCAATCACCTTCCGGCCGAAGCTGTGCTGCAGGCGTTCGAGGATTTCTTTGCGCCGATAGCGCACAATGTCACTGAGCCAGACACTGCTGTCCACAGTGACGAAAAGGGTCCCTTTGAGCAAACCGGTCGGCTGAGCGTGCGCGACGATGTTCGGGTCCAGCAGGTCGTTCCACACCTTCATCATCTCGGCCTCGCTAAAGCGGCGGTCCAGCCGCAAATCCCCCATTACCTTAGGCAGCAGAGCGCCCACGGCCTGAGCGCGCAGCGTCTGCGCCTTCTCCAAAGGGGCGACATCAATCCCCCGCCACTGGGCCAGCACACGCTGACGCGAACTGACTTTTCCAGGGCCAAGCGGTGGGGTGTGCTTCGGCGGGAGTGGGAGCACGGGCGTTCAGCAGGCTATAGACCTGCGAGTGTCGAGGGCCGAGTGTCGAGGGCCGAGGGGGCGTGGCCGCGTTCCCTCGGCACTCGGCACTCGACCCTCGGCCCTCGACACCTGCGTCTGGTTACCCTTGCACTGCGGTCTGGGATTCATTGGCCTTTTGACTGGTGTTCGTCCAGGACCAGGACGCTATGGGCCTGGAGGTCGTAGTTGCCGGAGAAGGTGCTGCCGGTCAGGAAGTCGTGCATCGGTTTGTAGAATTGGATGCGCAAGGGCGAGGTCTGATGGTTGAGCAGGAAAAACACCTGGGTGCCGGCCCGCTGGCGCATGCTCACCTCGACCGCCTCGGGCACCTTGAGGAGCGGATGCAGATTGCAGAGTTGGCGCAGCCAGAGCACCAGGTCGTTGTAGAAATGCTGATGGCTCTGGGTGCCGATGTAAATCGCCTTGCCCAGCCCGAAGGTGTTCATCGTCATGGCCGGACGCCCGGCGTAGAAGTCTTTGGCGTAGGTGGCGATGACCTGGCAGTCCTTGGGCTCGATGAGGTCGCACCAGAGCCGGGCGGGGTGGAGGTGGCTGGTCGGGAAAGTGCCTTTGAAAGTGAGGTGGTTCTCCTCACCCGGAGGCAACGGGTCGAACTCGACCACTTCCAATCCGAACAGGTCGGTCATGTCATGCGGATAGCCGGTGTCAGGGGCCATGTTGTGCTCATCGGCCAGGCCGGTGTTGAAGGTGGCGATGAGCGTGCCGCCGTTCTGCACATAGAGCTTGAGCCGATCGGCTTCCCCGCCGGAGAGCAAATGCAGGGATGGGGCAAACACGAGCTTGTAGGAGGAAAGGTCCTCGGCAGGACGCGCGAAATCAACGGTGATGTTTCGGTCGTGCAGGGCGTTGTAGAACAGTTGGATGTGCTCGCGCAGGCCGAAGTGCTTGTTGGGCTGGTTGGGCTGCTGCAACGCCCAGTCGTTGTCGTGGCTGTAGAGAATGGCCGCTTCCGCCTGCACTCGCGTGCCCCGAAGCGCGGGGCTCAGCAGCTTCATCTCCTCCCCAATCTGGGCCACTTCCTGGAACACCCGCCCATCGGTGCGCGCCTTGTGCGCCAGGATCGCGCCGTGGAATTTCTCGGCCCCGAAACGGGGCTGGCGCCAGCGGAAAAAGAGGATCGCAGTCGCCCCGCGCGACACGAGCTGGTAAGTAAACATCCGCAGCACCCCGGGCCGGACCAGCGAGTTTACATCCTGCCAGGAAACGTTTCCGGCCTTCTGCTCCATGACCCAAAAGCCGGTGTCGCCGTCGGGCGTGCGAATCCCGGTCTTTTTGAGCGAGCGGAGCATGTCGATTTCACAGGCCAACTCGGAGGCCTTGGCCTTGATGGCGGCCGTGTTTTCGATGGAAACGAAATCAATTACCTCGGCCAGGTCGAAGTGATCGAAGCGGTGCAGGAGCGGACGCAAATTGGTCGTCACGGGGCATTTCGGGCTCAGCTCGTGCAGCACGTCGGCCTGCATCCTCACGAATTGAACGATGGTGTCGCTGCAAAACCGGCACCAATCCAGGACCAGGGCCGGGTTGTGCACGGTCGGGGCCGTCATGGGCATGGGCACCTCGTCCCACCGGCTGACCACCTGGCCCCAATGCCGCAGCCCCATGAGCTGGTTGAGCCGTTCAATGGTCTCATACTTGGCCTCCAGCCAGGCGTGCCAGTCGTGGCGAGTGTCCTCGTTGAAAGCGGCCTCGGTGAAGTTGCCGCCCAGGCTGTTGTCGATTTGCCAGGCAATGAGCCGGGGATGCCGGCCCAGCGCCTTGGCCATCTCCTCCACCACCAGCTTGGACCGCTTCCAATACACCTCGCTATTCAGGCAGACCGCCCGGCGGGTCCCTTCGTGCTTGACCAGGCCCTGTTCGTCGATGGGCAGAATCTCGGGGTATTTCCGGGCCAGCCAGGTGGGCGGCGCCGCGGTGGGCGTTGCCAGCACCACGCTGATGCCCGCCTTGCCCATGATGTCCATGACCCGCCCAAGCCAGGCAAAATCGAATTTGCCCTCTTCCGGCTCACAGAGGCCCCAGGTGAATTCCCCAATGCGGACCACGTTAATGCCCGCCTTGAGCATGGTCTTCGCGTCTTTCTCCCAGGCAGCCTCGGGATGCTCGGACGTTCCAGAGTAAGGATAGACCCACTGTTCCGGATGGTAATCGACGCCGAAATACATAGTCTTGTTCTTTCGCGTGCGGCCTTTATCAGACTCTAGCCACATTCTAGGTTTTCTGCAATGTCAAAGTCTTTGGACGGTTTGGGCTGCCCGGTTTATCATAAGATTATGGCGTTCGTGCGGATATTAATCGATGGCTACAGTCTCCTGCACCGCTGGCCGGAGCTGGCTCCCGGCAAGCCGCGGTATTCCGCTGCCGCCCGGGATGACTTGATTGGGCGGCTCACGCTCTACCAGGATGCCGTCGGCACCCCCATCACGATCTTCTTTGACGGCAACAGCGGGCCGTCCGGCACGCAGGCTGCTTCATCCCCTGCCGAAGTCGAAGTGCTCTACTCGAAGCCCGGCCAGACCGCCGACCAGATGATCGAGCGGGCGGCCCATCGCTTCGCTCCCTACGGCGAAGTGCTGGCGGTCACCGACGACCACGCCGAACGGGAGACGGTGTTGAGCCTGGGCGGGCTTGCGTCCAGTTGTCTCAATTTCATCCACAGTGTCGAGAGCGCGCTGGCCGAGCAGGCCGACGACATTAAACATTACAACCGAAAAGAGCGGCGCCGCTTCGAGCGCCGACGATGAGAGCATATCGAAAATACTGCGTGCTGGCGCTCGCCCTGATGATGGGAGCCTCTCCGCTGGCGGGTGAGCCGGCGGGTTCATCGAGCCGTTACCTGGTGATCGTGGACACTTCCCGTTCCATGCGGCACCGCTCCAAGGCGATGCTGCAGACGGTGCAGGACTTGCTGAGCACCGGGATGCAGGGCGAGTTGAAGGGGGGCGAGACGCTGGGGCTGTGGACTTTCAACCAAGACCTCTACACCGGGCGTTTCCCTCTGCAGGTATGGTCGCCCGAAGAGCAGACGGCCATTGCGCAGCGCGCTCTTGGCTTTTTAAAAGCCCAGGCCTGCGAAAAGCAGCCCAGCCTCGAGAAGGTCATTCCGGCCCTCGAAAATGTCGTCAAGGACTCGGAGCTGATTACCGTCATCCTGATTTCAGCCGGCGACGCAAAAATGCGCGGCACCCCATTCGATGACCCAATAAACGACTATTACGCGCGATGGTGCAATGAGCAACAGAATGGGCAGGTGCCGCTGGTGACAGTCCTGAGAGCCCGGAACGGGAAAATGATCCGTTGTTCGGTCAGGCCGGCATTTGGATCGGTGGAGTTCCCGCCCTGGCCTCCGCCCGAGGCGCCCGTCGTCCGGACCGAGCCGCCCGCCCCCGCGCCGGCGCCGCAGAACCTCCCGCCGCAAATGGCCCCGCCGCTCATCCTTTCCGGCAGGAAGCTGCGGCCTGAGACAACCCAACCCCCGGAAACCCGAGCGCCAGTCGTCAAGGTCGAGCCGCCGTCGCCTGATATGGGCCCCGCCGAAACTCCGGCGAGCGCCTCCCAAGAATCTGTGTCCAGCCCGGCATCAGAATCGGCGCCGGAGTTTCCTTTGTTTGGCACGTCGAACCTGCCGGAGACAGGGGCCTTCGCTCCGGAGGCCGCACACCCGGCCTCGGCCTCAGTCCCCCCGCCGAGGCCGCTGGATTCGAGTATCGCTCCCTCCCAGCCCTCGACCTCTGCTCCAACCCCATCAGGACGCCCCGCCCGGATCGTGCAACCTGCATCCGTATCTCACGCCCGCTCCATCAGGCTCTGGGCGGGGAGCATCCTGGCCGGAGGCTGCTGCTTGGGTTTTGGGCTTTTCCGGCTGCGCACCGTGCGCCAGGCCTCTCGGCTCAGCCTCATCACCCGCTCGCTCGATGGCGGGGGCAACAAGCCTCCGAGTCCTGCCCTCCTGGGACAGGACAAAGGCGACTGATCGCATTTGTTTTACATCCGGCTCGAAATCGCGTATTTCAGGGCCACGTTATGAATCGCCGAGAATTCCTTCAAAAAGCCGGCGCGCTGGCGGCGGGGGTGGCCGGTCTTCCCGCGCTTCCGCTGGGCGCCGCCGAGATGAAACCCGCCACGGCCCAGCGCCTGCCGCGCTGGCGCGGATTCAATTTGCTGGAGAAATTCACCCAACGGCCGGGCGGCAACCCGCCTTTCCAGGAGAGCGATTTCGCCTTGCTGTCCGAATGGGGTTTTGATTTTGTGCGTCTGCCGATGTCGTATCGCTGCTGGGCAGACCCGAGCGACTGGCGGGACCTGCGCGAGGAGGAGCTGAAGCACGTGGACCAGGCGGTGGAGTTGGGCGGCAAATACGGGGTGCATGTCAATTTGAATTTTCACCGCGCCCCGGGCTATTGCGTCAATCCGCCCAAAGAGCCGCTCGAGCTGTGGACGGACCAGAAGGCGCTCGAGGCCTGCGCGTTTCACTGGGCACACTTTGCCAAACGCTACCAGGGCATTCCCAACGAGCGGCTGAGCTTTGACCTGCTCAACGAGCCCCCGGATATTCCGGAGGCAACCTACGTCCGGGTCGTCAAGGGCCTGGTCGAGGCGATTCGGGGCAACGATCCCCGCCGGCTGATTATTGCCGACGGCCTCAAGTGGGGCGGCGCCCCGGTGCGCGGCTTGGTTGGGCTGGGCATCGCCCAGAGCACGCGCGGCTATGAGCCAACGCGCATTTCGCATTACAAAGCCAGTTGGATGCGCGGCTCCGACCAATGGCCCGAACCAACCTGGCCGCTCAGGCAGGGCGAAAAAGATGAAGTCAACAAGGAAACCTTGCGCCAGAGCCGAATCGAGCCGTGGAAACAACTCGAACAGAAAGGCGTGGGCGTGCATGTCGGCGAATGGGGCGCGTTCAACCGGACGCCTCACCCGGTCGTGCTGGCCTGGATGCGGGATTGCCTGGCCCTCTGGAAGGAGGCCGGCTGGGGTTGGGCGCTCTGGAACCTGCGAGGCAGCTTCGGCGTGCTCGACAGCGCCCGCGCCGATGTGGCCTACGAGGAGTTCCGCGGGCATAAACTTGACCGGAAAATGATTGAGCTGCTGAAGGAGGCATAGGGTGGCCGAGGGCCGAAGGGCCGAGGGCGAAGGGCGAGGTTCAGGCCGAGGGTCGACTTTTGAGAGGGGACCCGCCTGGATGTGGAGGCTGGTCCGGGGCGGCTGGGGTGCGGGCGGAAAGCGAGGGGCCTGGCGGGATGCCAGTAGCGGGGCGGACGGTACATGGGCGGTGGGGCGGGAGGTCATAATTGCCTAAAACTGCTTAAAATCGGCCTTGTGGATTCTGTTTGGTTGGCGCTTTCGCCGAGCCGGATTTTTTGTTTATTTTTTTCCGCACTTTTCCGCTCGCAGGCCCATTTTACCGGGTGTTTGTGGTTTGCGGAGTCTCCTCGTAAGGGCGGTGAGGCGTGCATTGGCCGGACGTGCGAGTGGCGAGGGGCGAGTGGCGAGGGGCGGGTCTTTGGCCCGGAAAGGTTTGGTCAGGAAATCAGCGGCGCCGCCTTTCATGGCCTGGACGCTCATGGAAATGTCCGCATGGCCGGTGAGGAACACGATCGGGATGCGGATGCCGCGAGCGGCCAGGGCCGCTTGCAGCCCAAGGCCGCTCAGCTTGGGCATGGAGACATCCAGCACCAGGCAACCCGGTTCGTCGAGCCCCTGGTCGAGGTATTCCTGGGCTGAGGCGAAGCTGCGCACGGCCAAGCCAGCCGAGCGGAGCAGACGCTCCAGCCCGCGGCGCACCACGGCGTCATCGTCCACGGCAAAGACTGTGGGAGGATTGAGGTTCATGGGGGGACTAAATCTTGATCGGTTTCACGCGCTGGCCAGCATGCACGCGGCTGCCGGGGTAGAGGATGACTTGCTCTCCCTCTTTCAACCCTTCGAGGACCTGGGTTTCGACGGCACTGGAGCGGCCTGTCTTGACGGGCCGCAATTGGGCGCGGGCCTCGACCAGAACGAAGGCGGTCCATTGGTCGCCTTGCCGGAACAAGGCGCCGGCCGGCACCTTGAGGGCGGCCTTGGTTTCCCAAACGACGATTTTGGCTTCGACGCGGAAGTTGTCGCCGAGGGTGCGTCTCTGTTCGGGAGGGGTCAGGAGATCGGCGACCACATTGACGCGCTGCTCCTCGACGCCCAGGGCGGAGGTCTTCGTAAAAGCGGCGGGCTCGATGAGGCGGACCTGGCCGAGGAGTTTCGGTTTGTCAGCAGCCCCCCATTGCTCGAATTCGATCCGGTTGCCGGGCAGGATGGCGGCCCCGTCGCGGGAAAGGACCTCCACCACGACCTCGAGGTCGGAGGGGTCGCCGATCTCCAGCAAGGCCGTGCCGGCGGAGACGACTCGGGCGTTTTCCTCGAAGACCCGCAGGACTCGTCCGCTGACGGGCGCCTTGAGTTCCCTGGGCAGACAAAACGCGTCGGTTGCAGCGGGCCGGCCGGCGGAAAATTCGGCCAGTTCCGCCTCGGCTTCGCGCAAGGCGCTTTGGGCGGCGGCGGTCTCCTGGCGGGCGGAGTCTGCGCGGGATTGGGCGGCTTCTCGTTCCTGGATCGAGACGGTTTGATCGGCGTAGAGTTTCTCCAAGCGCCGTAGTTCGCTGGCAGCGAAGGCTTGGGCGGTGCGGTCCTTTCCGAGGCGGGCGGCGGCCGCATCGCGGCGCGCCTCAGCCACGGCGCGCGCGCGGGCATCGAGCATCGTCGGAGGCTGCGGGTCCAGGACGGCGACGACAGTTTCGCCGGCCGTGACCGCGGCGCCAGCCTTGAGTTCCATGCGTCGGAGCTGCCCGGCCACGGGCGCCGAGAGGACGTAGCGGTGTTTGACGCGGGTCTTGCCTTCTTCGTTCACGGTGGCGCGCAGAGCGCCGGTCGTCACGGGAGCGGTTTCGACCGGAACAGGCTGCGGCCAGAGGCCGCCGACGATGAGGCCCGCCAGGAGGAGCGCCCCCGCGTAGGGCAGCCAGCGGCGGGTCTGGCGATTGGCTTGGTTGGGCCGGGAGGGGCTCTGGTCAGGGGAGGTCACGTCCATCCTTCATAATTCATCCCGAATATGCATTGGTAAATCACTCGGGGGCCTTCAAAGCGCCGACGAGGTTGAGTTGGTCGAGTTTGCGCAAGACGACCAGGGCTGAGACGGTGGATGCGACCAGGACGACCAGGACGGCGAAGGCGTAGTTGCTGGCGGTCAGGACCAGGGGCACGCGCACGGTTTCGGTATTGATCTGCCGGACAATGCCGGCGGCAAAGCCGGTGCCCAGCGCCAGGCCCAGCGGCACGGCCACGAGGGCCAGGATGACCAACTCGGTGATCAGGACCGCGCCGACCTCGCGCCGGGAAAAGCCGATGACGCGCAGCGTGGCCAACTCGCGGGCGCGCTCGGCCAGCGAGATGCGTGCGTTGTTGTAAACCACGCCAAAGGCGACGACCGTGGCGAACACCAGGTAGATTCTTTGGAACGTGCCAATGCTCTGGGCCGTGGAGTGGCGGAAGTTCTCGCGCATGGATTCCTTAATGGCGACCCAGCTTACGCGCGGGATGTCTTTGAGCGCGCGGAGAAACTCGCCCCGATGCGCGGCGTCGACGGTGAAACTCGCCCCGGTGATGACATCGCCTTCGTCCAGGAGCCGATTCACGGCGCGGAGCTCCATATAGGCGGCCATGCCGGAGAAGTCTTCGGCCAGACCGGCCAGCCGGACGGTCCGCACCGGGCGCTTGCCCTCCAGGACCTCGACGACCAAGTCGTCGCCAGGGTGGGCGCCCAGGATCTGGGCGAGTTTCTTGGAAACGACCAGGCCGGCCGGAGGGAGCGGTATTTCGTGGTATTGGTCATCGATGACGCGGTTGTGCAGGCCGCCAGCAGGCAGGCCCAGGATGCCAAGCTGTCGGCGCTGGTGGCCAAAACCCAGGCGCACGATGGCTTGGCGGACCGGTTCGACGGCGAGCACGCCCGGGAGTTGGCGGAAGAGGTGGCGAACCTGGACGCTGCCGGGTTCCACCAGGCCGACGCTAAGGTCCTGGCGCTGGACGACGTCCCATTGGAAATCCAGGACCTCGGCGACCCCGTCGCGGAAGGCATTGGGGACGATGAGGATGCCCGTCGCCAGGGCCAGACCGGTTACGGTAAACAGGGCCTGGACGGGCCGCCGCTCGAGGTTGCGCACGGCGATGCGGAAGGTGTGGGACAGAAGATGGGCGATGCCGGTGCGCTCGACCATGGCGGGCCGGTAGTTGGCCGGCGGCTCAGGGCGCATGGCCTCGGCGGGCGGCAGGCGCGCGGCGCGGCGGACGGCGCTCAAGACGCCCAGAACGGCGGCACCGGCGGCGACCAGGAACGCCATGGGAAAGACCGCCACATCAGGGCGGAACGCCAGTTCAGGGAACCGGAAGAAGACGTGGTAAAGGCCCGTGAGGTGGCGGCCCAGGGCGAGGGCGCCGATGCCGCCAAGGAAGGTGCCCAGGGCCACGATGACGAAGGCGAACTTGAGGTAATGGGTAACGATTTCGCGATTGGTAAAGCCGAAGGCCTTGAGGATGGCGATTTGCTCCCGCTGCAAGGAGAGCAGCCGCAAGAGCACCGCGTTGGTCATGAACGCCGCGACGCTCAAGAAGACAACCGGGAATGCGATCGACAAGATATTGAGGGTTCGGATTTCGTCCGAAAGGCGAATATGGGAGGGATAATCGGCGCGGCCGTATGCGCCCAGTCCGCCGTAGGGCGCCAGCAGCCGATCCAGTTCAGTGATGACGGGGCGTTCGGCGGCGCCGGGGGCCAGGGTGAGCGAGATGAAATTGAAGGCGCCATCGAGGTCGAAAGCCGTGGCCAGCTCCTTGTAGTGCATCCAAAAGACGCCGTAGGTGCGGTCATCCGGCAGGGCGGTGCCGGGGCGCGACATGAAGATGAACTCGGGAGACAGGACAATCCCGGCAATGCGCAGGCGCTGGCGCTTGCCGTTGAGGAGCATGGCGATGAGGTCGCCGGGTTGGAGTTGGTTGGCTTCGGCGAAGGCCTCGCCGACGAGCACTTCGCCCCGGGCTTCGGCTGAAAGCCAACGGCCGGAGCGGAGAAAAAGCCGGTTCAGTTGCGGGGCGCGACTCTCGGGCAGCGAGCGAATCAGGCCGCTGGCCGGTTCGTCCAGTTGGGGAATGTCCAGGGTGGCTCGGACGGAAATGGCCGGCAGGACGGCGGCCACGCCGGAGATCTCGGCAAGGCGCGCGGCCAGCGAGTTGGGGGCGCGCTTGAACGCCGCGAAGACCTCCGCAAAGCGATTGGCCTCGTAGTACTCCTGGCGGGTCGACTCGAGGGAATGAATCAGGCTCCGCGTAGCGATCATCATGGCCAGACCGCAGGCCATCACCAGGGCCACGGCGATGGCCTGGCCTTTGATGCGGCGCAAGTCGCGCCAGAGTTTGCGGTCCAGGAGCATGGGCAGTTAAGAACCAAGGATGAAGGATGAAGGATGAGGGACGAAGTGCGAAGAACGAAGTTTTGGCATTGGCGGCTTACCAGTTCAGGGTGCTGGGGGCGGCGCGGCCGGGGTTTTGGCGGACATGGTGGACGCAGCCGTCGGAGAGATAAATCACACGGTCAGCCATGTCGGCCATCACGGCGTTATGGGTGATGATGACGGTGAGGGTGCCCAGTTCCACGTTGGCGCGCTGGATGGCTTCCAGGACGACAATGCCGGTGCGGACATCCAGGGAGCCGGTCGGCTCGTCGCAGAGCAGGATTTCCGGCCGCTTGGCGATGGCGCGGGCAATGGCCACGCGCTGTTGTTCGCCGCCGGATAGCTGGGCCGGGAAATGGTCGAGGCGGGCGCCCAGGTTGACGAGGTCCAGGGCGGCCTCGGGGGGCATCGGGTCGCGGGCGATCTCGGTAATCAGGCCCACGTTCTCGCGGGCGGTCAGGCTCGGGATAAGATTGTAAAACTGGAAGATGAAGCCGACGCGCTGGCGGCGGAAGGCGGTGAGTTGATCTTCGCCGGCGCCGGCCAGGTCCATGTCCCGGTAAAGGAGTTCTCCCGAGGTGGGGAAGTCCAGACCGCCCAGGTTATTGAGCAGGGTGGTCTTGCCGCTGCCCGAGGGGCCCAGCAAGACGACCAGCTCCCCCTCAAAAAGGTCCAGATCGACCCCGGCCAGGGCGCGGACTTCCGCCGCCCCGCTCCCATAGACCTTCGTCAGCCCGCGCACGCGGAAAACCTGGGCGCGCGAACTGGCCGGAGGGCAACCAGCCCCAATGGACGTCAGTGCCATATCCAACATGGACGGCAGTTTAGAATGAAAGCCACCTGATAACCAAGAGGGAATGACGAGCGGCGCGCCGACGCGCGCAGCCCTCGGTGATATTTGGCTTGTCAGCCTCGGGGCAACGCGGCGAAAGTGGGGTGTATGACCACCTCAGTGGGAACCGTATGGAATCGGTTCCGCCCAGGGCCAGGCCGACGCGGTCACGCTGGCGGGTTTGTCCGCGCGGTTCTCTGGCTGGGCCTTTGTTTGCCGGAAGCGGCGCCAGCGGGGTGGTCGTCAGCGGAACCGCTCCGCCACGCCGAGTATGACTTCTGGCAGACCTCCGATGGGTTGCCGCGTCACGATGTGGTCTCCGTCGCCCAGACTACAGATGGCTATATCTGGGCGGGGACCACTGCCTCCTCCAACACCCTGGCTCGCTTCAACGGGAAGGAGTTTGCGCTCGTGCCGAGTCCTCCTGGGGTGCGGGATGAACGCTGGGCGAGGTTGGCGGCGGGAAAAGGCGGGCGGCTGTGGGTGTCCAAGTCAGGGGCTGGCACTTTGGTTCTTTGGGAGCACGGCAAAGCCAAGCCCATGCGGTTTACCCTGCCAAAGGCGAGCGATTGGGGGATTCCACTGTACGAGGATCGGAACGAGAACTTGTGGATTGGGGGAGAGGGATTATTGATGCGTACTCCTGATGGCCGGATTAAGGATTACTGCTCAATCACAAATGAGTTTGGGAGTATCCGGGGGATTGCCCAAGACCGGCGGGGGACTGTTTGGCTGGCGGCCAGCGACGGGTTGGCGCGCTATCGCGAGGGCCGCTTCGATCGTCCTTATCCAATAACCAACAACTTCTTTACGGTTTACCCGGCGCGGGACGGGAGTCTTTGGCTGGGCGCGGAAAGCAAGATTGGGGCGATGCAGGTGACACCGTCGGGCGAGGTCATTCCGTTCTCCGCGGCCCAGGGATTGACGTCCGAGGGGGTGGGGGCGATTTGCGAGGATTTGGAAGGCAACCTCTGGCTCGGCACTCATACGGGGCTATGCTATGTGAAAGCGGGCCGGGTATATCCCGTGCAGGAGAATGATCTGAGGACCGCGTTTATCTTTTCACTGCTCCGCGACCAGGAGGGGAGTCTTTGGGCGGGGACGGCCGACGGGCTTTATCGAGCGCGGAACATCCCGTTCGAGAACTACGGGCCGGCGGAGGGATTAGGGCCAGTGAACACGCTCTATTCCGGGCTGAGCGGGCTTTGGGCGTCGGTATATGTTCGGGGTGTCTTTTTGTATCGGGACAATGGTTGGGAGCACGTCGGCTTTACTGGCAACCCCGGGGTGGAAAACCTGGTCGAGTTTCCCGCCGGTGAATTGTGGGTCGTCATCGATCATCGTTGTTACCGTTTTCGCCAGGGAAAAACCGAAGTGGCCGAGGGCATCGAGGGAGATATACGGTTTTGCACGGACGGGCGCGGAGTGTGGATTGTCACCGGCACCGGTCTTTTTTTCTCGAGCGAGGGTGGGGCGGCCAAGAAGGCGGAGTGGCCATTCATGCAGGTCACGAGCCTGGCAACGAATTTGGGGGGCGGGTTGCTTATTGGAACGACCGACGGGGTGAGCCGGTGGGCAGGGTCCGGGGAATTGACGTCCTGGTTGCGGTTCGCCGCGGATTTTCCGGGCACGCGTGCCAACAGCCTGGAATGGGAGGGGCAATCGTTGTGGCTGGCCTCGGATGTGGCGCTAGGGCGTTGCCAGGCCGGCCGGTGGCAGGTGATTCGTCCGGAGGCGGGTTTGGCGGAAACGGGCGGCATCAACAATTTCCTGGCCGAACGGGAGAACCTCTGGTTGGGCTGCAATAATGGCCTGTTCCGCATCCGGCGCGCGGAGGCGGAGGACTGCCTTCGGGGCGTTGCTTCGCGCGTCACCGCCGTCCAGTATGACCGAACGCGGGGAGTGCGTCCGGGCTATTTCGGTCCGGGGCCTTGGGGCCAGGGCACCGCGCGCAGCCGCGACGGGCGGCTGTGGTTTGCTTCCCGCATTGGCGTCGTGGCGGTCAATACGGCCATTGCACTCAACGAGCGGCCGCCCCCGGTGGTGATTGAGAGCCTGAAACTCAATCAACAGCCGGTCTCCTTCCTGGCCCAAGGCGACGGGCCGGCGTTGCGGATTCCACCGGGAACCAGGAGCGTCGAGATTGGCTACGCGGCGCTCACTTACATCGCCCCTGACAGGGTGCGGTACAAGTACCGGTTGCAGGGATTGGACTCGGACTGGGTTCAAGTGGGGAACACGCGGGCCGCCCGTTTTGCCAGGCTGGCGCCCGGCGCCTACGAGTTTCAGGTGGCGGCCTGCAACAGCGATGGGATTTGGAACGACACGGGCGCCCGTATTCGCCTGGTGCAGGAGCCCTTCTTCCACCAAACCCGGACTTTCATGGTTTTGTGCTGGGTTGCAGCGGGCGCGGTGTTTGCCGGTTTGGCGACGGGGGTGGCGCGCGTGGCGCACGCGGTTTCCATGCGCCGCATGCGCCGGCGGTTGGCGCTGCTCGAGGCGCAGCGCGCTTTGGATCAGGAGCGAACGCGCATCGCGCGGGACATTCATGACGACCTTGGCTCCACCTTGACGCGGATTGTGCTGCTCACCGAACTAGGCCGGCGCGAGCCGGCCCAGACGCACACACCGGACGGCCACCTCGCGGCCATCCAGACTGCCGCGCGGGACATTACCCGGCGCCTCGATGAAATCGTCTGGGCCATCAACCCGGGCAATGACACGTTGGACGCGCTGGTGACGTATATCAGCAAGATGGCCGCCGATCAGGCCCGCGCCGCCGGCCTGCGATGCCGCCTGGACCTGCCCTCAGTGTTGCCGACCTGGCCGCTGACCGGCAGCGTGCGCCACAACCTGTTCCTGGCGTCAAAGGAAGCCCTCCATAACGCCATCAAACACGCCGACCCGGACGAGTTGCGGCTGCGGCTGGTTCAGCGGGAGGATTCCTTCGATCTGGAAATCTCCGATGACGGAGTGGGGCTGCCCGCCGCGCCGGAAACCATGGGGGGTGACGGCCTGGTCAATTTGCGGGAGCGGTTGGCCGCCCTGGGCGGGGAGTGTCTCATCCGCAGCGCCCCGGGACAGGGCACGGTGGTTACCTTCCACGTGCCGCGGCCCGACCCGAACCTGCCGGTGTCCACCAAACAGGCGACTTGCCGGACATGAAGCCAAGACGCTCACATAGGACGATGCAAGCTGAGACAGAGTCCGCTCCCCGCGAGGCCCCGGCGCCGGGGAAAATCCGGGTGGCGATCGTGGAGGATGACGCGAAATTACTGGCGACCTTGGGGCAGTTGATCGGCACCGATTCAGACTTCGAGTTCCTGGGCGGCTTTTCCACGACCACCTCCGCCCTGGCGGGCATTCCGCCACTCGACCCGGATATCGTTATCATGGACATCAACCTGCCGGACATCGACGGGGTCGAGTGTGTGAGGCGGTTGAAGGAGATTTGCCCGCGTCCGCAGGTCATGATGCTCACCGTCTATGAGGATGCCGACGCGGTGTTCCGCGCGTTGCGGGCGGGCGCGACAGGCTATTTGTTGAAACAGACGCCGTTCCACGAATTGCTGGCGGCCCTCCGGGAAATCCATCAGGGCGGTTCGCCCATGAGCGGAGATATTGCCCGGAAAGTGGTCCAGTCCTTCCAGGAAGGCGGCGCGCCCAATCCCGAAGTCGAGTCGCTCTCCCAGCGCGAGCGCGAGGTGCTTGAACTGGTTGCCCAAGGCTATCTCTTCAAGGAGGTCGCCGAAAAGCTGGCCATCAGCTTCGGCACGGTCCACACCTACAGCCGCCGCATCTACGAAAAACTTCACGTCCGTTCGCGCGCCCAGGCCGTCGCCAAGCTCAACCGGTAATGACCCGCGCCGTCGTCCGCCACGACTCCTGTATCCTTATTAGGGGACAATACAAGCGGTCGGGAGGTTGGTAAGGTTCCTGCAAATCTTGAACACGGTCGTCCGCAAGTGGGCCTTCGTGGTGCATGGTTCGTAAACAACAAATCGGCAACGTATATGAAGCAAAAACACTCTGCTCTCTTTCAGAGTATTCTCCTCACGGCCTGCCTGGGCGCCGCCCAGGTGCGCGCCGCGCAATCCTTCAGTCCAGGTTTCCTTAAATTGGAAGTCTATTGCAACTGCCCGGGATTCACCGTCGATGATTTGCGGGCATCCACCAATTATCCGGCAAAGCCGGCCGAGGTTCATTACGTGCCTCAGTTCGAAATACCTACCGCCAGGTATATCACCGGCAATGTCGGGGGTATGGCGGAGGGCGAAAGATTGAGCGGCTTCATCGTGCCTGACCAGACGACCAATTATCTGTTCTACCTGAGCGCCAACCTGGCTGGCGAACTCTGGCTGTCCACCGATGACAACCCCACGAACCTTCAATTGATCGCGACGGGCAGCAAGGATCATCCCGCGCGGAGCTATGATCTCAGCGGCCCTTCGGGCTCCATTCCGCTCGTCGCCGGCCAGCGGTATTATCTCGAGGCCCTCCAGAAGGCCGACCCTGCAATTGGAACTTACCCTGAAGAGTCGATGGCCGTCACCTGGACGCTGGATACCGCGCCACCGCCCCAGCCCGGGACGAATCCCATCTCCGGCCAGTTCCTGGGAGTTCTCATCGAGACGGACACAAATCGGCCCGCGGCGGTGACCAATTTGGTGGTCGACGCCGGCAACATTGGCTCTTCCTGGGTCTGGGCGGAATGGACCGCCCCGAGCGATCCCGGCAACACTAACCCGGTGGTCTCTTATGATCTCCGCTATTCCACCCAGACGATTACCTCCAACAATTGGGCAAATGCCACGCCAGTGGACACGCTCTTTTACTTCGGACAGCCCGCGGGCACCGCGCAGCGGTTCAAGGTGACCTCACTCGCTCAGAGCACCACCTATTACCTTGCCATTCGCTCGGAGGATGCGGCCGGCAATGTGTCGGACCTTTCCAACGTCGCCATGGGGACGACCATGACGGTCCCCCCCGGCGGCTTTAATGTCATCTGGGACCTCGAATTCAGCGCTGCCGGGGCCGATCCGACCGCCGCGGGCGACTGGGTAAACCGGTCAAGCCCCCTTCCTGCCGGAAGCACTTGGTCCGACCTCGTGACGAACGGCTGGCTGACCGTCGGCAATGGCTGGAATCCGATTTTGGACACCAGGCCCTATGATAATTTCGACACTCCGTTCATCGTCGAAGAGCGATGCAGATGTCTTGGCGTGGTCGATCCGCCCGATCCAAACGGATGGAGTGGCGCCAACTTCTTTGTCAACATGGATACGCGCAGCGATAATGCTTACAGCCAGTTCTCCTTCGGGCTGGCCTTGCTGGCCGATGGCACCCAGGCGCTGACTTTCAACAATGACGGCGCCCTGATCGCCACCTACCCCGGTCTGTCGCCCGACTTCCATGTCATCCGCGTGGAAGTGGATACTACCAACCAGCAGTTCACAACGTTTATCGATGCTACGAACATGGGGACCACGAGTTATACCCGGTACAAGACCGGCAATACCGCGCCCTACGCCACGATCCTCGGCTGGGCTTATGCTGCCCAGTGGGATTATGTTCGGATTGGCCTGCCCGTTGCTCCGCCGCCCCCGACGCTGCAGATCACCCGGACCGGTAGTAGTCTGGCCATCTCCTGGCCCGCTGCCGCAGCCGGCTATGCGTTGCAAATGACAACCAGCCTCTCGCCGGCGAGTTGGAGCAAAGCGGGTGACCCCACCGTGCAAGGTGCTATGAATGTGTTCACCACGACGATCGGGCCCGCCAACCACTTCTATCGCCTGATTCAATGAGTTCGTTTCCGACACGTGAAGCCGGACCCGCCCGCCGGCCCGGCTTCACCTTGATCGAATTGCTGGTGGTCATTGCCATCATCGCCATTTTGGCGGCCATGCTCCTGCCCGCCTTGACCAAGGCGAAAAGCCGGGCAAAGGGTGTCCTCTGCATGAGCAACTCGAGGCAGCTCATGACCGCTTGGCGCATGTACACGGAAGACAATCGCGATGTCTTGCTTTGGTCCTACGGCTCGAACTCGGCCGATGCGCCTTGCGTGTGGTCGGGCCCGGCGGGCTCCCCTTGGGACCTGGACGACAGCAATCCGGCTGTTCGGGGCAACTGGGATTATACCAACACGATCGAGAAGAGCTTGATGATGCCCTATTGTGGGAACGCGTATGGCATCTGGCATTGCCCGGCAGACACCTCCTACGGGCTCACCACCACGGGCGCGCGCGTGCCCCGCCCGCGCAGCATGTCCATGAGCAACTGGGTTGGCGGCAACGGAGATGACCCGCCTACTTATCACAACTGGAGCGCCGAAGCAAGCTGGCGGGTCTTCCGCCGGCTCTCCGACATGGTCCGGCCGGGGCCGGCGATGACCTTCGTCCTGCTGGACGAGCGTCAGGACAGCATCAATGACGGCTTCTTTGTCGTCCAGATGACCGGTTTTACGGGCAGCCCAAACGCTGCGGAAGAAGTCGTCGATTATCCCGCCAGCTATCACAATCAGGCCTGCGGTTTTGGTTTCGGGGACGGCCACTCCGAAATTCACAAGTGGACGACTCGGGCGATCATCAACCCGGCCCAGATCTCGACGGTCAGCACTCCCAACAGCCCGGACGTGTTCTGGCTGCAAAACCACTCGACCCGCATTCAGTAAAAGCGACTCATTTTGTCCTTTTGGTTGATGGTTGAAAAGCGGAGAGGCTGGCTGCCGGAGGTCAGGCTGACACGTGTTCTGGAACTGGCTGCACGTGTCCGGGAAGACATCATCGTGCCTGCCCTCACCAACGCGCTCAAGGATCCAGTGATCCAGGTGCGCAGGTCCATTGAGAGTGGCCTGTGGAGCATCGGGAAGTTAGCCGGAAAGAAGGCGGATGTGGTAATCCCGGTCCTCGTTGCCCAACTTGATCCCACCGACCCGAAAGAATTCGGAACGGTGTGCGTTTTACTGGGGACGTGGAGACCCGAGGCGAGATCCGCCTCGCCGGCCCTCTCGCCCCGGCTTGCCGACCAAGATTATGGCATACGTCGTGCCGCGACCAATGCCCTCGTGAAAATCGCCCCCGAAGCCGCCGCCAAGGATGGAGTAAAGCGAAGTCCTGAAGGCTAAGCGCCCCTTTGTCCTCAGGCAAAATCCTGGAAGCGGAGACGGGAGCCGGGCCCAGCCTTCGACAGCCGGACCCAGTCCCCATCCCCAAGAGGTTTTCTTATGCGGCCAATGGAGGTGGGCCTTTGAACGCAAGAAAGCGGGTAAAAGTCGTTTATGGCTTTTTAACGCCGCCGAGCCTTCTATTTATTTGGAGAGGCGACCAGGCTGTGGTCTGGTGTAATTGAAGAATGACTTATGCGCTTTACGCAACAAAGCTTGATCAGCGACCGAAGCGACACGGCGGACGGAATGCAGGTTGCCGGCCCGAACGAAGGATACGTCGTCAATGTCGCACTCGTTTATCAGGATGCCCTGACCCGGCAACGGGCTGAACAGGTGCGTGAGCAACTGGGAGAGGTGGTTGGCGAGGAGGCCATCCATTGCACGGAATGGAAGATCGGTGACCTCGAAGAACCGAGAGTCTATTCGGAAGGTGTCCGGGCCTTGGCGCGGGCCGATGTGATTGTGGTTTCACTTTATGAAGCAGAGCGATTTCCATCGGTGTTCTACCTGTGGGTTAACCTTTGGTTGCAAGTGCGTTCCGAGTTCCCGGGAGCATTGGTTGCTCTGGTCGTCCCGGGGAAGGAATCGAGGCTCGGAGCGAATGAAACGCGAAGGTACTTGCACGCGGTCGCCAGCCAAGGTCGCTTGGAGTTGTTGGAATCCAATCAGCCAGGCAGGCCAACTCGTGATCTCCGGGAACAGAGTTTTCAATGGTGCAAAGCCGCTTGAATGAGGTCTTGCCTCTTCCGTCCAACCTGCAACTGCGTCCTCAGTGTTCCAGCGCGCCCTGTTGACAAAACTCATACCCTCGCGGAATACGCGGAATCCCGAGCTTGGCCGCTTTTCTTTCCGCGTGTTCCGCGTGTTCCGCGGTTATCACTTCGGCTGCGGCTTCGCCGCGCTGGGAACTCTGCGGTTTCTTTGTCCGGCCCGGATTGGAAATTGAAAATTGAAAACTTGCAATTGTAAATTTTCAACCCGGCCTTCCGGCCTTGTCCCTGACGCCCTGGCGGGCGCGGGGGTGGTATTGGCGGTGGACGTCGCGGAGGCGGGTGCCGGCGACATGGGTATAGATTTCGGTGGTGGCGATGCTGGCGTGGCCGAGCAACTCCTGGATGACGCGCAGGTCGGCGCCGTGTTCGAGCAGGTGGGTGGCAAAACTGTGGCGGAGCATGTGGGGAGTCACGTTGCGGGCAATGCCGGCGCGGCGGGCGCGTTGCTTGATGCGCAGCCAGAGCGTAACCGGGGCAAAGGGGGTGCCGCGTTTGGTGAGAAACACCGTGGCCGGCGAACGGGCGGTGACCAGCTTGGGCCTGCCGGCCTCAAGAAACCGCCGGATGGCACCGACCGCCTGGCGGCCCAGCGGGACCACCCGCTCCTTGTTGCCCTTGCCGATGACATTGACAAAGCCGGCCTCCAAATGGAGTTGCTCGAGCCGAATCTGACGCAACTCCGCCAGGCGAAGGCCGGAGGCGTAAGCCAGTTCGAGCACCGCCTGGTCGCACAGGCACTGCGGCGTTTCGGGCGTCTCGGGCGCCAGCAGCTTGTCGATCTCCCGGTCGCTCAGCGCCTTAGGCAGGCGTTTCCAACGGCGCGGCAAAGAGAGGTTCTCGGCGGTATTGGCGGGCAGCAGCTTCTCGTTTTCAGCATAACGGTAAAAGGAACGCAACGCCGCGATTTCCAGATAGACGCTCTCGCTGCTCAGCCGCCGGGCGGGATTCCCGGACGCGCCGCCGCCCCCGGCGCCCGGGGGATTGTCCTTGCCTTTGGGGCCGCCAGGCGGGCCGGTCAGGGCCCGTTCCCGCTCGTGCTGCAGGAAGGCCATCAAGTGCCGCAGTTCGACCGATTTCCAATCCGAAATCCCCTGCCGGGCGGCCCAGGCCACGAATTTATTCAACAGAGCGGCGTAGGTCCGCTGGGTGTGTTCGGCCTGCCCGCGTTCGTGGCGGAGGTATTGCAGAAAATCTTCAACCAAGGTCTGCATAGGGGCGAGGGGCGGGTGTCGAGGGGCGACAGGGCTGCATCAAGCTCGCTGCGTGATGCAGCACTGGGGTGTCGGCTGTCGAGGGACGGCACTTCGTTGCCTCGACACTCGACACTCGACACTCGACACTCGACACTCGACACTCGACACTCGAAGCTTGCGTCTGGACACTTTTGAACTGCGGTGTAACAACATTGGTCACTTGGTGGTGGCCCGAAATGGGCTGCGGGCAGCGAGGCCGGGCAACTCGCCTTCGCAAAAGGTCCGCCGGTACTCCTCGGCTTCCAGCAAGTGCTCGGCAGGCTGGGATTCCCCCCGGGCAACCAGGTATTTGAGCTCCTCGAGATCGGCCGACCATCGGAGGCCGTTGAAGAATTGGGCGCCGCTGAACTGGGTCTTGTAGAGGGCGCTCTGCCGGTAGCAGGAGCCGAGGTAAAGGAACCCGAAGCCGCGTCGGGCAAACTCGGCCACCGCCCAGGTCATCATAAACATGCCCAGGTTCCGGCTAAAGTAGGCCAAGTCGTAAAAGGCATAATAATAATAAGCGATTGCCGGCGGTTCCAGATAGAGTGTCACCGTGCCGAGCTCGGCTCCCGTCCGGGCGTCGGTGAAGAGCAGCAGGTGCGAAATGATCCGGCCTTGGAACAGGGCATCCAGACGTTCGCAGGACATTACGTCTTTGCCAAATTTCGCGTCGGCGTAGGTCTTGTAGAACTCACGCCGCCGGGGGGTGTAATCGAACTCCGCGCGCGGGATGAGCGCGGCGCCAAAGCCCTGGCCCTTGCGCAGGATGCGGCGGTTCTCGGAGGATGGGCGAAACTCCGCCAGGGCCACACGCACCTGGCGGCAGAGGTAAAACCGCTCCAGGTTGCGCGAGGAGGGCAGAAAACCGCTGTTGAAGAGGTCCGCCGGCCTTTCGCCCGGCTCGGGAAACGCCCACACGGCGTATGGAAAAATGTAGTGCCCGTAATCGGGGGCGGCCTCGGAGAAGAGCAGTTTCACGGTTGATTCCGGTAGATTCGGGGCAATCGGCCTCGCCAGCCGCTCAGCACATCGTAGGAGACTGAGTTTTTGAGTTTGGCGATTTCATGCACAGAGATTTCCTCCTGGCCCTGGCGGCCCATCAGGACCGCCTCGTCCCAGAGTTGGGCCTCGGGCACGCCGGTGATATCGACCGTCAAGGCGTCCATGGCAGTTCCGCCCACCAGGGGCGCGCGCCGTCCGTGGATGAGGGCGAAGCCCTGGTTGCGCACTCGTGGGAAGCCATCCCCGTAGCCCAGCGGCAGCACGCCAATACGGCGCGGGGAGGGGGCGACATAGCGCATGCCGTAACCGACGCTCTCGCCCGGTTGGAGTTGCTGGATAGCGGCGATGCGCGCCTTGAGGGTCATGACCGGTTCAATACCGGGGATGCGCCGGCACACCGCCGAAGGGAACACGCCCAGCGGCAGGATGCCCAGCCGGACCATGTCGAAATGGGCCTGCGGCAGGTCCAGGAAACCGCCGCTGTTGCAGAGGTGACGCCACTTGACCGGGAGACCGCGTTGGGCCAAGGCGCCCAGGGCCTCCTCGAAACGGGCCAGTTGCACCAGGGCGAAGGTCTTGTCGGTCTCATCGGACTGGGCGAAGTGGCTGAGCGCGCCTTCCAGGATGAGCGAAGGAGTCGAGTCGATGAGCGCGGCCAGGGAAGCCGCTTTGTCCCAGCGCACACCATACCGGTTCATGCCGGTATTGATCTTGATGTGCACCGGGGCGCGTTTGCCTGCGCGGGCGGCCAGGTGTCCGAGCCTCGCCGCGGTGCAGGGTTCGCTGACGCAGCAAGTGAGGTCATGGGCGACACACCACGGCAACTCCCCTTCCTGGCGGTCGCCCAGCAGCAGCAACCGCGCCCGGATGCCCGCATCGCGGAGCCGCATCGCCTCCTCGATGGTGCTCAAGGCCAGGAACCTGGCGCCGCACGTCAAGGCCACCCGGGCGGCGGGCAACGCCCCGTGGCCGTAGGCCTCGTCCTTGACCACGGACAGCACCTCGACTTGGCTGGGCTTGTGCTGGTTGATGAGCTCGAAATTCCGCCGCAGCCGTTTCAGGTCGATTTCAATCCATGCCGGCCGAGTCGACAAAAGACAATCGGCCCGAGCCGCCCGTTCGCTGGCAGACTCTCCCCGAGGACAGATGGCATCCCAATCCTCGAGGGCCGGAGGGGGCGGAGCCGGTGGAGCGGAAGTCTCGTCAGAAACAACGTTCATCTGTGCGTCATACTTCATAAGCGGGATTTTGGAGGGCTCTACTTCGACCATGTTACATTAGGCCAAACAGAGGTGGAGGACGCAGGTCGCTGGGGCGGGCTTGGCCGCTGTCCCGAAGGGACGGTTGAAAACCACGACTCTTTTCAGTCGTCCCTTCGGGACGAGTGCCCTCTTTCTGGCCTCCCCGGCGTTGAAACGCCGGGCTATTGTCGAGTGTCCCTCCGGGACACCCCACCCCGGCATTCAGTTTGGTTCCGAGGAAATTTAACATTGTCGAACTACTCCGAGCCGGGCGGCCACAAGCTGCGCCCGATATCAGGCCGGAAGTAGCTGCCCAGGCTTCGGATTTTTCGGATATTGTCATAAGCCCTGTCGATGGCCTCGTCCAGGGAAGCGCCCAAGGCGATGACATCGGCCAGGCGGTGTCCGGTGGCCAGCAGCCCGCCGTTGCCGTCGGCGGCCACTTCGTTCCACCACACGTCGCAATCCAGAGGTCCGGTGACTTCCACCGGCACGCGCGGCCCCTGGATTTGGATGTAGGGGTAGCCGTAGCCGGCCAGGGTAATGGAACAGCCGAAGTTGAGCCCGCTGACGAATCGCGGGGCGGGCCTCTGGTTCTGCCCGGTGGCCAGCAAGGTTTCGATGGGGTTTGCCAGCAAGCGCAGGAGCATGGCGCCGGAGGTGACGCCGATGCGGATATTGTATTCGATGACATGCCACCTGGCTTTGGAGCGGACGGCGGTCACCTGGATGGGGCCATGGTAATCCACTTGGCGGAACCAGGGGAGCAACGGGTGCAACAGTTCGCGCGCCAAACCGTACTTGTCGGCAGGGTCTTTCTCCACCAGCCCGCCCAGGGGGGCGCCGGCGATGATGCCGAGGTTGCCGGCGAAGGCGCGTTTGTATTCCTGATTGGTTACCAGGGAACAAATCTCCCCGCCGCTGACCAGGGCGATGTGGCCGGCCTCGCAACGGCCCAGGTATTCCTGGAGGAACACGCCTTCGGCATAATCGATGTCCCGGAGCCAGGAACGGGTGTCCGCCGCCGACTCGCAGACGATGGTGTGAATCGGGCTGGTGGGCGAACAGAAGGGATTCTTGATGACAAAAGGCAAAGGATGCGCTTCGAGGATTTCTTCGGCTTCGAGGCGGTTGCGCGCCAGATGGGCCTGCGCAAAGGGGATGTGGAAGTCGCGACAGAGCCGGCGCGCCAGGTCGCGTTCGCGTTCGATGCGCAGGCCTTGGCGGGTTGGGGAGAGAATGGGGATTTTCAGGGCCAGCAATTCCTCGGACCAGGGGGCCTGGGCCCAGTCAATGGACATTGGCACCACCAGGTCCACCCCTTGTTCCTCGAGCAACGGACAGGGCGAGGGAAATTGCTCGGGCGGGTAGGTGGGACCTGCCAGGGAGGGCGGGTAGCGCCCGTAACTGCGCGTCAGATAAGTCGAAACCTTGGCTCCGGCCTGTTCGAGGATTTGGGCGGTGCTATGGGCGAAGCTGCCAACGCCCAGGACCATGACCGAGGGCGGCCGGCCAGCCCGCGCGCGCCGGGCGGCCACTCTCAGGCCGGGACGCGGCGCTCCAACTTCGCGCCAAGGGGTTTTGCGCTCCCGTTTGATCCTCTGACGACCGTTCATCTTGGTGCTACAGGTTAGCGGTTCGAGCCGCCGCAGGGCAAGGCTTTAGAGGGGCCGGCGGTTGCGCGTCAGGGTTGCCCTAAACTATGGCTGCAGAGGGAGACCCGAAGGCTGAGATCGCAACGCTTTCGTGCATTGGCTCTGCGCTCAATACTGAGGCCACAGGCGCTTCCGGGTCACGCAGCCACCGCACCGGGTAAGGGACCGGATTTGCGACTTCGGATTTCAGGCTCCAATCTTAGGGACCTAACCCGGATAACTCATACCCCGGCGAGACGTTTCATTAACACCGTGGCTTCAGCCCGGTGTAAAATGGCACCTGGACTCGGGCTGACGATGACAACGGCCAGCAGTGAAAACGTGAGGCAGAGCAGCTTCATGGCCCAACGATTATTCAACGAACCATTCGTTCGTATGTTGAGCCCCCGCAAACCCAATTGAAAGCTCATGACTGTCAAGTCAAGCTTTGCTTCGATCGCAAACATTTGGTTCGGCTGCGATTGCAAATTGGCAATTGAAAATTTTCAATTTTCAATTCTCAATCTCTAAAGGTCTGAGACGCTGCCTCGCTAACAATAGACCAGCAAAGATTGGGTGATGGGGGTGATTTGGTTGTGATTGCGCAGGAGTTTCACGTGGGATTCGGTCAGGGCCTGGCCCTCCGGGACCAGGAGGAGGCCGTAAGGGGTATAGATGCCCTGGGCGACGACCATGCCGGGCTGGAGTTCGGCGAGCAGGACTTCGCGCTGGCGGCCGGGTATAACGGTCTGGGGGAGGCTGCGCATCAGGGCGCGGACGGCATCCGGGTCGAAAGCGGCGCCGCTATCGGCCATGATGTATTCGAGGGCGGAGTCTTCGCTCGAAGGCCGGCCGGCAAAGGCCACGGCGACTGCCAGGAGCCGCGCCAGCCAGGGGATGCGCTCGCCGCTCAACTGGTCGGGGTAGCCCTGGCCATCGAAGCGTTCGTGGTGGGCGCGGATGATGGGGCCGACCGCCTCGAGCTCCGCTCCAAAAGAGGCCAGGTCCTGGCCCAGGGCGGGATGGAGTTGAATGATGGCCCTTTCTTCGTCGCTGAGCAGGTCGGGGGTTTGCTGCCATTTGCGGATCAATTCGCGGGGAGCGCCCACCAAGCCAATGTCATAGAGCCGGGAACTGATTTCGAGGATGCGGCGTTGCTCGCGGGGCAGAGCCAGGTCGTGGCCCATGGCCTGGCAGAGACCGAAGACGCGGCGGGCCTGCTGGCCCAGGAGCGGGAAGAACGTCTCCATGGTTTTGAGGCACAGGAGGATGGAGCGGTCCAGGTTGCTATGGAGCGTTTGGTTGAGGGCCTCCAGTTGCTTGAGCTGGACGCCGAGCCGGTCGTTGAGGGCGAGGGCTTCGGCGTGGAGGGCGGCGTTGCGGCAGATCAGTTCGTAACGCAGGGCGGCGTTTCTGATGGTGACCAGGAGCTCTTCGCGCAGCCAGGGTTTGACGATGAAGCGATAGACCTCCCCTTTATTGATCGAGTCGATGACCGTTCCCAGGCTCAGGACGGCGGTGATGAGGATGCGAGTGGCATTGGGCTGGAGTTGCTTGGCCTGGGCGAGGAACTCCAGGCCGGTCAAGCCCGGCATCTGCTGGTCGATAAGGATGACCGAGAAGGCGTTGGCGCGCAGGAGGCGGAGGCCCTCGATGGGGTCTTCGACCGCAAAGACCTCGTAGCCTTCCAGGCGCAGGGTCTCGCGGAGGGCGGCCAGGACGACCTGCTCGTCATCGACGACCAGGATACGGTTCAATTCGGGAAACGAAACAGGGATGGGCAGGCTCATGGGCGGGGCTCAGCCGTAAAGAGGAGGTTGAGTTTCCGGAGGATGGTGTCGGCTTCGGCGGTGCTGGCCAGGACCAGGTCGGCCTTTTCCAGGAGGCGCTGGTCAAGTTGGTCGGCGTTGCCGCCGATGATTTGGAGGACCAGGCGCCGGGCCAGGCCCTGTTCGCGCAGCTCGGCCACCAACCCCAGCATGGCCTCGTCCCCAGGGTCGGCCAGGACCATCACGCCGTCCATGTCGCGTTCTGCACTGGCCAGCAGTTCGAGGGCGCGGGCCGGAGTTTGGGTGGCGACGACGTAGAAATTATTGGTGCGCAGGAATTCGGTGATGCTGTCGGCAGCCAAGCCCGGGTGCCCAACCAGGAGCACGCTGCGGCGGCGCTGGGCATTTTGATTGGCCATCCGTTCGGCTTCGGTGAAATCGGCCTGGGGGAGCCAGAGGTGGAAGGTCGAGCCGACGCCTTCGATGGAGTTGACCGAGATGGCGCCGCCGTGTTCTTCGACAAAGACCCGGGCGTTGTAGAGCCCCAGGCCGGAGCCTTTGGTGAGCGGTTTGGTGGTGAAGAACGGGTCGAATAGATGAGGCAGGTGGCGGAGGGCGATGCCGGTGCCGTTATCCTGCACCGAGAGGCAGACGCAGGGCAGGCGGGGAAACTTGCCCTGGCAATGCTTGAGCGTCTGCTCGGCGGCGTGCGGGGTGACGCGGAACAGGAGCGAGCCGTGTTTGGGCATGGCGTCGGCGGCGTTGAGGGACAGGTTCAGGACCACTTGGCGGAATTCGACGGCGTCCATATAGACGGGCAACTGTCCCTGGGCCAGTTGGGTCTCGACCCGGATGCGGCGGGGCAGGACTTTGCAGACCAGCTCGGCCAATTCAGAAACCACCGCGTTGAAGTCGAGGTACTGGCGGCTGCCGGTCTTGCTGCGATGGAGGTTGACGATGCGTTGCACCAGTTGGCTGGCCTGGAGGGCGCTGTGCTTGATCATCTGGAGGGTGGGCGCGGTGGCGTGCTCCCGCCCGATCTGGGCGGCAACCAATTCGGTCAGCGAGATAACTCCGGACAACTGGTTGCTGAAATCATGGGCCAGCCCCAGCGTGACCAGCGCCAGGGTCTCTTTCCAGGCCGCCGTCGAGAGCCGTTGTTCGGCGAGCGTCTGGCGCGTGATGTCCAGCCAAAACCCCTCATAGCCCAGGACCAGCCCCGATCTGCTGACGGCGGCCTTGCGGTGCTCCAGGACGTATGACACCCGGCCGGTGAGGGCATGACGGAGCCGGTAGGTCATGGTGACCCCGCCGGGCGTCCGGGGTGCCTGCCGGCACTGGCGCTTGAATTCGTCCACGTCGGCCTCGTGAATGATTTCCCAGAACAGGCGCGGCTGATGGCCCCAGACCTCCGGCGGCACCCCGGTCAAATCCTCCACCTTGCCGCTCAGGTGCTGGAAGGAGAAATCGGCCCGCTGGCTGAAGAGCACGCCGGGCCAGCATTGAAGGAGTTTGTCGAGTTGGGATTCGGCCCGGAGCACTCTCACGCGCAACAGGACTTTTTCGGGGTCTTCGCCAGGGCGTCCATCGGCGCCCGCCTCCATCAGATCGCGCAGCGGCGGCAGGGTGGAATTGAGGCGCACAAACCAACCGGCCGGGTTGGAGGCGATTTCCAGGCGCAACCAGCATTTCTCGGGACCGTGGTGGGCGGCAAACTGACGTTCCGCCCAGGGCGCGGCGGCCGCCCAGGCGGGGGCCAGCAGGCTCCTGGCCCCAGGGCAGCGGCGCTCCAGGGCCTCATCGAAGGGCACGCCCAGCAGTTGCCGGTCCGCGGCGCCCAACCATTGCGCCAAGGCCTCGGACAGATGAGTCAGCCGGCGGGATGAATCCAACAACGCCAAGCCGCCCTCGAGCCACTCTGCGCCGGGGCGGGGCCCGGGATGCGAGGCAGATGCCTTGGCCGGGGCCGGCGCGGGCGCCGCCGCCGCCGTGACACCGGCCGGCTCTCCTGCGGGAACTTGGGGTTCCCGTTGAACCGCAAAGACGTCTTCTTGGGCCATGATCTTCCAGAACCGGCCGGCAGTCTATCACGACCCTGCGGCGGATTGCCAGAGTCTTCTTTCTGATTTATACATTGTTTTCTTGTCAAATAGGGCGACTTATGCGAGGATTCCGGCCAGGTCGTATGCGACTCACACACCAGCTTTTGTCTTTGGCCGGGCTGGCGGTCCTGATGGCGGGCCTCTGCCCTTGCCCGGGGCAACCGACCCTGGGTGAACCGCCCCGGGCCCCGCAACAGGTTTCGGGCCTGCCGGGGAGGGTGATTCCGCTGATGGCGACAGGCGGGTTTTCGGCGAACCCCAATTCACGGGAGGAAACGCGCGCGTTTTACAATGCCCTCTATTTGAGTTCACAAGACGTGCCGATGGGCTCCAGCGCCGATGTCTCCTCCTGCTGGCCGGGGACCAACTCCCCGGCCTTTCAGGACGCGGCGATCAGGTGCATCAACTGGTTTCGGGCCATGGCCGGCGTGCCGGCCAGTGTGACTCGCGATGATGGCGAATGCGCGGAAAACCAGCAGGCGGCGGTCATGATGTCGGCAAACTTCTCATTGGACCATTTTCCGCCGGCGAACTGGACTTGCTACACGGCGGCAGGCGCCAATGCGGCCTCCAATTCGAACCTTGCGCTGGGCAGCGCGGGGGCCGAGGCCGTCACGGGATACCTCCGCGATTTTGGCACCAACAATTTCGAAGTCGGCCACCGGCGCTGGCTGCTTTATCCGCAGACCCAGGTGATGGCCACCGGCGACGTGCCTTCCCGGGGCGCGTACTATGCCGCCAATGCGACGTGGGTGTTTGACGCCAACCTCTTTGGGCCGCGTCCGGCGACACGGCAGCCTTATGTGGCCTGGCCGCCGGCCGGGTATGTGCCTTGCCAGGTTGTCTTTCCACAGTGGTCTTTTGCCTTGTCCAACGCGGACTTGAGCATGGCGGCCGTCAGCATGACCAGCAACGGGGTCAGCGTGGCGGTGACCCTCCAGCCATACCAGGCAGGCTACGGAGAAAACAGCCTGGTTTGGGTGCCGATGGGCCTGGATTTCGCGAGCGACACTGCGGTCTTCCCGTTCAACGGCACGGATACCGTGTACGGTGTCACGATTACCAACATCAATGCGGGCGGGTCGATGATCGGCTTCAACTACACCGTCACCGTGTTTGACCCGGCGGTGCCCGGGGTTGACTATGTGGCGCCGGCGATCAGCGGGCCGGCCCAGCCTTATGTCAATTGGGCCAACTCGTATTCGTGTGTGCCCGTCAACAACTCCCAGGTGACGGGCTATCAATGGCGGGTTTCCCAGGCCGCCTCAGGCAGCCTGTTTGACGGGGCCGAAAACGGACTGACGAACTTCACTGCCCTGACATCGCCCGGCTATAGTGTCATCACCAACACCCCGGTAGCGGCCGGCCACTGGGCCTTTTACCTGGTGCATCCGCTCCCGGCGGCGCAGGTGCTGCAGCTAAACGAAGTGCTCTTTCCCGCTGCCAACACACTGCTGAGCTTCAAGAGCCGCCTGGGTCATGCCACGACCTCCGAAGTGGCTCGAGTGCAAGTCAGCGTGGATGGCGGCAGTACCTGGGAAGACATCTACACGCAGCCTGGCGCCGGCACCAATTCGCCGGGTGAAACCACCTTCAGTCTCCGCACGGCCTCCTTGTCCAACTGCGCCGGCCAGCCAACCCTCTTGCGCTTCGATTATGATTTCACCTCCGGGCCCGTGTATGACACGGTGGATCCGAAGGCGGTAGGATGGGTCTTTGACAACATCCTTCTCACCAACACCGAAGCGTTGGTGAACCTCACGACCAACGCCACGGCCACGAACATCTTCGTTTTCAATCCGCCCCGGACCGGCAATTACAATCTCGAGGCCCAGGCCGTCATCTTCGGCGATTTCCCTATCGGCTGGGGCCCCGTGGATCAAGTCACCGCCGTATCCAACGCGACGCCGGTCATCCGGCTGAGTTCCCCGGTGGTGGCCAACAACCAATTGCGGCTCGATTTCACGCTCCTGTCCGGCTCGTCCCGGAGCTTTACTTTGCTCCAAGCCGGCGAACTCGGGGGAACCTGGACGACGAACACGACGGCCACGCTCACCACCAATGGCGCCGGCAGTTATCGCTTTGCGGCCACCGTGCCACCCGTGAAGGGCTTTTACCGCGTCCGCGCGCCTTAGGAGCCCAAGAAAACAGTCACTCGTTGCCCACAAAGCCGTAGGCCATCTTCATGAAAGTGACGTCGAGTGCCGTCGAAGCAGCCGAGGGAGGGCTGTTGTACTTGCTCCCCGAGATGTCACTGTTGGCGGCGTAAACGATGGTCGCGCGGTTCAGCCAACGCCGGCTCGAGCAGTGGCCGTCGGCCCAACTGAACGTGCTGGAGTCCACATGGAAGACCGCGGGTGAGTCCACGAAGGTGGTGCCGGCCCAGTTGTTGTTGGCGGTGCCGGCGGTTTCCATCACCCAGCTTCCCCAATTCTCCCCGCGCGGATCGTTCTCCTCCACCCAGAGCAGCTTGAGGGCCGGGTGCTGCACTTGGGCCAGCTTGGTCAGCAGCAAGGATTGGGAGACCATGCCCCAGGGTTGGCCGTCCATTCCGGTCACGCCCCCGATGCTGCCGTAGGAGAAACCCTGGCCGACCGGCCGCCAGAAGCGGTAGTCCGCCGGGCAATGGATGGCGTCGGCGGTCCTGATATAAGGTCCGATGGCGCCCTGGAGGACACACTGCTCCATCAGGAAGATCGCCTTGGTCCGCGCGTCCATCCCGGCGGCCTGCGGCGGGATGACCGGCGGACCGCTCGCCCCCGGCGAGGTGGGCGGCTGCCAGCGCCAGGGGAGCTGGGTGTGGTGGGCGTTGTTGACGGTCGTGCCGTTGTTCATGGTCATGATTTCGTCGTTGCTGTCAAAGGCGTACATGCACCAGGAGAGGCCCAACTGCTTCTGGTTATTGAGGCACGTGGCTGCCTTGGCCTTTTGCTTGGCTCGGTTTAGCGCCGGCAGGAGCATGGCCGCCAGGATCGCGATGATGGCGACGACGACCAGCAGTTCAATCAGCGTAAATGCCCGGCGCTCCTTTGGCGCCGTGCCGCACCGTCTGTTTGTGGTCATAACATAAGCAGGCTTGACAGCCTGAATGGCAATGTCTTGTCAAGGTCGTTTGCGCTTGCTGCGGTAGCTTTGCACGCAAAACTCGGACTCCAACTGGCGCCTGTCAACCCGGAATTGGCAATTGGCGCGAAATTGCCGGCGGGCATGGCAGCTCACCGTTTCCCGGCCCTGAGGATAAGCACCCAATCTCCGGCCTGCGGCGTTTTGAGCTGGCTGGTCTTGCCGGTGGCCATGAGCGAGATGGGGGTGCTGGCGCCGGAGCGGGGATCGAACCAGGCGGCGATGGGCGTCGGAGGCAGGCCCTCCAGGCCCAGCGGGAGGGATCGATCTTCGGGGTCATACACCAGGGTCAGGTCTTTGGTTTCGGTGGCTGCTGCCGCGATGAATTTGCGGGGTGAGGCGCCGCCCGGTTGCGCGGGCAGGGCTTTGGCCTCAGGCCGGAGGCGCCAGAAGTCAATCCCGCCCAGGAAGCCCGCCATTTGGGCCATCTGTTTGGCTGCGGGCATGTACATGGCGCGCCTCCAGAGGGGCAGGTTGCCGCCTCTGACTATGGGTTTCTGTTCCGGCAGCGATCGGTCCCACTCGACGACTCCCTGGCCGGCGTAGCTCAGGCCGGCCGGAGGGCTGAGCAGCAAACTCCAATAGGCGGCCTTTCGCACCTCCTCGGCGCTGAATCGCTGTCGGGAGCGCGGCTTCAGGCCGTTCTCGCTAGGCAGGAAGGGGATGATCGGGCGGGCAGGGGTGGTGGACCATACCTTGAAAAACGGCCCCGCAAAGGCGCCTTGGAGGGCGCTGTCCGTGAAGTCGGTTATCGGTTGTCCGCCCAGGAGGTCGGCCCAATTCTGGTTGCGGAACGCCTCGAGGGCTTCGATCCCTGCGCCCGGGTACACCATGACGGGCGCGCGCTGGCCCTCCTCAAAGACCGCATGCCCAATCCGCTTCCAGCGGTCGACCAGCCTGGGGATACTGCCGTCAAAGGGCAGGAGCCAGACCACCGGTTCCGCCCCCCAGCGGGCGACGCAATAGCGGACCAGCAGGGCGGTCTGGTCGTCCGAGAGTGCGGCTGCGCGTTGGCGGGGCTCCAGTTCGACCAGGGGCGCGATGGCGGCCAAGAGGCCAGCCCGGGTCAGGAGGTCCAATTTGGCATCCAGTTGCTGAAAGAACCCCGGGTTGATCGCGATGCAGTCCGGAAACCCGCCAATTGCCGTTTGCCCCTTGGCATCCTCGCCGGGGCTGACGGCGCATTGAATGACGGTGAACCCCCGCGCCGCGCGCACCAGGGCGTAGAACTCCCAGTCAGTGGGCTCAGCCGCCTGCATCCCGTTCCACGTCGTATCGGCCATCCAGAAGAAGGGCCGCCCATCGGCATGTTCGAGGTGGTGATGGTCCCGCGCCACCTGGACGGGGCCATGCAGATGGAAGGAACTCATGCCGGCGGGGGCGGTGCAGAGGAATTCGCCCGCGCGGTTGTGCAGGCCAAGGTTGGACGTATCCGAGCAAGTGGTCTGGTAGCTCCAGCGCCCCGCTTGGCTTGGCAAGAAGCGGACGCGCCAGGTCTTCTCGCCATCCCAAAACCCATAGACCAGGTTGGTTTCACCCAGGGGCGACGTAAACAGGACCATGAGCGTGGCATCTTGCAGGGCGTTGGAATAGAGGATGTCGCTCTGGAACGACTGCTCGAAGCGGCCCCACTTGGCGGCGATGGTCATTTGTGGCGATTCCGTGGCCCCCCACAGCCCCAGCGGCAGTGCCAGGAGACACAATGAGAGCTTTGCCTTGGAGCCGGTCAGCCTCTGAAGGAGGCGAACTGACGCGCCCCCCCGTTTAAACATGAAATGTTGCATGTCGATCCCTTTCGATTGATTCTGCACCCATGAGACAACAAAGCTGGCGCCGTGTCAATTCATTGCCGCTTCTTTGACAAAACCTCGTTCAGTGTGACATTTATAACCGGGTAATTGGAATGAAGCCACTCATGAAGCACTTCGGCATAGCACTCTGGCTGGCGCTCGCGCTGCCTGGCCCTCTCCAGGCGGCCCAGGGCACGCCTAAAAAGACCGAGAATCCCCCAGCAAGGCTCAATATTGACGAGGCGCCGCCGCCTCGGGACCTCCGGCTCGCCACCAGCTTTGCCCCAGTGGTCAGGAAGGCCGCCCCCAGCGTCGTCAACATCTACTCGACGACCACCGTCCGGGAGCGCGCCCTGCCGAACCCGTTGCTCAACGACCCTTTTCTGCGGCATTTTTTTGGCGATCAGTTCGAGTTTGGCACGCCCAACCAGCCTCACTCTCACCGGGAGCAGGGGCTGGGCTCGGGTGTCATTGTCTCGGCCGACGGCTACATTCTTACCGCCAGCCACGTGGTCGAGGGCGCCGACAGCGTGAGAGTGGCCCTGGCTTCCGCAGACAAGCAATTCGACGCCAAGGTCGTCGGCACCGACCCGCCGACCGACATCGCGGTGCTCAAGATCGAGGCCAGCAAATCTTTGCCCGCCATTACTTTGGCCGACAGTGATAAGCTGGAGGTGGGCGACCTGGTGCTGGCCGTGGGCAACCCGTTCGCCGTCGGCCAGACGGTTACCATGGGCATCATCAGCGCCTTGGGACGCGGCGTCGGCATCACTGGCTATGAAGATTTCATCCAAACCGATGCCGCAATCAATCCGGGCAACTCCGGCGGCGCGCTGGTGGACTCGCAGGGCCGGTTGGTGGGCATCAACACGGCCATTTATACCCATAGCGGCGGCTACCAGGGGGTGGGCTTTGCCGTCCCCGTCAACCTGGCCCGCTTCGCGATGGAGAACCTCATCCGGGAGGGCAAGGTCACGCGCGGTTTCCTGGGCGCCGGCATCCAGACCCTGACTCCGGGCCTGGCCCGGTGCCTCGGATTGCCCGAGGACACCATGGGCGTGCTGGTTGCCGAAGTGAACGCGAACAGCCCCGCTGAAAAGGCCGGTCTCCAGGACGGCGATGTCATTGCTCAAATGAATGGCCGGAAATTGGCCGACAGCCGCAGTCTGCATCTCCTGGTCGCCCAAACTCCCCCCGGGACCAGGGTCGACCTGCGGGTCCTGCGCACCCGGCCTGGCCACAAACCAACTGAAGAGACCCTGGCGGCCAAACTGGGCGAGTTGCCCTCAGAAATCCGGGCCGCCCGCAACGACGGCGCCGCCCGCAGCCCGGCCAAGCCCCGCAGCCAGTCCAACTTCGATGCCCTCGATGGGGTCGAGGTGGCCGATCTGGATGCCCGCACGCGGCGCCAGTTCGACGTCCCCGCCAACATCCGCGGCGCCCTCGTGGTCGGCGTTGACCAGGAGTCCAATGCCGCCGAGGCCGGGGTGCGGCCGGGTGAGGTCATTCTCGAAATTGACCGGCATCCCGTCACCCACGCAGACGCCGCAGTGGAGTTGAGCGAGAAGGCCAAAGGCGATCAAATCCTGCTCCGCCTTTGGAGTCAGCCCGCCGGGGGCGGGCCCGCCGGCACGCGCTTTTTGCCGGTGGACAATATCAAACATAAATAAAAGAGATTCTCCGGGAGGGCATGACTTTGTTCGGCACCTCGGGTATGCTCGGCCCCGTACAGAGGCTGTTATGCCCGTGAAATACAAAGACTATTACGAAACGCTCGGGGTCGCGCGTAACGCCGCCGCTGAGGACATCAAAAAGGCCTTTCGAAAGCTGGCGCGCCAGTTTCATCCCGACGTTGCCAAGAACAAAAAACAGGCTGAGGAAAAGTTCAAGGAGATTAACGAGGCCTACGAGGTCCTGGGCGACCCGGCCCGGCGCAAGCGCTACGACGAGTTGGGCTCGGACTGGAATTCCGGCGCCGACTTCCGTCCGCCTCCCGGCTGGGAATCGGCCCGCGCCGGCTTCCGGGGCCGGGGGCCGGGCGGCGAAGACCCCGCCTTCCATTTTGGCGGCACCGGCTTCAGCGATTTCTTCGAGCAGCTTTTTGGGGCTGCGCGACGCGGCGGCCAGCAGGCAGGTTCGGCGCGGGGCGGCGGCTATGCCGAAGAAGACCTGGGCTCGGAGCGAGGCCAGGATCTCGAGGGCGACATCCTGGTCACGCTCGAAGAAGCGATGCGCGGTTCCGTGCGTTCGGTCTCGGTGCGGCACGGTGTTCCCTGCCAGCGATGCGGGGGCACCGGCGCGCAGGCGCGCCGCCTCTGCCCTGCCTGCGGCGGCACCGGCCAGGTGGCCAAGACCGATACCTGCCAGGTCAAGATACCCGCCGGTGTGACCGAAGGCCAGCGCCTGCGCATCGCCGCGCGCGGCGAGGCCGGCGTTGGCGGCGGAGCGGCCGGCGACCTTTATTTGCGTGTGCTCCTGGCCAAGCACCCTGATTTCGATGTCGAAGACCACCACTTGATCCACGAGGCCAGCCTCTCTCCCTGGGAAGCCGTGCTGGGCGCCAACATCGCCGTCCCGACGCTCGACGGGCCCGTCAACATCCGCATCCCGCCCGGCACCCAAAACGGGCAGAAGCTGCGCTTGC
>Ga0187857_10000693_pt1 | contig 40007 bp, 34 predicted proteins | sample June2016WEW_8_10_FD_132984 | JGI IMG/M metagenome (GOLD analysis project Ga0187857, IMG submission 132984) | Peatland microbial communities from SPRUCE experiment site at the Marcell Experimental Forest, Minnesota, USA - June2016WEW_8_100 | ecosystem: Environmental > Terrestrial > Soil >... | reverse complement strand
CGAGGTCGACCCCGACAAGGTTCCCGTCGCGAACGACGCTCTCCCCGCCGACGAGCAGGTGGCGGACGCGGCGATCGGCTCCGAGCACGAGTGCGTCGACCGGGTGGGGGATGTCGCCGAGGTCGCCGGCGGGCCAGACGGCGAGGTCGGCGGCCGCCCCGACCTCGAGGCGCCCGAGGTCGGCCCGCCCGAGGCACGCCGCCCCGCCGCTCGTCGCGAGGGCAAGCGCCTCGTCGGCCGACAGGGCGTCGGCGCGCCCGGCGCGCAGTCGGGCGAAAAACAGCGCCTGGCGCAGCTCCGGTAAGAGCACGCCCATCTCGTTCGACGCCGGTCCGTCGACACCGAGGCCGACCGGCGCGCCGGCGTCGATGAGGTCGCGCACCGGGCAGAAGCCGGCGGCGAGACGGGCGTTCGAACTCGGGCAGTGGGCGACGCCGGTGCGGGAGCTGCCGAGGCGGGCCACCTCGTCGGCGTCGAGGTGGATCCCGTGCGCGAACCAGACGTCGTCGCCGAGCCAGCCGAGCTCCTCCATCAGCGCGAGCGGGCGTTTGTTGAAGCGCTCGAGGCAATGGCGCGCCTCGTCCGTCGTCTCGGCGAGATGGGTGTGGAGACGCAGGCCCCGCCGGCGGGCGAGGGCGGCGGACTCGACCATCAAGTCCGTCGAGACCGAGAACGGGCTGCAGGGGGCGACGGCGATCATCACCCGCCCGCCGTCGTGCAGGCGGGTGGCGACGGAATCGGTCGAGGCGAGGATGGCGTCGATCGGCTCGACCAGGGAATCGGGGGGCAGCCCTCCGGCGCTCTCGCCGAGGTCCATCGAGCCGCGGCAGAGCACGAGGCGCACCCCTACCGTGCGCGCCGCCGCAGCGATCGCGTCGAAGACCGTGTCGTCGCCGTGCGGCACGACGTAGTGGTGGTCGGCGACCGTCGTCGCCCCCGAGAGGGCGAGCTCGCCGAGCCCGACGAGGGCTGCCGCCGCCGTGTCCTCGATCGCCAGTCGCCCCCAGACCGGGTAGAGGGTCGTGAGCCAGGTGAAGAGGTCGCAGGCGGTCGCTCGTCCCCGCGTCATCCACTGGTAGAGGTGGTGATGGGTGTTCACGAAGCCGGCGGTGATCAGATCGCCGTCGCAGGCGAGCACCCGGTCGCCGGGAAGCGCTCCGACCGCGCCGATCGCCGCGATCCGGCCGTTTGCTATGGCGACGTCCCCCGGCCAGCGCGCCCCACGCAGGACCGTCCTCGCCACGTCCGTAGTATCGCCGCCTCCGGCTACGCGGACCAGCGTTGCCCTCGGGCCGCGGTCGGGAGGTTAAGGGTCCCGAACCACCCGACCCCGGTGTCAATTGACTTTGTCAACAAAGGCGCGGCGCTCGCTGTCGGGATACTCTTCCGGAGGTTTCCTGCGGTTCTCAGCAACACGTCCTGTCGTACGAGATGGTGCGCACGGTGAGGGCCATCCGACCTTTCCCGGGCACCCAGAGGGAGGTCCGACGATGGCCAACGGTGTGGACACAGGTCACGGTGCGCCGGGGGGCGGGGCGATGCTCCGGGCCGATGCCGAAGTTGCTGAAGGGTATACCGCCTTCAAGCTTGAGCAACGCGGCATCGAGCACGTCGCCGACGCCGACCGGAAGTTGCGCCCCGCGGGCCTGTTCTGGATGTGGGCCGGGGGAATCTGGAACGTCGAGTTCCTCGTCTACGGCGCCCTGATCGTCGCCTTCGGACTGACGTTCTGGCAGGCCGTCTTCGCGATCCTCCTCGGGAACGTCTTCTACGCCTTCCTCGGCGCGGCGAGCCTTTCCGGGCCGAGGTCGGGGACGACGACTTTCATGGTGAGCCGCGCGGCCTTCGGGCGAAACGGCAACCGCGCGCCGTCGTTGTTCAACTGGATCACCCAGGTCGGCTTCGAGGTCGAAGGTCTCGTGATCGCGGTCTTGGTTGTCGTGGCGATGTTCAGCCACGAGGGGATCCACCTCAACGACACCGGCAAGACGATCGCGATCATCCTCGCTGTCCTCATCCAGTTCGTCGTGCCGTTCCTCGGGCACGCGACGATCACGAAGGTCCTGCACTACCTGTCCTACGTGTTCGTCGTGGTCTTCGCCATAATGGCGTGCCTGGTCCTTCCCCACGTTCACCTGTCCAACCTGCACACGCACGGCACGGACTCGTGGTGGCTGTGGACCACCGGGCTCGTGCTCGTCGTCTCGGCAGGGGGTCTCGGCTGGACCGAGAACGCGGCGGACTACTCCCGCTACCTGCCGGCTGACACCTCCCCGGCGAAGACGTTCTGGGCCGCGACGCTCGGCGGGGCTATCCCGTCGATCCTGCTCGAGCTCCTCGGTGCCTGCGCGTACCTCGTCAGCACGTCGCTCCAGAGCAACATCTACGGCCCCGGTGCCGCCGCCGCTCTTCCGACGGCGTTCGCCAGCTGGTTCTTCTGGCCGTTCCTGATCCTGGCGCTGCCGCAGCTGTTCGCGATCAACACGCTCGACATGTACTCCTCGGGGGTCACCCTCCAGGCGCTCGGCCTCCCCGTGAAGAGGTGGGTCTGCATCATCATCGACACCATCATCTCCGGTGGCGTGACGGCCCTCGTGATCTTCAAGGGGAACTTCTACACGGACCTTGCCGGGTTCCTCGACTACATCGTCGTCTGGCTCGGTGCGTGGTTCGGCGTCTACATCGTCGACTACTGGCTCCGGCGCGGCCGCTACGAGTTCAAGTCGTTGGCCGCCAAGCACGGTGGTTTGTACTGGCGTGACGGCGGCTTCAACTGGAAGGCGCTGTTCTCGCTGGCAGCTGGAATGTTCGCGGCGATGATGTGGATCGACGCGGCGTTCTACACGCCCTCGTACTCCTCGCCGTTGTCGAACTGGAGCCACGGCGCCGACTTCAGCTGGGCCTTCGGCTTCCTCGTGAGTGCGATCATCTACTACGTGCTTTCGTTCCGCTCCGTTCCGAGAGAGGTCAGGGCGGGCCGCTCCTAGGTGGCTGCGGTGGCCCCGCGCCTTGCGCGGGGCCACCGCCTCGCCCGGGTCTTACCCGTATCCGGGACTGGCGAGCGCGGTCGGCTTAGGGTGGGACGTGGTCGGTGAGCCTGTCGGCCGCTCGATAAGGCCGCCGGAGGAAGCGGCGAGCGGTCTGCGGACGGCGGCTGAAAAGAGCCGGCGGCCCGCCCGGGAAACGGATCCGACCGGCAGACGGGGCGTCGCGCCCCGCGAGTTAAGGAGAGCGGATGCCGGGCCTGGGACTCGGAGGTGAAATCGTCGACCGGGCGGTCTACGCCCGCACGGTTGAACGGTTCCGGGATCGCCGGATCGTTTTGCCGACCTTCGCCGAGCTCGCCGAGCCGAGCCTCATCGCCCCTGCGATCCGCCAGGCGCTGGCGGCGGTGGACCCGGATGCGGCCGACCCCCTGAACCTGTTCCGGGTGCACTGGTACAACGGCGCCGACCGCGCCCGGCAGGCGGCGTCGCCCGGCCACGCCGTGCTGCCGGCACAGCTGACCGGGGTCGATGCGCGCATCGTCGTCCTATTCGGCGACCGCTTCCCGCTGATCCGGGCCCACAAGGTGCTCGCGGCCTACGGCTGCCTCGTGCCACGCCTCGTCACCGGGCGGTTCGACCCGACGTCGCAGCGGGCGGTGTGGCCCTCGACCGGCAACTACTGCCGCGGCGGGGTGGCGATCTCCCGTCTCATGAGCTGTCGCGGCGTCGCCGTGCTGCCGGAAGGGATGAGCCGGGAGCGCTTCTCGTGGCTCGAGGACTGGGTGGCCGACCCGGCCGACGTCATCGCCACGCCGGGGAGCGAGTCCAACGTGAAAGAGATCTACGACCGCTGCGCCGAGCTCTCGCAGGACCCGGGGAACGTCATCTTCAACCAGTTCTCGGAGTTCGGCAACCACCTCGTGCACTACTGCTGCACGGGAGCCGCCGCCGGCCGTGTCTTCGACGAGATGCGCGAACACGAGCCAACCCTGCGGCTTTCCGCCTTCGTCTCCGCCTCGGGCTCGGCCGGCACGTTGGGGGCGGGCGATTACCTGAAGGAGTCCTACGGGGCGCGGATCGTGGCCGTCGAGGCGCTCGAGTGCCCGACGATGCTCTACAACGGATTCGGCGAGCACAACATCCAGGGGATCGGCGACAAGCACATCCCGTACATCCACAACGTCTACAACACCGACATCGTTACGGCCGTCACCGACCGCGCCACCGACCAGCTCGCCGTGCTCTTCGCCTCGCCGGCCGGCAAGGCGTTCCTGGCCCGCCGGGGCTGTGCACCCGAGATCCTCGCGGTCCTCGACCACTTCGGCCTGTCGAGCATCTGCAACGTCGTCGCCGCCATCAAGACCGCCAAGTACCTAGGACTTGGCCCCGATGACGTCGTCGTGACCGTCGCCACCGACGGCGCCGAGATGTACGGCAGCGAGCGGAAGCGCATCGTCGCCCGGGACTATCCCGCGGGCTTTACCGGGGCGTGCGCCGCCGAGGCCTTCGGCCGCTTCATCCTCGGCGCGACGAGCGACCACCTCTTGGAGACGACGGAGGCTGACCGCGCCCGGATCTTCAACCTCGGCTACTTCACCTGGGTGGAGCAGCAGGGGGTGGCGGTCGACGCATTCAACGCCCGGCGCAGCCAATCCTTCTGGCGGGATCTGCGCGCCGAGCTATTGATGTGGGACGAGTCGATCCGTGAGTTCAACGCGGCAACGGGGGTGACCGTTTCGTGGCCGCACCTTTAAGCACCCTCGTCTGTGGCGGCTGCGGCGCCTCGCCGGAGCCAGGTGACCCCTACCCCTTCCGCTGTCCGAACAGCGGGCGCGACGACGTCGACCACGTGCTCGTGCGGGTGCTCGACACGGCCGAGGTCCGCTTCCCGGGCGATGACGAGCTCGACCGGTGCCCGTTCGTCTCCTACCGGCAGCTGCTCGCCAGCTACCACCGCGCCATCGCCGGCGGGATGGGCGACGCCGCCTTCGTCGAGCTCGTGCGAAGTTTCGACGCCGTGGTCGGCGGGGTCGACGGCCGGCGCTTCGTTGTGACGCCGTTCGGGCGCAATGCGGCCCTGTCCGCGGCCCTTGGCTTTGTCGAGCCCGGCGGGGTCTGGGTGAAGGACGAGACCCGCAACGTCGCCGGCTCGCACAAGGCGCGGCATTTGCTGGGTGTGGCGTTACATCTGAAGGTGTCCGAACTCCTCGGCCTCACCGATCGCGAGCGCCGCCCGACGCTCGCCATAGCGAGCTGTGGAAACGCCGCCCTCGCCGCCGCCGTGGTCGCCGCGGCTGGCGGCTGGCGGCTTTGCGTCTTCGTGCCGGCCGACGCCGGCAGGGCCATCCTCGCCCGGCTCGGCGAGCTCGAGGCGCAGATCGTCTTCTGCGACCGCCCCGCCGGCAGCAGCGGAGACCCGACCTACGGCCGGCTCAAGGTCGCACTGGAGCGCGGTGCCGTCGCGTTCACCTGCCAGGGGAACCTCAACGGCCTGGCGATCGAGGGCGGGGAGACCCTCGGCTACGAGATCGTCTCGCAGGCCTCGGCGGCCGGGCTCACTCTCGACCACCTCGTCGTCCAGGTCGGTGGGGGCGCCCTCGCCAGCAGCTGCGCTCAGGCCTTCGCAGAGGCGCGCTCGTTAGGTGTGCTGGAGCGGCTGCCGAGGCTCCACACGGTGCAGACGTGCGGCGCCCACCCGCTGGCACGGGCCTACACCAGGGTGCGCGGCGAGCTGCCGGAATCACCCGACGCCGCAGAGATCGACCGCGTGCTCCAGGCCGCGGCCCTCCGGCGCTCCCGTTACATGTGGCCGTGGGAGGACGAGCCCAAGAGCATCGCCGAGGGCATCCTCGACGACGAGACCTACGACTGGCTGGCGGTGGCGCGCGGCATGCTCACAACGGGGGGACGGCCCGTCGTCGTCGGTGAGGAACGGCTGGCAAGCGCCCACGAGCTCGGCCACCAGGCGGGCTATCCCGTCAGTCCCACCGGTTCGGCGGGACTCGCCGGGTTAATCGAGCTGCTCGCTAAAGAGACGGTGCGTCCCGACGAGCGGGTGGCTGTGCTCTTTACCGGCGTCGAGCGCTAGGCGATGGCCGGGCCGGGTGCCGACCCCGCGGCGTCGGTGGCGCTCTGCGGGGCGACGGTCGTCGTCGCGCTGGCGCCGCCCGAGATCGTCCGTGCCGACCTCGTCTTGTCTGGCGGGCGTGTCCGATCTCTCGGCACGCCGCCGGCGGGAGTGGCCCGCCGGGACTGCAGCGGCTCGCTGATCGTGCCGGGCAACGTCTGTAGCCACCACCACCTCTACTCGGCCCTGTCCCGGGGCATGCCGTACGCGCTCGAGCCACCGAGGGATTTCACCGAGATCCTCCAGCGGGTCTGGTGGCGGCTCGACCGCGCCCTCGACGAGGAGTCGGTGCGCGCCTCTGCGCTGCGGGGCGGTCTCGACGCCCTCGCCGCCGGGACGACGACGATCGTCGACCACCACGCCTCCCCGAACTTCATCGACGGCTCGCTCGATGTGATCGCAGAGGCGCTCGGCGCTCTCGGGGTGCGCTCCGTGCTCTGCTATGAGGTCACCGACCGGGATGGCCGCGAACGCGCCGTCGCCGGTCTCGAAGAGAACCGGCGTTTCCTCGGCCGTCCCCGAGCTCTCGCCCGTGGCATGGTCGGCGCGCACGCCTCGTTCACCCTGTCCGAGGAGACCCTTGAAGCCTGCGCCGGCCTGGCGGCTGGTGCCGACGTCGGGGTGCACATCCACGTCGCCGAGGACGAGGTCGACGAGCGCGACGCCCTGGCGAAAAGCGGGCGACGGGTGGCCGAGCGGCTCGCCGCCGCCGGCGTGCTCAGCGAGCGGGCGCTGCTCGCCCACTGCGTGCACGTCGACGGGGCCGAAGCGCACCTGATCGAGAGGGCGGGCGCGACCGTCGTTTGCAACCCGCGCTCGAACATGAACAACGCCGTGGGGTACTCGCCTTTCAACCGGCGGGCCGCGCACGTCGCCCTCGGGACCGACGGGCTCGGCGGGGACATGTTCGCCGAGTCGCAGGCGGGGTTTTTCCGTGCCAAGGAGTCCGACCCTGCCACGCCGCCGGAGTGGCCGCTCGTCCACCTGGCGCAAGGCGCCCGCCTCGTCGGCCTCGTCTACGACGAGCCGCTCCTCGGCACGCTGCGTCCCGGCGCGCCCGCCGATCTCTGTGTGCTCGCCTACGACGCGCCGACTCGGCTTGAAGCCGACAACCTCGCCGGGCACTGGGTCTTCGGCCTGTCTGCGGGCAAAGTCCGCGACGTCTACGTCGCGGGCCAGCTCGTCGTCGAGGCGGGGCGCTCGACCCGGGTCGAGGAGGGAGAAGCCGCGGCATCCGAGCGGCGCGTGAGCGAACGGCTCTTCCGACGCCTGGAGGAGACACCGCCGCACACCTACGATCCGCGCCGGGGGTCGTGATGAGGGCCGCTTTGTACCTCCAGGACATGCACCCGATCCGTGACGGGATGGCCTACGCCCGCTACGCCGAGGAACGCGGCTTTGAGGCGGTCTGGCAGGCCGAGAGCCGCCTCGTGCGCGAGGCGACCGTGCCGATGGCGGCGTACGCCGCGGTGACGAGCCGGATCAAGGTGGCCTCCGGGGTGATCCCGATCTGGACCCGCAACGTCGGGCTGCTCGCCGCGACGTTCGTCACGCTCGACGAGCTCGCGCCGGGGCGGGTGATCCTCGGGCTGGGGGCGTGGTGGGAGCCGCTCGCCACCAAGGTGGGTGTCGACCGTCGCCGCCCGCTCACGGCGATGCGCGAGGTCGTCGAGGCGACGCGCAAGCTGCTCGCGATGGAGCGTGTCACCTATCACGGCGAGTTCGTGCACCTCGACGGCGTGGAGATCGACATCGTGCACGGCGACCGTTCGCCGAAGCACGTGCCGATCTACGTCGGCGCTACGGGCATGCAGATGATGGAGCTCGCCGCCGAGATCGCCGACGGGGTCGTCCTCAACTACATGGTGAGCCCCGAGTACGACCGGCAGGCGATGGAGCACCTCGCCGCCGGCGCCGCTCGCGCCGGGCGCACCGTCGCGGAGATCGACCGGCCCCAGCTCGTCGTGTGCTCGCTCGACGAGAATCGCGAGTTCGCCCTCGACCGGGCGCGCGAGCTCCTCACCCAGTACCTCGGCCAGCAGCCCCACATCATGGCCGCGAGCGGGGTCGACCCGGCGCTCATTGCGGCAATCGGCAAGGTCCTCACCTGGCCGGCGGGACCCGAGGAGATCCACGAGGCGATGCGGCTCGTGCCAGACGACGCCGTCCAGGCAATCACCGCCTCCGGCACGCCGGAGGAGTGCCGCGCCAAGGTCGACGAGTACCTTGCCGCCGGCGCCACCTGCGCGATCCTCTATCCGCTAGGCAGCGACGTGCGGAGCATGATCGACACCTTCGGCTCGTAGATGGTGGGAAGGAGAGCGAGAATGAGGAGCTTCGCCGGAGCCGACATCCTGTCGCTGCGGGAGTTCGAGCGCGACGAGTACTTCGAGGTCTTCCGGGTCGCCGACGAGCTACGGCCGATCGCCGAAAGCCGTGAGAATAGCGACTTGCTGGGATCGAAGACCCTGGTCACGGCGTTCTACCAGCCGAGCACGCGGACCCGGCTAGCGACCGAGGCGGCGATGCACCGCCTCGGCGGGCACGTGCTCGGCTTCTCCGACGCGAGGATGACGCGGGCCGGGGACTTCTACCAGGAGAGCATCAAGGACACGGTGAACATGCTCGAGTGCTACGGCGACGTCATCGCGATGCGCCACTTCGAGCAGGGCGCGCCGGCGGAAGCGGCGAAGTGGGCCTCGGTGCCGGTGATCAACTGCGGCGACGGCTGGGGCGAGCACCCCACCCAGGTGCTCACCGACCTCTACACGATCTGGAAGGACAAGGGCACGCTCGACGGGCTCAACGTGCTCTGCGTCGGGGACATGCGGATGCGCACGATGCACTCGATCCTCTACGCGATGTCGCAGTTCGACCTCACTGCCTTGCTCGTCCACCCGCCGGAGATGTCGCTCACCCCGGAGTTCGCCGCCGAGCTCGCGGCGCGCAACGTCTCCTACGCCGAGTGCGAAAGCGTCGAAGACGGCCTTTCGGTGGCGGACGTCATCTACATGGAACCGGTCGTCCAGGCCGACTACACGAAATCTCGGGAAGAGGTGGCGGAGCACGGGCTCACCCCTCCCGCCTACCGCGTGACCCGCGCCCTCATGCGGGAGAAGGCAAAGGCCGAGGCGATCGTCCTGCACTCGCTGCCGAGGATGGACGAACTCGCGACCGACGTCGACGACACCCCCCACGCCCGCTACTGGGTCGAGGCGTTCAACGGGGTGGTGATGCGCATGGCGCTGCTCGCCCTGGTCCTCGGGGCCGTCTAGCTGCCGAAAGCCACCGAGTCGGAGGAGAGGGAGAATGCAGACAGATCTCCGGGGTCGAGACGTCATCGACTTTTGCGAGTGGACGAAGAACGAGCTCGACACCGTCCTCGATGTGGCGTTCGAGCTGAAGCGCGACCGTGCGCTCGGCCGGCCGCATCCGTATCTGCGCGACAAGGTCCTCGCGATGCTGTTCTTTTTCCCGAGCACGCGGACGCGGGCCTCGTTCGAGGCCGGCATGGCGCAGCTCGGAGGACACGCCCAGTTCATCGAGAGCCGTACGACCCAGATCGCCCACGGCGACACCGCCAAGGAGATCGGCGAGATCCTCGGGCGCTACAACGACGGCATCGCCATCCGCTACGTCGACTGGCAGGTGGGCAACGCCTACCTGCGAGAAGTCGCCGAGGCGAGCCGGGTGCCCGTGCTCAACATGCAGTGCGACGTCTACCACCCGCACCAGGCGCTGGCGGATCTGATGACGATCATCGAGCGCTTCGGCGATCCCCGGGGTCGCACGGTGACGATCAGCTGGGCCTGCGCCGCGAGCTACCAGAAACCGATCAGCGTCCCCCAGAGCCTCGTGCTCTTGCTCCCACGCTTCGGCGTCAACGTCCGGCTCGTCCACCCTCCCGAGTTCGCACTCATGCCAGAAGTCGTCGAGCAGGCGAAAGAGAAGGCGCGCCTGGCGCACGCCTCTTTCGAGGTGTCGCACGACTTCGACGAGGGCATGCGCGACACCGACGTCATCTACGCGAAGAGCTGGCGAGCGCTCGTCTCGACGACGGACGAGGCCGAAGGGGCGAAGCTCATCGCCACCTACAGCGATTGGATCACCGACTCGCGCCGGCTAGCCATGGCGCACGAGGACGCGATCTACATGCATCCTCTGCCGGCGGATCGAGGCGTCGAGGTAGCCGACGAGGTGATCGACGGAGCGCACTCCGTCGTCTACGACCAGGCCGAGAACCGCCTGCACGGCCAGAAGGCCGTGATGGCGTTGACGATGCGCTAGAGGTCTGCGGGGATGGGCGGTCGGCTCGCAGTCGTGGCGATCGGCGGGAACTCGCTGATCAAAGACCGCATGCACCAGTCGGTGCGCGACCAGTACATCGCGGCGCACGAGACCTCTGGGCACGTGGCGGCGATGGTCGAAGCGGGCTGGAACGTGGTGGTCGGCCACGGCAACGGTCCGCAGGTCGGCTTCATCCTGCGGCGCTCCGAGATCGCCGCCCATGAGCTGCACGAGATCCCGCTCGACGTCTGCGGCGCCGACTCCCAGGGCGCGATCGGCTACGCCCTCGCCCAGAACCTCCAGAACGTCCTGCGGCGGCGCGGCATCGGCCGGCCGGTGGCGGCGGTCGTGACCCAGGTCGAGGTGGCGCGCGACGATCCGGCCTTTGTGAGCCCGAGCAAGCCGATCGGCTCGTTCATGGACGAAACCGAGGCGCGAAGGCGCGAGAAGAGGGACGGTTGGGACGTCGTCGAGGACGCCAGCCGGGGCTGGCGGCGGGTCGTCGCCTCACCCCGCCCGCGCCGCATCGTCGAGATCGAAGCGATCAGGGCGCTCGTCGAGGCGGGGGAGATCGTCGTCGCCGTCGGCGGCGGGGGCATCCCCGTGGTTGCTGACGCCACGGGTGATCTCACAGGAGTAGAGGCCGTGATCGACAAGGACCTCGGCTGCTCGTTGCTGGCGCGCGATCTCAGCGCGGAGCTGCTCTTGATCTCGACGGCGGTCGAGAAGGTCGCCCTCAACTTCGGCACGCCCGCCCAGCGATGGGTGGACCATCTCACGCTCGCCGAGGCGCGCCGCTACCTCGCCGAAGGCGTGCACTTCGCGGCCGGCAGCATGGCGCCGAAGATCGAAGCGATCATCGAGTATCTCGAGGATGGTGGGACCCGCGCCATCGTCACCGATCCTCCGAACCTTGGCGCGGCGCTCGCCGGGCGCACGGGCACGCTCTTCACCGTTGACTAGGACCGCGGAATTCGACCGCCTGCGACGGTGATTGTTCCGACCGGCGGCGGGCCCGGCAACCCATGGCGGCACGAGCTTGGAATGAAGGTCTCTCGTTCCCGCCTGCTTGGATGACGCGGTGAGGTGCTCGAACCCGCGGAGGTCTCAGCCTCCCGCCGCGAGATGGACGGCGTCGATGATCTTCTGGTAGCCGGTGCAGCGGCAGAGGTTTCCGGAGAGAGCCTCGCGGATCTGCGCGTCGTCGGGAGAGGTCACGCGCCGGAGCAGGTCGTGGGTGGCCATGACGAAGCCGGGGGTGCAGAACCCGCACTGGACGGCGCCCGCTTCGACGAAGGCCCGTTGGATGGAATCGAGCGGCCCCTCGGGGGAGAGCCCCTCGACCGTCACGACGTCCCGGCCCTCGGCTTGACCGGCGGGGACGAGACAGGCACAGACGAGCAGGTCGTCGAGGTAGACGGCGCACGACCCGCACTCACCCTGTTCGCAGGCGTTCTTCGTGCCCACGAGGCCGAGCTCGTCGCGCAGCAGGTTGAGCAGGCTTGCTGCCTCCTCGACGCCCTCAGCGACGCGGCACCGGCCGTTGACGGTCAACGAGACCCTCATACGCCGTTCCCCCGGTACTCCTCCCAGCACCACGAAAGGGCGCGCCGGGCGAGGACCCCGAGCGCATGCCGCCGGTAGGCGGCCGAACCGCGCACGTCGTCGATCGGTCTCGCCGCTTCGGCGACGAGGCGGGCGAAATGGCCGATCACGGCGTCAGAAAGAGCCGGCCGCGCCTCCCAGGCGCCGATCTCGCCGAGGTGCCCCTCGAGGAACTCCTCGGCAAACCGGGCTCGCAGGGGCACCGGTCCGGCGGAGCCGATCCCGGTGCCGACGCGGCCGGTCTCGGGGTGGAGGGCGAGCGAGAACGAGCAGATGGCGATGACCATGGCATTGCGCGACCCCACCTTGGAATAAGTCTGGGGGCCGCTCGCCGCCGGGACCCACACCGCGGCGATCAGCTCGTCTGGACGCAGCACGCTGCGTTTCGGGCCGGTGAAGAACTCGGCGACGGGGACGGTCCGGCTGGCGTGGAGCGAGGCGAGCTCGACCTCGGCGCGACAGGCGAGCAGCGGCGGGTGGCAGTCCCCGGCGGGGGACGCCGAGCCGAGGTTGCCGCCGATCGTGCCGCGGTTGCGGATCGGCGGGGAACCGACGGTGCGGGCGGCGGTGGCGAGGCCGGGGAGGTCGGCGGCGAGGTCAGCGATGATCGTCTGGTAGGTGACCCCGGAGCCCACCCGGACCTGCCCGTTCTCCCGGCCGAAGGCCCGCAGCTCCTCGACCCCCGACAGGTCGAGGAAGGCCGGCGGGTGGAGACGGCCGAAGTTGGCCTCGACCATGACGTCGGTGCCGCCGGCGACGACCACGGCCTCGGGGTGGGCGGATCGCTCGGCGAGAGCCTCCGCCCAGCTCGTCGGCTGGATGAAGGTCACGGCGCCATGGTGCCACAGCACCACCGCGCCACCCGGGGCGTGCCCAGCGGTCCACGCCGCATGGAATGGGGTCCCGAGCGCTTCACATCAGCCTCTGCTGGCCCGAGCTCATCTCGGCGTAGAAAGGGAGCGCCTCCTGGCCCGGTACGTCGGGCGACGGGGGAGGACCCGCCGTCGCCGCGGGACCGCGCAGCCCGACGAGCTCGTCCGGCGTGACGGGCGCGCGGTTCAGCTCCCGCCCGGTGGCGTCGCGCAGGGCGGCGACCACCGCCGCCGTCGCCACGACCGTCGGCGACTCGCCGATGCCCTTCAAGCCGTACGGGGTGCCGGGCTCGGGTTCCTCGACGGCGACGGAGACGACCGGTGGCATGTCGAGGATCGTCGGGATCAGGTAGTCGGTGAACGACGGGTTCCGGATCACCCCGTTCTCGAGCTGAACCGCCTCCATCAGCCCGAGGCCGAGCCCCTGGGCGGTGCCGCCCTCGATCTGGCCGGTAAAGCCCAGGGGGTTCAGGACCCTGCCGGCGTCGATCGCCGCGGCCACCTGCAGGACGCGCACCAACCCGAGGTCCTCGTCCACCTCGACGACCGCCCGTTCGGCCGCGAAGGCGAAGCAGGCGTGGATGTCCCCCTGGCCCGATTCGTCGAAGGGTGCGGTCGGGCGGTGGTGGTAGACGGCTTCACTGGACACCGGCTCGTCGAGGAGGTCGACGAGCTCGACCACGGGAGCGCCGTCGGCGGCGACCCAGCCGTCGGCTAGCGAGAGCTCAGCGTCGGGCGGGCAGGTTCCGGCCCGAGCGCGGGCCCGCTCGAAAAGCGCCTCGCGGACCGCGGCACAGGCCATCTGCACCGCGCCGCCCGTCATCATCGACTGACGCGAGGCGGAAGTGGATCCGGCGCCGCCGATCGAGGTGTCGATCGGGTGCAAGACGACCCGGTCGACCTCGAGCTCAGTGCGCACGACCTGGGCGAGGAAGGTGTGGAGGCCCTGACCCATCTCGACCGCGGCGGTGTGGATCTCCGCTTCCGGCCCGTCAGGGGTGCGGCTGAGCGTGACCCGTGCCGTGGCGAAGTCGTCGAAACCCTCGCTGAACGCCACGTTCTTGTAGCCGACGGCGAAGCCCACCCCGCGCTTGATCCCCTCGCCGTGGGTGACGTTGCCCGCGCCCCCGGGATAGCGCATCAGGTCTCGGCCCGATGTCGGCTCGCACTCGGGCAGGGGCACGGCCGTGCAGCGCTCGATCAGCTCCCGCACCGGGGCGGCGCCCGTGACGACCTGCCCGGTCGGCAGCGTCGAGCCGGTGGACAGCGCGTTGATCAGCCTCAGCTCGACCGGGTCGATCGCGAGGGCGCGGGCGAGCTTGTCCATCTGGGCTTCGTAGGCGAAGCACATCTGGGGAGCACCGAAGCCGCGCATCGCCCCGCAGGGCGGGTTGTTCGTGTAGACGACGGTCCCCTCCACCTGGACATGGGGCACTTCGTAAGGGCCGGCGGCCATGCTCGCCGCGTTTCCCAAGACCGCGGGCGACGACGAGGCGTAGGCGCCGCCGTCGAGAAGCAGCCGGGCGGTCATCGCCACCAGTCGGCCGTCGCGCCTGGCGCCGTGTCGCATCCAGACGCGCGAGGGGTGACGGTGCACGTGACCTTGGAAAGACTCCTCGCGCCCGTAGCTGATCTTCACCGGCCTGGCGGTGCGCAGGGCGAGCAGGCAGGCGTGGATCTGCATGTGGATGTCCTCGCGGGACCCGAACGCCCCGCCGACGCCGGCGAGGTGCAACCGGACCTTCCCCTCAGGTAGACCAAGGCACGGCGCGATCTGCTCCCGGTCGACATGCAGCCACTGCGTCGTGACGTAAAGGTCCACGCCCCCGTCTTCGGCCGGCACCGCCAGTCCCGCCTCCGGCCCGAGCGCCGCCTGGTCCTGCATCGCCGTCTCGTAGTAGCCGTCGACCCAGACGTCGGCCTCGGCGCTGTCGGGCTCGCCGTGGACGATGTGCACGTGACGCAGCACGTTGCCGGTCGCGTGCAGTCGTGGGGCATCGGCCAAAAGGGCCGCTTCCATGTCGAAAACACCGGGCAGGGCCTCGAGGTCGACGGTGATGCGGCCCAGCGCCTCCTTGGCGAGCGCCGGCGTCGAGGCGGCGACCAGGGCGATCGGTTCGCCGGCGTAGCGCACGACATCTTCGGCGAGGACCGGCTGGTCGAAGAAGTTCAGGCCGAATCGGTTCTTGCCTGGCACGTCCGAGCCGACAATGACCGCCGCGACCCCCGGGCTCGCGACAGCCGGCGTGATGTCGAGCCCGCGGATTCGGGCGTGCGCCAGAGGAGACCGCAGGGTCGCGCCGAAGAGCATGCCGTCGCGGTGGAGGTCGCTGGCGTAGGGGAACGACCCTGTCACCTTGGGCTCCCCGTCGATGCGCCGGGCGGCCTGCCCGACCCTTCCTCGGGTCCCGAAGGTGGTGATCGTGGTCAACGTGCGCTCTCGGCCTCGCCGCGCACGTTAGCGGGCTCGCCTGTTGGCGTCGCCCACAGACCCGCTGGCCACTCCTCCGTGACCTGAAGGGCCAGGGCCGTGGATCGGGCCGCCGGTCGCCTGGAGCGGCGATCCCGTGTGGCCGGCCGAGCGCAAGGCGATGATCTCGGCACAGATCGAGACCGCCGTCTCCTCGGGGGTTCGCGCCCCGATGTCGAGGCCGATTGGCGCCATGACCCGGGACATCGCCTCGTCGCCGACGCCGGAGTGGCGTAACCGCTGGACGCGGTGGGCGGCCGTGCGGCGAGACCCCATGGCGCCGATGTAACCGACCTGCGTAGAGAGCGCGGCGACGATGGCCGGAACGTCGAACTTTTGATCGTGGGTGAGGACGCAGACGGCGTCTCGTGCGCCGAGCGTGGGACCGACGGCCGCGAGGTGGCGGTCCGGCCAGTCGACAACGACCTCGTCAGCCATGGGAAAGCGCGCCGGCGTGGCGAAGGCGGGACGGGCGTCGCACACCGTGACCCGGTAGCCGAGAACCTTGGCCATCTTGGCAAGGGCCGCGGCGAAGTCGACGCCGCCGAAGATGAGCATGCGTGGCGGCGGCGTGAAGACCTGGATGAACACGGCGAGATCCTGCCCGGTGGTCTCGCCTGCCGGGCCGTAGCGGCGCACGTCGGTCCTGCCGGCGTCGATCGCGCCGGCCGCGTCTCGCCGGACCGCCTCGTCGAGGCTCGCCGGCCCCAACGAGCCGAGTGGCGGGCTGCCGGGGCGCACGAGCATCGTCGCCCCGGGCGTGGCCGCCCGCTCGCCCGCCCCATGCTCGGCTCCGCCCGTTGCTTCGATCAGCGTGACGAGCGCAACCGGTTGCTCCGTCGACAGCTCCTCGCGCAGCTCGGCAAGGATCCGGCGTTCGAGGCCTGGTCCGCCGAGCGGCTCGATGAACAACTCGATCGTTCCGCCGCAGGTGAGGCCGACGGCAAAGGCATCGGCGTCGGAGTAGCCGAAGGTTGCAAGATGCGGCTTGCCGGACTCCATCATCGCGAGCGCGTCGGCGATGACGGCGGTCTCCACGCACCCGCCGGACACTGATCCGGCGACCTCGCCCTCTTCGTTGACGGCCATCGCCGCGCCGGGTGGGCGAGGCGCCGAACCTTCGACGCCGACGACTCGGGCGAGCGCCAGCCGCCGACCAGCCGCCGACCACCGCTCGATGTCGTCGAGGATCTCTCGCACAGCGAAGAGCGTAGGGTGCCGCCGCCCGGGTGCCGAGCGCGCAACGCCGCCCGGGTGGTCTTCTGTGGGGCAGCCGGGCCTACGATCGATGCTGTGTTGGCAGACGAGGGCCGAAGGGACTGGATCGCGGTCACCGCCGCCGAATTGCCGGTCGCGGAGGCACTGGCCTGGGCTTCGCAGCCGGATTGTGGCGCCGTCGTTGCGTTCTGCGGGACGGTGCGCGATCACTCGGAAGGACGGCCGGGCGTCTTCAGCCTGGAATACGAGGTCTACGAGGCCTACGCCGAAGCGAGGATGTCGGAGGTGGCGCGCGCCGTGCGGGCACGGTTCCCGCAGGTGCGTCGGATGGCGCTTTTCCACCGCACGGGGATGCTTGGAGTCGGCGACGTCTCGGTCGCCGTGGTCGTCGCCACCCCGCACCGATCCGATGCCTTCGCGGCCGCCCGCCTCTGCCTCGACATGGTCAAGGCCGCGGTGCCGATCTGGAAGCGCGAGACCTGGGCTGACGGTTCGGACTGGGTCGAGGGCTCGCGCCCGATCGCCGACGTGTCCGACCTCGACGTTCCTTGAGTCGACCGGCTTAGGCCCAGCCAGGGTGATCCCGGAACGCGGTATGTTGCCGCAGACAAAGGGGGCCGGTGCCGGGCAAGGCGCGGCGCGAGTCGGCGGCGTGATCGGCGGAGGTGGGTGCAGATCGAAGCTCGAGTCGGTGTCCCGTGCCCGAGGAGAAGAAGATGGTGGTAGCAGAAGTGACGGAAGTGATCGACCTGTCGGCGGTGTCACCGCCGATCGCCGGAGATGCGACACGCAAGAACCTGCTCTCCGTGCGTCAGCTCGCCGCCGAGGACATCTCGACCTATCTCGAAGAGGCGTACGCCGCCGAGGAAGCGATTCGAGACCCGGCCCGCCGTGGCCTTTCCCTGCTGCCCCGTGCCGTCATGAAGGCGATCATGCGCCAACCCTCGACCCGAACGGGTGGCAGCTGCACCTCGGCGATGCGGAAACTCGGTGGCTCAGCAGAGCTCATCAGCGGCATGAGCGGCTCGTCCGAGGCCAAGGGTGAGTCGCTCGCCGACTCCTGGGTCGCCTTTGCGACCCAGGCGGACATCCTCGGTATCCGGACGGCCGAGAACGGCGGCCCGGCGTTTGCCGCGCACGTCATCGCCCAGGCGGTGAGCTACGGGCAACTCGCTGAGATCGTGCCGGTCATCAACCTCGGCGATGGCCACAATGAACACCCCACGCAGGCGCTCGGTGACATGTTCACCATCCACAAGAAGTTCAAGACCTTCGACGGGCTCGTGGCCGTCGTCGTCGGCGATCACGAGCGATACCGTGCCCACCATTCCTTCATGCTCGCCGCCGCGATCCTCGGCATGGACCTCGTGGCGGTGGAATCCTCGGCGGCTCGGGTGCCGGCGTCGCTCGTGGAGACCCTGGGCTCGAAGCTGACGAGGACCGCCGATCTCGACGCGGCGATGCGTGAGGCGGACGTTTTGTACCTCGGGCGCAATCCCGATGAGTACACCGGGGAGAACCCGGCGGAGATCGTGCGCGGGGAACAGCTGGCCCGTGACTACGCGAGTTGGACCGTCGATTACGACCGGATCCAGCAGATGAGGCCGGAAAGCATCGTGATGCACCCGCGACCGCGCCGCGACGAGCTCCACCCCAGCGTCGATTCCGATCCGCGGATGAAAGACGTGGAGCAGATGGCGAACATGATCCCGATGCGCATGGCGATTATCGCCCGGCACCTGGGCGTGTCCATCGTCGAGGCGGCGTGAGGCCGGGCTAGCCGACATCCCGCCGCGATTTCACCTCGAAGCTTCGTCGAGGCCGTCACCGCCGAGCGTCACAGGCGCCAGCTAGGGTGACGATTCGTTTCGGATCACACCCTGATCCCTTTCAGTTATCGGCCCCGTCGGCGAGTGATCGTCCCGCCAAGGCTCCTCGTATCGGCTCGACCCGCCCAACCTCGCTCAACCGCCACGCCCGCCCGCCGCGGACCTGGCTCCGGGCGGCCGGGTCGGCCGAGAAAGCGTTGCGGGTGCTCAGCACCCGTCCGACACCAGGACGGCGACGTGGCTGCGACAAGCGAACACCGGGATGTCATCGCCCAGCTCACCGAGGGGATCGCCAGTCTCACGTCTTCTGAGCGCTGGCGCCGCTACCTCGAGTTCCAGAGCCGGTTCCACAGCTACAGCTTCAACAACGTCCTGCTCATCGCGGCCCAGTGTCCCGAGGCGACCCAGGTGGCGGGTTTTCAGGCCTGGCGGAAGCTCAACCGTTTCGTGCGCGCCGGACAGAAGGCCATCTGGATCCTCGCTCCGATCCGGTACCGGCGGGACGGTGACGAAGACGGCGAGGCGGAACGGGTGATCCGCGGCTTCAAGTTCGTGCCCGTCTTCGACGTCTCGCAGACCGACGGCGCCGTGCTGCCGTCGGTCTGCAGCCGGCTCGAGGGCGACGATCCGGCAGGCGATTTCGCGCGGCTGGCCGCGTTCGCCAGCTCCCTTGGCTTCGCCGTCGAGGACCGCGAGCTCTCCGGGGGCGCCAACGGCGACTGCTCCCACGCCGAACGTCGCATCAGGGTCGAGATCCGGACCACACCCCGGCAACGGGTGAAGACCCTCGCCCACGAGCTCGCCCACATGCTTCTCCACGAGGACTTTGCTGACCGCGGCCTCGCTGAGCTCGAGGCCGAGTCCACCGCCTACGTCGTCTGTCGCTCCCTCGGGATCGACAGCGGCGACTACTCCTTCGGGTACGTCGCGACGTGGGCCGGCGGCGGTGAGCAGGCGATTGTCGCCGTCAGGGCAGCGTGCCGACGGATCCAGAAAGCCGCCGGCGAGATTCTCGGGTCGCTCCCCGGCGCGGCGGAGCGGGCGGCCTAGCACGGCACCGGCGGCAGGCGAACGGGTTGCCCTGCGATCATCGATGCAATTCGGCCGGGTCGCATCCCCGGGGCGGCGGGTCCGTGCTTCAGCGGTTCGTTATCGTCGACAGGGCAGGTCCGGGTTTCTCGCGATAGAACGTGACCCAGGATGGCGACGGATCAGTGACAATCTCCTCTGACACACCGCCGGAAGCGAACCGAGTCGGGCTGCTCGAGAGCGCGTTCAGGTTCTCACCGCTCGAGGCCGTCTGCGAGGCCGTCGCCGCCGCGACGACGATCGATCCGGAGATCTTCATCGAACGCAAGGGGGACCGCTACCGCTGGAGTTTCGCGGCGAGAGACGGCGCCTTCGCCCTGCTCGACAAGGCCGCACGGTTCCTCGGGATCGGCCAGAACCACCTCCTCGTCGGTTTCCGCACACTCGACGATGGCACGTTCGTCCTCCACGACGACCGGGCGAGCTTCGAACCGTGCGAAGTGGCGGCGCTCGTCACCTTCAAGATTCCGGCCACGGAATCCGAGGTCGCGGAGCAGATCCGGACGCAGTTCCCGGTCAAGGCCTGATCGCGCTCGGCTAGCGGGCCGGTGGCGCCTTTCTGGCGAGAACCTCTTAGGCCCAGCCGAGCTCGCCGAGGCGCGCGTCGTTGATCCCGAAGTGGTGGGCGATCTCGTGAATCACCGTCTTGCGCACCGCCACCGTGACCTCTTCCTCGCTTCGACAGCTCGCGCAGATGCTGTGCATGAAGATCGTGATCCGGTCCGGCATCACCGCCGAGTACCCGACGCCTCGACGGGTGAGCGGGACCCCCTCGTAGAGACCGAAGAGCCTGCCCGCTGGCGCGAAGGGGTCGACCGAGACCGAGACGTTCTCCATCGCGCGCCCGAGGCTCTCGGGGAGGCTGTCGAGGGACGTGGCGACGAGCTCCTCGAACCTCTCGGTCGACATCGTGACCATGACGTCGATCATCGCGCCGCGCCTCGCAGCAGGCGAGGTCCGTGCGCCCGCAGGCACACGGCCCGGTCGCTGAGGCGGTGTCGGTGGCGGCGGGGACGCCCACCGCCTCTCGGCGGATCGCCGCGGCGAAAGCGGCAGCGACGGATTGCCGCCGTGGCACCCGAGCGGGGCAGACTCTCGCTGTGACGAATCCCAGGCCCCCCGTCCGGCGCGCAACCCACCGGTCGGCCGCTCGCGAGCTCGCCGGGCGCGACCCGGTGCTCGCGTCGCTGATCGAGGCCGCTGGTCCGCCGGTCTTCAGACGGCCCTTAGAAACGCCGTTCGCGGCGCTGGCGCGCTCGGTCCTCTACCAGCAGCTCGCCGGGCCGGCGGCATCGGCAATCCACGGCCGGCTTGTCACCGCGATGGGTGACCCGAACAGTCCCGCGGCGTTGCTCGGTCTGTCAGATGGCGAGCTCCGGACGATCGGGTTGTCGCGGGCCAAGGCGGAATCCCTCCGTGACCTCGCGGCCAAGGTGCTCGACGGGACGGTCGAGCTTGGGGCCCGGCGCCTCGCCCGGGCGAAAGACGAGGAGATCGTGTCGCATCTGTCGACGGTGCGCGGGATCGGTCGGTGGACGGCGCAGATGTTTCTCATGTTCCAGCTGCGACGTCTCGACGTGTGGCCTACGGGCGACTTCGGGGTCCGCAGGGGCTACGGGCTCGCCTGGGGCGTGCCGCCGCCGAGCGCGCGCGATCTCGAACCGCTCGGGGATCGCTTCCGGCCGTACCGGTCGGTTGCCGCTTGGTACTGCTGGCGCGCCTGCGAGCTCTACGCCGGCGCCGAGAAGAGCGCGCTGACGAGATAGGCGGGCACTCCGGCCGTCGGGGCGCGCCCGGGGCGATCTCTGCCGCACCCGGAAAGCCGCTCAGCGAGGCGAGGATCGCCCTCGGCCGGGCGGCCTCTGGGCGATTGTCTTATCCCGCCGACCCGTTCACCCGGCAGAGGTGGACGTCGTGTCTTCGGGCTCGGCGAGCGTGACGTCGACGCTGAGCTCGCCTGGTGCCGCGACGAAGGCGAGCTCGTCGATCGCGCCGGCGGCGACGAGGTCGTCTGCCGCGAGCCGCAGGAGATCGACCGTCGCGGCGGGAGCGGTGACGACGACCCGTGCGGCGCGGGCCCGCATCGAGCGCTTTGCCGCGGTCTTGGCGCGCCGCACCGCGCCGAGGACACTGCCGACGTCGTCGAGCAGGCGTCCCTCTGGTCCCGCCGCCGGAGCGTCGGCGGGCGTCGGCCAACCTGCGGCGTGGATCGAGCCCTCGTGGCTCCACGACCACGCCTCCTCGGCGGCAAAGGGGAGGAAGGGGGCGAACAGGCGCAACAGGGTGTCGAGCGCCAGGGCCAACGCCTGACGGGCCGACATCGAACCGGGATCTTCTCCGTAGGCGCGGACCTTCACGAGCTCGAGGTAGTCGTCGCAGAAGGTCCAGAAGAAGTGCTCAGTTCGCTCGAGCGCCCGGGCGTGGTCGTAGTTCTTGAGGGCGTCCGTGGCCTCGGCGACGACGGCGGCGAGCCGTCGGAGCATCGCGACGTCGAGGGGATTATCCGGCGGCGTTGGAGGGCTCGGCTGCGGAGGTGCCGGGTGGTCGGCCTGCCTTTGGAGGATGAACTTGGCGGCGTTGAGGATCTTGATCGCCAGTCGCCGTCCGACGCGCATCTGCTGCTCGTCGAAGATCGTGTCGACGCCGAGACGGGCGCACGCCGCCCAGTAGCGGACGGCGTCGGTGCCGTGCGCCTCGAGCGAGTCGCTCGGCACGACGGCGTTCCCCTTGGATTTGGAGATCTTCTTGTGGTCGGGATCGAGGATCCATCCGGAGATGGCGACGTGGCGCCAGGGAACGCAGTGGTGTTCGAGCTCGGACCGCACGACCGACGAGAACAGCCACGTCCTGATGATCTCGTGCGCCTGCGGGCGGAGGTCCATCGGGAAGAGGCGGGCGAACAGTTCCGGTCGGTCGATCCAGTGTCCCGCGATGTGGGGGCTGAGCGAGGAGGTCGCCCAGGTGTCCATGACGTCCGGATCGGCGACGAATCCCCCCGGCTGGCCGCGTTGGTCCGCGGCGTAACCCTCGGGGACCGCCGTCGACGGGTCGAGGGGGAGCTGGCCCTCGTCGGCGAGGATCGGGTGGTCGTCGTCGACCGACCTGTCCGCCCGCACGGCGTACCAGACCGGGAAGGGCACGCCGAAGTAGCGCTGACGCGAGATGTTCCAGTCTCCGGTGAGCCCGTCGACCCACGCCTCGTAGCGGGAGCGCATGAACTCGGGGTGCCAGGCGATCTCCCGCCCGGCGCGCAAAAGCGTCTCCCGCCGCTCCAGTGTCCGGACGTACCACTGGCGGGACGAGACGATCTCGAGCGGCCGTTCGCCCTTCTCGTAGAAGTTGACGAAGTGCGCGATATGGCGGGGCTCGCCGACGAGGTCGCCAGCGGCCGTGAGGAGCTCGACGATCCGCCGCTGCGCCTTGCGGACGGTCAGCCCTTCGAGCTCGGCGAAGGCGGCCGCGGCGCCGTCGGGATCGCGGGATTCGAAGCCCGCCGAGCCGAACGGGGCGTGGCCGAGGCGTCCGTCGCGCCCGACGATCGTCCGGGTGGCGAGGGCGAGGTCGCGCCACCACGTGACGTCGGTGAGGTCACCGAAGGTGCACACCATGGCGATTCCCGACCCCTTCTCCGGGTCGGCGAGGAGATGGGGATGGATCGGAACCTCGACCCCGAAGAGCGGCGTCACGGCGGTGCTGCCGAACAGCGCCTGGTAGCGGGCATCCGCGGGGTGGGCGACGAGGGCCACGCAGGCGGGGAGGAGCTCGGGTCGCGTCGTGTCGATGAGGATCGGCTCGCCCGTTGCCGCCGAGACGAAACGCAGGCGGTAATAGCTCGCCTCGACCTCGCGGTCCTCGAGCTCGGCCTGGGCAACCGCCGACTGGAAGTCGACGTCCCACAGCGTCGGCGCCTCCTGGCGGTAGGCATGGCCGGCGCGGACCATGCGGAGGAAAGCGGACTGCGAGGTGCGCTGGGCGAGCGCGCCGATCGTCGTGTACTGCTTCGCCCAGTCGACGGAGAGCCCCAGCCGGCGGAACAACGCCTCGAAGGCCCGTTCGTCCTCGGCGGTGAGCTTGTGGCAGAGCTCGACGAAGTTCGGCCGGGAGATCGATTGCGGGTTCTTTAGCGGCTTCGCCGGTGCCGAGAACGCCGGGTCGTAGGGGACCGAGGGATCGCAGCGGACCCCGTAGTGGTTCTGCACCCGGCGCTCGGTCGGCAGGCCGTTGTCGTCCCAGCCGATCGGGTAGAAGACGGCCTTGCCGCGCATCCGTTGGAATCTCGCCACGATGTCCGTCTGGGTGTAGGAGAAGATGTGGCCGACGTGGAGGGCCCCCGACACCGTCGGCGGCGGCGTGTCGATCGAGTAGACGTCTGGGCGCCCCCGCGAATCGTCGAAACGGTACGTTCCCCAGGCGTCCCAGCGCGCCGCCCAGCGTTTCTCGAGCCCTTCGAGCGCCGGGTGGTCGGGCAGGTGAATGGTCCGGCCGGCCGACCCGCCGGCCGCGGCTCGGGGGGACGGGGCAGTCGGCGGGGTCGACGCCTCCGGGCCGAAGGCGCGTGCCGTGGGCTCGTCTTCGGCTCGCATCGGACTAGTACCGTAGTCGTGTGCTCAGGTTGCGCGACACGGCGACCGGTCGCGTCGCCGAACTCGCGCCACGAAACACCGGTGTCATCGGCCTCTACGTGTGCGGCCCGACGGTCTACGGTGCTCCGCACATCGGCCACGGCCGCTTCGCCCTCGTCTACGACGTGCTGCGGCGCTACCTAGAGTCCGAGGGATTCCGGGTCGACCACGTCTCGAACGTCACCGACATCGACGACAAGATCATCGAACGCGCCGCCGCCGAGGGACGCGACTGGCGCGAGGTCGCCCACGACTCCGAGGCCGAGTGGTGGGCCGCGATGGACGGAATTGGCGTCGCCCGGCCAACGGCCACCCCGCACGCGACCGACTACATCGCCGAGATGGTTGAACTCGTGAACGAACTCCTCCGCCGGCGGGCCGCGTATGTAACGGGGGAGGGCGTCTACCTCGACACGTCGTCGGTCGCCGACTACGGACTACTGAAGCACCAGCGCGTCGAGTCGCTGCTCGCCGGGGCGCGCGTCGAGATCGACGAGGAGAAACGATCGCCCGTGGACTTCGCGATCTGGAAGGCTTCCAAGCCCGGGGAACCGAGCTGGGAAGCGCCGTTCGGGATGGGGCGGCCCGGCTGGCATACCGAGTGCGTCGTGATGTCGCTCGCACTTCTCGGTGAGGGCTTCGACCTCCACGGTGGCGGCGAGGACCTTATCTTCCCCCACCACGAGAACGAACGGGCTCAAGCGGTCGCCCTCGGCAGGACCTTCGCCCGCCACTGGATGCACAACGGGCTCGTCCGTGTCGGCGGCGAGAAGATGTCGAAGTCGCTCGGGAACTTCACGACGATGTCGGATCTGCTCGAACGGTCCGATCCGCGCGCCTACCGGCTCCTCGTGCTCGGCTCGCACTACCGGCAACCGGTCGAGGTGAGCGAGCGGACACTCAGGGATGCGACGACGGCCCTGGAGCGCGTCGACAGTCTGGCGCGGCGTTTCGCCGACGCGCCGGCGGACGCGTCCTTTGACGAGGCGGGCGAGGCGCGGCGGCGATTTCGCGAGGCGATGGACGACGACCTCGACACAGCGCGGGCGTTGGCGGGACTGTTCTCCGCCGTGCGTCGGGCGCACGTGCTCGGTGACGCCGGCGACCTCACAGCGGCCGGCGGCCTCGCCCGGGCCACACTCGACCTGTTCGCCGTGCTCGGTGTCGGGGCGGACAGCGGCCAGCGGCTGGCCGGCGAGGACGTCCGCGAACTCGTCCGGCGGCGGGACGTGGCGCGGGCGGCGCGGGACTTCGCCGCTGCCGACCAACTGCGCCTCGAGATCGAAAGCCTCGGCTGGGTGGTCGAGGACACGCCGGGCGGGACGAGGGTCTACCGCTAATCCGGCACCTTCCGGGCGCGTCATCGTCGATGGCGGTACTGGCTGGGGGATCGAGTTCGACCGTGCGATCTCCCGCCGATTGAGGCCAGACAGGAAGATCAACCGGTTGGGGGGTGACGTTGCCGTCGCAGGTGACGGCGGCGAGTCGGGCTGATAGCCTGCCCGTCGAGAGCAAGCTGCCTCGTGGTTGCCGCCGTTTCGCAATTAGCGGCCGGTCTCGTCAAAGGATCGGCCGTGTCGGTAAGGGCGGTTGCGGCGGGCGGTTCCTCTCTGCACTTGTAATCGAACGAAGGGGGATCGCCAAGGTGGCGACCGGGACTGTGAAGTGGTTCAACGCGGAGAAGGGCTATGGGTTCATCTCGCAGGAGGGCGGCGCCGATGTGTTCGTGCACCACTCCGCCATCCAGATGAACGGCTACCGCACGCTTGAGGAGGGTCAGCAGGTCGAGTTCGAGATTCAAGAGGGTCAGAAGGGCCTCCAAGCGGCGAACGTTCGGGCGGTCTGACCGGCCTCCGGCTCGGCGAGTCGTCGAGTTAGTCCGTCGGGTCGCCGCGCCCAACCGAGCGCCAATCCCCAGTTCCACAGGAAGCGTCGGCGTCTTGTCGCGCCCATGCCCCGTTGCCTGGCGGCGGCGGAGTGCCCACCGCCGAGCGGAGGCTTGACGGGTGGTTGCGACGTCGCGGTCCCGCGCCTAGAACAAGGCCATGGCCCGACGCGCGCTCATCACCGGTGTGACCGGACAGGACGGCTCCTACCTCGCGGAGTTCCTCCTCGGTAAGGGCTACGAGGTGTTCGGCATGGTCCGCCGCTCGAGCACGGTCACTTTCGAGCGGGTCGCCCACATTCAGGATCGCATCACGCTCGTCCCGGGCGAAATGCTCGACGAGGTCTCGATCATCAACGTTCTGCGCGAGTGCCGGCCCGACGAGCTGTACAACCTCGCGGCGCAGTCCTTCGTCCAGACGTCGTTCAGTCAGCCGGTCTTCACCGGCGAGGCGACAGCGCTCGGCGTTACCCGGGTGTTGGACGCGATCCGCTTCGTCCACCCTGAGATCCGCTTCTACCAGGCGAGCTCATCGGAGATGTTCGGCAAGGTCCACGAATCGCCGCAGACCGAGCTGACTCCGTTCCACCCGCGCAGCCCCTACGGCGTCGCCAAGGTCTACGGCCACTGGATCACGGTGAACTACCGGGAGAGCTACGGGCTCCACGCCTCCTCGGGGATCCTTTTCAACCACGAGAGTCCGCGTCGCGGCCTCGAGTTCGTGACGCGCAAGGTGACCCACGGCGCAGCGCGCATCGCCGTCGGCCTCGAGCGCGAGGTGCGGCTCGGCAACCTCGAGGCCCAACGGGACTGGGGTTTCGCCGGGGACTACGTCCGGGCGATGTGGCTGATGCTGCAACAGGACCAGCCCGACGACTTCGTCGTCGCGACGGGCCAGACGCACTCGGTGCGCGAGCTCTGCGAGGTGGCGTTCGGTCGTGTCGGTCTGCACTGGGAGGACCACGTCGTCGTCGACGAGAAGTTCTTGCGCCCGGCCGAGGTCGACATCCTCGTCGGCGACGCGACGAAGGTTCGCACGACGCTCGGCTGGAAGCCCGAGGTCGGCTTCGCCGAGCTCGTCGAGATGATGGTCGACGCCGACCTCGCCATCCTCCGCCGCTGAGGCCCTCGGGCCCGCGGGTAGATGGCGGAGCCGCAGTTCGCCGGGCGGACCTTTAGACGGCGAGCGCCCGCAGCTTCCCGACGACGGCCGGGAAGGCGGCGGCGAAGGTGGTGACGTCGTCGTCGCCCGTCGACCAGCCGACCGAGCAGCGCAGCGAGCGGTCGGCGTCGACCCCCATCGCCGCGAGGGCGGGCGAGGGCTTGAACGCCTCCGAGGCACACGCCGAGCCGGAGTGGACGGCGAGCCCGGCAGCGTCGAGGCCCATGACCACGCCCTCGGCGGTGACCCCCGGGACGCCGAAGCAGACGAGATGGGGGACGCGCCCGACCGGGTCGCCGTAGGTGACGACGCCGGGGACGGCGAGCGCCACCTCGGCGATCGTCTCGGTGAGGGCCCGGGAGCGCCGGGCGGCCTCCTCGAGCGCACCGGGGGCGGCAAGCGCCCTCGCCACCGCGCCGAACCCGACGATCGCGAGCACGGCCTCCATCCCCGCCCGGCGGGCGCGCTCCTCGGCGCCGCCGACGAGGAGCGGGGGGATGCGGGTGTCCCGGCCGACGACGAGAGCGCCGACGCCGCTCGGGCCGCCGAGCTTGTGCGCCGAGAACGAGACGTAGTCGGCGTCGAGCTCGCCGAGGTCGACCGTCATCTGGCCGATCGCCATGCAGGCGTCGATGTGGAGGGGAACCTGGGCCCGGCGGCAGCGTCCGGCAACCTCTGCGACCGGCTGGACGGTTCCGACCTGGTGGTTCGCGAGCTGGCAGTTGACGAGCGCCGGGCGGGAGTTTCCTCGCGCCAGGAGTTCGTCGATCGCGTCGAGGTCGACGCGGCCGAGGTGGTCGACGCCGATCGGCGCCACCGGTCCGTAGCGCTCGGCGGAACGCCGGACCGCCGAGTGCTCGACCGGGCTGAAGGCGATCGGCGCGGTCGGATTCGCCTGCCGTGCGGCCCAGTTCGCCCAGTTCGCCGACTCCGTCCCGCCGGAGGTGAAGACGAGCTGCCGGGGGCTCACCTTCACGAGGGCGGCGACCGCCTCGCGGGCATCCTCGATCGCCTCGGCGACGATGCGCCCTTCCCGGTAGGGGCGACCGGCGTCGGCGAATACGCCCTGGTCCAGCCACTCGGAGATCGCGCCCGCCGCTTCGGGCCGCAACGGGCAGGTCGAGGCGTGATCGAGGTAGTGCCGGGCCACGGCGTCGCTCAGCCTGCGACGCTTGAGCAGGACTCGTCGCCGCGGGCCCGCGACGACAGCTGCACCGGGACCTCGGCACCGCAGAGTCCGGCGAGCAGCCCCTTCACCATCCCGCGGTCGACCGCACAGAGCACGGGGTGCTCGAGGACGACCTCTCCGAAGGGACAGTGCTCGCGAATGACCCAGGTTGTCGCGTTGTCGCTCTCGGCGCGGGCGGCGAAGCCGTGGGCGGTGAGGGCGTCGACGACGGCGGACATCGCGGCACGCATCGAGCGCTGCGAGTCGCCCGGTGCCATCTGGGTGGCGAGGGACCTCCCGTACTCCTCGCCGACGTCCTCGGCGAGATGGTCGGCGACGGCCGGGGAAAGTGCGGCGAGCGCCCGGACGAGGAGGTTGATCACGAGCTCGTTCGGCCGTGGCGGCAGTGGCACGGTCGTCTCCCGCGACGAGGGCCGGTAGCGCTTGGCGGGGCGTCCGGCACCCGGGGCAGCGTGGTCGAGGGTCACGTCGAGGTAGCCGCCGGCGGCGAGCTTGTCGAGGTGATGGCGGGCGACGTTCGGGTGGAGGGCGAACTGGCGCGCGACCTCGCCGGCGGTCGCGCCGTCGACCTCTTTCGTGAACAGGTAGATGTGGCGGCGCGTCGCGTCCCCGAAGGCGCTGGTGACGGCGGCGACTGCCGCGGAGAACGAGTCGTCGTCGGACAACTCGTCGGCCGGCGTCTCGGGAATTGCGCCGGCGGACCGCACGTGTCGCTGGCTCACGCTCGACCCGGGCGCTGCCGGCGCCCGAGAAGGAGCGGAGCGCACGATTGCTATCGTACCTGCGGTGCGCCGGATTCCCGGCGCTGTCCCTCCGGAGTCGCGGCTTGGCAAAGGGTGTACCGAATCTCGCCGTCCTGCGCGCCGCTTTCGGGTCCGTCGAGGACCCGTTCCTCTTCGTTCGCCTGGACGATGCCGGCGTGCTCGCCGACGTGCGCCCCCGGGGCGACGGTGTCGACGCCGTCGTGCGGATCCCGACCGACGAGCACCCGGGGCGCGACGAGCTGCGCGACCGGCTCACGGCGGCCGCGACGACGGCGGGAGTCCCGGTCGCCGTCGACGTGGTCGTCGAGACGATGGGCCCAGAGGAGGCGGAGCGGCTCGGCGAGCGCCTGCGGGAGCTTGGAGGGCCTCCCGGCGATCACGGGGCCGGTCGAAGATTGGCCGCGACGCGTGTCCTCACCATCGCTTCGGGAAAGGGCGGGGTGGGGAAGTCGACGGTGGCCGTGAACCTCGCCGTCGCCCTGGCGCGGACGGCCCACTCCGTCGGGCTGCTCGACGCCGACGTCTACGGCTTCTCCGTCCCGCAGATGCTCGGTGTCGCCCGCCAGCCGGTGGTCCTCGGCCCGACGATCCTGCCTCCGGTCGCCCACGGCGTGCGCTGCCTGTCGATGGGGTTCTTTGTCGACGAGAACCGGGCGGTCGCCTGGCGCGGCCCGATGCTCCACAAGGCACTCGAGCAGTTCATCCTCGAGGTCCACTGGGGCGACCCGGAGTACCTCCTCATCGACATGCCGCCCGGCACGGGCGACGTCGCGCTCTCGGTCGCCCAGCACGCGCCGGGCGCCGAGCTCTACATCGTGACGACGCCGCAGCCCGCGGCCGAGCGGGTCGCCCAGCGCGCCGGCGCACTGGGGCGCGAACTGCGATTGCCTGTTCGCGGCGTGATCGAGAACATGTCGTGGTTTGCCGCGCCCGACGGCATGCGTCAGGAGTTGTTCGGCGCGGGCGGCGGGCGGGCGCTCGCCGCCGAGCTCGGCGTCGAGCTCTTGGCGCAGATCCCCTTTGACCCTGAAGTGCGGGCCGGGGCGGACGAGGGACGTCCGGCGGTGGTCGTCGACCCCGGAAGCGACGTGGCGCGGGCGTTCGAGGCGCTCGCGGCGCGTGTCGTTGCGCTCGGTCCGGCGCGCCGCCATCGCCGCGAGCTCACCGTCACCTAGGTGCGCGGCCTCGTCACCGATCTCCTGACTTCGGCTCCGGCAGGCGCCCCGGCGCGCCGTCCCGGTCCGTCGCTGCCCGGCCCGCTGGGCTGCCCTCCCACCTAGGCTCGGCCTGTGGCAGTGAGGAAAGAGCCGGCCGGTCGCCGCGGCGGCGGGCGAGGTGATCGGAGAGCCGCCTGGGCGGCGACGATGGCGGGCCACGTCCTCGACCCGGGCTCGGGCGTGACCGTCGCCCACGCCACAAGCCGGGCCGCCGCCGGGGCGGTGACGCGCCGGACCCGCGAAGAGCGCGAGACCGAACAAGATCGTGTCCTCGCGCCGGGGGCGACGCGCGCGCGCCGGGCGGGGACGCGCTCCCGGCCGGAGAAACCCGACCCGTTGCGGACCTGCTTTGAACGTGACCGTGACCGAGTGCTCCATTCCGCGGCTTTCCGCCGTCTGGCGGGCAAGACCCAGGTCTTCATCGATCCGCTTGACCACCAGCGGACACGCCTCACCCATGCGATGGAGGTCGCCCAGGTCGCCCAGGCAATCGCCCGTGCGACCAGGCTGAATGAGGACCTCGTCTACGCCGCGGCGATCGCCCACGACTGCGGCCACGGCCCGGGCGGCCACGCCAGTGAGGAGGCGTTCGGGCCCTACGTCCCGGGCGGATTCGATCATGCCTCCTGGGGGGCGGACGTCGTGCTCCGCTCGCTCAACCTCTGCAACGAGACGCTCGACGCCGTGCGCAACCACTCCTGGTCCCGTCCGGCACCGGCGACCCCGGAAGGCGAGGTGCTGTCGTGGGCGGACCGGATCGCCTACGTCTGCCACGATTTCGAAGACGCCGTCGCGGCGGGGATCGTTAGACCCGGGGAGCTGCCCCGCATCGTCGCCCGAAGCTGCGGGTCGACGCGGGCGGCGCAGATCTCACGGTTCATCTCGGCGGTGATCGAGGCGGTCGAGCGGACCGGCTCGGTGGGGATGACGAGCGAGGCTGCCGAGGCGCTGGCTGCGTTCCGTGCCTGGAACTACGAGCGGATCTACCTGCGGCCGGACTCGTTGGAGCAGGGGGAACGGGTGCGCCGCCTGCTCGAGGCGCTGGTCGAGGCCTACGCTGACGCCCCGGCGCTCCTGCCGGAGGACCGGGGGCAGGACCTTGGCGCCGGGTCGCCCGAGGCGCTCGCCGCCGCCGTCGAGTACGTCGCCGGGATGACCGACCGCTTCGCCGCCGAGGCCGCCTCACGCCTGCTCGACTGGCCCGAGGCTGAGCTCCCGGCGCGCTACCTCATGCGCGGTACTTAGGGGCCGGTTCAGCTCGCCTCGACGCGCCCCGTGCCGGTCGCGGCGGGCTCGGCAGCCGCGACGAGGTTGCGCAGCCCGTCGAGGAGCTGCATCGGCACGACGATCTTCGTCGAGGCAGACGTCCCGACCTGCTTCAGCGTGTCGAGGTACTGGAGGATCATCGTCTTTTCGTCGAGGGTCTTGGCGGCGACGAGGACCTTCTCGAGGCCCCGGGCGTAACCCTCGGCCCGCAGGATCGCCGATTGACGCTCGGCCTCGGCGGCGAGGATCGTCGCTTTCTGGCGGCCCTCGGCGAGGTTGATCGCCGCCTGCGCCTCGCCCTCGGCGGAGAGGATCGCCGCGGCCTTCTGACCCTCGGCCTCGGTGACCTGGGCGCGCCGGGTCCGCTCGGCCGACATCTGGCGGGTCATCGCCTCGAGGACCCCCGGCGGCGGGTTCACCTCACGGACCTCGACGCTCGTCACCTTCACGCCCCAGCGCTCGGTGACGTCGTCAAGCCGGACGCGCAGCGAGGCGTTCATGTCCTCTCGCTTGGAGAGCACGTCGTCGAGCGACATGTCGCCGACGACGCTGCGCAGCGTCGTCGCCGCGAGGTTGAGCGCCGCCCCGGCGAAGTTCTGCACGGTGAGGACGGACATGCTCGGGTCGACGACCTTGTAGAAGATGATGAAGTCGATCGAGATCGGCGCGTTGTCCTTCGTGATCGCCGTCTGATGGGGGATCTCGAGGTACTGCTCGCGCAAATCGACGAGGGTCGTGCGGTCAGTGACCGGGTTGATGAAGACGATGCCCGGGCCGCGCAGCCCGATCGCCCGGCCGAGTCGGAACAGCACGATCCTTTGGTACTCGCGGATGATCTTCACCGACCTTGCAACGGCGAGGACGACGATGACTGCGACGGCGATGACGATCCCGATGATCACGATTGGTTGGTCCCTTCGCTCGGCCGGGAGGTGTCGACGGACGGTGAGCGCTTGTCGAGCGCCGGCGGGTCCGCCGTCTCCCGGGGAAGTCCCTTATCGCCCCAGACCGACAGCCGGACGCCGTTGGCCTCGATTACCTGAATTCTCGCGCCGGCCGGGATCCGGCCGTTGAGCGACGTCGCCGACCAGTTCTCGCCGGCGACGCGCACGATGCCCGACGGCTCGAGATCGCTGACGGCCACGCCCTCCGCCGACACGAGCGAGCGGACCGCTCTCGCGCGCAGTCTCGGGTCGGTGAGCCCTTTCCAGGCGATCGTCGCCACCCCCGCCGAGACGACGACATCGGCGCTCAAAAGGAGGAAGACGAACGAGCGCGTGTCACCGGTCACGGCGATCGCGATCAGGAACCCCGCCGCGGCGATTCCCGCCACGGCCGCGACCGCGTGGGCATGGGGCCCGATGTGGAATCCGAAGATCGAGGAGAAGACCACGAGCCCGAGGAGCACTCCTGCGACGATCCACATTGGTCCTCCTTCCAGCGACGGCACGAGGTGCCGCCCGGGAGCCGCTGCGCAAACGAACGCACGCCTCTGCCCCGAGCGTACCCGCAGTTCGCCGCGCCCAGCGCCGCGGGTGCTGGCGCTCCTCCTTCTACGATGGTGGCAACCTGACGAGGAGTTGACGCGTGGACGTTCGGATCGGGATCATCCAGTCGACGAAGGAACTCGACGTCGAGGTCGGCGACGACGTCACCCGGGAACAGGTCCTCGCCGACATCGAGGCGGCGCTCGCCGACTCAGGCGGCGTGCTCTGGCTCACGGATCGGCGCGGCCGACGCGTCGGCGTGCCGACGGCCAAGGTCGCCTACGTCGAAGTCGGCGGCACGGCGGAGGACCGCCGGGTCGGCTTCGGGGCGCCGTAGCGGCGAAGCGCGACCGACTGGTGGCCACCCCGATCGGCGCTGCGCCTGTCCGCTCCGCCCGGCTGGCGGGCGGGCGGGCCTACCATCGCTAGGGCAGGGGAGATTCCGTGATCGACTACCACGTCCACCTCTGGCCGCACGCGCAGCGCGCCGAGGCCTCCGAGCAGCGTCTCGAGCGTCTCGCCGTCTACTGCGAGCAGGCCGCGGCCGAGGGCGTCGGCGAGATCGCCCTCACCGAGCACTTCTTCCGCTTCACGCAGGGCCGGGCGGTGGTGGGGGACTTCTGGCTGGAAGAGCCGTCCTCGCCGTTTGCGGCGACGATGGCCGCCTACTTCGACCACCACGCCACCGCCGATCTCGACGCCTACGTCACGGCCGCCGTTGAGGCGCGTGCTGCCGGCCTGCCGGTCGTCGTCGGCCTCGAGGTCGACTACTACCCGGGGAAGATGGATGCCGTGGCGCGCCTGCTCTCCGGTTACCCCTTCGACGTCCTTCTGGGCTCGGTGCACTGGCTCGGGACGTGGCAGTTCGACCTGTTGCACGACGAGGCCAGCCTGGCGGAGTGGGACCGGCGCGACGTCGACGAGGTCTGGCGCCGCTACACCGACGCCCTCGCCGAGCTCGCCGGGACGCGGACCTGCGACGTCCTCGCCCATCCGGACTTCGTGAAGCTCGCCGGTCGTCGTCCGGCGGCGGCGGCACTCGACGAGTGCCACGAGCGGATGGCCGAGGCCGCCTGGGCGAGCGGGATGGCGGCGGAGATCTCGTCGTCCGGCTTCGGCGCCCCCGTCGGCGAGCAGTACCCGGCCCCGGCGCTGCTCGCCTCCTTCGCCCGGCGCAAGGTGCCGGTGACGACCGCCTCGGACGCCCACGGGCCAGGCCGTGTCGGCGAACGCGCCGGCGAGCTCGGCCGGATCGCCGCGGCCGCCGGCTATACGACATTGCGTGCCTTTCGCGCCCGGCGCGGCCACGACGTGCCGCTCGGGCTGGCGGCGGGTGCCGCCGGAAAAACCGAGCGATGACCTCGGCGGAGCTGGCGCGCCAGCTGGACGACATCCCCGGCGGTGCCCGCGACCACCTCGAGCAGCTGATGGGGTCGTGGGGCATGCTCGCCGACCTGTCGTTCTCGGACCTCGTGCTCTATCTCCCGCGCCGTGCCGGGCCGGTTGACGCCCCGGCAGCGCCGGGGCAGGCGGGAGACACGGAGCTGCGGTTCGTCGTGCTCGGCCAGATGCGGCCGACAACGAGCCAGACGCTGTTTGCGCTCGACCTCGTCGGCGAGTACGCCGACGACAACGCCGAGGGCGTGCCCTTGCGCGCCGCCTGGCGAAGCGGCGAGATCTTGGTTGGGAACTGTCCCTACAGCGGCGAAACCGGTCCGGTCCGCTGCGAGTGCATCCCGGTGCGCTGGCAGGAGATGGTCGTCGCCGTGCTCGTCCGGGTCTGGTCGCCGCGCACCGGTCGGCGCACCGGGGGGCTGGAGCGCGTCTATAGGCGGATCTTCGAGCGGCTGGCTTCGATGGTCAATGCCGGGCTCTTCCCATTTTCCACCGCCACCGCCGTGGTCGAGGACGCGCCCCGGGTCGGCGACGGCGTGATCGTCCTCGACGAGAAGCGCCGGGTCACCTTCGCCTCGCCGAACGCGGTGAACGCCCTGCACCGGATGGGGGTCGTCTCGGCGATCGTCGGCTCGGACCTCGAGCAGCTTGAGGCCGTGACCCACGCCATCTCGACCGCCTTCGGCTCACGGCTTCCCGTCATCGAGGAGATCGAGCGGCGCCCCGAGGTCGTGGTGCTGATCCACTGCATCCCGCTCATCGAGTCCGACGCCGTCGTCGGCGCGGCGGTATTGCTGCGCGACGTGACCGACCTCCGGCGGCGTGACCGGCTGCTGCTCTCCAAGGACGCCGCGATCCGCGAGGTGCACCACCGCGTGAAGAACAACCTCCAGACGATTTCGTCGCTGCTGCGTCTGCAGTCCCGGCGCATGGGGGTGGGCCCCGGCCAGGTCGCCCTCGTCGAGGCGGAACGCCGGGTTCGGGCGATCGCCGTCGTCCACGAGGTGCTCGCCCGCGAGCCCTCGGCCCAGGTGCCCTTCGGCGAGATCGTGCCCTCGCTCGTCCAGCTCGCCGCGGACGCAGCCGTCGACGCGAAGGAGGTGGTCATCCGGGTGACAGGCGACGCCGGCGACCTCAACGCCGACATCGCCACGCCGCTGTCGCTCGTGATCGCCGAGCTGTTGCAGAACGCCGTCGAGCACGCCCGCCCGGGGGTCGATGCGGCCCCGCTGCTCGTCGACCTCACCTTCCGCCCCGGGAAAGGGGGCCTCGAAGTCGAGGTGCGCGACGACGGCGTCGGGTTCCCGCCGGGATTCGACATCGACAGAACGGGCGGCCTCGGGTTGTCGATCGTGCGTGACCTCGTACGCTCGCAGCTCGGAGGATCGATCTCGGTCGCGAACGACGCCGGCGCCGTGGTGCGCCTTTCGATCCCGGCGGCAGCCGATCAGGCGGTCGCGGGTGCTCGCCCGCCAAGCGACTGAGGACCTTTCGGTAATGAACTGACACATTGGTCATCAAGGCCGCGGTGCCGCAGGAAGAAAGCACAACGTCGCGTCGTTGCCGAACTCGCCAGCCCTTCAGCGGGATCGGGCCGGGTCGTCGATCGAGTCGGGGCAGAGGTTGGCGAGCTCTGCCCCCAACGTTCCCTGCACCTCTCGACGGGGTTGAGGTCGGGCGCCTCGGCCGGAAGCCGTTCGGGGAGGAAAAAGCGTCGCTGGCCTCTCACGAGGGCCCCCGCCCGGCTGCGGTGCGGGGCTGCGTTCACGTGCTCCGGTATGAGCCGTACTTCTTGGCTGACTCAACGAGCACATGAATGTTCTCGGCCGGGGTGGTCGGGGCCATGGCACACCCCGGGCCGAGGATGAAACCGCCGCCGGGCTTGCAGATCTCGATGAGCTCGCGGCAGGACGCGGCAACTTCGTTGGCCGTCCCGAGGGCGAGGAGGTTCGTGTCGATATTGCCAAGCAGGCACGTCGTGCCCCGCGCTTTGGCCTTGAGGCGTGCCGCGTCCGTCTTGTGGTCGATCTCCAGCACCTGGGCCCCGGTCGAGATGAAATCCTCGGTAATCCGCTCGGTGTCTCCGCAGATGTGCAGGTGCAAGGTGATGCCGTGGTCCTTGAGCTCGGCGACCATGCGGCGTTCATGAGCCCAGGGATACCGCCGGTAGTGCCGCGGCGAGATCATGGCGGGCCCGGCCATCGGTTCGCCGATCGAGGTCGAGCGGCCGCCGCACTCGATCAGGGCGTAGGCGTAGCGCGTCGCGACACGCCTCGCATAGTCGAGCAGCGCCTGGATCAGCTCCTCCTCTTCGCCAGTGGCCAGATCCATCATGAATTCGCTCATGCCGCGCAGCTGTGCCGCGAGGTCCATCGGCCCCTGGTCCGCGCGGGCGCAGATCCAGGCCTTGTCACCGATCTCGTGCGCGAGGATGCGGGTCGCCTTGAGGATCTCGGACATGGGGAAGGTGACATAGGGATCTGGCACCTGGAGATCGCCCACCTTGACGAGGGAATCGAGAATGGGACGACCGGCCACTGGCGCGGTGTCATCGCGGTAGTGGACCTCCACGCCGCAGGCCTCGGCGCTGCAGGCGGTGCCGTTCTCGAGAAGGATCATGTCGTGGCCGAATTCGCGCCAGGCCGTCAGCATGGCCTCGGCGAGAAGCGCTCCGTCACGGAAGACCTGCGACATCGGCAGGCCGCTGGCGTGTGCTGCGAGCTGGAAGTTGTGGAGGTCTACCGGGACGCGATCCGGCTCACGCAGCGCGATCGTGGCCCCGACCCGCTCGATCGAGTTCATCAAATCACCCCCGTTGCTCGTCCGGCCGCCGCCGACACCGACGATCCGGCGCGGCGAGGCGGCCACGAAGCCGAGCCGCTGGCTCTTGTCTCGCGGTCACGTGAACTCCGCGAGGTCGTATTGATCGAGGCGTAGCTTCTGCCTGTCGATCTGGCTCACCGTCTTTTCGATGAAGAGATCTTCGTCCTCGGGCAGTTGTTCAGCCTGCGCCGAGAGGCGTCCCAGCCAGCGCTGCTCCGCCGGCGACAGTGTGAAGGCGCCGTCGCTGGCACCGTCGCGCAGCGCCTCCAGTCCTGCCAGCGCGGCGCGCCGTGTGCGCAGGTAGGGCGTCGGTTCGGCGATGATCGCGGCCGCCAACCCGAGCACCAAATCGGGCCTGAGGATGTATGCCTGCGGGTCCAGTCCCGCATCGGACTCGACAAGCAGGTCGCGCAGCTCGACGGCCTTTCCGTGCGCGCTTGCCACGTTCATCAGCCTGGTGGCGTAGGCGAGCTGCTCCATCGAGACGGTGGGCGCCATGCCGCCGAGGAGCTTGACGTTCTGCACCGACTCGTTGCTCCACAAGTCGGCGGCCGCCCTGGCGATGTTGCCGACCGGTGACAGGTGCGCGCAGGCGGCCTCGGCGCCTTCCATCGCGATCGGGTAGCCGGTGATCGCCTTGAGGAACGGCCCTTCGTAGGCGCAGTCCTTGCTCGGGCCGGTGGCGCCGCGCTCGTAGGCGACGAGGCTGCGCGCCACGGTCATCACCCGGATCACCGCCGCCCAGACGCGGGGGATGTATCCGCTCTCAGCAAGGATCATCGCGGTGTTTCCGAAGCCACAGGCGGAGTCGCCGGCCGCGATCACCCGCCGTCGGGCGGCCACGTCGACGACCGCGTCCCAGAGGAACGCCATATCGCGACAGGCGAGGACACCGAGGGCGAACAGCGCCCCCACCAGGTCCCCGTTGAGCAGCGCATCGTCGTGGATCTCCTTGCCCCCGGTGGATTCGATCGCCAGCATGTCGGCGCCGGCCTGCGCACACAGATCGAAGCTGCGCACCATCTCCTCCCATTCCTTGCCCTTGCGCATGAGCGGAGGTCGCAGGAAGTCGCGCACGTCGTTCGGGGTGACGCGCAGCGCGGCCAGGAGCCCGTGGCTCGCGCGGAAGGCGTCGAGACGCTCGCGCAGAGTCGCTGTGATCTCGGCGCCCCATTCCGGCTGGCGGGTCAGCTCGGGCAGTAGCTCCAGCTCGAGCACGAGGCCGGGCACCTGGAGGGCGACGGCCCGCGCGCACGCCTCGTCGGTCATCTGCCGGTACTCGTCGCGCACCTGGGGCATCGTCGCCTCGTTGATCGCCATCGGCGGCAGGGTGAAGTTCAGCTCCGGAAAGACGACCCCTCCGCCGATCGTGAGGCCGCCGACGCGCAGCGGACGCGGGCAGCGGCCGAACACGAGATCGTCGGAGTGCGAGATGCTGAGCTTGTCATACCGCTCCATCTGGCCTTCCTCTGTCGCCCAGGACACCGCTTACCACCTCGTCAACCTTTCGCACCGCCTTCGAGGCGTCGGGCGCGTAGCCGTCGGCGCCGATCTCGCCCGCGTACGCGGCCGTGATCGGCGCGCCGCCGACGACGATGCGGACCCGGTCGCGCAGACCGGCGAGGCTGATCGCCGCCACAACGGCTTTCATGCTGGTCATCGTCGTCGTGAGCAGCGCTGACATCGCCACGACGTCGGCCCCGTCCCGGATCGCGTCGACGAAGCGTTCCGGCGGGACGTCGGTGCCGAGGTCGACGACCTCGAAGCCGGAGCCCTCGAGCATCATCGCTACAAGGTTCTTGCCGATATCGTGCAGGTCGCCCTGCACCGTGCCGATGGCGACGGTGCCGCTCGACTGAACCTCGTGGTCGACGATCAGTGGCTTCAGCAGCGCGACGGTGTCCCTCATCGCGCGTGCGGCGACGAGCATCTCGGGCACGAAGATCTCCCCCTCCTCGAACAAGCGGCCCACCTCCTTCATCGCCGCGATGAGCCCGTCCTGCAGCAGTGTCTCGGCGGAGATGCCCTTCTCGAGACCCTCGGCAGCCTTCGCCACTGCGAGCTTCGCCTGGCCGTCGATCACCGCTTGGCGGAGCTCCTCGAGGACCGTCACGGCTCGCCTCCTTCTCGTAGGTCATCGGATCCCGCACGGATCCTCTCGGGTTCGAGATCCTCCGGGCGCTGCCCGAATGCCAACTCCTGGGTGAAGGTATCGGCAAAGTCCGGATGGATGGTCAGTTCGACATAGCACACCCGGCGGGCGATGTCGTCCGCCATCTTCCTCGACTGCCGGGAGACCAGCAGTTGCCGGGCCCCCTGGCCGGCCGCGTTGCCCACCTGGCGATAGCGCTCCGGGGGCAGCCGGGGCAGCATGCCGACAGCGATTGCGCTGGCGATACTGAGATACGTGCCGAAGGCCCCGGCGATGATGATCTCATCGAGGGCGTCGGCTTCGATGCCTGCCGCCCCGATGAGCAACTCGATGCCGGCCCGAATGGCGGCCTTGGCAAGCTGGATCTCGCCAACGTCGGTGCGGGTGAGCAAGATGTCGCGGCCGTGTGCCGTCAGGGTGGCCGGGACAAGGATGCACGCTGGCCCCTCCGGGGACCGGGTGACCGCCGGGTGCGTCCGGCAGACCCCGCCGCGCCCGTCGACGATCCCTGCCTTGAGGCAGGCGGCGACCGCGTCGAGGATGCCCGAGCCGCAGATCCCT
>Ga0187857_10000688_pt1 | contig 40159 bp, 35 predicted proteins | sample June2016WEW_8_10_FD_132984 | JGI IMG/M metagenome (GOLD analysis project Ga0187857, IMG submission 132984) | Peatland microbial communities from SPRUCE experiment site at the Marcell Experimental Forest, Minnesota, USA - June2016WEW_8_100 | ecosystem: Environmental > Terrestrial > Soil >... | reverse complement strand
GCCGGCCACGTGGCAGCAGTGAGGCACGTTCTCGTGCCGATTGCCCGTGCTCTCATGACCGCTCGCAACTTGGCGTCTCGCAACTGATCTGAACACTCAGACCTCTACGCTCTTGTCCGATGCTTTCGTGCGGCGCAGATGCCCGACGAGGCCCTCGAGCCCGAGGAGGTAGGACTGGCCGCCGAAGCCGGCGACGACGCCCACGGCCAGATCCGCGAGGAGCGACTTCCGCCGTTCCTCCTCGCGTCCCCAGATGTTCGTCAGGTGGACCTCGACGAACGGGACCGCGGCGGCCAGCACGGCGTCGCGAACGGCGATGGACGTGTGCGTGTACGCGGCGGCGTTGATCAGGGCCCCGTCGGCCCGGCCCCGCAGCGCCTGGATCGCGTCCACCAGCGCGCCCTCGTGATTCGACTGGAGCCAGCCGATCTCGACGCCGAGCGCGCGAGCGCGCTCGCGCACGGCGGCCTCGATGTCCGCGAGCGTGGCGGAGCCGTAGCGGGCAGGTTCCCGAACCCCGAGGAGATTGAGGTTCGGCCCGTTCACCACCGCGATGTGCACTATTTCTTGAGACCCTGCAGCCAGGCGCTGAAGGCGGTGAGGTCCTCGTCGCCGAGCTGTGAAGGACGCCGGGGCCCGGCCGCGGGCGCGGGCGGCGCGGGCGCCGGCGCCGGGGCGGCGGCGCCGAAGAACTCGTCGAACGACGCCCCGAGTGCGGGGGCTGGAGCGGCGGCCTGCGGCGCAGGAGGCGCCGGGGAGGCCTCGCCCGCCGGGCCGAAGATCTGGTCGAGCGAGAAGGCGTCGGCCGCCGGGTGCGCGGGCTCCCCATCGGGCTCCGCCATGAACGCGGACTCCAGAGGCGACGGGGTGTCCGGTGTCAGGGGTTGGGCGTCGGGGGGAGGTGCGGGCGCCGCAGCCGACAGGCGCGCGCCGGCCACGCGCTTGAGCCACGAGCCCACCGACTCGGCGCCGAGCGCCGCGGCCCGCAGGTCGGGCGGCGGCAGCTCCGCCGCGCGCAGCTTCGCGGCGAGACCCGCGTCGCCCGGGCGCTGGTCCAGCAGGCGCCGGTACACGTCGGCGGCCTCGCTCCGGAACCCCTGCTTCAGGTACAGGTCGCCCATCGTTTCCGTCGCCATCGGCGGATGGGCCGCGGGCTCCTCGCGCGGCGGCGGCGAGACCATCTGCACCATCTTGGCGGACGGGCGCGCCAGCTCCTCCGGCGGCGTCACGTCCTCGGGCATGATGAGGGGCAGATCGGAGGGCGCCGACGGCTGCAGCGTCTCGCCGGACGCGGGGAGATCGAGGGCCGCGCCCGCGACGTCGTCCACGATCGAGTAGGCGCCCGACAGGTTGGCGGGCAGCTCCACCTTCTCGGGTTCGGGTCCTCCCGCCATGCCACCCAGCGACTGGTCGGGCGGCGGCTCGATGCTGAAGTCGTCCAGGGACGGCATCGGGGGGGGCGCGGCGGCGCGCGCCGGGGCCGCCGCCGGCGCCTGCTCCTCCGTCACCGGCAACCCCATATCGGCCATGAACTCGATTGCCGGAGTCCGAACCGCGGAGTCGTGGGTCACCGCCTCCACATCCTCGATCCGGATGGCACGCGACGACCGCTCGCCCGTGCCCCACGCCAGGGAGTCGTCGAACGGCAGCACCTCGAGCGACTCGGACGACACCCTCGCCTCGGACGGCAGCGGGTGGACGTCCGGCTTGGCCTCGGCGGTGGGCGCCGCTTCCGGCTCGGCCTGCATCGCCGCCACGACCATCTCGCCCGGCGGCTCGACGGGCAGGGCCTCGATCGGGATCGTCGGCATCTCGGCCGGCGGCAGGGCTGCGCTCTTCGCGGTCGCGGGCTCCGGGATCTCGAGCACCGGCTCCAGCTCCGCGACCGGGGCCGGCTCGGGGGCGCGCGAGCGCACCTCGAGCATCGGCAGCGGTTCGGGCTCCTTCGCAGGCTCTTCCACCGGCGCCGCGACGGCCGCGACCACCCGCGTCGCTTCACCGCCCGCCGGCGCGGCCTCGGCGGCGGGAGCCGCCATCTCCTCCGCCACGTCGGCGAAGGAGGTCTCGGGCGCCAGCTCGGCCGGCGCTGCCTCGGCAGCCTTCGCGGGCGCCGCGAGCGCGCCGCCCAGGCGCTGGAGGTCGGCTTCGGCCTCGCTGTTCATCGAGTCCACGGCCAGGAGCTTCTGGAGCCACTCCCGGGCCTCGTCCGCGCGCCCCCCGCGCTCGGCGATCTCCGCCAGGCTCTTCAGCGCGATGATGTTCTCACCGTCGAGGGCGAGGACCGACGTGAAGGTGGCCGCGGCGTCGGCGTCGGCCGCCTTGTCCAGGAGACAGCGGCCCAGGACGATGTGCGCCGAGAGGTAGTCGGGGTGCTTCACGAGGCCGGCCCGGACCAGCTCGAGCGCCCGGTCCACCTGCCCCGCCTTGCGATAGGCGTCCGCCAGCGGCGCGAAGAACCGCCCATCGGGGTTCTCGGCGTAGCGGCGTTCGAGTTTCTCGATCTCGCTCGATGAAGCCATCGAACTCCTGCTGGCAGAACGGGTTCGGCCCGCGAAGATACGGCATTCCGGCACGGGGTGTCAACGGGAACGGCACCCCGCCCGGTTGGCTTTGCGCGTTGTCTCGTCTAGATTTACGCCCTTTCCCGGGGGAGACCGGACGCCATGCTGCGCACCATGCGCGAGAAGACCAAGATCATCATGCTCGTCCTGGCGGTGGCGTTCGTCGGATGGCTGGTGTTCGACGTGGGGATGGGCGTCACGGGACGCAGTCAGGGCGCCGCCTCCCGCGACCTCGGCTCGGTGAACGGGCACCCGATCAAGTACCAGGAGTGGCTCCAGACCTACAACGCCACGGTGGATCAGGCGCGCCAGCGGAACCCCGGGCAGTCCCTGACCCGCGAGGAGCAGAAGTCGCTGGAAGACTACGCCTTCGAGCAGCTGGTCGAGGCGGGCGTCCTCCAGGACGCGTACAAGCGGCGCGGCATCGTGGTGACGGACGACGAGGTTCGCGACGCGGCCCTCCGCTACCCGCCCGAAGAGGTCACGACCGCCCGCGACTTCCAGACGAACGGGAAGTTCGACCAGGCGAAGTGGCAGCGGTTCCTCGCCAGCGGGACGCAGCCCGAGTTCCTGGCCGCGCTCGAGGCGCGCTACCGCAGCGAGCTCCCCCGCCTCAAGCTGCTCGAGGCGGTGACCGCGGACATTTACGCCCCCGACACGAAGCTCTGGCGGATCTACCGGGACCAGCACGACTCGGTCGCGGTGAAGGCGCTGGTGGTCAATCCGGACGCGGCGGTGGCCGACGCGTCGGTGCGCATCACGCCGCAGGACCTGGAGACGTGGTACGCCGCCAACCAGGACTCGCTCAAGCTGCCGGCGGCGGCCTATCTGTCGTACGTGACGATCAGCAAGGTGCCGCTGGCGGTGGACACGCAGGCCGCGCTGCAGCTCGCGCGCGCGGTGCGCGACTCCATCGTGCGGGGCGCCGCCTTCGCCGACCTGGCGAAGACCGAGTCGGCGGACTCCGCTTCGCGCGCGCAGGGCGGCGAGCTGGGCACGTTCGGGCGCGGACAGATGACGCCCGCCTTCGAGCAGGCCGCCTTCAAGCTCCCGGTCGGCCAGATCTCGCCCCCGGTGGTCACGCCGTTCGGCATCCATCTCATCAAGGTGGAGAAGCGGACGAAGGACAGCGTGACGGCGCGCCACATCCTGATCCCGATCACGCGGACCGGGGCGCGGCTGGACGCGCTCGAATCGCGGGCCGACTCGCTGGACCGGCTGGGCGCCGAGCAGACGGATCCGGCGGCGCTCGACAGCGTGGCGCGGACGATGGGACTGGCCATCCAGCACGCCGGGCCCCTCTATCAGGGCCAGCCGGTGACGCTCGGCGGGGATCGCGTGCCCGACGTCAGCATCTGGGCGTTCGAGGGGAAGAAGGGCGAAACGAGCCAGGTGATCGAGACGAGCGCCAACTACTACGTGTTCCGCCTCGACAGCTCGGCGGCCGCGGGGATAGCGCCCCTCGCGGCGGCGCAGGGGCGGGTGCGCGCGGCGGTCCTGGAGGAAAAGAAGCGGGCGGCGGCCGAGGCGATCGCGAACGACGCGGCGCGGCGGCTGGCCGCGGGCCAGACGCTCGAGCAGATCGCGCAGGCGCTCCGGCTGCCGGTCCAGACCGTCGGCCCGTTCACGCGGACCGGGAACGTGGCGGTCCTCGGCGCCGCGTCGGAGGCGATCGGCCTCGCCTTCCGGCTGCGGGTCGGCGAGCACTCCGGACTCCTGCAGGGCCCCGACGGCTACTTCCTCATGGAGCCGACGCGCCGCGTGCGGGCGGACTCGGCCGCCTTCGAGAAACAGAAGGAGGACGAGCGCTCCGGCGTGATCCGCGCGGCCCGCCAGGTGCGGGTGCAGGCGTATCTGGACGCGCTGCGGCGCGAGGCGAAAGTCGTGGACAATCGGGCGGCGATCTTCAAGCCGCAGACTCAGGCCGGACAGTAAGAGGTGAGACGTGAGAAGTGAGAAGGAAAGGCGTGAGAAGAGACCTTCTCACGCCTTTCGCTTTGCGGTATTCCCTGCTGCCGGCGTCAGTTCAGCGACTTCGGATCCTTCGTTTGCGACGCCGACGGCGGCGGGGACGGCGGCGACGCCGGTGGCGGCTCCACCCGCCGCGCATCCTGCGTCGGATTATTGAATTCGTTCTGCACGTCCCGCATGCTGCGCTTGAACTCCCCGATGGACTTCCCCAGCGCGCCGCCGATTTCCGGCAGCCGCTTGGCCCCGAAGAGCAGCAGCAGGATGACCAGGAACAGCAGAATGTGGGTCAGGCTCAAGCCTTCGAACATCGGTTGCTCCTTCCCTTCATGACCCGCTAGAAGAGCGAGCGCGCCAGCAGGTACGCCAGCACGACGCCCACGACGGCCAGCACGGACACCCGGATGCCGATCGGGCCCACGGTGAACCAGAGCACCAGCAAGTCCACCGTGACGGGGCCCAGCCTCGGGGTCACGGCGAAGGTCAGGACCTCGCGCGGCGAGCCGGCCGGGAGAAACCGCTCCAGGAAGGCGGACAGGAAAGCGCCCAGCACGAAGCCGGAGGACAGCACCGCCAGGTAGAACAGGGGCCGGCGCGGGACGTTGGCCACGCTAGCTCCGCCGCTCGACCGCGTACGCGATGGCGTCGCGGAGCGCCTCGCGGGCCGGCGACGGCGCCAGGTCGTCGAGGGCCGCGTCCGCCTCGGCGGCGAACGCCGCCGCGCGCTCCCGCGCGTAGTCCAGGCCCCCGCTGCGCTCGACCAGGTGCACGACCCGGGTCACCTGCGCGTCGGCCGGTGCGGCCTCGCGGAACAGGCTCTCCACCTCGCGCCGGTCGTCGGGCGCGAGCCGCGGCAGAGCGGCGATGAGCGGCAGCGTGACCTTGTGCTCGCGGAGATCGAGCCCCGACGGCTTCCCCGTCACGGCCTCGTCCTCGGTGTAGTCGAGCAGGTCGTCGGCGATCTGGAACGCCATCCCCAGGGCGTCGCCGTACCGGCGCATCGCGCGCCGCTCCCCGGGTGCGGCCCGCAGCGCGCCGACCTCGCACGCCGCGGCGAACAGCGACGCGGTCTTCGAGCGGCACAGCAGCTCGTACTCGCGTTCGTCGAAGCCCAGCACCTCGTACGCCATCAGCTGCCGCATCTCGCCGATGGTCATCGCGTTGGTCACGCGCGAGAGGACGCGCAGCGGCTCCGGGTCGTCCAGGCGCACCAGCTCGATGATCGCGCGCGAGTACAGGTAGTCGCCCATGATGACGGCGATCTGGTGGCTGTACTGCGAGTTCACCGTCGGCATGCCCCGGCGCAGCGCCGAATGGTCCACCGAGTCGTCGTGCACCAGGGTGGCGACGTGGATCAGCTCGACGATCGCCGCCAGCGGCACCGCGCGCGGATCGCGCGCCCCGGTCGCCTCGTGCGCCAGCAGCAGCAGCGTGGGGCGGAACAGCTTCCCCTTCATCCGCAGCAGGTGGCGGTTGACGTCCTGGATCAGGGGCAGGTCGGCCGCGACCACCCGCGCGAGCTCCGTCGTGACCGTGACGAGTTGCGCCGCGACCGGGCGCTGGATGTCGGCGAGCGTCACGCCGGCGGCCTGGCTCTTCACCGGGCTAGGCCCCCGCGTGGGACAACGATCTCACCCGCTGGCTCACGTCCTGGAAGGTGATCTCCACGGCGAACACCCGGTTGTACGAGGTGAGGGCGTCCGAGGTCTTCCCCTGTTCCTCCTGGGTGCGGCCCAGCCAGTAGAGGAGCCCCACCCGCTCCGCATCCCCGCTGGCCGGCAGATCGCACGCGCGGCGCAGGATGGTCTCCGCCACGGTGAACTGCCCCTTCTCGAAGAAGCAGAGCCCGAGCGCCTCCGACGCGCGGAGCTTCCCTTCCGGCGAGCGCAGCGCCTTCTGGAACTCCGCGATCGCCTCGTCGAGGAGCCCCATCTCCTTGTAGGCGACGCCGAGGTCGTAGTGGCTCTGGAAGTCCGCCTCGTCCACGTTCGCCTCGACGCCCTTCTTGAACGCGCTGAGCATCGTCTGGAAATCCTTCTGCTCGTCCCCGGACGGCTCCTCGTCCTCGATCCGCATCCGGGTGTCCTTCGGCACCTCCTCGTCGAGCAGCATCGCGCCGAGGTCCACGAAGTCCCCGCCCCCCACCGGGCCGGCGGCGGGCGCCGGCGGCTGCGTGGCGCGCCGCGGCGGCGGCGCCGCAGACGGCGGCGGCGCGAGCGTCTCGATGGCGGACTTGGCACGCTGGTTCGCCGGATCGTGCTCCAGCACGCGCTGGTAGACCGCGACCGCCTTGTCGGCCTCGCCGGAGCGCAACAGCGCGTCGGCCAGCTCGAGATAGGCGTCGGCCAGGCGCGCGCGGTCGCCCTGGCGGTAGGCCAGCTCCACGCGCTTCTGGTGGTGCCGCACGCTGTTGGGTTCGAGGCGCAGGATCTCTTCCGCGATCCCGTTCGCGCCGTCGAGGTCGTCGGCTCCCTCGAGGCCTTCCAGCGCCGCATCCAGCTCGGTGATGCCGCGCTCCCGCTCGCCGTCGGCGAGCAGCGCCTCGCCGAGGAGGCGGTGCCCCTCCCAGTCCTGCGCCTCCTTCGCGACCCGCTTCTCGAGGTCCGCCACCGACGGTCCCGCGGCGACCTCGACCTCGCCCAGATCGATGAACTCGAGCGAGGAGCCGCCCGCCGCTGCGGGGGCCGCGGCCGCGGGCTCCTCGAGCGCCGGCACCACGATCTCGGGCTCGCTCTCCGGGGCCGCCGGCTCCGGCTCGCCCACGTCGAGCAGCGGCAGGCCAGCGACGGCGGCGCCTGTGGCCGGCTCCTCCGCGGGCTCCTCCGGCATCTCGATGTCCAGGATGCCAAGGTCTTCGGCGGCCGCGGTCGGCGCGGGCGGCGCGGGCGCCTCCGGCTCCAACAGGGTGGGCGCCTCCGCCTCCGGCTCCGACAGCGAAGTCGGCTCCAGCCCGAGGTCGGCACCTGCGGTCGCGGGCGCCTCTTCGGCGAGGGACGTGCCCTCGATCTCGAGGGCCGGCATGACCGGGTTCGCCTCGTCGGCCGGCGCGAGCGACGTCTGCTCGATCTCGAGCGGCGCTATCTCGGGCTCCGGCGGAGGCGGTGGCGGTGGCGGGGCGGCCTTGGGCGGCGGCGCGGCCTTGGGCGGCGGCGCGGCCTTGGGCGGCGGCGCGATGACCGTGCTCTTGCGCGGCGCCGGCGGCTCGTCGAGATCGAGGAAGACGAGCTCGCCCTTCTTCGGCCCGTGCTCGGGCGGCAACTCCTCGCCCGTGATCTGACTCCGGCTCATCCGCGACTTGCGCTGCTGGGTCGCCTTCTCCTTCGCCTCGAACTCGCCGAGCAGCTTCTCGACCTGCTCCTTCTGATCCGGCGTCTTCGCCGCGGCGCGCAGCCGCTGCGACAGCATCGTCCAGATCTCGTCCTGCCCCGGCGTCATCTCGGCGAACTTCTTCAACGCCTTGAACGCCTCCTCGAGCTGACCCGCCTTCTGCATCCGGTCGGCGTACTCGAGCAGGTTGGTCTTCGCCTCCGAGCCGAACCCCTTGGAGGCGAAGAGCACCCCGAGCTTCAGGTAGATCTGGGCGCGGCCGGGGGCGAGGCGGATGATCTTGTTGCAGAGGGCGATGGCGTTGTTGGCCAGCCCGATCTCCTGGTACTTGTCCACCGCGCGTTCGTACAGCGCGACCGCCATCTGCGCATCGCCGGCCTTCGCTTGCAGGTCGCCGGCGCGGTTGTACAGCGGCAGCTCCGCCTCGGGGATCTCGGGCATTCCCTCCATCTCTTCGATGGCACGGGAATACTGCTCGATCGCCTTGGCCCACTGCTCTTTCTGCTCGAATTTCCGAGCAGCTTCCTTGTACTTTTCGAGATTCGCCATGCGTCCGACGGTTCAGGACATGGGCGGAGAAAGCACCGTTCCAGCGGAACCGGGGGAAGATATTCCCCACCCCCCCCCAAGACAAGGACAACCGGAGGCGTAAACCCGCCAGGCAAGCGGAATTCCGTACCAGTAGGCCAGCTCCCGGACGTCCCGGCAATTCCACACGACCAGGTCGGCGGGAGCCCCCACGGCGAGGGTGCCCCGGCCCCCCTCCAGGCGGACGGCGTGGGCGGCATTCGCCGTGGCGGCGACGAAGGCCTCCTCGGGCTGCAGCCGGGCCTGGCTGACGGCGAGAGCCATCATCAGGGGCAGATTGGCGCTCGGGGACGAGCCGGGGTTGAAATCCGAGGCGAGGGCGACGATCGCGCCCGCCTCGAGGAGGGCGCGCGCCGGCGCCTGGCGGCTCCGGCCGAGGAAGACCAGGGTGCCGGGGAGCAGCACGGCGGCGGTCTCGCTGGCCGCGAGGGCCTCCACGCCGGCCGGCGAGATCGCGCCCAGATGGTCGGCCGAGGCGGCGCCGAGGCGCGCCGCCAGCTCGGCCCCGCCGGAGGGGTCCAGCTCGTCCGCGTGCACCTTGAGCCCCAGCCCCAGCCCCGAGGCCGCCGTCAGGATGGCCTCGCTCTCCGCGACGCTGAAGACGCCCGGCTCGCAGAAGACGTCGCAGAAGGATGCGAGTCGCCCGTGCGCGACGGCCGGCAGCATCTCCTCGATGACCAGGCGGAGGTAGGCGTCGCGCCGCGAGCGGTAGTCGGCCGGCACCTCGTGTGCGCCGAGGAAGGTGGCGACGACCTGGAGCGGGACCTCGTTCCGCAGCCGCGCGATGGCGCGCAGCGCCTTCAGCTCGTGCTCGACCGCGAGGCCGTACCCCGACTTGATCTCGACGGCGGTGGTGCCGAGGGCCGCCATCATCGCCAGGCGCGGCAGCGCGAGCGCGACCAGAGCGTCCTCGCTGCGCGAGCGGAAGTCGGCGACCGACGAGAGGATCCCGCCGCCCGCCGCGGCGATGGCCTTGTAGTCGTCGCCGCGGGCGCGGCGCGCGTGGTCCTCGAGGCGCGGCTTCCCGAACAGCGCGTGGGTGTGCGGGTCCACCAGCCCGGCGGTGATCAGCCGGCCGCCGCACTGCACCAGCGCGTCCGGCGACCGCGCCGCGTGGAACCACTCCCCCACTTCGTCGTCGGGAGCGACGAGCGCGATGCGCCCGTCCTCGACGCCGACACCCACGCCGGTCCTGAGGCCGACGTCGTCCCAGGCGGGGTGGCGCACGGGGCCCGGCGCGGCGGGGCCCGTGGCCACGGCGCCCGCGCCCACGAAGGCGAGGCGGCGGCCCTCAGCCGCCATGCATCGGGAGGCGGATGTGGTGCCGCCGGGCGGTCTCGACGGCGAGGTCGTAGCCGGCGTCCGCGTGCCGCGCGACGCCGATGCCGGGATCGTTGGTCAGCACGCGCTCGAGCCGCGCCGCCGCGCCCTTGCTCCCCTCGGCGACGATGACCTGGCCCGCGTGCAGCGAGTTGCCGATGCCGACGCCGCCGCCGTGATGGAACGAGACCCACGAGGCCCCGCTCGCCACGTTGAGCATCGCGTTCAGCACCGGCCAGTCGGCGATCGCGTCCGACCCGTCGAGCATCGCCTCGGTCTCGCGGAAGGGCGACGCGACCGAGCCGGTGTCCAGGTGGTCGCGGCCGATCACCACCGGCGCCGTGATGTCGCCGCGCGCCACCAGGTCGTTCAGCGCGAGGCCGAACCGCGCGCGCTCTCCCTGGCCCAGCCAGCAGATCCGCGCCGGCAGCCCCTGGAACGCCACCCGTTCGCGCGCCAGCGTGATCCAGCGCCGGAGGTGCTCGTTTTCCGGGAACAGGTCGAGGACCAGCTTGTCGGTGCGCGCGAGGTCCTTCGGCTCACCGGAGAGGACGACCCAGCGGAACGGCCCCTTCCCCTCGCAGAAGAGCGGGCGCACGTACGCGGGGACGAAGCCGGGGAAGGCGAAGGCGTCGGTGACGCCGGCGTCGAGCGCCTGGGTGCGGATGTTGTTCCCGTAGTCGAAGGTGACCGCGCCCTTCCGCATCAGATCCAGCATGGCGCGGACGTGCACCGCCATCGAGTCCATCGCGCGGCGCACGTACGCCTTGGGGTCGGACGAGCGCAGCGCGGCCGCCGCCGCGAGCGACAGGCCGGCGGGGACGTAGCCGTTGAGCGGGTCGTGCGCCGACGTCTGATCGGTCAGGACGTCGGGGACCACGCCGCGGCGCACGATCTCCGGCAGCACCTCGGCGCAGTTGCCGACGAGGCCGACGCTGAGCGAGCGGCCCTGCCGCTTCGCCTCGTCGCACCAGCGGAGCGCCTCGTCGAGCGACGCGGTCTCCCGGTCGAGGTAGCGCGTCTCGATGCGGCGGCGGATGCGCGCCGCATCCACCTCGACGCCGAGGAACACGGCCTCGTTCATCGTCGCCGCGAGCGGCTGCGCGCCCCCCATCCCGCCCAGGCCGCCGGAGAGCACCAGGCGGCCCTTGAGCGAGCCGCCGAAGTGCTGCCGCCCGACCGCGCCGAAGGTCTCGTACGTGCCCTGGAGGATCCCCTGCGTGCCGATGTAGATCCACGAGCCGGCCGTCATCTGGCCGTACATGATGAGGCCCTTCTTCTCCAGCTCGCGGAAGACGTCCCAGGTCGCCCACCGGCCGACCAGGTTCGCATTGGCGATGAGGACGCGCGGGGCGTCGGGGTGCGTGGTGAAGATGCCGACCGGCTTGCCGCTCGCCACCAGCAGCGTCTCGTCGTTCTCGAGCGCCTTGAGCGAGGCGACGATCGCCTCGAACGCCTCCCAGGAGCGGCAGGCCCGGCCCGTGCCGCCGTAGACGACGAGGTCGTCCGGCCGCTCGGCGACGTCGGGATCGAGGTTGTTCATGAGCATGCGCATGGCGGCTTCCTGGATCCAGCCCTTGCAGGAAACCGCGGAGCCCCGGGGAGCCCTTACCGTACGTGGGCCTGCGAGAGTAGCCATGGCTTAGAAGATACGGGTGAGACGTGAGGTGTGAGAAGTGAGACGGCGAAGTGAGACGTGAGAGGCAACGAGGTGAGAAGCAAAGGCGTGAGAAGTCACCCCCTCACGCCTTGCCTTCTCACTTGAACTCCTCACCTCTTACCCGGCACCAGCTCCGGATTCCCCGGATCCGTCTGATACGACCAGTCGAAGATGATGTAGTTGGGTCCGACGGCGGTCACCCGGATCGCGCCGTACATGTAGAACGACCCGACCGTCGTCTGGAAGACGTAGCCCCACATCGGCGACGCCAGGGTGGCGTTGCGCGTATACGGTCCGACGGGCGCCACGTCGATGGACGTGAGGTCGGCGATCGGCGTGTTGCCGTAGACCATCATCGAGTCCGCGGCGCGCTGCGGCGTCAGCCACAGCCCGCTCGCGTTGCGGGTCAGGATGAAGTCGTTGGTGCCGCTCGCGCTGTTGCCGACCAGCCCCAGCTCCCCGACGTCCACCTGCCCGTTGCCGTTGGCGTCGAGCCAGAAGCGGAAGCCGCTCTGCTGGCCCGCCAGCGTGTCGGTCGAGAAGAGCACTACGTTCCGCGCATCCGGCCGCGGCGTGTCGTTCCGGAGCGGCGACAGGTCGCTCTCGTAGTCGTCCACCGAGATCGCCGAGACGCCGAAGCAGACCGGCACGCCGTTCGTGAGCGCCCCCACCAGGAATTCGGGCGAGACGGTGGTCCCCTCGACGCTCCAGGTCTTGCCGCACGCGCTGGAATCCAGGCTGTAGCTGGTGCTGTAGACCTGGTAGTGCGAGAAGTCGTTCGGGGAGCTCGCGTAGGGCGTGTCGTCCCAGTTCAGGTATACGGCGCCGTTGAGGCTGGTGCTGGTCAGATAGGTCGGCGCGGGCACGGTGACGACGTTCGGGTTGCTCACGCCGCCGCGATCGTAGCAGGCGCTGAGCACGGCCACGGAGGCCACGACCAGCGGGATCAGCAGAGGAAGCCGACGCATATGCCGCTCCAGCGAGGGTCCGACCGCCTCAAACGCACGTGCCGTGCCGGGCGCCGGCGATCGTTCCAACTCGTTACGGCTCAAGTGGATAGAGGCCAGGTTGTGACATACGACCCCCAGCCGATGTCATCCAGCCAGGACAGTGGTGCGCGGCCGCTCAGTACGGCGTGGACGGCAGGTTCCGCTGATCGTAGTCGAACTTGATCGCCGGCTGGTCGGTCAGCGTGATGTTGAAGTTGAAGACGACGTTCCCGTTCGGCGACTGCACGAAGCTGAACGTCGCGTGCCAGTCGTGCATGGTGCGGTTGAGCGTCAGGACGTGCGAGCCGAACCTGCCGGCCGTGAAGTCGTAGAGAGTCTGCCACGACAGCGACCAGTCGCGCGTCGGTGAGAACGAGATGCCTCCGTTCAACGTGCTGTGGGTCGGCGGCGTGATCTGACCGGGGACGGGGCGCGTGCGCTGGAGGTCGAACGCCAGCGACGCGCGGAACGAGTTGACCGCGCCGCGAGGCAGGATCCGGTCGGGGGCCCCCGGCTGGTTCTGGAGCGGGCCCCGCTGATAGGCGTAGTTGGGAATGGCCGGCACTTGGATGCTGTCGGCAGCGCTCACGGAGTCGCGCCGGGCTGCGGCGGTCGGCGGCGGCGGCGGCGCCGGCGAGCCGAAGCCCAACAGCGAGCCAAGGAACTGCAGGAAACTGGGCCCCAGGGAGAAGCGTGCCGACACGCTCGTCAGGTACGGATCGAACTTCGAGCCGGCCGTTCCGACGGTGCCCTGGAAGAGATCGTGGGTGGTCGAGAGGCTGAAGTCGGGGAGCAGGTCCGAGCTGAACGCGTTGGAGAGCGTGCCCGTGGTCCAGCCGGTGTACCCGCGGCGTTTGGCCTGCTCGAGATCGATGGCGAGCCCGCTGGTCTGGATGGAGAGCAGTTTGATCTTCCGGCCTTCGCGCGCGGCGCCGGAGTCGGCTGCGGCCTTGCTGGTGTCCCCGGCCGGCAGCGGCGGCGGCCGCAGCTTCGCCTCGAGGTTCTGGGTCAGGCCGAACGTCAGCGTCTGGCTCGCGGGGATGTGGGTGTTGATGGCCGAGTCGTTGGGCGAGATGGCGCGCGCGTACGCCTCGGGGATCGTCGTAGCGGGCGAGTAGCTCCAGGAAATGCTGGGGGAGATCGAGTGCCGGAACCGCGCCACCGGGCCGATCCCGCCGAACAGGCCGAAGAAGGTCGGCGAGATGGAGAGGTTGTAGCCCAGGCGCTTCCCCTGGCTCACGAACGCCCCGCCGCTGTAGGGGCTGCGGACCAGGAAGGCGCCGCCGGTCTTGTTCACGATGCCGACCGAGGGCTGGAGGTTCCAGGTGCCCTGCAGCAGCACCGGCAGCCCGATGCCGGTGCTCCAGTCGATGTCGGTCTCGAAGTTCCCGGCGTAGTTCTGCACGTCGGTCTTGGTGCTGTCCGCCGGGTCCTGGCGCAGCAGCGTCCGGTGCGCGTTGGTGACCTGGTCGTTCACCGAGAACGCGTTGCTCCAGGTCCACCGGCCGATCCGGAAGGGCGTCGAGATCGAGACGGAGGTCTGGCGCGAGTTCGACAGGATCTCGGACGAATCGCCGGGCGCCGTGAAGGTGTAGGTCCCCGTGGACTGCTGGGACTGCAGCGAGTTGGTCAGGTTGAACGACGGCGACCAGGTCACGTTCGGGCCGATGGCGATCGGGTTCGGCGTGAAGGCGACCGTGGGGAGGGTCATGCTGACGAGCGGCTTGTCGAGGTTCTGCGTGCGGCTGCCCCCGAGGGAGAGCGAGCCCCAGGCGAACGACTGCTGGTAGTTGACGCGGCTGTCGATCGTGGCGACGGTGAGCACGGGGTCCACGGCGTTGCGCGAGATGATGCTCGAGCTGGACGCGTAGTCGATGCCGGCCGAGAGCGAGCTGGTCTGCGAGAACTGCTGCTGGTGGGACCACGTGATCCGGTAGCTCGTGCTGCCGCCCACCTCGTGCAGCTCCTGGTAGGCGATGCCGCCCGTGAGGAACCGGTCCAGCCAGCGGTAGCGTATCCGTCCGTTCACGTCCCAGAAGCTCTGCGCGTACCAGTCCATCGTGGCCTGCGCGTCGGCGTAATCGCCGAGCACCCAGTACCAGCCGAAGTTCGAGATGTGGCGGTGGTACGTCGGGGAGTTGCGGACGATGTCGTTGATGCCGAACTGCGGCGGGATCATGCCGGAGTGCCGGCCGTGCCGCATGTCCTGGAAGATGAACGGCAGCCAGAGGATGGGGACGTCCGCGATGTAGAGCAGCGCGGGGCGCGCCACCATCATGGTCTTGGACACGAACTTGATCTCGCGCGCATAGAAGTGATAATGCGGATCCGGGTCGTCGCAGCTGGTGATCGTGGCGCCGGCCGCGTAGGTGCGGTTCTCCTGGTTGTCCATCGCCATGTCGCCGCGCAGATACCAGGTGGTCGAGCCCTCCGGAAAGTCGGTGGTGGCCTTCCCGATGATGCCGGCGTGGTTGCACGCGTCGTACAGCATCCCGTGCCCGACCACCACGCCCTGCGCGTCGAACATCTGCGGACTGCCCTCCGCCGTGAGCGCGCAGTTCCGCTCGGCGTAGCGGACGGTGTCGGCCTGGAGGGTGGAGTTGTCGCGCTGCAGCAGCGCGCTGCCGACCAGGTGGATCCTCTTCTCGGGCGGCAGGAACTGGACCGAGTCCGCGCTGTACCGCGTCACCCGGAAGCCGGGCAGCTTCATCAGCGCCTCGGTCACCGAGTCGGGGGTCTCGAAGCTGCGGGACGGCTTGGAGGGGAGCCCCGCGCCGCGGCCGGCCTTGGCGGTGTCGGCGCCGGCGGAGTCGCCGCGGGCGCGCCCGGTGTCGGGGCGCGCCGCCTGGCCGCGGGGGCCCGGCAGCTGCCCGGCGGCCGGCGCGGCGAGGCACGCGGCGGCCACGAGAGCGAGCGCGGCGACGCGGAGGAGCACTACGCCTGACCCGCGGGGATGACCTCGGCAGAGGGCGCGTCGGAGGGCTGCCGCTTCGCGCGGCGGCGCTCCATCACCCGCGCGATGATGACCGTGATCTCGAAGAGCAGCTGCACCGGGATCATCATCAGCGTCATCGAGACCAGGTCCGGCGGCGAGAGCAGCATCGCGAGGAACGCGTTGCCGGCGATCGCGAAGCGGCGGTTCCGCGCGAGGAAGGTCGCCGAGATGACCTGGAGATAGACCAGCATCAGCAGCACGAGCGGGATCTCGAAGATCGCGCCGAAGGCGATCACCACCTGCATCGCGAACCCGAAGTACTCCTTCGCGGTGACGATCGGCTGCAGGCTCTGGGACTGGAAGCCCAGCAGCACCTTGATGGCGGCGGGGAGCACCAGCAGATAGGCGAGCAGGACGCCGGCGACGAAGAGCAGCGCGGCCGCGATCGCGACGGGGAGCACGACCCGCCGCTCCCTGGCGTACAGCGCCGGCGACAGGAACCGCCACAGCTGCCAGACGATGACCGGCGAGGCCAGGACCAGTCCGGTGAAGAACGCGAGCTTCATCGTGAGCATGAACGGCTCGATCGGGCTCGTGAAATAGAGCCGTCCGTTGGGCAGGTGCGTGGCGATCGGCCGCATGAGGAGGCCGAGCACGTTGAACGCATCCACGATGACGAACCCGACGACGAACGCGACGGTCAGCGCCAGGAGGCTCCAGATCAGGCGCCAGCGCAGCTCCTCGAGGTGATCGAGGAACGGCATCTCGCCGCGCTCATTGCGCTCGAACCGGGGCACGGTGCGCTCCCCAAGCTCAGCGCGGGCGGGCCGCCGCCGGGCCGAGCGCGCGCAGCTGGTCGCGCGCCAGCGCGGCCTCGTCCGACAGCGGGAACGAGGCCACGAGCCGGTTGAACTGTGCGCGCGCCTCGTCCTTCTTCCCGGCCTGGCCGGCGATCAGCCCGAGCTTGTAGAGCGCGGCCGCCATGTGGCCGGAGCTGGGGAAGTGCTGCACGACCTGCTGGTACGCCGCGGCGGCGGAATCGGACTGCTGGTCGGCGGTCCAGGCTTCGCCGGTGAAGAACCACGCGTCGCCGGCGCGCGCGTGCAGCGGGTAGTTCTTCAGGAACTCGGCGAAGGCGGTGCGCGCCGTGGCCGGGCTGCCGCGCCTCAGCTGCTGCAGCCCCAGCTCCATCAGCTGGTCCGGGGACGGCTCCCCGGCCGGCGCGGCCCCCTGCCCCGCGGGCGCCGCCGCCGGGGCGGGCGACCCCGGCGCGGGCGCGGTGCCCTGGGCGGCGATCTGCTCGGAGCGCTGCTCCAGCTGCGTCCGCAGCTCGGTGAGGCGCTGCTGGCTCTGGCCGGTCAGCTCCTGCACCGCGACGAGCTGCTGCTCGACGTTGTACAGCTCCACGCGGAGGTCGCCCCGGAACGCGCCCAGCGCGGTCTGCTGCGCGGCGAGGGAGTCGAGCACGCTCTGCACCTGCCGGGCGATGGCCGCGAGGTTCGCCCGAGCAACCGAGTCGGCGCGGGCCGCGGCCGCCTGCTGGTCCAGGAGCTGGGCCTGCAGCCGCGTGATGTCGCTGTGCCAGGCGCACCCCGCGGCGAGCAGCGGGAGCAGGGCGGCGGCGAGGCGGCGCACTAGTTGGCTCCCCGCGTCACGGCGAAGTCGTCGCGGCGGTTGCGCGCCCAGGCCTCCTCGCCATGGCCGCCATCCAGCGGCCGCTCCTTTCCGTAGGAGACGACGTCGATGCGCTCGGCGGCGACCCCGTGGGCCACGAGATAGCGCTTGGCCGCGGACGCTCGGCGCTCCCCGAGGGCCAGGTTGTATTCGTCCGAGCCCCGCTCGTCGCAGTTGCCGGCGATCTGGATCTCGAGCCGCGGGTGCGCCTGGAAGATGGCGAGCTTGCGATCGAGCCGCGGCAGGTCCGCGGCGGCCAGATCCGCCTTGTCGTAATCGAAGTGGACCGCCTCGGCGAGGACGGCGGAGTCGGCCGCGGACAGGCCGCTCTGGACCGCCGCCGTCGCGGAATCGGCCTGGGCGCGCTGCACCTGGGCGCGCACCGAGTCGGCTTGCGCGCTCGCGCGCGCGGCGCGCTCGAGCGAGTCGGCCCGGGCCACGGCGGCCAGCGAGTCGCGGCGGGCCGCGGCGCGCGCCGCGGAGTCGGCCGCAGCCGTCGCGGGCGCGGCCGCCGGAGCCGGCGCGGGGGCGGGCTGGGCGGGCGCGGGTGGCTTGCTGCAGGCAACGGCCACCAGGAGCGTCGCGAGCGACGCGAGAGCAACGCGGTTCGTCATCCTGCCTCCAAAGATGCATGGCCGGGCGACCACGCGGGTAGGCGGGCGCCCACGGTCGAGAAGAGCTGCCGCATCCGGCCGGTCTCCAGATCCACGATCCACAGGAGCCGCGTGCCGCCGCGGGAGGACACGAAACAGACGTGGCGCCCGTCGGGCGCCCAGGTGGCGTCCTCGTTCCGCCCCTCGCCGGTGATCTGCTTCACCGCGCGGGTCGCGAGGTCGAGGACGAAGACCTGCGGGGTGCCTGCCACCTCCCGGTGGAAGACGACGGCCTGGCCGTCGGGGGACCACTCGGGCGCGTAGGTCATCCCGGTGGAGCCGAAATCGAAGCGCGCGAGCGCCTCCTGCCCCGTCCCGTCGGCCTGCATCACGTACAGCTGCGGCAGGCCCGGGCGCGTGGAGATGTACGCGATGCGCTGGCCGTCCGGACTCCACGCCGGCGAGAGGTTGTCGTAGTAGCGCCCCACCGTGAGCCGGGTCGCCGTGCGCCGCGCCAGGTCGTACACGTAGAGGTCGGTGCCGTTCTCGTCCCCGTGCGCGAACGCGAGCCGGCGCCCGTCCGGCGAGAACTCCGGCGTGATGTTCATCCCGTACTCGGTGCCGGGCACGATGTCCCGGTGCCCCGACGCCAGATCCTGCAGGACGATCGGCTGGCCGCTGCGCACGAACGCCGTGTAGGCGAGCGTGCGGCCGTCGGGCGACCAGGCCGGCGAGAGCGACGGCCGGCCCGCGGTCGGGATCAGCACGCGGTCGGCGCCGTCGGGGTCCACCCGCCAGATGTGCCCGTCCGCCACGTAGTAGATGGCCGACGACGCGATCCCCTTCGCGCCGGTGGCCCACCGCACCACCTCGTCCGCCGCACGGTGCACGGCGCGCCGCAGCGCTTCCCCGCCAGCGTCCCCCACCTGAAGCGTGACCCGGTTCTTCACCGCTCCGCTCCGCACGTCGTGGAGCTGGACGTCGACGGCGGCCCGGGCGCGCGGATCGGGCGAGGCCGGGGCCGACGCCACGACCGAGACCGCAAAGTCGGTCCCCAGCGCGTCCAGCGCGCGGTAGTTCGGCAGGCCACCCGAGTCCAGCGCCGCGGCCGCCGCCGGGGGCACGACCACCTCGAAGCGATCCGAGTAGTCGAGGTCCCGGCCGAGGATCGTCCGGACGCTGTCCAGTACCGCCCCGCCGGCCGCCAGCACCGCGATGCTGGGCCGCGTGCCCGGCGTGTACGTGATCCCGACGCGGACGCCGGCCGGCGCCGTGGTGTCCTGCGCCGCGAGCGCGCCCGGCAGGGCGAGGGCCGCCGCGAGAGCGAGCGCCGCCGCACGGTTCACCGCACGCTCCGCGGGTTGAAGTAGAACGACACCGGGAGCACGTCGGGGCCGTATCCCGCGGGGAGCTGACCGAACGCGCCCGCGCGCGCCGCCGCCTCGATCGCGCCCTGCGCTTCGAGGTCGAACCCGAAGGAGCCGGATCGCTTGAGGAACTGAAGGCCGGTCACGGAGCCATCACGGTGAACGAAGAAGAAGACCTCCGCCTCGAGCGCTGCGGCGGACGGCGCGGGCCGCCACCGCCGGTACACCTGACTCACCAGGTTCTGTAGATACCCCGGGAAGGGGAATTCGACCCCCTCGGTCTTGATCGTCGCGACGTCGGTGCCGCCCGGCGTTCCGCCGGGAACACCGACCGGCTGCGACGGCGCGGTGGCAGGTAGGGCTTTGCCGGTGGCAGGGGAAGCTGCCGCCGCCGGTGCCGGCTGTGCAGGTCGTGGCTTCGGCGCCGCCGGTTTCGCGATCGGCACCGCGGGCTCGCGGGACGCGCGGGGAATGGGGATTCGGGATTGGGGATTGGAGCGACTGCGCTCCGGCTCAGGCGTGGGAGCGGGTGGAGCCGGCGCCGGCGTCGCGGCGGCGGCCTGCACGCCCGGCGGCGCGACGAGGTTGACGCGGTAGAAGGGAGGCAGCGGCGGCCGATGGCGGCCGGCCCCCGCGACGAGGAAGGTGACGACGACGAGCGCGTGGAGCGCCGCCGAACCGGCCACTCCGGGTCCGCGCAGCCGCTCCTGGGCGGCACGCTCCCGCAAGCCCCTCACGGGCCCACGGACTCCGGCTCGGCCACCAGGCCGACGTCGCGGATGCCCGCGGTGCGGATGATGGCCAGGACGCGCACCACGTCCCCGTACGGCACGCCGCGGTCGGCCCTGAGGTAGATCGCGGCGGGCTTGCGCCGCGCGACCAGCGCGCGGAAGGTGGCGCGGAAGTCCTCGTACGAGAAGGTCGCCTGGTCCACGAAGATGCGGCCGCGGCTGTCCACGGAGACGGTGATCCCCGTCTGCTCCTGGAGCGGGCGCGCCTCGGCGCGCGGCAGCCGCACCTGGACCCCGCCCTGCATCATCGGTGCCGTGATCATGAAGATGATGAGCAGGACGAATGCGACATCCACCAGCGAGGTGACGTTGATGTCCGCGTTGAAGCCGGCGCGGAAACGGCGGCGGGCCACCTAGAGCCTGCCCTCTCGCGCGAGGGTCACGATCAGCTCGCGCGCAAAGCCCTCCAGCTCGGCGGCCACGAAGTTCTGCCGCGCCGTGAAGATGTTGTAGGCGATCACGGCGGGAATGGCGACCGCGAGCCCCGCCACCGTCGTCACGAGCGCCTCGGCCACGCCGGGCGCGACGGCCGAGATGTTGCCGGACCCGCCGACCGAGATCCCGATGAACGCGTCCATCACGCCGAGCACCGTACCGAGCAGGCCGAGGAGCGGGCTCACGGAGCCGAAGGTCGCCAGCCAGGGGATGTAGCGGCCCAGCTGGTCGTGCTCCGCGTCCACCTGGGTCTCCAGCACCATCCGCAGCGCCTCGAGCTGGGTCGGGGTGAGCGTCGCACCCGAGGCCGGGTCCTTCGCGAGGCCGCCCGGATGGATCTCCGAGAAGAACGTGATGCCCTCGGCGAACAGGCGCGTGAAGGGCGACGCCAGCAGGCGGCCCACCGACTCGCGCGCATCGTCGAGCCGTGAGACGTGCTGGGTCGCGTCGTAGAACAGGTCGGCCGCGCGGCGGATGCGGCGGAACTGCACCATCTTCGCGAAGATGAGGAACCAGGAAACCGCGGAGAAGATCACGAGCACGCCGAGGACGATCTTGGTCGCGACGCTGGAGACCGCGACCAGCTCGAGCTCGGTCGTGGGTACCGCGCCTCCCACCTGCAACAGCATCACGAGGCCTCCCGCACGATCCAGTCGTAGGTCGTCTTGAGCCCATCGGCGAGGGAGACCGTGGGGCTCCAGCCGAGGACCCGGGCGGCCTTGTCGGCCGTCAGGGCGTTGGCGAGCAGCTCGCCGCCGCGGGCGGGAGCGTGCTCCACCGCGACTTCGACGCCGGAGGCCTTGATCATCGCCTGGGCCAGCGCGTTCACCGACGTCTCGATGCCGGTGCCGATGTTGAACGCCCGCGCGTCGATGGTGCCGTCGAGGGGCGGGAGAGCGGCGTCCGCAGCGAGGACGTTCGCGCGCGCCACGTCGGCGACGTACACGTAGTCGCGCGTCTGGTTCCCGTCGCCGTAGATCGTCAGCGCCTTCCGCTGGCGCAGGCGGTTGCCGAAGATCGCGACCACGCCCGCCTCGCCGTGCGGATCCTGGCGCGGCCCGAAGACGTTGCTGTACCGGAGCGCGACGGTCTCGAGGCCGTAGAGCTGCGCGTAGCAGCCGAGGTAGTACTCGGCCGCGAGCTTGGTCACGCCGTAGGGCGAGATCGGGAACTTGGGCGCGGTCTCGACCAGCGGCGGCCGCCGCTCGCCGTAGACCACGCCGCCCGAGGACGAGAAGACGATCCGGCGCGTCCCCCCTCCCCGGGCGCCCTCCAGGAGCGAGAGCAGGGCGAGCAGGTTCTCTTCCGCGTCGAACACCGGGTCGGAGACGGACACGCGGACGTCCACCTGCGCCGCGAGGTGGACGATGACTTCGAACTCGCCTCCCGCCACCAGCGCGCGCGCCTCTTCGGAGCCGACGTCCAGCTGCCGGAACTCCGCGGCCCGCGGCACCTGCTGCGGCCGACCGCGCGACAGATTGTCGATGACGGTGACGTCGCTGCCCGCGGCGAGGAAGGCGTCGGCGACGTGGGACCCGATGAATCCCGCGCCGCCGGTGACGAGCACACGACGTTTCATGGAATGCAGGACCCTGCGCTGAGAGGTTGGCGCTGTGAGGGTTGAGAGTCGAGCACTCTCAACTCTCGACGCTCAGCTCTCGACGGCCATCACGAAGGCATCCGGCGAATCTGGCGCGCCGACGCACCGGGCCGCACGTCCGGACGGTCGATCTGGATGACGACCCCCGTCGACGTATGCGGCCGCAGGTAGACGATCAGCACCTTCACCGAGTTCTGGACGACGTGACCCATGCCGCTGGCCGCGGTGGTCGTCCCGCTGACCTGGAAGATGTCGCCCAGATGCACGCTGTCCTGCTGCCCGCGATCGAGGAACAGCACGTCCTGGAACGCCAGCAGCTCGTCCGGATCGCGCACGTCGATGACGGAGCCGGTCACGCCGCCGCTGTCCACCGTGACGGAACGGTCATTGGCCGGCGCGAACCCCGGCACCCGCATCACGAGCTGACCGCTGGCCATGGCCTGATAGACCGCGATCACCCGCGCCGTCGCGTTGTCGGTCGGCGCTCCCACGGCCGTGACCTTGAGCAGGCCGGTCGGCAGGACGACCTCGCCGTACGGATCGATGCGGCGCGGAACCTGGTACGCGAGGAGCAGGTCGCCCGGCTGGAGCGTGTCGCCCGGAGGCGGCGACACCTCGACATCGCTGAACAGCGTCGCGCTGGTCGTGGCGGTGAGGCGGCTGATCGAGGCGGTCCGCGTGTTCCCCAGGAGCCGCCCCGCATTCAGCTGCTCCCCTTCCGTCAGGAACCCCGAGGAGAAGTGCTCGCCCACGCGCACCGGGCGGTACGCCTGTTCGCTCTGGAGGCGCAGCGTGCTGGTGGAGGTCCCCATCGCGTGCTTGGCGGCGAAGATCGTCGGTCTGTCGAAGGGATTCCCCGACGGCGCGGGCTGCTGCGGCTTGGGCGCCGCGGTGTCGGTGGGCGTCGGCGCCACCGTGATCTCGCCCGGCACGGGGGGCGCCGCCGACTGGGCGGCCGGCGCGGGTGTGGGCGTCGGCGCGGCGGCGGTCCCGGTCGCGGTCGGGGCCGGGGCCGGCACGAAGCGCAGCTCCTCGCCCGGGAAGATGTAGTGCGGATCCTCGACCACGTTCGTGTTCAGCCGGTAGATCTCGGGCCAGAGCAGCGGGTCGCCCAGGAACTGCTTCGCCAGGCCCCACAGCGTCTCGCCCTGCTGGACGGTGTGCGTCTCAGGGGGCGCGCCCATGGTCTGGGGCGCGGCGGCCGGTTGCTGCGCCGCGCTCACGCCTTGCGGCGGCGCCTGCTGGGACGCCAACGGGGCCGCAGGCAAGCCCAGGGCGAGCGCGACGGCTGCCAGATGCGCTCCCCTAGAACGGGAGATCGTCATCCTCCTCATCGAGCGCCTCCGGGAAGTCCTCGAAGGAATCCGCCTTCGCCGGAGCCTCGGACGAACCCGCTCCGGCGCCTGCCCCCTTCTCGGCGGTCGGCGCAGCCGCCCGCCGCCCCTTCTCCGCCCGGTCTGCCGACCCCGACTCGCCGGCTCCTCCGCCGTCGCCGCGGCCGGAGAGCATCACCAGGTCCCGGACGTTCACTTCCGTGGTGTACCGCGTCTGACCCTCGCGATCCTTCCACGTCCGGTACTCGATCCGCCCTTCCACGTAGACCCGGTCGCCCTTCTTCAGGTACTTCTCGACCACGTCCGCGAGACCGGTCTGGCGCGTGTTCCACACCACGCACCGGTGCCACTCCGTCTTCTCCTGCTTCTCCCCGCCCTGGGTCGTCCACTGGCGACTGGTCGCCAGCGACAACGTCGCCACCCGGGTCCCGTTGTTGGTGCTCCGAACCTCGGGGTCAGCGCCCAGGTTCCCGATCAGCATCACCTTGTTGAGACTGCGACTCACCGGACTGCCCTCCTCGGGAGCGGCTCGGAGACCACGGACAGGGCGGAACTATAGGCGCCACAACGGTTTTTGTCAACCGAAAGAACGTAGGTTCTCATCGTTTTCCTGCCCCTTCCGCGGCCAGTTGCAGGGCCATCGTGACCGCATGCTCGGTCGGCTTCCGGTAGTACGCGCGCCGGATGGAGACCGGGCGGAAGCCGGCGCCGGCGTAGAGCTCGATCGCGGCACGGTTCGACTGCCGCACCTCGAGGAAGACGGCCGTCGTCCCGGCGGCGCGCATCGCTCCCAGGACCCCCTCGAGCAGCTGGCGGCCGAGGCCACGGCGCCGGGCCGACGGATCCACGGCCAGGTTCAGGATCTCCCCTTCCCCCGCGACGAGAGAGAAGAGGGCGTAGCCGGCCAGGCGACGGTCGTCTCCGTCCACCGCGACCGCGCGCACGTGGGGCTCGGCCAGCAATTCCTCGAACGCCCGGCGCGACCAGGGGTCCGTGAAGGCTGCGCGCTCGATCGCGGCGACGCGGTCGAGATCGGCCTCGTCGAGCGGCCTAAGCACCTTGGGCGGCCTGACGCGCGCGATAGCGCGCCTCGGCCTCCGCGGGGCGCCCGTAGTCCGGCTCCCACCCCGCCGGATCGGCGACGGCGAGGGCGCCGCCGCTCACGCCGACGAGGCGGAGGAGCGCCGCGGCCGACGCCTGCTCGGCGCTCGCGCGTGCGTAGGCCCCCGGCAGATCGGCGACGGAGCCGGCCGTCGCGAGGGCGGGCGCGAGGAGGACCTCTACGCCGAAGGGCCCGAGCCGATAGGCCGCGCGGTACACGTCGCCCCGCAGGGCGTCATACTCGGCCAGCACCAGCCCCGCGCCCCGGACGGCGGTCCAGGCGGCGCCGAGGAGCGACGGAGCGGCGAGAAGGGGCAGACGCCTGGCGCGGCACAGCCCCTTGGCGAAGGCGATGCCGATCCTCAAGCCGGTGAAGCTCCCGGGGCCGTCGGCGACGACGACGCCTTCCAAGTCGGCGACGCCCGCCCCGCGTGCGGCCAGGAGCTGCGCCACCGAGCGCTCCAGGTCCCGCGACAGCTCACGGCGCCCCTGGATCCGGATCCCGGGCCCCGGGTCCTCGGGCGTGCCCAGGGCCAGCGACGGCACGTCCGTCGCGGTATCCAGCGCGAGGTACAGGCCGGTCACGGGGACGCGCCGTCCAGCTCGAGCTCCCGGATCGCGTCGTCGTCGGTGTAGCGCAGCCGGATGGTGTGCGCCAGCGCGGGGAGCGCGGCGCCGAGCCGTTCCGGCCATTCGATCAGCACCACGCTGTCCCGCTCCGCCAGCGCGTCGTCGAGGCCGAGGTCCGCCACCCGCTCCGAGGGCTTCAGCCGGTACGCGTCCACGTGATAGACGGTCGTGCCCCTGCCCGCGTAGCGGTGCACGAGGGCGAAGGTGGGGCTCGTCACGGGCTCGACGACGCCGAGGGACCGGGCGATGGCGCGGACCAGGGTGGTCTTGCCCGCCCCCAGCTCGCCGGCGATGCCGACGGCGACGGGAGGCCGGAGCGAGCGGGCGAACGCCTCGCCGAACCGGCCGAGCGCCGCCTCATCGACGCGCCGGCCGCCCACGCCTCTTCCCCGTGCCCGCCGATCCCGGCGCGTCCGTGCGCTCGGACCTCCGCGTCCCCGTGCCCGCGGCCTTCAGGTCCATGATCTGGTCCCGGATCTGCGCGGCCAGCTCGAAGTCCAGGTCGTCGGCCGCGCGGCGCATCTGGTCCTCGAGCTGCTTGACGAGCGCCTCACGCTGCGCCTGATCCAGGGCGCTCCAATCGCCGGCGGCCTTCCCCAGCAACGACACGGCCTCGGCGCGCGGGACCGGGTCCTCGCGCGCGTCGGCGACGCGGGTGGTGAAGCGGATCTGATCCACCGACTTCACGATGGAGCGCGGCGTGATCCCGTGCGCGGCGTTGTAGCGCTCCTGGGTGCGGCGGCGGCGGTCCATCTCCGCCAGCGCCTCCTTCATCGAGTCGGTCATCCGGTCGGCGTAGAGGATCGCCTTGCCGTCGAGGTGGCGCGCCGCGCGGCCCACCGTCTGGATGAGCGACGTGCGCGAGCGCAGGAAGCCCTCCTGGTCGGCGTCGAGGATCGCGACCAGCGAGACCTCCGGGAGGTCGAGCCCCTCGCGGAGGAGGTTGATGCCGATCAGCACGTCGAACTCGCCCAGCCTGAGGCCGCGGATGATGTCCATCCGCTCGATCGCGTCGATGTCGGAGTGCATGTACCGGACGCGCACGCCCACCTGAGCGAGGTAGTCGGTGAGGTCCTCCGCCATCCGCTTGGTCAGGGTGGTCACGAGCACGCGCTCGCCGCGGCGCTCGCGCGCGCGGATCTCCTTCAGCAGGTCGTCCACCTGGCCCTCGACCTTGCGGACCTCGACCGCCGGGTCCACGAGCCCCGTGGGCCGCACGAGCTGCTCGACCACCGCGCCGCCGGAGAGGCGCAGCTCCTCGGGGCCGGGGGTGGCGGAGACGAACAGCGCGCGGGGGGCGAGCTGGAGGAACTCGTCGTAGCGCAGGGGGCGGTTGTCGAGCGCCGAGGGGAGGCGGAAGCCGTACTCGACCAGGGTCTCCTTGCGCGAGCGGTCGCCGGCGTACATCGCGCCGATCTGGGGCACGGTGACGTGGGACTCGTCCACGATCACGAGGAAATCGGCGGGGAAGAAGTCCAGCAGGACCGCCGGGCGTTCGCCCAGAGCGCGGCCGGAGAGGTGGCGGCTGTAGTTCTCGATGCCGTGGCAGGTGCCGACCTCGAGCATCATCTCGATGTCGAAGCGGGTACGGGACTCGAGCCGCTGGGCCTCGAGCAGCTTCCCCGCCCCCTTGAGGTCGGCCAGGCGCGCCGCCAGCTCCTCGCGGATCAGGCCGATGGCGCGCTCGAGGTTCGGGCGGTTCGTGACGAAGTGGGTGGCGGGATAGACCGCGCACCGCTCCAGGTCGGCGACCTTCCGCCCGGTCAGCGGGTCGATCTTGACGATGCGCTCGATGGCGTCCCCGAACAGCTCGATGCGCACCGCCTGTTCCTCGTAGGCGGGGAAGACCTCGATCACGTCGCCGCGGACGCGGAAGTTGCCGGGCTCGAACGCCACGTCGTTGCGCTGGTACTGGATCCCGACCAGCCGCTCGAGGATCGCTCGCCGGCCGACGGTCTCGCCGCGCGCCAGCCGCAGCATCTGCTCCCGGTATTCCACCGGGTCGCCGAGGCCGTAGATCGCGGAGACCGTCGCGACGACGATCACGTCGTCCCGCTCCACCAGGCTCGACGTCGCCCGCAGGCGCAGCCGCTCGATGTCCTGGTTGATCGAGGCGTCCTTCTCGATGTAGGTGTCGGTCTGCGGGACGTACGCCTCGGGCTGGTAGTAGTCGTAGTACGAGATGAAGAACTCGACCGCGTTCGAGGGGAAGAAGGACTTCAGCTCGCCGTAGAGCTGCGCCGCCAGCGTCTTGTTGTGCGAGAGGACCAGGGCCGGCCGGCCCAGGCGACGGATGGCGTTGGCCACGGTCATCGTCTTGCCGGACCCGGTGACGCCGAGCAGCACCTGATGCCGCACGCCGCCGGTGAAGCCGCGGACCAGCGCGTCGATGGCCTGGGGCTGGTCGCCCGCGGGCTCGAAGGGCGACTCGAGACGGAACTCGGTCACGCGACCAGGCGTTCGCGCCGGCGGACGTCGGTGACGCCCTTCACGCGGCGGATGGCCTTCATGACCTTGTTGAGGTGGGTGAGGTTCTCGACCTCGACGATCACCAGCCCCGTCATCCCGCCCTCGCCGCTGGTCAGCTCGCAGCTCCGGATGTTGGTGGCCGCCGTGGAGATCGCCGTGCAGACGTCCGCGTAGAGGCCGCGGCGGTCCTCGCCCTGCAGATCGAGCCGCACCGCGAAGACCTCCCCCTCAATCTCGCGCCAGTCGAGGTCCACGCGCCGCTCCGGCTCGCTGTCGAGGGCGAGCAGGTTCGGGCAGTCCACGCGGTGGATCGAGATGCCCCGCCCCCGCGTGACGTAGCCGGTCACGGCGTCGCCGGGCACCGGCTGGCAGCACTGCGAGTAGCGCACCATCAGCCCGTCCACCCCCTGGATGCGGACCCCCTTCCCGACGCGGATGCGCTGGACCAACCGGCCGAGCGCGCCGGGCTTGGGCGGCGGCGACTCCTCCTCCTTCTCCTCCAGGTCGGGGTAGAGCGCGCGCAGGACCTCGGTGATGCTCAGATCGCCGCGGCCCAGCCCCGCCTTCAGGTGGTCCACGTCGGGGACGTTCAGGGCGCCGACGGCGCGGGCGAGCGCCACGAGGTCCGGCTTCGCGAGGCGGCGCCGCTTGAGCTCGCGGTCCAGGATCTCCTCGCCCAGCGCGATCGAGGTCTCGTGCTCCTCCTGCTTCACCCACTGCCGCACCTTCTGCCGCGCCCGCGCGGTGCGGACGTGCGCCTGCCAGTCGCGCGAGGGGTGCGCGGTCGGCGCGGTGAGGATCTCCACCGTGTCGCCGTTCTTGAGCGCCCGGTGCAGCGGCGCGATGCGGCCGTTGATCTTGGCGCCCTGGCAGTGCAGCCCGACCTGGGTGTGCACGGTGAAGGCGAAGTCGATCGGCGTGGCCCCCTTGGGGAGCTGCTTGACGTCGCCCTCCGGCGTGAAGACGAAGATCTCGTCCTGGTAGAGGTCGATGCGCAGGAACTCGATGAACTCGTCGGGGGTCATCGCCTCCTGCTGGTAGTCCACCAGCTGCCGGAACCAGGTGAGGTGCTTGTCCAGCTCGTCGCGCGAGCGGCCCTCCTTGTAGAGCCAGTGCGCCGCGATCCCGTACTCGGCGGTGTGGTGCATCTCCCGGGTGCGGATCTGGATCTCGTACAGCTGGCCCGTCGGGCCGAAGACCGTGGTGTGCAGGGACTGGTAGCCGTTCGACTTCGGCTGGGCGATGTAGTCCTTGATCCGCTCCTGCAGCGGCGTCCAGCGCGAGTGAATGACGCCGAGCGCGTGGTAGCAGTCGGGCACGGAGTTCACCAGCACCCGCAGCGCCATCAGGTCGTAGATCTCCTCGTAGGGGAGGTCCCGCCGGACGATCTTCTTGTGGATGGACCAGAGGTTCTTGGGGCGGCCGGTGACGTCCACGTCGCGGATGCCGGCGCGCTCCAGCTCGCGCTGCAGCGGCTCGCGCATCCGGGCCACCAGCTCCTCGCGCTCGGCCTTCCGCGCCGCGACCTTCTTCGAAAGCGAGCCGTACTCCTCGGGCTCGAGGAACTTGAACGCCAGGTCCTCGAGCTCCGCCTTGATCCCGGCCATGCCGAAGCGGTGCGCCAGCGGCGCGTAGATCTCGCGCGTCTCCAGCGCGATGCGCCGCTGCTTCTCCTCCGGCAGGTGCTCCAGGGTCCGCATGTTGTGCAGGCGGTCGGCCAGCTTCACGATGACGACGCGGGCGTCCTTGGCGACCGAGAGCAGGAGCTTGCGGTAGTTCTCGGCCTGCTCCTCGGCGGTGGAGCGGAAGCTCAAGGTCGAGATCTTGGTGAGGCCGTCCACGATCGTGGCGACCTCCTTGCCGAACTCGCGCTCGAGGTCCTCCACCGTGACCTCGGTGTCCTCGACCACGTCGTGCAGCAGCCCGGCGGCGGCGGACACGGCGTCGAGGTGCGCCTCGACGAGGATGCGGGCCACGCCGATGCCGTGCGAGACCGCGTCCTCGCCCGACCAGCGCTTCTGGCCGCGGTGGGCCGCGGCGCTGAACTGGTAGGCCCGCGCGAGCAGGTCCAGGTCCAGCCGCTCGGCGTACGGCTCGAGCGCGTCGGTGAGGCCCGGGATGGCCGGGAGGGGGCGCTTGGCGGGAGCGACGGTCACAGGAGCCCGGCCTCGGCGAAGCTGAGGTAGCCTCGCGCGCCGACGATCACGTGGTCGTAGACGGGGAGGTCGAGGACCTTCCCCGCCTCCACCAGCTGGCGCGTGACGGCGCGGTCGTCGGCCGACGGCGCGGGATCACCGGAGGGGTGGTTGTGCACCACGATGATCCCGGCCGCGGCCTCGGCGATGGCACCGCGGAACACTTCGCGAGGATGCACCAGCGAGCTGTTCAAGATCCCCCGGGTCACGAGCAGGTCACGCAGGATGCCGCTCTGGCTGTCGAGCGCGAGCACGTGGAACTCCTCGGCCGCCAGGTCCGCCAGGCGCGGCGCGAACCAGCGGTACACGTCGGCCGGCGAACGGATCCGCGTCCGGTCCGGCCTTCCCTCCTCCTGCAGCCGCCGGCCCAACTCCAGTGCGGCGGCGATGCGGGCCGCCTTGGCGTGGCCGACGCCAGGGACCGCCGCCAGCTCCACGGCGGTGCGGCGGGCCAGGTGCGCGAGCGCGGGACCGCCGGCCGCCAGCAGCGCCGACGCGACGTCGGGCGCCGAGGCACCGGCGCGGCCCGTACCGATGAGAATCGCCAGGAGTTCCGCGGTCGTCAACGCGGAGGGGCCCAGCGCGAGGAGGCGCTCCCGGGGGCGGTCCTGCAACGGGGTCTCGGATATGCGGGAGGGCATGGCCGGAATGTGGGCGGCCGGACAGCGGAAGACGGGGCGAATCCGTGGCGCTGAGGAGCAATCGGATGCGGGCTGCGAGGTGGACAGAACAGTTGCGAGACGCCGAGTTGCGAGCGGTTACGAGTATGGAGGTCTCAGAACGAGAGGACGGCCTCGCCGCCGCCACGAGGCCGCCCGAGGCCTGTTCTCACACTGCGAACTCGCATCTCATGACCACTCGCAACTCCCCGTCTCGCAACTCCCCCGCAAACTCCCAACTCGTAACTGCCGCCTACAAGCCGGCCCCGTGGCATCGCTTGAACTTCTTCCCGGATCCACAGGGGCAGGGCTCGTTGCGCCCCGTCTTCTCCCACCCGGTCGGCAGGCCGGCCGGCGCGGGCGCGCCGAAGGCCTGGCCGCCCACGACCGCGCGGGCCGCGCGCTGCGGGGCGGGCGCCGCCGGCGCGAGGAGGGCGTCGTCGTCCACCATCCCCGAGGCGCTCCCCGCCCCGGCGCTCGGCCGTCCCGTCGGCTCGCCCGGGCCGCGCAGCGTCGGGCCACCGAAGGTGCGCGGCGGAGGGGGCGGCGGCGACGCCGGCGGTCCGGCGCTGACCTGGACCTTGAGGAACTGCTCGCTGAAGGTGGCCCGGAGATCCGCCATCAGGTCCACGAACATGCCGAACGCTTCCTGCTTGTACTCGACCAGCGGGTCCTTCTGTCCCCACGCCCGGTAGGTGATGGCGTTGCGGAGCTGATCGAGGTCGTACAGGTGGTCCTTCCACTTCTCGTCGATGGTCCGCAGCATCACCTGGCTCAGCACCTGCTCGGACAGATTCGGGATCGTGAGCTGGCGGCCGTACTCGTCGAGCGCCTGCACCTTGCGGTGGAAGGCGTCGCGGGCGTGCCGCCGGCACAGCTCGAGCAGCTCGTCGCGCGAGGCGACGCCGCGCTGCGTCAGCTCCGGGACCATCACGAGGAAGCGCATCAGGAGCAGCTCGTGCAGCGTGCCGAGGTCCCACAGCTCGGCATGCCGGCCCCCCGCCACCGCCTCGTCCACCGGCCGCGTCATCGCGCCGTCGATCATCCGGATGGCTTCGGCCTTCAGCTCCTCGCCCCCCTCGAGCGCGAAGAGCCGCAGCGAGTAGACGACCTCGCGCTGCTGGTTCATCACGTCGTCGTAGTCGAGCAGCCGCTTGCGGGACTGGAAGTTCTGCAGCTCGATCCGCTTCTGGGCGCCCTCGATCGAGCGCGTCACCAGCGGGTGGGTGATGACCTCCCCTTCCTCGGCCCCCATCCGGTCCATCAGGGCGCCGATGCGGTCCGACCCGAAGAGCCGCATCAGGTCGTCCTCGAGGGAGAGGAAGAAGATCGAGGCGCCCGGGTCGCCCTGGCGTCCCGAGCGGCCGCGCAGCTGGCGGTCGATGCGCCGCGACTCGTGGCGCTCGGTGCCGATGATCTGGAGGCCGCACGGCGGGTCCGTCATGCAGCCGAGCTTCTGGATCTCCGGCCACGACAGGTCCGCCGCCTCGATGGTCTGGCCGAACGGCGCCTGGCGCGCCCGGATGCCGCAGACCCGGCACTTGGTGACGCCGGTGCCGAGTTTGATGTCGGTGCCGCGGCCGGCCATGTTCGTGGCGATCGTGACCGCCCCGCCCTGGCCCGCCATGGCCACGATCTCCGCTTCGCGCTGGTGGTACTTCGCGTTCAGAACCTCGTGCTTGATCCCCCGCCGCTTGAGCATCCGCGAGAGCGTCTCCGACACCTCGACGCTCACGGTGCCGACCAGGACCGGCAGGCCGCGGCCATGCTCCCGCTCGACCTCGTCCACGATGGCGTTGTACTTCTCGCGCCGGGTCTTGTAGATGCGGTCGTGCACGTCGATGCGGCGGACCGGACGGTTGGTCGGGATGACCATCACCTCCAGCCCGTAGATCTTGAAGAACTCCTCCTCCTCGGTCTCGGCGGTGCCCGTCATCCCCGCGAGCTTGCCGTACATCCGGAAGTAGTTCTGGATCGTGATCGTGGCGAGCGTCTGGGTCTCGCCCTTGACCTGCACGCCCTCCTTCGCCTCGACGGCCTGGTGCAGGCCGTCCGACCAGCGGCGCCCCGGCAGGATGCGGCCGGTGAACTCGTCCACGATGAAGATCTGGCCCTCCTGCACCACGTACTCGACGTCCTTCTCGTAGAGCCCGTGGGCCCGGAGCAGCTGGTGGATGATGTTCAGCTTCTCGCTCTTGGCGGCGTAGTCCCCCTCGAGCTGCGCGCGCCGCTCCAGCTTCTCGTGCGGCGTGAGCGTTTCATCCTTCTCGATCCGGAGGACCTCCTCCGAGAGGTCGGGGACGATGAACAGCGTCGGGTCTTTCGGCGAGAGGATCTCGACGCCCTGGTCGGTGAGGTGGACCGAGTGGCCCTTCTCGTCGAGGACGAAGTACAGCTGCTCCTCGAGGTCGTGGAGCCGCTGTTGCCGGGCGGGGAGTTTGCGGTCGGCCATGTAGTCCAGCTCGACCTTCAGCACGAGCTTCTTGGCGCCCTGCTCCTGAAGGAACTTGAGGAGGCGCTTGTGCTTCGGCATGCCGAGCTGGACCTGGTACGCCTTGACCGCGGCGGCGTACTGGTCGGTCGGCCAGAGCCGCTCGGCCTCCGCCATGAAGTTGTTGGTGACTTCCGACTGGCGCCGGACCAGGGTCACCACCGCCTGGTTGTGCTCGGCGTACTTGGTGTCGGCCTCGTTGCCGACGGGGCCCGAGATGATGAGCGGCGTCCGGGCTTCGTCGATGAGGATCGAGTCGACCTCGTCCACGATCGCGTACGTATGGGCTCGCTGGACGCGCTGCTGCAGCGCGAAGACCATGTTGTCGCGCAGGTAGTCGAACCCGAACTCGTTGTTGGTGCCGTAGGTGACGTCGGCCAGGTACGCGGCGCGCCGCTCGATCGTGCCGGGCTCCGTGTCGTCGATGCACCCGACGGTGAGGCCCAGCCAGGTCAGGACGTGCCCCATCCACTGCGAGTCGCGGCGGGCCAGGTAGTTGTTGACCGTGACGAGGTGGGCGCCGTTGCCGGGGAGGGCGTTGAGGTAGAGCGGCAGCACCGCGACCAGCGTCTTGCCTTCGCCGGTCGCCATCTCGGCGATCTTCCCCTGGTGCAGCGAGATGCCGCCGATGAGCTGCACGTCGTACGGCACCATGTCCCACTTCAGCTCGCGGGCGGTGACCATCACCATCGTGCCGAGGAGGCGGCGGCACGCCTCGCGCACGGTCGCGAACGCTTCGGGGAGCAGCTCGTCGAGGATCTCCGCCGTGGCGCGCGACAGCTCCTGCTCACGGCCCGCGAGCCGGCGATCGATGTCGTCGCGCTCGTCGGGGTCGGCGCAGTCGTGCTTCGCCTTCTTCAGGGCCTCGACGTCGTCGCGCAGCGCGCCGACCCGCTCGGCGATCCGCGCCCGGAAGCGGGCCGTCTGCCCGCGCACCTCGTCGTCCGGCAGCTCCTTGAGCGCCTCCTCGTGCCGGTGGATCGCGCCGATGATGGGGCGGAGGTGCTTCAGCTCCCGCGTGAAGCGGGACCCGAGGATCTTCGTCACCAGTGCGGGCAGCGGCATTATCGGTACAGCCCTTCCTTCGCCATGTAGTCGGCCACGGCATCCGGTACCAGATACCGGATGCTCTTGCCCGCCAGACAGCGGGCGCGGATGTCGCTGGCCGAGATCTCGATGGCCGGCGTCGCCACGACGTGTCGCACCAGCGGCGTCCGGACCTCCGGCGCGCCCGGGCGCGTCAGGATGGCCACCTCCGCGAGCCGGGCGACCTCCTCCGCGGAGCGCCAGCGCGGCAGGTCCGCGGCGGCGTCCGCGCCGAGGAGCAGGACGAACCGCTCGCCCGGGCAGCGCGCGCGAAGCGCGCGCAGGGTGTCCACCGTGTACGACGGGGCGGGCCGCTCCAGCTCGAGCGCGTCGACCGCGAACCGCGCGTCCCCGGCGACCGCCAGGTCGAGCATCGCGCGGCGGTGCTCCGGCGCCGCCACCGGAGGCAGCCGCTTCAGCGGCTGCCGCGCGCACGGCACCAGCAGCACGCGCGCGAGACCGAGCGCCTCGAGGGCGCGCGCGGCCGCGATGAGGTGGCCGTGGTGGACCGGATCGAAGCTACCGCCCAGCAGTCCCGTGGCCACAATACCGCTTGGCGTCCGCCAGCTGCGGGTAGAACTGCCGCAGCGCGTTGCAGAACTGCGTCTCCTGGTCCGCGTACCCGATCGCGTGGTACGAGCGGACGATGTAGACGTAGGCCTCCGGGACCAGCGACGTCGACGGGTAGCTGGCGATCAGGTCCTTGAAGTACAGGATCGCCGAGTCGAAGGCGTTGCGCCGGAAGTAGAAGAGCGCGATGTCCATCTCCTTCTGCGCGAACTTCTCGTAGAGCAGCTGCAGCCGCGTGGTCGCGACGTGCGAGGCGGACGACCCCGGGTACCGGCCGGCCAGCTCCTGATAGGTCGCGAGCGCCGTCTGGCCGCTGGTCGGATCCAGATCCGGCTTCTCCCACATCTTCGCGTACGAGTCGGCGGCCCGGAGCAGCGCGTCCGGCGCGAGACGGTGGTTCGGGTTCTCGTCGGCGACCCGGCGGAACTCCTGGGCCGCGGTCGGATAGTCGCCCTGGCTGAAGTACGACTCGCCGAGGAAGAAGCGCGACAGCGGATAGAGGGTGTCCCGCGCGCCCACGCTGAAGGTGAGGGCCTGGAAGCCGGCCTGCGCCTTGTCGTAGTGGCCGGTGCGGAACTGGCGCATCGAAGCCTGGTAGAGATCTTCGGGCACCGTGTAGTGCCGCGGGTCGAAGCGAGCGCAGGCGGCGACCAGACACAGGGCGACGACCGGCAGCTTCCGCACGGCACCCGTGGCAATCCGGATCATGGCGTCGGACTTCCCTTCCCCAGCAGTCGGTTGAGCTGATCCTCCGCGCGCGCCGCGATCGGATCCCCCTCGGCAGCGCCCGACATGGCGCGGCGGTACGCATCCTGGGCCACGGCCGTGTCGCCCTTGGCCCAGCGCGTGTCGCCGACCAGCAGCCACGCGAGTCGCACCACGCTGTCGGGCTCGCCGATCGAGATCGCCTTCCGGAAACGCGCCTCGGCGTCCTGCAACGCGCCCGCGCTCAGCGACACCTTGCCGTCCTCGACCGAGCAGCCGGCGAGCCCGCCGCGCGCGGCCTCCACCAGCGGCGGCACCTGGCGGCTGCGGCGCAGGACCGCCTCGTAGGTGCGGGTCGCGGCGTCGCAGCGCCCCATGTGCGCGTTGAGGTCCGCGTAGGCGACGAGGAACGAGTCGGCCCCCGGCGCGGTGGACGCGGCGGCGGCCGCCTGCAACAGGACGTCCATCGCCTCGGGGCGCCGGACGTAGGCGGTGCCGGCGCCGAGCGCCACGGCGAGGAAGCCGACCGGCCGCTGCGGCGCGATGTCGCGCAGGGCGAGCAGGGCGTCGGAGAGCGCCGACATGTCGTGCGCGCCGATCGCCAGCCGGGCCGCCCGCGTGAGCCCGTCCGCCGCCTCGTCCCCCGCCCCCGCCTCGGCGTGCGCCAGGTCGTGGTAGGCCGTGACCGCCTCCCCCAGGGCGCCGGCCTGCAGCGCCGCCGCGGCGAACTTCGCCCGGAGCTCGGCGTCGGGCGCGCCCTGATGCATCGCCAGCCGGTACTCCGCGAGCGCGTCCCCGAAGGCGTGCTCCGCGTACCGGCGATCGCCGAGCCGCGCATGGTCCGCGACCGGCGAGCAGGCGGCGAGCAGCAGGAGCGCGGGCACGCAGGTGGCAGGTCGCAGGTGGTTCAACGGGTCGCCCCCGCCTTCGCCGTCACCCGGTCGAGCAGGGCGAGGTACGCCGTGATGCGCGGCTCGTCGGGGCGCTCGCCCCGGCACTGCTGCCAGGCCGCGCGGGCCACGGCCGCATCGCCCTCCAGGTAGCAGGCCATCCCGAAGGCCGCGCGCGCGTCGAAGAACGACGGCCGCGCCTCGAGGATCGCCTCCAGCTCGCGGCGTGCGAGCGTCACGTCGCCGACCTCGAGCCGCAGGCGCGCGAGGCGGTAGCGCAAGTCGAGGAACTCCGGGCGGAGCTGCGCGGCCTTGGCGTATTGCTCGATCGCTTCGCGGATGCCGCCCGCTTCCACGTAGGCTTCGGCCAGCTCCGCGTGCAGGTTCGCCAGACGCGAGGCCTCCGGCGCCGCGAAGCCGGTGTGGTCCACGCCTCCCAGCCCCTGGGCCGCCGCGAACGCCGCCGCTGCGTCGTCGTAACGGCCCAGCTCGTTCAGCGTGACCGCGCGGTTCAGGTGCGCATCCACGTACTTGGGATTGAGGGCGAGGGCGCGGTCGAACTCGGCGAGCGCGTCATCCGGCTGGCCGATCATCGAGTACGCCAGACCCAGCAGCTGGTGCGCGTCCGCGAAGGCCTTCCCCGAGGCCGTGACCTCGCGCAGGAGGTGGACCGCGCCGTAGGCGTCGCCCGCCTCGAGGCGCTCCTTGGCGCGCTCGACGATCCGGTCAGGCTGGATGTCCATGAGCCTCCTCGAACCAGCGCACGAAGCGCGGAATGCCGTCCTCGACCGTCGTCGTCGGCCGGTACCCGAGCACCCGACCGGCCTTGCGCACGTCGGCGCAGGTGCGGCGCACGTCGCCCGGCTGCGCCGGCAGGCGCTCGAGCCGCGCCTCCTTCCCCACCGCCCGCGCGATCAGCGCGACCAGCGCGTCGAGGCTCGTGGTGCGCGACTCGCCCAGGTTCACGATCTCCAGGGCCCCCGCCGGGGCGGTGGCACTCGAACCAGGGCCGGATCGAGCGGGCGGCGCGACAGCCGCGGCGGTTCCGCGGCGGCGCGTGTCCGGCGCCGCCGTCCAGTCCACCGCGGCCCGCACGCCCCCCACAATATCGTCGATGTAGGTGTAATCCCGCTCGCTCGACCCGTCGCCGTAGAACGGGACCGGCCGCCCCTCCGCGATCAGGCGCGTGAACTTGTGGATGGCGAGATCGGGGCGCTGGCGCGGCCCGTACACCGTGAAGAACCGCAGCGCCATGATCCTCAGGCCGTAGAGCTGGGCGAAGGTGGCGCAGAGCAGCTCGCCGGCGCGCTTCGTCGCCGCGTAGGGCGAGATCGGCAGGAGCGCCGGCCAGTCCTCGCTGAACGGGACGGGCGCGGTGTCGCCGTACACCGAGGAGGAGCTGCCGAACACGAAGCGGCGGGCCCCGGCGCGCCGCACCGCCTCGAGCAGCACGGCGGTGCCCTCGATGTTGACCGACGCGTACAGCGCCGGGTCCTCGAGCGACGGCCGGACGCCGGCGCGGGCGGCGAGGTGCACGACCACCGTCTCCGGCGTCACGAGCGCGCCCACGGCCTTCGCGTCGCGGATGTCGCCTTCGACCAGACGGAACCGCGGCCCGCGCCGGAGCGTGGCGACGTTCGCTTCCTTGACCGCGCGCGGGTAGAAGGCGTCGAAGTTGTCGAGGCCGACCACCTCGTCGCCCCGCGCGACCAGGCATTCGGCGACGTGGGAGCCGATGAACCCGGCGGCGCCGGTCAGCACCACCCTGGTCACGCGAGCTTCCGCTTGAAGTGGGCGATGGTGGCGGCGAGCCCCCGCTCCAGCTCCACCGCCGGTTCCCACCCCAGGAGCGAGCGGGCACGGGTGATGTCGGGCTGGCGGACCTTGGGATCGTCCTGCGGGAGCGCTTCGCGCACGATCTTCGAGCCCGAGCCCGTCAGCTTGAGGACGAGCTGCGCGAGCTGCAGCACCGTGAACTCGTTCGGGTTGCCGACGTTGACCGGCTCGTCGGCGCCGCGCTCGTAGAGGCGCACGATGCCGTCCACCAGATCGTCCACGTAGGTGAAGGAGCGGGTCTGGCTGCCGTCGCCGTACACGGTGATCGGCTCGCCCCGGAGCGCCTGGACGATGAAGTTGGAGACCACGCGTCCGTCGCGGACCCGCATCCGCGGCCCGTAGGTGTTGAAGATGCGGACGATGCGGGTGTCGAGACCGTGGTAGCGGTGGTACGCCATCGTCATGGCCTCGGCGAACCGCTTCGCCTCGTCGTAGACCCCGCGCGGACCGACCGGGTTCACGTTGCCCCAGTAGCCCTCGGGCTGCGGGTGCACCAGCGGGTCGCCGTACACCTCGGAGGTCGAGGCGAGGAGGAACCGCGCCCCCTTGGCCTTCGCGAGCCCGAGCGCCTTGTGCGTGCCCAGCGAGCCGACCTTGAGGGTCTGGATCGGGAACTCGAGGTAGTCGCGCGGGCTGGCCGGGGAGGCGAAGTGGAGCACCCCGTCGAGCGGCCCCTCGACGTAGATGAAGTTCGTGACGTTGTGCTCGAAGAAGGCGAAGCGCTTGTTCCCGGTGAGGTGCGCGATGTTGTCCGGGCTGCCGGTGATGAAGTTGTCCATCCCGACGACCTCGTGCCCCGCGCCGATGAAGCGGTCCGCGAGATGGGAGCCGAGAAAGCCGGCGACGCCGGTGATCAGGACGCGCATCAGGGCCGCCCCACCGAATCGTAGGTGAAGCCGTGCTCGCGCATGCGCGCCGGCTCGTAGAGGTTGCGGGCGTCGACCACCACCGGCCGCTTCATCCGCCGCCTGGCCTGGTCGTAGTCCAGGACCCGGTACTCCTGCCACTCGGTGAGGACCAGCAGCGCGTCGGCCCCGTCGAGCGCGTCGTAGCGGTGCTCGACGCCGGTCACGCGGTCGCCGAAGCGGCGGCGCGCCTCGGCCAGCGCCTTGGGATCGTGCACGCGGAGCTTCGCGCCGGCGGCCAGCAGCTCCTCGACCACCACCAGCGACGCCGCCTCACGCATGTCGTCGGTCTGCGCCTTGAACGCGAGGCCCCAGATCGCGATGGTCGTGCCCGCGAGGGAGCCGAGCGCGCGCCGCAGCTTCTCGACCGGCATCCGCTTCTGGCGCTCGTTGACCCGCTCCACGGACTCCAGCACCTCGAGCGGCGATCCCACCTCGCGGCCGGTGACGCAGAGCGCCTGGACGTCCTTGGGGAAGCAGGAGCCGCCGTAGCCCGGCCCCGGAAAGAGGAACGCCTTGCCGATCCGCGCGTCGCTGCCGATCCCGCGCCGCACGTGCTCGACGTCGGCCCCGACCTTCTCGCACAGGGCGGCGAACTGGTTCATCAGCGTGATGCGCGCGGCCAGCATCGCGTTGGCGGCGTACTTCGTCACCTCGGCCGACGCGATGTCCATGAAGAGGAGCGGATTGCCGCTGCGCACGAACGGCTCGTAAAGCTCCCGCAGCGTGGCCTCGGCCTCGGGGCTGTCCACGCCGAGCACGATGCGGTCCGGCTTCATGAAGTCCTGGACCGCCGCGCCCTCCTTGAGGAACTCCGGGTTGGACGCGACGTGGAACCGCGCTTTCGTGCGCGCGGCGACCGCCGCGCGGACCTTTTCCGCGGTGCCGACCGGCACCGTGCTCTTGGTCACCACCACCTTGGGGCGGTTCATGTGCCGGCCGATCGTGTCGGCGACGCTCAGCACGTGCGTGAGGTCCGCGGAGCCGTCCTCGTCCGGCGGGGTGCCGACGGCGATGAACACCACGTCGCTCCGCTCCACCGCATCGCCCACGTCGGTGGTGAAGGCCAGCCGCCCTTCCGCCTGGTTGCGCACCACCAGCGGCTCCAGCCCGGGCTCGAAGATGGGCACGTCACCCCGCCGCAGGCGCTCGATCTTGGCGGCGTCCACGTCGGCGCAGACGACGCTGTTGCCCATCTCCGCCAGGCCGGCGCCCATCACCAGCCCGACGTAGCCCGTCCCGACCACCGCGACGTTCATTGCGTCCGCTCCTCATACCAGGTGCGATAGAAATCCCGGTACGAGCCGTCCTTCACGGGACGCCACCAGTCGTCGTGCTCGACGTACCAGCGGACCGTGTCGGCCAGCCCCTGCTCGAAGGTGCGGGCGGGCCGCCATCCCAGCTCCCGCTCGGCCTTCGCGGCGTCCATCGCGTAGCGGCGGTCGTGCGCCGGCCGGTCCTTCACGTGCTCCACCAGCTC
>Ga0187857_10000668_pt1 | contig 40893 bp, 33 predicted proteins | sample June2016WEW_8_10_FD_132984 | JGI IMG/M metagenome (GOLD analysis project Ga0187857, IMG submission 132984) | Peatland microbial communities from SPRUCE experiment site at the Marcell Experimental Forest, Minnesota, USA - June2016WEW_8_100 | ecosystem: Environmental > Terrestrial > Soil >... | reverse complement strand
GCTTTACAACTTCAAGCTCGACTTCCGCTTCAAATAGCCAAAGTGTCTAATCAACTGCCCCTCCGAGAAATCTGTTGAAACGCTGGGCTGTTGTCGGAAGTCACTCCGGGACAAGCACTTGGCCGGGGCGCGCCTCTGAGTTCGGTGTCAAATCTTAGTAGCGTCGGACGGCTCGCCCCCTGCTCGTCTTCCCGCGGGCCGCTAAGAAGCGGGGACGAGGCCGTCCCCGCCCCTGGCTTTGCGGCTTCGAGAGTTGGCCCTGGCGGCCTGTTCAACGCGCAGGTTCCTGATTGACCGAGCAGGCGGGGCCGGTTATGGCTATGGGAGGCAAACGCAGGCGCCGCAGTGAAACCATTGACTTCATACACCTCCAAATTGACGGATCGACAGGCCGAGGAGCTCCGGGCGTGGCTCAACACCCGCGAATACCGGTTCCGCGAGGTGCCTTACGCCCGCTTCGCTGCGGAGAAGGACAAGACCAACGTGGTCTTTTACGAGAGCGGAAAGCTGGTCGTCCAAGGCAAAGGCACCCGCGAGTTCGTCGAATTCGTGCTCGAACCCGAGATCCTCAAGGAGGCCCGCCTCGGTTACGAGACCGTCCTGAACCCCGATTTGCTCGTCCCCCGCCTGGGTGTGGACGAAAGCGGCAAAGGGGACTTTTTCGGCCCGCTCTGCATCGCCGGCGCATACGTCAACGAGGCAGTCGTCAACGCCTGGAAGGACGCCGGCATCCGCGATTCCAAGAGTATCTCGAGCGACCACCGGATTCGGGAACTGGCTGAGTTGATTGGCAATACGCCCGGGTGCGTTACGACCGTGGTCCCGATCGGCAACGAAGCTTACAACCGCCTTTACGCCAAGTTCCACAGCCTCAACGCCCTCCTGGCCTGGGGTCATGCGCGCGTCATCGAGAATCTGATGGGACAAAAACACCGCATGTCGCCGCCCCCGGCGCGCGCCATCAGCGACCAGTTCGCCTCGAGCAAAGATACCGTGGCGCGAGCCCTGATGACCCTGGGCCGCGGCATCCAATTGGTCCAGAAACACCGCGCCGAGGAGGATCTGGCCGTGGCGGCCGCCTCGATTCTCGCGCGCCACGAATTCGTCACGCGCTTAGGGACCCTCGGCAGACAATTCGAGATGGACTTTCCAAAAGGCGCCTCCGCAGCCGTGGACGCCGCGGCGCGCGGATTTGTCGCCAAATTCGGCGCCGAAAACCTCCCGAAAGTGGCCAAAATGCATTTCCGCACCGCCCTGCGCGCCCAGGGCCTGCCCGAACCGCCAAAAACCCAGTGGCGCCCACGCCGCAGCCAGGCAACTTGATTTAAAAAAAAACTGGCAAAGCCATTGACAACCTGCCGGTGGTCCGGTAATTTCCGTTGTCGTTGGGCCGAAAAAGTCGAAAGTCCGTAGCCCCCGAGTCTCTGGAAAAAGGGAAAACGCGGGGTAATGGGTTTTTGTCGTTTACTGGCATCAGGATGGAAGGCAGATAGAATTTGGCCGGCTCCGATGGGTTTCGGAGCGGGCGCCCATGTAGCTCAGCCGGTAGAGCGCGTCCTTGGTAAGGACGAGGTCATCAGTTCAATCCTGATCATGGGCTCCAGTTCGCAGGCTTTGGCTTGGATTAGTTGAACAGCACGAAACAGACACAACAATACTAGGAGAGAGCAATGGCTAAAGAGCAATTTCAACGAACGAAACCGCACGTCAACGTGGGCACGATTGGCCACATTGACCACGGCAAGTCCACTTTGACAGCCGCAATCGTCCAGACCCAGTCGACCAAAGGGCTGGCTACGCCGATCTCCTACGCGCAGATTACCAAGGGGGGCACCGTCCGCGATGAGACCAAGACCGTCACCATCGCCGTCTCGCACGTCGAGTACCAGAGCGACAAGCGCCATTATGCGCATATCGACTGCCCGGGCCATGCGGACTTCATCAAGAACATGATTACGGGCGCCGCCCAGATGGACGGGGCCATCCTGGTGGTCGATGCCTCGGAAGGCCCAATGCCCCAGACCAAGGAGCACGTCCTGCTGGCGCGCCAGGTCGGGGTGCCTGCCATCGTCGTCTATTTGAACAAGGTTGACCTCGTGGACGACCCCGAATTGCTGGAGTTGGTCGAGATGGAAGTTCGCGACCTGCTGAACAAGTACGAGTTTCCAGGCGACAAAACGCCCATCATCCGGGGCAGTTCCAAGAATGCCTTGGCCGGCGATCCGGAGAGCCAAAAGTCCATTCAGCTATTGATGGAGGCCATTGACGACTTCATCCCGCTGCCGATGCGCGACGTGGACAAGCCGTTCCTGATGTGCATCGAAGACGTGTTCAATATTGAAGGCCGCGGCACTGTCGTTACCGGCCGGGTCGAGCGCGGTGAACTCAAGCGCATGAACGACGTCGAAATCGTCGGGTTGCGCGACACTCGCAAGACCGTGGCTACGGACATCGAGATGTTCCGCAAGTTGCTCGATTCCGCCAAGGCCGGCGACAACGTCGGCGTCCTGCTGCGCGGCACGAAGAAGGACGAGGTCGAGCGCGGCATGGTCCTGGCCAAGCCCGGCAGCATCACTCCGCATACCCATTTCAAGGCGGAAGTCTATGTCTTGTCCAAGGAAGAGGGTGGCCGGCATACTCCATTTTTCACCAATTACCGGCCGCAGTTCTATTTCCGCACTACTGACGTCACTGGCACCGTTACCCTCGCGCAGGGAGTGGAAATGGTCATGCCGGGCGACAATGTGTCGGTGGAAATCAAAGTCATCGCTCCTGTGGCCATGGAAAGACTGCAGCGGTTCGCCATTCGCGAAGGCGGCCGCACGATTGGCGCTGGTCGCGTCACTGAAGTCCTCGAGTAACCGGTCTTGCCTGACAAACCAAAAGCGATGCTCGACGGCACAAGAGCAGGGCGGTAGCTCAATTGGTAGAGTAGCGGTCTCCAAAACCGTCGGTTGGGGGTTCGAGTCCCTCCCGCCCTGCCAACCGTTTTTGCCGGAGAGGTGGCAGAGTGGTCTATTGCGGCGGTCTTGAAAACCGCTTCGGCGTGAACCGTCGACGGGGGTTCGAATCCCTCCCTCTCCGCCAACAGAATATATGAGTGATACAATCTGGATAGTCGTGTGGGTGGTCGTCGTGGGCGGCGCCTTCCTGTGGTTGTGGCGGACGGGCCAACTGGCGCGCCTGACCGCTTACGTCCAGGCGACCCGCGAGGAATTGCGCAAATGCACCTGGCCGACCTGGGAGGAGCTCAAAGGCTCGACCGTCGTGGTCGGCATCTCGATTGTGCTGCTGGGGGCCTTCACGGTCATGGTGGATTTCATCTTCACCGTGTTTGTCCGCTGGCTAACCTGAGGTTTTGGCCTTATATTTCCAAGAGTATGCGAAGCCAGTGGTTTGTCATTCATACCCTGTCGGGCCAGGAGCAGAAGGTCAAAGAGAGCATCGAAAAGCGCATCAAACCCGAGGAAATGGGCGACTACATCAAGGAAGTGCTGGTGCCAATGGAAAAGGTCGTGGAGGTGCGCAACCAGAAGAAAACGGTTTCGACGCGCAAACTGTGGCCCGGCTACGTGTTTGTCGACATGGTCCTCCTTGACGAGGACAACCGCATCATCGAAGGGCCGTGGTATTTCATCAAGGAAACCCAGGGCGTCATCGGTTTCGTTGGCGGCGAGCCCCCGACGCCCACCCCGGCCGAGGAAGTCGAGTCCATCAAGAGCCAGATTTCGGCTTCCGAAGAGCACGAAAAGCCCAAGGTCAGTTTCGAGGTCGGCGAAACGGTCAAGATCAACAACGGCCCGTTCCTGAACTTCAGCGGCGTCATCGAGGAAGTCGAGCCGGAACGCGGGAAGCTCAAGGTGACCGTCAACATCTTTGGCCGGAATACGCCGGTCGAACTGGAGTACTGGCAAGTGGAAAAGGGCTAAATTGGGCGTATTGAACGATTCAACGATTCGAAGACATGGCAAAGAAAATTACCGGACAGATTAAACTGCAGATCCCTGCCGGACAGGCCAATCCTGCCCCGCCCGTCGGCCCTGCCCTGGGCCAGCACGGCGTGAACATCATGGCCTTCTGCAAGGATTTCAACGCCAAGACCAAGGACCAACCCGGCATGATCATCCCGGTGGTCATCACGGTCTATGCCGACAAGTCGTTCAGCTTCATCACCAAGTCCCCCCCGGCCTCGGTCCTGCTCAAGAAGGCGGCCGGCATCACCGCCGGGTCCAAAGAGCCCAACAAGGAAAAAGTCGGCAAAGTCACGCGCAAGCAGGTCCTGGAGATTGTCAAACTCAAATCCAAGGATTTGAACGCCACGTCTGAAGAGGCCGCCTTCCGCGTCGTCGCCGGCACGGCGCGCAGCATGGGCATCGAGGTGGTCGGTTAGCTCTTGGTCTCAATAAACTCAATATGCCTAGCAAACGATATAGAAAAGCCCTCGAAATGGTGGACGCCAAGCGGGCTTATCCCCTCAAGTCGGCCGTGGAACTCCTGTCCAAGCTTCCCCGGGCCAAGTTCAACGAAACGGTTGACCTCGCCTTTCGGCTGGGGGTGGACCCCAAACAGTCCGACCAGATGGTCCGGGGCACTGTCCCGCTGCCTCATGGCAGCGGGAAGGTGGTGCGAGTCCTGGTTTTTGCCAAGAGCGGGCCTGCCGCCGAGGCCGCCAAGGCCGCCGGGGCCGAGTACGTCGGCTTCGAGGACATGATCAAGAAATGCCAGGAAGGTTGGGCCGATTTCGATGTCGCTGTCGCCACTCCGGAGGCCATGGGCGAAGTGCGCAAGCTGGGCAAAGTGTTGGGCCCGCGCGGTCTCATGCCCAATCCCAAGACCGGCACGGTCACTGACGATACGGCCCGCGCGGTCAAGGAAGTCAAGGCCGGGCGTGTCGAGTTCAAGACCGACAAGGCGGGCAATGTCCATGTGCCTATCGGCAAAGTCGCGTTCACCCCGGTCCAAATCGAGGAAAATGCCCGCTCGGTGATCGAGGCGGTCGTCAGGGCCCGCCCCCACAGCGTCAAGGGGACTTATGTGAGCAGTTGCACCCTCTCTGCCACCATGAGCCCGCCTGTGCCCCTGGACCTCAAGGAGTTCACCGCCTAAGCCCCGGTGACTGTTCCAGCCCTGCAACCATATAACCTCTCCAAAGCATGCGTCCCGAAAAGCAATATCTGACCAAAGAATACCTGGCGCGCCTGAATGCTTCGCCCTTTTTCATCGTGGTGAATTACAAGGGCTTGAAAGTCAGCCAGATCACCGAACTGCGCAAGCGCCTCAGCAAGGCCGGGGCCGAAGTTCACGTCGTCAAAAACTCGATTTTCCGCATCGCCGCCAAAGAGGCGGGCGTTGGAGACTTCGACGGCGTGCTGGGCGGCCAATTGGCCGTGGTCACCGGCAGACGCGACATTTCGACCGCCGCCAGGGTGCTCAAGACCTACGGGGCCGAGTTGGACCGCTTGAAGATCCAATTCGGTTACCTCGACAACCAGCGGCTGGGGCAGCCTGAGGTTATGGCGTTGGCGGACCTGCCGCCCCTTGACGTGCTGCGGGGCAGCCTGCTCGGCCTCTTGGCCGCCCCGGCCTCGACGCTGGTCCGGCTGCTGAACACGCCGGCCAGCCGGATGGCGCGCGTGCTCCAGGCCCGCCAGGACAAGCTTGGCGGCGCGCCCGCCCCGGCGCCGGCGCTGGCCCCCGCGCCGGCCTGAAGACAATTTCGGTCCCAGCAAGCCGATGGGGCTGGAAGAAACAAACAACAACGTAAATCGTCGGCTCGCGGCTGCGAGCTGAAACCACCTGTGGCCACAGGCGACGACGAGACGCAATGAAAGGTTAAAATGGCTCTGGATAAAGCAAAAATCGTAGAAGAACTGAGCACCGCCACGGTCCTGGAAATCGCCGACCTGGTCAAAGAACTGGAATCCAAGTGGGGAGTTTCGGCCGCCGCCCCGGTGGTGGCTGCTCCGGCCGCCGCCGGCGCCGCGGCGCCCGCCGCCGAGGCCAAGACCATGTTCGACGTCATCCTTGCCTCGGTGCCCGCCGAGAAGAAGATCGCCGTCATCAAGGCGGTCCGCGAGGTCAAGGCCGGTTTGGGTCTGGCCGAGGCCAAGGCCCTGGTCGAGGGCGCGCCCAAGCCGATCCTGGAAGGCGCCAACAAGGCCGATTCGGACGCCGCAAAAAAGAAACTTGAAGATGCGGGCGCCAAGGTCGAAGTAAAGTAAGAGGACCATCGGCATCGGGGCGGCGGCAGGTGTCCGCCGTCCCGCCCGGAGGCGTCCTTGGCGACAGGAGAAAAACGAAAGATCGAGATAAGAATTATAAGCACCAGCGCGGCCACCCGGAGGTGGCCGGAGTTTCGGCAAGTCCGCTATTGAACGGGGCGCGCTTGCCTTGTGTCGTTTATCTGTAATCAAGGGTCCGGCCTGACCGCCGGCCATTGCACCAAAGGTCCAAATGCCATCGCGAGCCACTGAACGAATTAACTTCGGCAAGATCAAAGAGATCATTGCCCCGCCCAACCTCATCGAGTTGCAGACCAATTCGTACCGCGAGTTTCTCCAGGCGGACCTCCCGCCTTCCCGGCGCAAGAACCTCGGCCTGCAGGCGGTCTTTACCGAGGTCTTTCCCATCGAGAGTTACGACGGGAAGTGCGTGCTGGATTTCCACTCTTACGAAATCGGCGAGCCGAAGGTCGACTGGCTGGAGTGCCTGCGCGAGGGCCTGACCTTCGGCGCTCCCCTTTACGTCACCTTCCTGCTCAAGGAAGAGAAGGCCACCAGAGAGGAAAAGGTCTTCATGGGGGAACTGCCGCTCATGACGCCCCAGGGCACCTTTGTCATCAACGGCGCCGAACGGGTCATTGTCAGCCAGTTGCACCGCTCCCCCGGCCTGGCCTTCGAGGCCACTCAGCACCCTAACGGCAAGACCCTCCATTCCTTCCGCATCATCCCCGATCGCGGTTCCTGGTACGAAGCCCAGTTCGACACCAGCGACCTGCTCTACGTCTATCTGGACCGCAAGAAACGCCGCCGCAAGTTCCTGACTACCACCTTCTTCCGCGCCCTTTCCAACATCGAGAAGACCGAGAAGGACAAAGACAAGGACGCCGAAAAGAAGAGCGGTTCGGATGAGGAAATCCTCAAGCTCTTTTACGACCTCGAGGACCTGAACGTCCGCGAGGCCGAAAAACGCGACGACTTGGCCAACAAGGTCCTCACTGAGGAGGTTTCCGACCTTGAGAAGAACCTGGTTGTCGCCCGCGCGTTCGAGCCGCTCTCCAAGGCGGTGGTCAAACAAATTGCCGAATTGGGCATTGCCAAGATCAAAGTCGTCGATACTACCGCCGACGACGGGATCGTCATCAAGTGCATGAAGAAAGATCCCGCCAAGAACGAGGAAGAGGCCCTCAAGGATATTTACCGCCGCCTGCGCCCCGGCGACCCGCCGACGGCGGCCAATGCGCGCGCCCTCATCAAGCGGCTCTTTTTCGATCCCAAACGCTACGACCTGGGCCGGGTCGGGCGCTACAAGATCAACCAGAAACTGGGCATCAAAGGCGGCGACTCGCGCATTCTTACCAAGGCCGATTTGGTGGCCGCCACCAAGTATCTGCTCCGCCTCAAGAAGGGCGAAGGTTCCCTGGACGACATCGATCACCTGGGCAGCCGCCGCGTCCGCACCGTCGGCGAGTTGCTGGCCAACCAGTGCCGCGTGGGCCTGGCCCGCACCGAACGGCTTGTCAAAGAGCGCATGACTCTCTTCGACCAGGGCGTCGAATCGATGTCCCCGCAGAAGCTCATCAATCCCAAGGCCCTCTCGGCGGTCATCCGGGACTTCTTCGGCCGCAGCCAGCTTTCGCAGTTCATGGACCAGATCAATCCGCTGGCCGAGTTGACCCACAAGCGCCGCCTCTCGGCCCTTGGGCCCGGCGGTTTGTCCCGCGACCGGGCCGGTTTCGAGGTCCGCGACGTGCATCCCTCCCACTACGGACGCATCTGCCCGGTGGAAACCCCGGAAGGCCCGAACATTGGCCTCATCGCCTCACTGGCCACCTTTGCCCGCATCAACGACTTCGGCTTCCTGGAAACGCCCTATCGGCGCGCGGAGAATGGCCGGGTTACCAGCCATATCGATTACCTCACCGCCGACCGCGAAGAGTCCTACGTCATCGCCCAGGCCAACTCCCCCGTTGACGACAAGGGCAAATTCACCACCGACCGCGTGGTCTGCCGGGGCAAAGGTGATTTCATCGACGTCGAACCTGCGCGCGTGGACTACATGGACGTCTCGCCAAAACAACTCGTTTCGGTCGCTGCCAGCCTGATCCCCTTCCTGGAGCACGACGACGCCAACCGCGCCTTGATGGGCTCCAACATGCAGCGCCAGGCCGTTCCGCTCCTGGTTACCGAATCCCCGCTCGTGGCGACGGGCCTGGAAGAGCGCGTGGCCCGCGACTCCCGCGCCGTCATCGTCGCCGAGGAGGCCGGCAAGGTCCTCTCGGTCACCGGCAACCAAATCATCATCACGCAGGATGGCAAGGCGGCCGAGGGCAAGAAGCGGATCAAGAACGACCCTCAAAAGGGGATCTTTGTCTATCCGGTCCGCAAATTCATGCGTTCCAATGCCGCCACCTGCATCAACCAGAAAATCCTGGTCAAGAAGGGTGAGACCGTCAAAAAGGGCCAGGTCATCTCCGACGGCCCCTGCACCCAGGGCGGCGAACTGGCCCTGGGCCGCAACGTCCTGGTCGCTTTCATGCCCTGGCATGGCTACAACTTCGAGGATGCCATCCTCATCAGCGAACGCATCGTCAAAGAAGACGTCTTCACCTCCATCCACATCGATGAGTTCGAGGTCGGCGCCCGCGACACCAAGCTCGGACCCGAGGAAATCACCCGTGACATCCCCAACCTGGGCGACGAGGCCCTGAAAAACCTCGGACCCGATGGCGTCATCCGCGTTGGCGCCGAGGTCAGACCGGGCGACATTCTCGTGGGCAAGATTACGCCCAAGAGCGAGACGGAGCTTGCTCCCGAGGAACGGCTGCTGCGGGCCATCTTCGGTGAAAAGGCGGCCGACGTCAAAGACACCTCGCTCAAGGTCCCCTCCGGCACTTACGGCATCGTCATGGAGGTCAAGGTCTGTGCCAAGAAGGACGCCGCCGAAAAAGAAGTGCATGCCAATCTCTCCGAAGAGAAGCGCCACGCCCGCGAGGTGGAGGAGGACTACCGGAAGAAGACCGACGAACTGCGCGAGCAGCTCACCGAAGCCCTGAGCAACATCCTGCTCGGCGAGAAAATCCCGCTCGATGTCGTTAACAGCGAGACCGGCGAGATCATCATCCCGGCCAACCGCAAGATCACCAAGACACTCTTGCGCAAGCTGGCGCAGGTCTATGATCGCATCGAAATCGATCCCTCCCCCATCCGCAACAAGATCAACGAAATCATCGGCAGCTTCAAAAAGAAGTTCGACGACCTGCAGATGCAGTACGACGAGGAGATCGAACGGTCCGAGTCGGGCGAAGGCGTTGATAGCGGCGTCATCAAGTCCGTCAAGGTCTATATCGCATCCAAACGCAAGCTCTCGGTCGGGGACAAGATGGCCGGACGCCACGGCAACAAAGGGGTCGTCGCCAAGATCGTTGCCGAAGAGGACATGCCCTTCCTGGCCGACGGCACTCCGATGGACATCGTGTTGAACCCCCTGGGCGTGCCTTCGCGCATGAACGTGGGCCAGGTGCTCGAGACCCATCTCGGCTGGGCTGCCAGGCATCTGGGTCTCCGCTTCGCCACGCCCGTCTTCGACGGCATCAAAGAGAAAGACATCCGCGGCTACCTTAAGCAAGCCGGCTTGCCCGATAACGGCAAGACCCGTCTCTATGACGGGCGCACCGGCGAGCGTTTCGACCAGGAGATTGTCGTTGGCTACATCTATATGATGAAGCTCGGGCACCTGGTGGCCGACAAGATCCACGCCCGGGCCGTCGGCCCCTACTCGCTGGTCACCCAGCAACCCCTGGGCGGCAAGGCCCAATACGGCGGCCAGCGCTTCGGAGAAATGGAAGTCTGGGCCATGGAGGCCTACGGCGCCGCCTACACCCTCCAGGAATTGCTCACCGTCAAATCCGATGACGTGCAAGGCCGCACGCGCATCTATGAGAGCATCGTCAAAGGCGACAACAGCCTCGAGGCGGGCATTCCCGAGTCGTTCAACGTCCTGGTCAAGGAAATGCAGTCCCTGGGCCTGGATGTCAAGGTCGGCTACTCCAACCCGGTGGATCAACCGGCCGAACCTGCCACCGTCCTGGCTGCCGTCTAAGCTCCATTGGCCGCATAAATCCTGTCTTGCACCCCTGATTCGTTATGATTAGCACAAAAGAAAGCGCCCGAGAGTTGCTCGGACTCGACAAGGTCAACCAGGTCGAGTACGTCGCCATCGCGGTGGCCTCCCCCGATGCCATCCGCTCGTGGTCCAAGGGCGAAGTCAAGAACCCGGAAACCATCAACTATCGCACCTTCAAGCCGGAAAAGGGCGGCTTGTTCTGCGAGCGCATCTTCGGTCCGGTCAAGGACTGGGAATGTTCTTGCGGCAAGTACAAGCGCATCAAGCACCGGGGCGTGGTCTGCGATCGTTGCGGCGTCGAGGTGACCCTCGCCCGCGTTCGCCGCGAGCGCATGGGCCATATCGAACTGGCGGTGCCCGTTTGCCATATCTGGTTCTTCAAGTGCATGCCTTCGCGCATCGGCCTGGTCCTGGATATGACCGCCCGCAACCTCGAACGGGTCATCTACTATGAAGACTACGTGGTCGTGGACCCCGGCTCCACTCCGCTCAAGGAACACCAGTTGCTCAGCGAGCATGAATACCGCGAAGCCCGCGAAACCTTCGGGCCCGAGGCCTTCGTCGCCAAGATGGGCGCCGAGGCCGTCCGCGATGCCTTGGCCAAAGTGGACCTGGGCAAACAGATCGAGAACCTGCAGCACGCGATGACCGAGACCAAGAGCAAGCAGATCCGCAAGAAGATCGCCAAACGCATCAAGCTCCTGCAGGGCCTCCAGTCCTCCAAGAGCCGGCCCGAATGGATGATCCTCACCGTCCTGCCTGTCATCCCGCCCGACCTGCGTCCCCTGGTTCCGTTGGAAGGCGGGCGTTTCGCCACCTCCGACCTCAACGACCTCTATCGGCGCGTCATCAACCGCAACAACCGGTTGAAGAACCTCCTCCAGCTCAAAACTCCGGAGGTCATCATCCGCAACGAAAAACGGATGCTCCAGGAGGCCGTCGATGCCCTGTTCGACAATGGCCGCCATGGACGCGCCGTCACCGGGGCCGGCAACCGCGCCCTCAAGTCCCTGAGCGACATGCTCAAGGGCAAGAGCGGGCGTTTCCGCCAGAACCTCCTGGGCAAGCGCGTCGATTACTCCGGCCGCTCGGTCATCGTCATCGGCCCGGAACTCAAGCTCCATCAATGCGGTTTGCCCAAAAAGATGGCCCTGGTCCTCTTCGAGCCGTTCATCATTCGCCGCCTCAAAGAGTTGGGCTTCGTCCATACCGTCCGCTCAGCCAAGAAGATGATCGAACGCCAGACCACCGAGGTCTGGGACATCCTCGAGGAAGTCACGCGCGGCCATCCGGTGCTCCTGAATCGCGCGCCGACCCTGCACCGTCTCTCCGTCCAGGCCTTCGAGCCTCAGCTCATCGAGGGCGAGGCCATCCGCATTCACCCGCTGGTATGCACCGCCTACAACGCCGACTTCGACGGCGACCAAATGGCCGTCCACGTCCCGCTCTCCGTCGAGGCGCAGATGGAGGCCCGGCTCCTGATGATGGCCCCCAACAACATCTTCAGCCCCTCCAGCGGCCGGCCCATCATCACCCCCACCCAGGACATCACGCTGGGGTGCTACTATCTGACCGCCGAGCCCCGCACCCCGCCTACCACAGACCCCAGCACGCTCAAGCTCTTCGGGTCCAAGACCGAAGTCATCTTCGCCCATAGCGACGACGCCATCACGACTCACGAACGCATCCGGCTGGCCAACCCCGATTTCGGCCGGAAAACCGAATTTGGCGACCTCAACAAAAAGGTCATCGAAACCACCGTCGGCCGCGTGTTCTTCAGCGAAATCTGGCCTACCGAGTTGGGCTTCCCCAACAAACCTGTCAAGAAGGCCGAGTTGGGCGACCTCATCTGGAAGTGCTACAAGATCTGCGGCCACGAAAAGACCGTCATCATGCTCGATAAGCTCAAGGAGCTGGGCTTCCGCGAGGCGACCCGCGCGGGCGTCTCGATCGGCATCGATGACATGATCATCCCGAAGGAAAAAGAGCAGGAAATCGAGGCCGCCCAAAAGCAGATCCGGGAAGTCGAGAAACAGTACCGGAAGGGCGTCATCACGCCGGGGGAACGCTACAACAAGATCATCGACATCTGGACGCATTGCACCGACCAGATTGCCAACGTCATGCTGCGCACCCTGGAGGCCAATCACGGCAAACGCGAATACAACCCCGTCTCGCTCATGGTCGATTCGGGCGCTCGGGGCAATCGCCAGCAGGTCCGCCAATTGGCGGGCGTGCGCGGCCTGATGGCCAAACCCTCCGGGGACATCATCGAGAAACCGATCCTCTCCAACTTCCGCGAGGGTCTCACCGTGCTGGAGTACTTCATCTCGACCCACGGCGCGCGCAAGGGTTTGGCCGACACCGCCCTCAAGACCGCCGATTCGGGCTATATGACCCGCAAACTGGTCGATGTCGCCCAGGACGTCATCATCCGCGAGGACGATTGCGGCACCACCAACGGCATCTGGGTCCAGTCCATCTACGAAGGCGAAGACGAGGTCGTCCGGCTCAGCGAACGGCTGGTCGGCCGCTATTCGTGCGATGACGTGGCCAACCCTCAGAACCCCAAGGAAATCCTCGTCCATGCCAACGGAGAAATGGACGAAGTCAAAGCCAAAGTCATCGAGTCTGCCGGCGTCGAAAAGGTCAAAATCCGCTCGGTGCTCACGTGCGAGAGCAAACACGGCGTCTGCATCTATTGCTATGGGCGGAACCTGGCTACGGGCAGCCTCGTCAAGCTGGGCGAAGCCGTCGGCATCATCGCCGCCCAATCCATCGGCGAGCCCGGCACCCAGCTCACGATGCGCACCTTCCACATCGGCGGCACGGCCTCGCAGGTCTTCAAACAGCCCCAGATCAGGGCCAAGTTCGACGGCACCGTCCGTTACAATGACCTGCGCCTGGTTCAACTGGAAGACGGCAACAACATCGTCCTCAACAAAAACGGCTCGGTCTCGACCCTGGCCGAAGACGGGCGCGAGTTGGAAAACCACCAGGTCGTCATCGGCGCCGTCATCTCGGTTCATGACGGCCAGAAGGTCAAGAAGGGCGACACCTTCGTCCAGTGGGACCCCTACAATGTCCCCATCCTCTCGGAAAAGGCCGGCAAGGTCAAATTCCTGGACATCATCGAGGGCGTCACCATGAAACAGGAGATGGATGAAACCACCGGCCAGGAGGCCATGGTCGTTATCGAACACAAGGAGGACCTCCATCCCCAAATCATCATTCTGGACCCGGGCGGCGAGCCGGAGGCCAACTACCCGATTCCTTCGGGCGCCCACATCGTGGTCGCCGAAGGCGACAAGATCGTTGCCGGCACGCTGATGGCCAAGACCCCGCGCAAGACCTCCAAGACCAAGGACATCACCGGCGGTCTGCCGCGCGTGGCCGAGTTGTTCGAGGCCCGCCGTCCCAAAGACGCCGCCGAGATCTCAAGATCGATGGCATTGTCGACTTCGGCCCGAGCGTCCGCGGCAAACGCTGCATCCTCATCAAGGACCAATTGACCGCCGTGGAAGAGGAACACCTCATCTCGATCGGCAAACACGTCATTGTCTTCAAGGGCGATTACGTCAAGAAGGGCCAGCAGTTGACCGAAGGCCCCATTGACCCGCACGAAGTCCTGGACATCTGCGGGCCGCAGGAACTTCAGGAACACCTGGTCAACGAAGTCCAGGAAGTCTATCGCCTCCAGGGCGTCACCATTAACGACAAACACATCGAGATCATCGTCCGCCAGATGCTCCGCAAGGTCCGGATCACCGAACCGGGGGACACCAACTTCCTGTGGGGCGAGCAGGTCGATAAACTCGAGTTCGAGGAAGAGAACCAGCGCGTCGAAAAGATGGGCGGCAAACCTGCCGAGGCCCAACCGGTGCTGCTGGGCATCACCAAGGCCTCGCTGGAGACCGAGAGTTTCCTGAGCGCCGCTTCCTTCCAGGACACCACCCGCGTTCTGACCGAGGCCGCCACCCGCGCCCGCGTCGATTATCTGCGTGGGTTCAAGGAAAACGTCATCATGGGCCACATCATCCCGGCCGGCACCGGCTTCGACCACCACCGCAAGGTCCGCCTCAAGCCCCTGGTCGAGATGCCGGAAGAAGCCGAGTCCCAGAAGCCGGCCCCCTCCCCGCTCCTGGCCGCCGCCGAAAACCCGCTCCTGGGCTAATCCGCCCGCAATCCTTCATTAATTTGAATTCATGTTGATGAGGATCTGAAGCGCCGCCGCTGGGATGTGGAGGTGTTTAGCAACTGTCTTTGTGACCTTCGACGCCGGGCAGAGGGAGGTCGCACGGCTCGAAGGGCTGTACGTCAAGCCGTGAATAGGCTGCCGGAGTCCAGAAGCGTGAATCAATAACTTGGGCAACTCTGGCTGGTTCTTTTGGGCGCTGGCTTCGTTGCTCGCTCGTTACAGATCCCTTGGATATGCGCCTCGCTCGCGCCTCGCCAGTGGCCAAAATCCCTGCGCGATAATTTCTCAGGTTATTTCTTCTGACCAACCGTTACTGTTTAAGCCGATAAAAGGTGGCCTGGTTTGCACTCCAGGTGTCCCACACCAGGTTATTGGTTCCCGAGGTTTGCACCGGCAAAGTCGAATCGGTCCAGTTTCCGGTCAGGGCCGAGGATGTTTGGAGCTTGAAGCCACCACTCGAAGCGATGGGCCAGGAGATTTGAAGCTGGCCGTTTAGGAGTTGAATCTTCAACGACGGGCTGGGCGCCCTTAGGTGGGTGATATGCACGTCGTCCAGCAGGAAAGTGGAGTCTCCGGCAGCCACGGAATTGGCAAATTTGAGGGCCAGGGTTGGCGCGTTGGCAGTGAAGACGAGGTTAGTCCGGTAGAAGGGGTTGTTGCCGCCCACCGGGACGACTTGAACCGACATGAGCTTGAGGTCGTCCAGGGTTGCGTCAAGTTGCGGCTGCACGCCGGTCAGGCGCGCGTTGTAAGCGAAAGTTAACTGATACCGCTCACCCGGAGTGAATCCGCTGATCGTTTGGCTCACCGACTTGCCGGCCCCTTGAACAAAGAGGGCCAAGTCCTGGTCCGGGTTTTTTCCGTTGTCACAAAACGGATCGCCCGGCGCGTTGACGCCCCATTGGTTGGGCGGGTCCACCGTCCATCCGGCGATAAGCACGTCGTTTTCGAAGTAATAGGGCGAAGTCGTGGGCTTTCCTGAGGCCTCGAAGCTGGGATTCTCGATCACCACTTCATCGGCTCCCCGCAAGACCACCGTAATCGCATCCAAAAGCATGGTCGCCGGGGCGTTGGCCGCGTCGGTGACGGTGTGTTCGAATTCGAGGGCGCCCGAGGCCGCGTCGGCGACAAAGGGCACATTGCGGAAGTACCACGGTTTGGTGTTACTCCCTGCCGTCTCGACCGGCAGGGCGTTGGTGATCGCATCGATGACCTTGCCGTTGTAAGACACCGTCAGGACATGCCCGCCCACCGGCATGCCTTTGGCGGAATTGGCGCTCACATTGTAACGGTACTGCAACCAAATGGTGCTGCCCACCGCCAATCCCTGGAGGTTTTGCTGAAAACTGCCTGCATTGTCAATGAAGGCCACCAGGTTGCGGTCGGGTAAAAGGCCATTATCGGCGAAGTCGAGGATGGTCTGGCCGTTGGCCGTGCCATTAAAGCCAGTGGTGTCCGTATTGGGGGTCCAGCGGTTCATGAACAAATAACCAGGCGGCGCCCACGCGGGCGTATAACTGTCCTCGAAACTGGGATTGGCCACGGCCGACTGGGCCAGGAACCCGACGCTGACGCTGACGTTGCCCGAGGTTCGGACCTGCGCGGAACTGAGGGTGAACACGGTCTGGCCGGGAGCTGTGCCGAAAGCGGTAAAGCTCTGGGCATTGGTCCCCCCTTTGGCGAAGTGCAAGGTGAGGCTGGCGCCACTGGCGCCGCTGGGCACCGCAATAGTCGGATCGCTGGAAGTAATGACAATATCGATGCCGCCAGTGGCCAGCGCCGCGGCGGGGACAAAAACCGTCACCGGGGCGCTATTGGCGCCCACACCGGTCGTAGTGCCGGTGGCGTTGGCGTAGGCACTGGGAGCGATGGTCACCTTGAGATTGTCAAATTCACACACGTTCGGATGTCCCACCGCGGGCAGGGCGTAATACAAGCTGATATAATTGCCCTTGTAATTGTGATTTATCTTATAGGCGCCCATCAGTTGGCCATTGGTCACCAAGGAGAGAATCGTCTGGCCTTTACTGGAGCCGTCCCAGCCTGCCGTGACCACCTCGAAGCTGATGTGGTTGGTCGCGGTGGAATCGAAAGTGCCGCTGGGGAAACTGGAATTCTGGTTCCCGCCGTCAAAGACCAAGCCGCTGCCATCGCCACTAAACATGAACCCGAAACCGTCGCCGCCGTTGAGGAATTGCGGGGTGCCGGTCGAATCCAGGAGCTTAATCCCGGCCCACCCGCCGGCGGCGGTGTCGGTGTAGCCGACGATGTCGTACTCCATGAGAAAATGTTTGCTCTCGATGAAACTGTGTTTGACCATCACGCTGGGGCTGCCGCCCGGGAAAGCATTGGCGGTGCCCTCGCCGCCCAGGCGCAACCAGCCGCTGGCATCGGGTGCGCCGACTTGAAACCACTTTGGATCGAGCGGATTGCCGACCAGATTCACGGCCAGGCTCGCATAGCCCACGGGGGCGGCGCTGCCCGATTGGCGTTGGGCGATCTCGAAGTCGAGGTTGGTGGAGTCGGCGCTCACGTTGAAGGTGTCCAGAAACACCGTGTTGCCGTAGATACTCAAGTCGGCCCACACGTCGATCGTCGTGTCTCCATTGACCCATCCGCTAGTGCTGGTGTAGGTAAACTTGGTCGAGCCCTCATTCTGGGAGTGAACGAAAAACGATTGGGTGCCGGGGCCACCCGCCGGAAAATGGATGGTCAGAGAGCCGTTAACGGCGCCGGCGGGAATCGCCACGATCGGGTCCTGGCTGGTCACCACCACGTCAACCGCGCCGCTGGCGAGCAGGGTGTCGGGCACCGTGATCTGGACCGCGTTCGTGTCCGGGCGCGGGGTATAGACGACCAGGCTGGCGGGGGCGATTTCGATGCCCGGCGTAAACAGCGCCGTCGCCTCGGAGTCCGCGAGCGCGCGGTTATAAATGCGCACTTCATCCACCGCGACCCCTGCAAAGGCCGTTAAAACTCCGCTCGCCGCGTCGTCGTTGCGGGCGCCGAAGACCAGGCACTGGCCGGGGGCGGTACTGGGGTCAAGGTTAGCGTCGTAGATGGCGAACTCGACCGCCCCGTCCACATAGAGCGTGCGCTGGCTGGCCACGGGATCGTAGATCGCGGCCAAGTGGTGCCAGCCGCCGTCGGCAAACGACACGCCTGAGCTGTTATACGGGTCGGACTCACCGGCCGCAGATTGAAGCGTAAACGTGGCGACGTTGTCTGCGCCGTGGCGTCGCAACTGGTAACCGGAGGTCGCTTCGCCCGCCTTCGAGATCCAGGGATTCCACGCCCCGGGCATGCCTTTCACCCAGGCGGCGATGGTAAAACCTTGCGCGCTGTTATAAAGCAGTTGGTCAAAAGTGCCCCGGTAGCCCGCGTCGTTCGTATTCGAGTTCTTAATCTTAACGGCGGTGTTAGCGGCCGTCAGGTCCAAGGCCCTTCCGGACGGCCCTTGGATATAGGCCACAGTGCCAACGGCCAAACCGTCATGCGTGCCTGCCGGCGTGAACCCGGACCTCTCGGCCAGTGTCCCGTCATCGAAGCTCCAGTAACCCACCAGGCCATTGGTTGCCGCCCCGTGAAGCGCCGGCATGGCCGCATTGACCAGGGTCAAAGCGGCCGCGCCCCGAAGGATCTGTGACAGCAATTTCGATAAGTTCATAGAATGTTTGAGGGTGAATTGCATAATTGTTTGAACATTAAACCGGGTCTACCCGAAAGCGGGTTCGTGCTCAAGACAATTTTGCAATAACTGGGAGGCGGACCGACGGGCCGCGCCAAAGCGCGAATTTCCCGACGCGGGCTGGCTTCCTTTCAGCGCCTGGGTGGCGGAATGCCGCACTGGAGCTTGGACCTCTTCATGTCTCGGCCTTAGTCGCCGCCCTTGGAGGGCGGGCTGTGCCGCTGGAGGCTGGTTTCCGGTGGTGTCACTCCTGGATGACGTGGATCGGCACGACTTCATAAAGACGCTGGCCGACGCGTGCCAGAAAACCGGATGGCTGGCGATAGCGGAACGGTTGAGGAAAGAGACGACGCTGTCGATCAAGGCCATTGCGGCGCGGGTGCAATTGGGCAGTTCCAGAAGTGCGAACGCGCGGCTGCACCGGTGGCTACGGGGCCGCGCAGCCACGGACGGAAAGATGGGAAATGAGTGAGAGACGAACCAGACTATGGAAGAGGCTGAGAAGCTGTGTGACCGGATCGCCATCATGGACCACGGCCGAATTCTCCAAACCGGCTCGCTGGGGGAGTTGGCCAAGGTCGCCGGCGCCAATCCACCCGCTGGGTTCCTTTGCGGAATTGCTGGCCGGGAGGAATCGGTTGCGGTGGCGCGCCCGCCCCGTTAGCATGGCGGCCAACAAACCACCATGCCGGAGCGCACACCAGACCAGCCCTGGGACGACGGACCCGACCGCCGCCGGCGATTACGCCCGAGCGGCGGTTACCGGAAGTTGCGCAGCTACCAGGTGGCAACGATCATCTATGACGGCACGGTGTCCTTTTGCAATCGGTTCGTGGACAAACGTTCCCGCACGCATGATCAAATGGTGCAGGCGGCGCGCAGCGGAGGAAAGAACATCGCCGAGGGCAGCCGCGCCGCAGCTACTACCAGCCAGACCGAACTGCGCCTTGTGAACGTGGCACGATTGCCTGATTCACCAAGCGAACTACCTGCTTGGCCAGCAGATCAGTGCGCTGGAGCGCGGTTTCGTGGAGGAGGGCGGTTACAGTGAGCGACTGGCGGCAGCGCGCATTGCGGAGCGGCAAAAGCAGCACCCGTGCCCGGCTGCAACCCTGCCCGCCGCACCCGCCTGCCCGCGTTGCGGCAAACCGATGGCCTTGCGAACGGCCCGCAAAGGCGCCTATGCCGGTTCGCAGTTTTGGGGTTGCTCGAATTACCCGGAGTGCAGGGGTGTGCGGGGGCTCGAAGGATAGGACTGATCGGACAGATCCGACCGATCAGAGCAGGTGAAGCGTTCCCCAAGCTCGAGTTGATGGCGTGGCGGCCGCCGGCTTTGTGCCTGAATTATTCCTTTACAGATCAGCCTTTAACCACCAAATTACCGGGCGTGGATGTTGCATTGTTCCGGGAAATAATCGCAGCGAAGGCGCCGCGTCAAAGGGCTCCGGCGTTTGCGCTTGAGGGAGAACTGGAGACCGCGATGCGGCGGTCCCAGGCCTATTTGTTGAGCCAGCAGAAGCCGGAAGGTTATTGGATTGGGGAGTTGATGGCGGACGTAACGCTGGTGGCGGACCTGATTGCGTGCCGGCATTGGGAGGGCAAGGTGGACCCCGAATGGCAGCGCAAGGCGGTGAACCAGGTTTTTTCGTTGCAGTTGCCCGACGGGGGGTGGAACACTTATTATGGCGGCCCGGCAGAGGTCAATGCCACCATCAAGGCCTATCTGGCCCTGAAACTGGCCGGGGTGCCGGTCACCGACCCGAGGCTGTTGCGCGCGCGCGGAGTGGCGCTGAGCCTGGGGGGGGTGCCGCGCATGAACACTTTCTCCAAGCTTTCTCTGGCGCTGCTGGGCCTCTTTCCCTGGGAATACGTCCCCACCATCCCCTGCGAGGTCATCCTGATTGGCAAGTGGTTCTACGTGAACTTCAACGAGATGAGCTCCTGGAGCCGCTCGATGCTGGTTCCGCTGGCCATTATCAATCATTTCAAACCGACATCCCGGCCCAGGAACAACGTCAACCTCAACGAACTCTATCCCCAAGGCATTCACGAGCGCGACCTTGCTTTGGCACCCGACCCTGAACGGCTGACCTGGCGTAATTTCTTCCTCTGGCTGGACCGCGTCCACAAGTTCGCGGAGTGGTTCGCCGAGAACGGCATTCACCCCTTTCGCAAGCGCGCCTTGCGCAAGGCCGAGCAATGGATGTTGGAACGATTCGAGGGCTCCGACGGCCTGGCCGCGATCTTCCCCGGCATGGTCAATTCGCTCATCGCCCTCAAAGCCCTCGGTTACGCGGACGACCACCCCCAGATCCTGCGGATACGACGCCTGCTCAAGAAGCACGAGCACGAGACCGAAAACACGGTCCGCATCGAACCTTGCCTCTCCCCTGTCTGGGACACCGCCATCGTTGCCATCTGCCTCCACGAATCCGGCCTGCGCGCCGATCATCCCGCCCTCGAGAAGGCTGCCAACTGGCTCCTCTCCAAGGAAATCCGGTTCCGCGGCGACTGGCAGTACAAGAACCCGGCCAAGGTCGAGCCGAGCGGCTGGGCCTTTGAATTCGAGAACAAATGGAACCCGGACGTGGACGATACGGCCATGGTGCTGCTGGCCCTGCGCAAAGTCCCGACCGAGGACCCCCACAGGCGCGACGCCGCCTTCCAACGGGGCCTGGAGTGGATGATGACCTTCCAGTGTAGAGACGGCGGCTGGGCGTCTTTTGACAAGGACTGCACCAAGGGCGTCCTGGAGAAGGTGCCCTTTGCCGACCACAATGCCATGCTTGACCCCGAATGCGCGGACATCACGGCCCGCATTTTGGAGTTGCTGGGTTACGAGGGCTGCAGCGCGGCCCATCCGCAGGTGCAAAAGGCCCTCCGTTTCCTGCGCGAACACCAGGAGCAGGACGGTTCCTGGTATGGCCGGTGGGGAGTCAATTATATCTACGGCACCTGGCAAGTGCTGCGCGGGCTGCGCGCGCTCAACCTGAATATGGAAGAGCCGTGGCTGCTCAAGGCCCGGGATTGGCTGCGGAGCATCCAGCATGAAGACGGCGGCTGGGGCGAGCGTTGCAACACCTACGACGACCCGGTCTTCAAAGGCCAGGGCCCCTCGACCGCCTCTCAGACCGCCTGGGCGCTCATGGGTCTGTGCGCCTTCGACGACCCGCACCACCCGAGCCTTCGCCGGGGCGCCGAGTACCTGGCGCGCTCCCAAAACCCGGACGGTTCCTGGACCGAGCACGAGGCCACGGGCACCGGTTTTCCCAAGGTCTTCTATCTCAAATACGACATGTACCGCAACACCTGGCCGGTGCTGGCCCTGGCCGCCTATCGCAAATTGCTGGCCGGCCAACGTTGACACCCCTTCCATTGCCCGCCATGGTAGGGACAATGATCGTTGAGCAGACAGTCCGAGTAATCTCCAACGAGCCCGACACCGACCTTTACTTCCGGCTGGTCGTGCGCGCGCCCCGGATTGCCCCGCTGGTCCAACCCGGACAGTTCGCTCACCTGCGCATCCCGCCGCTCGAGCTGGCCTTGCTGAGACGGCCATTCAGCATTTTCCAGGCCCAGGGCGATACTTTCTCGGTCCTTTACAAGACTGTCGGCAAAGGCACCGAAGCCCTCTCCCGGATGCGCGCCGCAGAAGAATTAAGCGCCATCGGGCCGCTGGGCCGCGGATTCACCCTGCCGGAGTCCGGCGGAGAAACTCCGCTGCTGGTCGCCGGCGGCTACGGCATGGCGGCCCTGTATCTGCTGGCGCGGCGCTCGCCGCGAAAAGGCATCGTATTCGTCGGCGGACGGCGCCGCGCCGACATCTTGTGCGAAGCAGAGTTTCGCGCGCTCGGCTGGGAGGTCCGCGTGGCCACCGAGGATGGGAGCGCCGGCGAAAAGGGTCTGGTCACCCAACCCCTCATAGCGGAGTTGAAGCCCGGCACGGGCAAGCGCAAGCTCTTCGCCTGCGGACCCACCCCCATGCTCGAGGCGGTCGCCGGCATTGCCGCGGAGTTCAACGTGCCGGCAGAACTCTCCATGGACGAGCAGATGTGCTGTGGCCTGGGCGCTTGTCTGACCTGCGTGCTGCCCATCAAGACCGATGCGGGCTGGGAATACCAGCGAACCTGCACCGAAGGACCCGTATTCGACTCGCGCCGGGTGCTGTGGGGGCTGCCAAAACCGTAGATGAACTTATCGGTTGCCATCGGCAAGCTGAGGATGCAGAACCCGGTGACGGTGGCCTCGGGCACGTTCGGCTACGGTGTCGAGTACGCCCAACTCCTTGACTTGAACCAACTGGGCGCCGTGGTAGTCAAGGGCATCCGCCTGCATCCCGTGGCGGGCAACCCGAAGCCGCGGACAGTCGAAGTCACCAGCGGGATGCTCAACGCCATCGGCCTCCAAGGGCCCGGAGTCGACGGTTTCATCAAGAAGTATTGGCCGTTCCTCAAGGAACTGAGGGTGCCCACCATCATCAACATCTGGGGCGCGACGATCGAGGAATACGGAGAAGTGGCGCGGCGCCTGGACGCGCTCGAGGGCGTCGGCGCGCTCGAACTCAACGTCTCCTGCCCCAATATCAAGGAAGGCGGGGCGCAGTTTGGGACCGACGTGACCTTGCTCAGCCGGGTCGTGGGCGCGTGCCGGCAGGCAACGACGTTGCCGTTGATCACCAAGATGAGCCCCAACGTGCCCAGCATCAGGCCCTACGCCCGCGCGGCCGAGGAAGCCGGCAGCGACGCCTTGTCGATCACCAACAGCTTTCCGGCGATGGCCATCGATATCGAGACGCGGCGGCCAAAGCTGGGGAATGTGACCGGGGGCCTGACCGGACCGTGCATCAAGCCGATGGCCCTGAAGCTGGTCTGGGAAGCGGCAACTGCCGTGAGAATCCCCATCATCGGCATGGGCGGCATTCAGAACGCCGCCGACGCGATTGAATTCATGATGGCCGGCGCCACGGCGGTGGCCGTTGGGACCGCGAATTTCTACGAGCCGCAAACCGCCTTGCAGGTCATCGCCGGCATTGGCGACTTCATGCGGCGGCACGGCATCGGGGACGTGGGGGAGATCGTTGGCAGCCTGCGGGTCCCGGGTTAGGAGCCCGTTGAAGAACGTCCTGTTTTAAACCGGACAGAAACCGCGAATGGACGCGAATTTCCTGGCTTGACCATTGTCGGCACGGGAGTTATACCCGGAGCAGGCAACGAAATACCGGTGCCAATTAACCCTTAACTTATGACTCTGACAAAGCGAGATTTGGTGGTACGGATCAGCTTGGAGACCGGCCTCATCCAGCAGCAGATCATGGAGGTTGTCCAGAAAACGCTCAACTACATTGGCGAGGCCTTGGCCAGGGGTGACAAAGTGGAGCTGAGAAACTTTGGCGTTTTCGAGGTCAAGGTGCGGCGGGCGCGCGTCGGGCGCAATCCCAACGCACCGACCGCCATCGTGGCGATCCCGGAGCGGTCGGTCGTCAGATTCAGGCCCGGCAAAGAAATGCGGGCCCAAGTCCTCAAGCTCCCCCCAAAACTGCGCAGCCGGCCGGCCAGGATCTGAGCGGAGCTCCCTGGCCTCGGCGTAGCATTATGGAACGTTTGCCCGGGTTTCGTGATTTTTACCCCGAGCCGCTGCCCCAGCCGGACCTGTGGAGTGCGGAGGCGCGGCAGTTCGTGCTGGATGTGTGGCGCGCCACCGCGCGCCGCTACGGGTTCCGCCAATACGACGGCCCGCCGCTCGAGCCTCTCGAGTTGTTTACCACCAAGAGCGGGGAAGAAATCCTGGGCCAACTCTACAACTTCCGCGACAAAGGCCAACGCGAGGTGTCGCTCCGTCCGGAGATGACGCCTACCCTGGCCCGCATGATCGCCGCCCACGAGCGGAGTTACAAGAAGCCGATCAAGTGGTTCGCCCTGCCCCAACTCTTTCGCTACGAGCGCCAACAAAAGGGCCGCCTGAGGGAGCACTTCCAGTTCAATGCCGACATCATCGGCGAGAGCGATGCAGCGGCGGACGCGGAGTTGATAGCCCTGGCGATTGACACGCTGCGTTCGTTCGGCCTGACAGCCGAGGACTTCGTGGTGCGCCTGAGCAGCCGGAACGCCTGGCACAACTTCTACAGCGAACACCACGGCCAGGCCGCCGCCGAACACGCTTTTTATCAAATCATCGACAAACTCGAACGGGAGGGACCTGAGACCAGCGGCCCCAAACTGGCAGCGCTGGGCTTCTCGCTCGAACAAGTCAATGCGTTCATCCAGCAGGCAAAGCCCGCCGCCGAACTGCAAGCGATCCTCGACAACCTGGAAGCGCGCGGGTTGCGGGAGTACGCCAAAGTGGACTATGGAGTCATCCGCGGCCTGGCCTACTATACGGGCGTCGTGTTCGAGGCCTTCGACCGTCAGGGCGAGTTTCGCGCCATCGCCGGGGGGGGACGCTATGACGACCTGGTCAAGCTCATCAGCAACGGCAAAGTCAATCTCCCGGCCCTGGGCTTCGGCATGGGCGACGTGGTCCTGCTCGAACTGCTCAAGGCCCGCGGGCGCCTGCCCAAGTTTGACCTCTGCCTGGACGCGTTTTGTCTTATCGAGGACCAGAGCTTGCGCGGCGCTTCCCTCAAACTGATTGAGGACCTGCGTTGCGCCGGCCTGGCGGTGGATTACAGCCTGACTCCGGCCAAATCCGACAAGCAGTTCAAGCGCGCCCAGGAACTCAAGGCCGCCTGCGCGCTGACGCTGGACCGCACCCCAACCGGCGAATTGCTGGCCAGAATCAAGAACCTCAGGACCCGTGAGGAAAAGAGTGTGGCTCCTGCCCAGGCTGCGGCCCAGGTGCGCGCCTTTGCGGCCGGGTAGGGCTCGTGCAAGAATTAACTCCGGTTTTCTCGTCGGCGGACGCGGCCTGCCGGAGGCGTGAGGGGCGCATGCCGGCACCGGTGCCGCGCGAAGCGTATGGTGTGCGTCCAGTTTGCTGGCGCTTTCGGAGCGGCTGGGCGCGCGAAAGCGGCAGCAAGCTCCGCGCACTCCAAGCGCTGCCGCGACATTGTCCGCGCCCGGCACTCCCGGCTGCGTTTTCGTGAGAGGCCAACGTCTGCTCCAGACAGCCGCCATGACTTCAAAATGTTAGAACTGCGCCTCAGCATTGCACCTTGCTTTTGCAGAGTTTCTTAGCCGGCTCCCAGGGCCGCCGCGGGGCGGCAGCCCTGAGGTTCGTGACAATGCCCCACTGGGGCGCCGCTCGGCTTCCGTTCCTATGGCGAGTCAGCGGCGCTCTGCCGAGACGCCGCTACGATTGGGGCATGGCTCCGCTGCCTTCGGTTCCTGTGGCGGCGCAGCGACAGCCACACCGCCGCCCCCACACCGGCAAGAGCGAATGTCGAGGGCTCCGGGGCCTCCAGGTACGTCCCCATGACGAGGGGGCTGGTCCAGCCACTCAGGGCCGGCGGCCCGGGCTTCGGGAACGCCGTGTAATCAGCCGTCGGATTCACAAACGCGAGACCGCCGACGGCAGCCTTGCCGTTGAAAAAGGCGACCGAAGCGTCACTGAATGTCGGCGCGGCGGTATCCCACATGGCGAGTGCGATGACCACGCTTGCGCCCGCCGGGGCCACAGCGGGCATGTCCAGTTCGCCAAGCCGGATCCTGCCGGGGAACAGCATGACTTGATCGGCGAAGGTCGCTTCTTTCCGGAAACCGAGGATTTCCAGGCTTTCCAAGAACCCGGTGGGGTCCACGATATTGAAGATATTCACCTGATTTATCCCCGGTGGAACAACATTCGCGTTCAGCTCCCAGACCTCGACGCCATAGACGCCGCTGTAGGCCTTAGGTCCGTTAACGCCTGCAAACCCGGTGGACTGGCTGTTGTCGAGGTCCACCGAGCCTTGAGCGCGCGCTCCCACAGCCGGGCCCATGCCGGCCAAGGCAGCGGCTGCCAGGATAAGGATGGCCCGCGCGTTCGAGCGCCTGGCAGCCGCCACGGTGTTGGGGCCGCCAGCCGCCCTGCGGCGGAAGAACGTCCCCGCCGCGCCAGCCCAGCCGGGAAAGCGGTTGGGCGTGGTTAACGCGTTTGTTGTTCTGCTTGTTGTCTTCATTGTGTTGTGAGGCGGGGCCAATTCATGAAGAGGGCGGGGACGGCTCGTCCCCTGCCCGTCTTCCCGCGTGGCGCTAAGAAGCGGGGACGAGGCCGTCCCCGCCCCTGGCTTTGCGGCTTCATAAACTGGCCCTGATTGTAAGCAGTCTTTCTCACTGCGGTGTTGCGCTCGCCGGTGCTAAGGTTCTGCACAGCCGACTCCCTGGGCCGTCGCGGCACGGCGGCCCTGGGCTTCGTAACAATGCCCCATTGGGGCACGGCTCGGGTGCCTTTCGTTCTCGTGGAGAGTCAGCGGCGCTCTGCCGAGACGCCGCTACGACTGAGGCATGGCCCTGCTACCTTTGGTTCCTGTGGCGGCGCAGCAACAGCCACGCCGCCGCCCCCGCACCCGCGAGAAGGAACGCCGAAGGCTCCGGGACCGTATCCACGGTCATGACGAGGTCGCTGGTCCAGCCGCTCAGGGGAGGTGGCGGGGGCTTCGGGAATGCCGTGTAATTAGCCGTCGGATTCACAAACGCGACCACACCGGCACCAAGTTTACCGTGGGCGTAAGCATCCAATATGTCACTAAACGTCGGTGCGGCGGAATCCCACACAGCGAGTGCGATGACCACGCTGGCGCCCGCCGGGGCCACATTGGGCATGTCCACCTCGCCAAGCTGGATAGTGCCGGGGAACAACATGGTTTGATCGTGGAAGGTCGCCTCTTTTCGAAAACCGGCGTTCTCCATGTCTGTGTAGGACACGGGGGCGTACGGTGAACCGTAGGGATTGACCGGATTTATCCCCGGTGGAACAACATCCGCGTTCAGCTCCCAGACCTCGACGCCATAAAGGCCGGTGTAGCGAGCAGGCCCGTCAAAGGTTACCCACCCGGTGGACTGGCTGTTGTCGAGTTCCACCGAGCCTTGAGCGCGCGCTCCCACAGCCGGGCCCATGCCGGCCAAGGCAGCGGCTGCCAGGATAAGGACGGCCCGCGCGTTCGAGCGCACGGCAGCCGCCACTGTTTTGTTTGTCGTCTTCATTGTAACGAGTCTTGTGGATTATCGAACTACCAGCGGTACTGGGTCATCCTGTACTGGGGACAGCCCACACTCGTGCTCAGAGCGTCCATGTCGGTCTGCATTTGGCCGCACGGGGCTGAGGTGGTATCCCCCCCGAGGAACACAAGCACGTCATCCGTCGTTGGCAGCATAACGGGTGAGCCGCTGTCTCCGGCAAAGTAGGTCGCATGCTGGTTGAACGGGGGAAAGGCGTCCGGGTCCGTACCCAGGGGGTAACCGCCGAAATACGGGGTATTCCTGAACGGCAGGTAGTTCGCGCTCATGTAGCCGTGTTGGCTGTCGCCTTGCGTAGTGTTGAAAATGACCGAGTACGACGTAGGCAGACTATAGCTAACCTGCATGGGCTGAATAGTGGCCGGCAGGTCCGCGTTGAAGACCAGGATGGTCCAGTCGTAGCCGTCGGTCCCCCAGCAGCGCGTGTAGGCATTCGCCACGGTCGCGGTCACCAGCGTGTTGTTGCCGTCACCCGTGCAGAAATAGACGCTTTGTCCGTTGAAGCCCGAGTTGAAGCCGAAGAAGGGCTTGTAGTCCTGGGTGCCCGCTCCGTGGCCCCGCATATAGCCGTGGCGTGGCGTAAGGGCGGTGACGGCCATCTGGCCGCGGATGCCCACGTTCCAATCGTCGCACTGGGATATGGCGGTGAAGCCGGCCTTGCCGTAAAGGAGGCAGGTGGGGTCCCAGGCCAAGCCACGCGGAGGATTGGTGGTCGGCCTGTTGGACCACAGATTGCAGGTCTTGTTATTGGTGTAGCTAGCCCAGTGCTGGGCCACCGCCATCCCATCACTGTCCACGATGCCGACCCACCCGCCGTCAATACTCGTCATGTAGGTGTCGGTGACGTACACAAAGACCTTATACCCGCCGTAGGTCGTTCCGAGGGTCGCTGGCCACAGGGTCACGGACTGGCTGGTTCCGACGACGTACCAGAGGCCCTGGATGGTGTACAGCACCCAGGTGTAGGAGCAGGAGGAGGGGGTAGCCGCGACGGTGAACGTGACGCTGCTGTAAGTGGGCAGCACAAACTGGCACTGGCTGGACGGCGAGGTCGTGATGGTCGGCGGGTAGGCGGTGGTAAATGTGCCGTGGACGGTGCCGCCATAGTCATCAATCGGCCACGAGACCTGGCAGCAGGTTGAGCTGCCGAGAGTCACGTAGGGACCATCGGTGAAAATGCCGCACCCGCAGTCCGACACCGAGCAATTGTTGACGGCAATTTCGCCGGTTGCGGCCGTACCGTGGAACAAGAACGCCGTCGCGGCATACCGCACCACCATCCATTGGATTTCCTGGCAGGTGGGGACGTTGTAAAGCCACAGGGCGGGGCTGGCATTTTGGCTTGTCCACCCTTGGAGGTTTTCGCCGTACACGTAGTCGCCCTGGCAGGTCAGTATAGAGGGTGAAGCCTGCGTGCCATTGCACACGACGCCGCCGTAGGTGAGCAGGCACTTGTTAAGGCCGTACTTTACCAAACACCCCGCTTCAAACGTGAGAGTCCCCTGAAAGTAGCAGTTGGCCGAGACAAAGAAGGTACTACCGTTGGTGAAGTCATAAGTCACGCTGCCCTGGACAGTTATGTAGTCAAGGACCACGCCCGGTGTCTTGTAGGGCCTGTCGGCCACTTGTATCACGCGTCTTGCAGGCGCGCGCTCGTTTGGCGAGGCGCCGCGTTGTCCGGCCGCGGCCAGCATGGTTTCCTTTGGGCCTTTGAGGACCTTAGCAATCGTCGGCAACTGGGCCAGCTTCGGCGCTATATCGCTCCAATTGACGGATTCGATCAGGGTGGCCTTGCCGCCAGCATCCTGCCACTCCTTTCCGACCGGCGCCTGCGCGGCCCGGTCGCCTCCGCCGGGCAGGGAGATCCGAGCGGCGTTCGTGCCCCTGCTGCTGTCATCGCCCAAGGCAAACGCCCGCCCGGACGGGAACCAAAGGTCGCCGAAATCCAATATCTGGTCGACGAGATCGGGTCCCGGGCCTTGCTCGACTGTCACCTGCTGGATTTTGGGCGTGGGGGCGCCGAGCCACTGATGGCGAACCTGGATTCGCGTCGTGGCCGGGTTCAACCCGCAGTCTGCGGGAGAGAGCTTGGGCTGGCGCGTGATGATGACGTCGCTCTCGAAGGCGGCCTTGGTGTAGGTGTAGCGGAGGTCGGCCTTGAGCGTATCCGAGTCGAAAGCCCCCCGGTACACGATCTGGTTCGGCGGAAGGATTTCCGCCACTGCCGCGTCGGACGGCGCGGCCAGGAGAGTGCTCTGGCCGCTCTGGGCGTCGAAGTAGTAAATCCCGAGCACTCGGGCCTGGTAAACCCGGTTGCTGGAGGTGACGATGGTAAGCGCCGCGTCGTCGTTCAGTCCGGCCGGCGAAAAGTAGGCGCTGTAGCGCCCGTGGACGGCGGTGGCGGCGCCGTTGGCCAGGGGCTCGATTAGGTCCTCCGACTCGGTCCACACCCCCGACGCATCGATGTAATTCAGACCGGTGGCGACCTCGGTGACGCGGCGGGTTTGGGGCGTGACCTCGCCGGTCAGTTCGTTGGTGACCAAGGCCGTGAGTTCCCGGGTGGTCGCACAGTCGCCCCTGGCGGTGACGGTCCAACCGGTCCAATCAGGCATTGTCTCCCCCCCCGTCGGGTGGCGGCATGTTCGTTTGGGCTTGAACGGCAAGCCCGAGTGAGGCTGATAGAATAATCTGCGTTAGCGTTCTATTCATCTGACGATTAGCTGACTCCATGGCGAATGCCCAAGCGTGAGAAGACCCTGTAGGGGCGCGTAAACCGGGCCGCTGGCGAACGGACCCCTCTCCCCGCTGGCATGTTTTTGTTTAACTGCCAATCCGGGTCCGTCCCCAATAGCGCGCACTCGCGGAGCTTTCCTCGTTACCCAGCACCCGCCTGATGGCCTTCTGCCAACAAGGCGAGGACGCAAAGTTTATACCAAGCTACCCGCGTCTTGCCAAGACCATAATGCAGGATAAAAAATTGAATCTCAGGAATGCAACCGGTTAGCGCGACTTTCTCGCTGGCCCTGCTCGACCCTCGACCCCCGACCCTCGACCCTCGACCCTCAGGTCTTTTGGTCGGCGGGCGCCGGAGCGGTTGCGGGGGCGTGTGCGGGAGCGGCCTTGCCTTCCTTCTCTTTAACGAGCGTGGCGCCTCTGCCCAGACGCTTGCGGAGATAAGTCAGCTTGGCGCGGCGGACTGAGCCTTTGCGCTCGACTTCGACCTTCTCGACCCGGGGCGAATGGACCGGAAAGATGCGCTCGACGCCTTCGCCGTAGCTGATGCGGCGGACGGTAAACATCTCGTTCAGACCGTGCCCCCGACGGCCAATGACCACGCCGGTGAAAATCTGGATGCGCTCTTTGTCGCCTTCCACGACCTTGGTATGCACTCGCACCGTATCGCCCACCCCGAAATCCAGGGCGTCTTTGCGAAGCTGTGCCGATTCAATTTTATCAAGTAATGCCTGGTTCATAAATTCACAACAAGTCGGGTCTGCGCGCTCGCGTTCGGAGCCGGGCCTGCTGGGCCCGCCACTGCGCAATCTCGGCATGGTTGCCCGACAAGAGCACTTCCGGGACCTTCATCCCTCGAAACTCCGCCGGCCGAGTGTATTGCGGATGCTCGAGCAAGCCGTGGCTGAAGGAATCGTCCTGCGCGCTTTGCTGGTCCCCCAGCACGCCCGGCAATAGCCGCACCACGGCGTCAATAACGACCATCGCCGGCAAACCGCCGTTGGTCAGGACGTAGTCGCCGATGGACAACTCATCGTCAGCCAACTGCTCGCGCACCCGCTCGTCAAAACCTTCGTAGTGCCCCGAGATGAGGAGCAGATGCTCCTGGCCGGCCAGCTCGCAGGCGATCGCCTGGTTGAAGGTTCGCCCGGCAGGCGAAAACAATATGACACGCGTTGACTCGCGCCCCAAATCTTCCACCGCTTCAAAGATCGGTTCGGGCTTCAGCAACATGCCCGGCCCCCCGCCAAACGGACGGTCATCCACGGTCTTGTGGCGGTTATGCGCATAATCGCGCAGGTTATGGATTTTTAAATCCAGCCGCCCCGTCTCGCGCGCCCGTTTGATGATGCTCTCATCCAGAGGCCCCGCGAACATTGGCGGAAACAGCGTGAGCACGTCAATTCTCATGTGTGTTGGGGCCCGGGGCGGCAACCCGCCTGCCGCCGGAGGGCCGGGCAACCGGCCCAAACTTAGCCCCCGGCCTGGCTCAGCTCGCCGGCTGTTCTTCGACGATTTCCAGCGTGCAGCGCAAGCCCTTGCGGGCACTGCCGGCCAACAACAGCGAGCGAATCGCGTTGATGGTCATCCCTTGGCGGCCGATGACCTTCCCCACGTCCTGCGGATGCAGGCGCAGTTCATATACCGTCGTGCCCTCGCGTTCCACAGGGGTGACCGTGACCGCCTCCGGGTGCTGCACCAACCCCTTGACGACGTACTCGAGAAAGCCCTGCATAAGCCAGCTTCGGGGTTACGCCGGGGCCGGGGCGGCGGCTTTGCCTGCCTTCTTGATGAAACTGGCAACGGTTTCGCTCGGCTGCGCCCCTTTGCTCAGCCAGTACTTGGCCCGTTCCAGATCCAGCGAGAAATTGTCACCTTTTTTGAGCGGGTGATACGTCCCCAGTTCCTCGATGAACTTGCCATCCCGAGGACTGCGCGCATCGGCCACGACAATGCGGAACACGGGCGTGTTCTTCGCCCCGACTCGCTTCATGCGGATTCTAACTGCCATAAATCATGATTTCGTCTAACGGCGGCCACGGGCTGTCTGGTGCCGCCGTCCAGGCCTTCCGAAAAAGAGAGGGGAGCCTAGTCCGGTCCTGCGGACTTTGCAAGCCCTCTTTTTGCCTTTTTTAATTGTCTTGCCGGGAGCCTGTCGGCCAGGCTTTCTCTGGCTAAACGATTATGCGCGCAGTTATTCAGCGGGTCTCCGAAGCCAGCGTCACCATCGGAGACAGCGTCAAGGGCGCCATCAAAAATGGACTGCTGCTCCTGTTGGCCGTGGAGGAGGCCGACGGCGAGCAAGATATTGAATGGCTCAGCGGGAAGATTGTGCGCCTGCGAATTTTCGATGACGAGAACGGCGTGATGAACCGGTCGGTGCAGGAGGCGCAGGGGGAAGTGCTGGTGGTCAGTCAATTCACCTTGTTTGCCAGCACGCGCAAGGGCAACCGTCCTTCCTACAGCCGGTCGGCCGGGCCGCCGATCGCGGTGCCCCTTTACCAGCGGTTCGTTGGGCGCATCGCCCGGGACCTCGGCAAGCCGGTCCAGACCGGGGAATTCGGCGCGCACATGCTCGTGCGCCTCATCAATGACGGTCCGGTGACCATCATCATGGATTCAAAGAGGCGGGAGTAACCGGCCGCCACGCCCTGGAGGTCACCGGGAACATCGAGACCCTGAACTTGGTGCAGCCGTATGGGATCAGTTTAATGGTTTGCGACTTATCGCCCTGCACCGGAGCGTTTGGCAGGGCCTGCGCATCGGTCGGGCGCCAGTCAAAACTCCGGGCTGGAACTGTCAGCACAATTGGCGCATCGAGGGGCCAATTCCATTTCGCGGGCATCCTGCTTCGCAGCACCTTGATGTCGCTGCCGTCTTTGTCTGCGTTATTATCCAGCGCAAATTGCCAGGGCGCGCCCGGCTCCGGCGTGTTTGGGTCCTGGTCCGGAATGGGCAGTGCAAAGAGCAGCGGGCCGCAGGTAATGCTCTCGAAAGGAAGCCGTCGTTCCTTGAAGAGCGCGTCAGGCTTGAAGGCGAAGTACTTCCTGTTGGCCATCGGGTATTCCGTTTCGAGTCCGTGAACCACCCGGACCGGCATCGGGAATCTCAGGGTCACGGTGTCCGGCGCTTTCCATTCTCGTTCGATGCGCACGAAACCGCGCTGATCCGGTTGGCCCTTCCAGGAGGCGCCGTTGACTGTGATCTGAGGTTGGCGGCACCAGCCGGGCACTCGGAAGTAGAGCGGAAAGGCGGCCTTTTGCCTGGGCGAGACTCCGATTCGGATAGTTTCGTCGAACGGGTAAGCGGTCTGGCAAGTCAGTTTCACCGGGATTCCCGGACCTGCCAGCGCGTTTACCGCACAGGGGCCGTAGAGAGTTGCGGCCAGCCCTTGATCGTAAGTCCCCATCCACATCTGCAGGATATAGTTGGGGATGATGCGGTTCATCGCGCCCACGCAACAGAGGACCCCTGGATAGCCCAGCCGCGTAAAACGGAGGCAACCCGGCCCGGGGCAGAGCGGCTGCTGGCTGGGCAACGACTCGGGTTCAATGCGGTTGGGCGATTGATAATAGCACATGGTTTGAAAGTCGCGCGCAATCGGGGCGGGGGCGGCATTGAAAAACGCCCGCTCGATGCTGTCTCCCCACGCCCCTTCCCCCGTGATGCGATAGAGCCAGGCGCTCGACCACAACATCGCCGTCACATCGCACGTCTCTGTCAGGCGAAAGGCGCCCACGCCCGACAGGAACTCCTCGCCCGAGGTCACTCCGTAGGGCAGCAGGTGCTGCTCCTGGAACCATCGAAACGCATTGCGCGAGGCCTGAAGATACTTCGGCTCGTTGGACCAGGGATAAAACAGGGCCGGCAACCGGATAATCTCATAGGCGCAGACCGCATGTCCCGGACTGAACTTCCCGTGGAGCCATTCATCGATGGAGGCTTGGATTTCAGGCTGCTCGAGCGCCGACTTTGCCCGCTCCAACAATTGCCGATCACCGGTGAACGAGTAGGTCTCCAGCATGGCATCCAGGTTGCACAGACCGCTGACATTCCCTCCGTTGAGTTCGAGGCTCCCCATCGGCACCGGGTAGGCCTCGTAAACCTTGAGCAGCGCCTCGAGGATGCGCCTTTGCCCGGTGGCTTCGTAATAGGCGATCAAGGCCCGGCCCATCTGCGAATGGGCCCAACTGTTAAATCCCGCCGGCGGATTGGTGCTCCAATAGATGAACGAGGCCCCGCCCCGGTTGACCCCGTCAACCACCGGATCCAGTCGAGCCTTTGCCTTGCGGATCAACGTCTCGTCGTGGAGCACGTAACCCAGCCGCACCAAACCATCCAGCCAATAGCTGCACTGCTCCAGCGGCCAACCCGTTCCATCCGGCGCGGCGTTCGGGGCCTTGACCGGAGTTCCCTTCCACGCCTCGCCATAAACCGGATGATATTCATCCAAATGCCCCGTAATGCCCTCCCGCGCGGCAATGGCCCAGTCCCGCAGCCAGCCCGCTGGCTCAACCGCACCCGGGGGCAGAGGCAGGAAAACGGGCCTTGCCAGCGGTTCCGCCGCCCGCCCGTAATTGGCCGCTCCCGCCCAAAGGGAGATCTCCAAAAGGCCAACGCCAACCGCCAGCGTGACCCAGCCCGGTCTCAAATCTTGTGCGTGCATGGTAAGAATATTTGGATAGTTATCGAGACTCAGCGACGGTCTGCACTGACTGTTAAAGGCCCCTCGGAGTGGAGTCACCCCCCCTTTTTGCTGGGCTCGTGCTGATGCCATGCTCCACGACCTTGCGCCCCACCGGGGGCTCGGGTTTCCAGTGCTTCGCTTGAACGGCGATAACCTGCTGAAACGTGCCAGCGACACGGAATATCGCGAGGAGGTCGGCCCCTTTGTCCTGACTTCGAGGGATGATTCGCGCCTCCTGCGCCCCCAAGCCGAGCAGAACCGTCTGGATGAGTCGTTCAAACCCGAAGCTCTCCATGCGGCCTCCCCGCAACTCAGAGAGCACCTCGCGGATTAGGCGGGATTGCAGATCGCTCTCAAATGTGGGTGCCTGCCCTTTTTCCGCCAGAGACAGGCATTCCTTTATTTCCTCGAGCAAATCAGTTGCGCCGGCAGATGTTGCCTGCGTTTTCATCCGTGAAATGAGCGCGGAGCGCGCCATTTGACGCGAGATTGGTTTCTTCTCGTTGAGCCATTTAACAGGACGGCGATAAGCTGAATCATCCTCCACCTTTGCGGAATCGTAAGTCGCTGGCCCTGTGATTTTCGCGACATAGAATTGGCCACCGTACGGGACGACTACAAGGTCATCAGATTTCATTTCCCGTATGAAGCGCCACATATTGCCAGCGGCGGCACCGGCCTTTTGGTGCGTGGGTTCATCCGAGTAGTAAGCTTTTTCGAGAATTGCCCGGAACTTTCCCCACTCCAGTTCAGGAGCAAGCAATCCCTCGGCGCAAGCCCATCCAATAATGATTTGATCCTCGCGTAAAGCTTCCGGGACTTTGTCTCCGCTAGGTGCGATTCGTAGGACAAATGCGGACTGTTCCTTGGTCTGGTTCACGCCCCGATGGTGCTCCGGCCCATCGCTTTGTCAAGTGCAATAGCAAACGGGTCTAAAGGCGATGCCTTTCGGAAATTCCCTGGTTTTGCAGGCGCTTTGTCCATCGGGCCTAGGATGAGTTGGAACGTGGCGGGAAACTCCAACCCCAACGGGGTTGTGCAGCAAAGCCCAGGGTTGGCGCAGCGCCAACCCTGGGTAATCGCGCGGCGATGCCCGTCAACCCCAACGGGGTTGCGGCCGGGCGGCCAGAAAACCAGTCGCCTGTGATCCCCTCCGGCCACAACCCCGTTGGGGTTGGCGGCCCCTCCATGGCCGGCGCCCAGGGTTGTCCCTGCGGTCCAACCCTGGGCTCTGTTACGCAACCGCTTTGCGGTTGAAGCCGCGCACGCCACTTTGGGCTGGAAATCCTGCAAACCCTTGGGCAGTCTGGCCTCCATGCCACACTCACTATCCGCGGTTTACATTCACCTCGTTTTCTCCACCAAGAATCGCGAGCCCACTTTTCGCGACAAACAGGTGCGGCAGGAAATGCATGCCTACTTGGGCGGCGTTTCCAAGCAGTTGGAGTGCCCGCCGCTTTTAGTGGGCGGCGTCGAGGACCATGTCCACATCCTCGCGCGGTTTGGACGCACGATCACACAGGCGACCTGGGTAAAGGAGCTAAAACGCGTCTCGAATGAGTGGATGCAACGACAAGGCCGACAATTCTGGAGGTTCCACTGGCAGGAGGGCTATTCGGACTTTTCGGTCAGCCACTCGAACCTGGATCGGGTGCAAACCTACATCGCCCGGCAAGAGCAGCATCACAGAAAGCGCGATTTCCAGGAGGAGTCGCGGGTCCTGCTGCGCAGGCACCAGATTCCATACGACGAGAAGCACCTGTGGGATTAAGCCGCCAATTCCGAGGGGGGCAGAGCCCCTATGAATTTCCGAAAAGCATTGGGTCTAAAGCCTCGAGGACTCTCCCGGCCGCGGGATGGCTTTTTCCTCCGAGCCGAAGGCTTCTTCAATTCAATCCCCACGCTCGACACTCTCCCCGCGGTCGTCTATAACGGGATTGGCATGATTGAACCCGGACCGCTGCAACAGATCGACCGCACCTGCGTCCGGTTGGGCCGGCGCAAGCTCTCCTATTTTTCCGGCTGCGACTATTTCCGCATGGCCAGCCATCCCGAGGTGATGGCGGCCCTGGAGGCCGGGGCGCGGCGGTACGGCTTGAACGTGGCGGCATCCCGATTGACCACCGGCAATCACCGGCTCTACTGGGAGTTGGAAAGGCGGTTGGCCGGGTTTTTCGCGGCGGAAAGCGCCCTGTTGGTGCCCACCGGCTACATGGCTGATGTCATCGCAGCCCAGGCCCTGGCCGGGGACTTCTCCCACGCGCTGATCGATCAGGCAGCGCACTCCTCGCTCTCGGACGCCGCGCGGTTCCTGGATTGCCCGTTGGTTCAGTTCAAACATCGCGACGTGGCGGACCTGGGCTGCGTGGTCCGTCGGTGCGGGGCCCGGGCAAAACTACTGCTGCTCACGGATGGAATGTTCTCGCGCGACGGTTCGGCGGCGCCCCTGGCGGATTATCTGGAGGTGCTGCCCAAAGACGCGGTGCTCCTGGTTGATGACGCCCACGGGGGCGGGCTCCTGGGCCGCACGGGCAAAGGAGCCCTGGAACACGCCGGCGTGCCGCGCACCCGGCGGATGATCCAGACTATTACCTTGAGCAAGACCTTCGGGACGTACGGCGGAGCGATCGTCGGCACGGCCGCCTTCCGGCAACGCGTCCTGGACCGGAGCGCCCTGTTCGTGGGCAGCACTCCCCTGCCCTTGCCCCTGGCCAACGCGGCGCTGCGGAGCATCGAGATAGTGGCCGCCGACCATGGCCTCCGGAAACGGCTCGCCCGCAACCAAACCTATCTTAAGGATAGTTTGCGCAAAGCGGGCTGGCCGCTGCCGAAAACGCCGGGACCGATTGTGAGTCTGGCGCCCGACCTCAAGAGCCAAATCGCTCGCCTGAAACAGGCGCTGCTGGCGGCGGGCATTTACCCGCCACTCATCAAATACCCCGGCGGCCCCGCCGACGGCTACTTTCGGTTCGCAATTTCGAGCGAACACAGCCGCGAGCAGCTCGACGCCGTGATCGAGGCGGTGGGGCTTGGACCGCAGTCCAAGAGCATCCGGAGGTAGGGGGCGAGGGGGCGGGTGTCGGGGGGCGAGGGGGCGGGAACTCGACGCCCGAAATCCGAAATCCGAGGACCGAAATTCGAAAGAAATCCGAAATCCGAAGGCTGAGATCGCAAAGCTTTCGGGAACTGGCTCTGCGCTCAATACTGGGGCCACAGGCGCTTCCGTGTCACGCAGCGACCGCACCGAGTGAGGGACTGGATGCGGACTTCGGATCGCGTGTTTCCTTCGGATTTCGGGGCTTCGGGATTTCGGATTTCTTTCGACCTTCGACCTTCGGACTTCGGACTTCATCCGTGCTGCGCGCTTGAGTTCCGCTCGGCAGAGTGTATTCTCGGCCCCGAATGAATGCGCTGCTTCTGACCGGCGGGCGGATCATCGACCCAGCCAACCATTTGGACGCCCAGGCGGACCTGCTCATCTGCGAGGGAAAAATTGCCGCCTTGGGGGCCGAGGCGGCGACGCAGGCGCCCCCCGGGGCCAAGCGCCTGGATGTCCACGGACGGGTGGTGTGTCCCGGGTTAATTGACTTGCATGTCCATTTGCGCGAGCCGGGCCAGACCGCCAAAGAGACGATTGCCACGGGCACCGCCGCGGCCGCGCGCGGCGGTTTCACGTCGGTCGTATGCATGCCCAACACCGTGCCGGCGATCGATAACTCGGGAACGGTGGCCCTCATCCACGAACTGGCCGCCAGGCATGGCCGGGTGAACGTCTTTGTGGCCGGCGCCATCAGCAGGAATGTCGCCGGGGAAGAGATGGCGCCCATTGGCTCCCTCAAGCAGGCGGGGGTGGTGGCCATCACCGACGACGGTCGTTGTGTGCAAAACCACGAGCTGATGCGCCGGGCGCTGGAGTACGCAAAGATGTTCAACCTGCCGGTGCTGGATCATTGCCAGGATGTCACGTTGGTAAGCGATGGCGTGATGCACGAGGGCTACTGGAGCACGGTGCTGGGACTGCGCGGCTGGCCGGCGGCCGGAGAGGAACTGATCGTGGCCCGGGACATCCTCCTGGCCGAGCTAACGGGCGCCCGCCTGCACTGCCAGCACCTGAGCACGGCCGGCAGCGTGCGGCTGCTGCGCGCGGCCAAACAACGCGGCCTGCCCATCACCGGCGAGGCCTGTCCGCACCACTTCACGCTCACGGATGCCGCCGTGGCGGGCAGCGAGAAATTCTGGGGCGCAGACGGCAAAGGCCTTTTCGGTTTCGAGCCGGCGCTGAGGGACCTCCCGGCCTGGCCCGCATACGACACCAATTTCAAGATGAATCCCCCTTTGGGCGCGGCCTCGGATCGCGCCGCGATCCTCGAGGGCCTGGCCGACGGCACGATCGACATCCTGGCCAGCTACCATGCGCCCCATTGCGATTACGAGAAGCAAGTCGAGTTCGACTACGCGCCCTTTGGCGTCACCGGCCTGGAAACCGAGCTGGCCCTGGCGTTGATGCAGCTCTATCACGCCCAACGGCTTTCCCTGGCGGACCTGATCGCCAAATTCACCGTGGCGCCGGCCCGGTTGCTGGACGTGCCCAAAGGGACACTGAGCGTGGGGGCCGATGGCGACGTCACGGTGCTGGACCCGGGCTTGGAATGGGTATTTGACAAGAGCGCCAGCGCGAGCAAGTCTATAAACAGCCCGTTTTACGGGTGGCGGCTCAAAGGCAAGGCCGTGGCGGCCATTGTGGGCGGCCAGATGGCCTGGGTCGACCAGACTCAAGTTGCCGGAGTTTGAGCCCCGTCGAGAGTGGAAGGAAACTATGAAGAAGATTACAGTTGCGTTGATGGCATGTTGGGCGCTGGCGCAAGCCGGCGCTGCGGAATTGGACTGGATGACCGATCTGGGCAAGGCGCAAGCCAAGGCCAAAGAGGAAAACCGGCTGGTGCTGATGGATTTCACGGGCTCGGATTGGTGCCCCTGGTGCATCAAGCTCCGAAAGGAGGTCTTTTCGACGCCCGAGTTCACGGAATACGCCAAGAAAAACCTCGTGCCGGTCGAAATCGATTTTCCTCAACGAAAGCAACAACCCGCCGAGTTGAAGAAAGCCAACCGCGCGCTCCAGGCCAAATACGAAATCCGGGGCTACCCGACGGTGGTCGTCCTGAACGGCCAGGGCAAAAAGGTTGGAGAACTGGGCTATGAGGCGGGCGGTCCCAAGCCCTTCATCGCCAAGCTCCAAGAGCTTAAGGCGAAGGAGAAGCGGTAGCCCTCGATGCACAAGTCGGGTTTCGGGTCTTTGCGGCATGTTGACTTTGTCAGGCATTCGCAAGGCGTACGGGGATCGTGTATTGTTCGCCGACGCCACATTGCAGGTAAACCGGCAGGACCGCATCGGGCTGGTTGGCCCGAACGGGGCGGGCAAGACCACGCTCCTTTCGATCATCCTGGGCCAGGACTCCGCCGACAGCGGCGAGATCTCGGTCGAGCGGGGCATCTCGGCCGGCTATCTGCCGCAGGAGAACATGCCTGTGGGCGGTGAGACAGTAATCGAGTTGGCCACGGCGATTAGCCCGGAGTACACGAAGCTGCGGCGCATCCTCAGGGCCTGGGAGGCGGATCATCCGCTCGGGGCGTTGCATCCCGAGGAGATTCACGACAACGTGCATGACCGGTTCAACGAGCTGGGGGGCTACGGTTTGGAGGCCAAAGCCAAGCAGATCCTCGCCGGCCTGAGCTTTCGAGAGGGGGATTCCGAGCGTCCTGCCCGGGAGATGAGCGGCGGGTGGGTCATGCGCGCCCACCTGGCGCGGCTGCTGACACAGGAACCGGACCTGCTCCTGCTGGACGAACCGACCAACCATCTGGACCTCGAGGCCCTGCTTTGGTTTGAGGGCTATTTGAAGAGCTATCCCGGCGCGATTCTTGTCATCTCGCACGACCGGGAGTTCCTCAACCAGCTTGTCGGCAGCATCGTCGAGATCCGGCAAAGCAAGCTCATCCGCTACCGGGGCGGTTACGACGACTACCTGGAACAGCGCGAAGCCCACGAGCAACAGCTCCTGGCCGCCTACAAACATCAGGAGCGCGAGATTGG
>Ga0187857_10000657_pt1 | contig 41304 bp, 20 predicted proteins | sample June2016WEW_8_10_FD_132984 | JGI IMG/M metagenome (GOLD analysis project Ga0187857, IMG submission 132984) | Peatland microbial communities from SPRUCE experiment site at the Marcell Experimental Forest, Minnesota, USA - June2016WEW_8_100 | ecosystem: Environmental > Terrestrial > Soil >... | reverse complement strand
CTCGGGCTGTTGAGTCTGGAGAGCTTCTGCTGGTCATGAGAACGGCCCCAGCCAAGCCATGTCAAAGAACGGCGGATGGACTCCCCACGGGGGGTTCACTCTGTCCGAAATCGGAGCCCGCGATGGGGGATGCCATTGCGAGCGGGGGTCGCCCGGAGTCGGAAACCGACACGCCAGTAAATATAGGGAATGGACCCTATCGCGACAACGGGGAGGGGGTGGCCGCAAGGCCACTCCCTTACCCACTGGGTCAGGCCTTCGGCCTGAAGGCGAGCGTTCCAGCACCCTTGGATGCAAGAGCCGGAGCTAATCACACGCGAACAATCCGTCGTGAAACGGTTGCTGGACCTGGCGCTAGACGCAAGAAATGGTCGGGGCGGTGAGATTTGAACTCACGACCTTCTGAACCCCATTCAGACGCGCTACCAAGCTACGCTACGCCCCGGACCATTGCGCCGGCCGCGGCCGGCACGCGCAAATACTACCGCGCCCTGGATGGATTTCAACCTTTAAATGGTCGTTGCCGACTATTGACCGCCGACCAACCACGCCCTTTACTCAGGGCGCTTGCGCGCGAACGTATGGGTTGCCTGGCCGTAAAAGGCCTCGGCGGCTTCCATAATGGTCTCGGAGAGCGTCGGGTGGGGATGCACGGCCAGGGCCAGGTCTTTGGCCGTGGCGCCCATCTCGACAGCCAGAACGCCCTCGGAGATAAGCTCCCCGGCGCCGGTGCCGACGATGCCAACGCCCAGGATGCGTTCGGTCCCGGGATCGATGATCAGCTTGGTCAACCCCTCGGGCCGGTCAAACGACAGCGCCCGCCCTGAGGCGGCCCAGGGGAACTTGGCCACCTGCACCTCCAGCCCCTTGGCCCTGGCCTCAGCCTCGGTCAAGCCGCACCACGCCACCTCGGGGTCGGTAAAGACAACCGCCGGAATCGTAACGTCCACAAACGCGCTGTCTTGGCCCGCAATGACCTCCACCGCAATCCGCGCTTCCTTGGCCGCCTTGTGGGCGAGCATCACGCCCCCCGCGATGTCGCCGATCGCATAAATGGCGGGATCGGTGGTCTGCTGCTTTTCATTGACATGAATGAAACCCCGGTCGTCGAACGAGACCTTGGTATTCTCCAGGCCCATGTCGTCGGCATTGGGAGAGCGGCCCACGGCCACCAACACCCGGTCGTAAGGCTCCTCTTTCTTCTGGCCGTCCACGTCGAACTCGACTTTGATCTGTTTGCCGCTGGTGGCCATCTTGCCGATCTTGGTCTTGAGCCGCACCTCTTTGAAGGCCTTGTAGGCGTAAGCCACGATCGGCCGGACCAGGTCCCGATCCGCCCCGGCCAGGATGGTGTCGAGGGCTTCCACGAGCACCACCTTGCTGCCCAGCAAGGCATAGACAGTGCCCAGTTCCATGCCGATATAGCCGCCGCCGATGACCAGCAGGCTCTCGGGCACTTCCTCCACCTCGAGGGCCTCCCTGGAGGTCATAATGCGCGGGTTTCCCAGATCCCAGGCCTTGGGCATCGCGGGTTTGGACCCCACCGCGACGATCGCATGGTCGTAGTTGATGAACTGCTGGCCCTGCTCGGTTTCCAAGCGCAAGGTCCGCGAATCCTCGAAATACCCGCGCCCGTGCAACACCTGCACCCCGCGCAGCCCGGCCAACTGCCCAATGCCCCCGGAAAGACGATTCAGGATCGACTCCTTCCAGGCCCGGAGCTTGGCCACATCGATGGTCGGCGCGCCGAAGCTAATGCCCCGATGCCCGGACTCGCGGGCAGAAGTAATCGTGTGGGCCGCGTGGAGCAGCGCCTTCGATGGAATGCAGCCCTGGTTCAAGCAAACCCCGCCCAGGCGCTGGTCGCGTTCCACCAACAGCACCTTCTTGCCGAGGTCCGCGGCGTAAAACGCCGCGGCGTACCCGCCGGGACCGGCCCCGACAACGACGATTTCAGTATGAATTGGTTCCATCAAGGGGTGAATTATGAATTGTGAATTATGAATTATGAAGAGGGTGCGAACGCTAAGCCAGTTTCACCTCTACCTCTTCAAAGTTCTGGAACCCATGAACGAGGTCCACCGCGAACCTGGCGGCGGCGGCGCCATCGATGACGCGATGGTCGTAGGACAGGCCCAGCGGGAGCATGAGCCGGGGCTGGACCCTGTTCTCGCGCACGACCGCCTTGGTGGCGCCCCGGCCCAGGCCCAGGATGGCGACCTCCGGCTGGTTGACGATCGGGGTGAAATGGGCGCCGCCGATGCCGCCCTGGTTGGAAATCGTAAAGGTGCCGCCTTTGAGTTCCTCGGCTGAGACCTTCCGCTCGCGCGCCTTCCGGGCCAGGTCCTGCAACTCCTTGGACAGTTGGATCAGGCTCTTGCTGTCCACGTCGCGAATGACCGGAACAATCAGGCCGGCTTCCGTATCCACGGCGATGCCGATGTGATAATAGTTCTTGAAAACGACCTCCTGGGCCGCTTCATCGAGGCTCGAGTTGAAGATCGGATGCTTTTGCAGCGTGTCCACCACCACTTTGAGGGCAAAGGAGGTCAGGGTCAACCGCGCGCCGTGTTGCTCGTAGGCAGCGGCATATCGCTTCCGCAACTCCATCAACTCGGTGATGTCCGCCTCGTCAAACTGGGTCACTCGCGGCACAGCGTTCCAGTTCTCCGACATCCGCCGGGCAATGACCTGGCGCAACGGGGAAAGGGGCTTTATCGAAACCGAACCCCACTTGGAAAAATCGATCGGCTCGGCTGCCGGCGGCTTGGGCGCCGGCGGCACCGCGGGCCCAGGACCCCTGGGTGCGGCAGCCAGCCGCTGCAATCGCTGAATATGCGCGCGCACGTCCTCCAACACGATGCGCCCGCCTCGGGCGCTGCCGCGCACCCGCGTCAGGTCGATGCCCAGGTCCCGCGCCAGCTTCCGAATCGAGGGAGCCGCCGCCGGCGGCGCGGCAGGTTCCGCGCCGGCCTCTCCGGCTCCGGCCTCCTCCCTTGCCGGGGCGGGCTGCTGTTCGGGGGAAGGCGTCTGGATTGCCCTCTCGACTCGCCCCTCCATGGCCGGCTTGGGCGCAGCCGCCGGCTGACCGGCGGCAGCTCCGCCATCTCCCAACGAAAGGATAGGCTGCCCGACGCTGAGCTTGTCCCCCGGCTTGACGTAAATCCGGGTCACGGTGCCGGCCGCGCTCGCAGGAATCGTGGCGACGGCCTTTTCGTTTTCCAATTCAAGAACGGGTTGATCCTTGGAGATCCGGTCGCCTTCTTTGACGAAGAGGTTGACCACGGTGCCCGAGTCTGCGCCTTCGCCCAAATGAGGAAGCTTCAGGTCCATATTCGCTGTCACACAGTCTGGGCAAAGGCCTTCTCCGGGTCCACACCCAAATCTTTGATCGCTCTCTCGACCACGCTGCGCTCGAGCTGCCCTTTCTCGGCCAGGGCATAGAGGGTAGCGATGACCGTTGACTCGGCATCCACCTCGAAAAACCGGCGCAACCGCTCGCGGGTGTCGCTGCGGCCAAAACCGTCGGTGCCCAGCGTGGTGAGGCCGCCCGGCACCCAGGGCGCGATCTGGTCCGGAACAATCTTCATGTTGTCGGACACCGCTACGAAGACGCCCTGCTCGGCCCCGAGCGCCTGCTCGACATGCGATTTTCTCGGGGGCTGCGTCGGATGCAGCCGGTTCCAGCGGTGGGCGCGCAGGGCGTCATTGCGCAAGAGTTTGTAGCTCGTGGCGCTCCAGACATCCGCCGAGACGTCATACTGCTCGGCCAGGATTTGCTGGGCCTGCAGCGCCGAGCGCAGGATGGGTCCGCTGCCCAACAGGTGCGCGCGCCAAGGTTTGTTCTCCGGGCCGGCTTTGAGCTTGTAAAGTCCTTTAAGGATTCCCTCTTCCACCCCGGCCGGCATTGCCGGCATGGCGTAGTTCTCGTTGTAGAGGGTGAGGTAATAAAAGATGTCCTCCCCCTCGACGAACATCCGCCGCAGCCCCTCGGCAATAATCACCGCCACTTCGTAAGTGAACGCCGGGTCGTAGGTCAGCAGCGTCGGAATCGTGCTCGAGAGAATCAAACTGTGTCCGTCCTGGTGTTGAAGGCCCTCGCCATTGAGGGTGGTGCGTCCGGCCGTCGCACCCAGCAGGAACCCCTTGGCCCGGATGTCGCCCGCCAGCCACATCAGATCGCCGATGCGCTGGAAGCCGAACATCGAATAGTAGATGTAGAAGGGCACCATGGCGCGGCCATGGGTGGCGTAGGCGGTGCCGGCGGCGATGAACGAGGCCATCGAGCCTGCCTCCGTAATCCCCTCCTCCAGAATCTGCCCGTCTTTGGTCTCGTTATAGTAGAGCAGGGACTTCATATCCACCGGCTCGTAAAGCTGGCCATTGGGCGAATAAATGCCCACCTCGCGAAACAGGGCGTCCAGCCCGAACGTCCGGGCCTCGTCCGGTATGATCGGCACAACGAACCGCCCGATCTGCTTATCGCGAATCAGCAGGCCGACCAGCCGCACAAAGCCCATCGTGGTGGACATCTCCGAACGGCCCGAAGCCTTGAGCAGTTCCCCAAAGGCGGCCAGCTTCGGCGCCTCCAGCGGCTTGGCCCTGACCACGCGCCGGGGCAGAAAACCGCCCAGCCTCCGGCGCAGGCCCAGCAAATACTGCGTCTCGACGCTGTCGGGCGGCGGACGGAAAAAGGGGGTCTCGGCAATCTCTTCGTCGCTGATCGGCACGCCGAAACGGGCGCGAAACTCGCGCAGTTCCTTTTCATTGAGCTTCTTCTGCTGGTGAGTGATATTGCGGCCCTCGCCGGCTTCGCCCAGGCCGTAGCCCTTGACCGTCTTTGCCAGGATGACGGTGGGCCGGCCCAAGTGTTCCACCGCCGCCTGGTAGGCGGCATAGACCTTGCGCGAGTCGTGGCCGCCCCGCAACAGCTTGTGAATCTGCTCGTCCGTCAGGTGGTTGACCAGCTCGAGCAGCTCGGGGCACTTGCCGAAAAAATGCTTGCGCGTGTAACTGCCCGGCTCGACCGAGTACTTTTGATAATCCCCGTCCACCGCCTCTTGCATCCGCTTGACCAACAGCCCGCGGCGATCGGCGGCCAGGAGCGGGTCCCAGTCCGAGCCCCAAATCACTTTGATCACATTCCAGCCGGCCCCCTGGAAAATCGCCTCCAGTTCCTGGATAATCTTGCCGTTGCCCCGCACCGGACCGTCCAGCCGCTGCAAGTTGCAGTTGACCACCCAGATCAGGTTGTCCAGGTTCTCGCGCGCCGCCAGCGTCAGCGAGCCCAGCGTCTCGGGCTCGTCGGTCTCCCCGTCGCCCACAAACGCCCACACCTTGGGCTCCGGCCCCTCCATCAGGCCCCGCGCCCGCAGGTAACGGTTAAAGCGCCCCTGGTAGATCGACAGCAACGGTCCCAGCCCCATCGAGACTGTCGGGAATTGCCAGAACTCGGGCATCAGGCAAGGGTGAGGATAGGAAGAAAGGCCGCCCCCTTCCGCCAATTCCTGGCGAAAGTTTTGCAGATGCTGCTCGTCAATCCGCCGCTCCAGAAAGGCCCGCGCATAAACGCCGGGCGTGGCGTGGCCCTGGAAAAAGACCATATCGCCTACGAACGTGTCGGTGCGGGCGCGCAGGAAATGATTGAAGGCCACTTCGTAGAGCGTCGCGCAAGAGGCGTAGGTCGAGATGTGCCCGCCCAACCCGCTGTGCGCCCGGTTCGCGTTGACCACCATCGCCATCGCATTCCAGCGCACCAGGCTCTTGATGCGCCGCTCCATCTCCCAGTTGCCGGGAAACGCGGCCTGCTTCTCGACCGGGATGGTGTTTACGTATGGCGTGCTGACCAGGCGCGGCGCTTCCACGTCCTGAGCCCGAAGCCGCCCGGTCAAGCCGTCCAGAAACCGGGCCGTGCCTTCCGGGCCCTGGTTGCGCAAGGCGTGCTCCACGACGTCCTGGAGGGATTCCAGCCACTTTCCCTCCGTCTCTCCATTGGTTCCGGAGGGCTGGCCCGGCTTGACCGGCGAATTCATCGGTTCCTTCATGGCTCTCGAGTGCTCCTGCAAAATATCTTTGACTTAAACCCCAATTGTCCGACTGTCAACTCGCGGCGCATCTCGTCTTCAAGCATCTCGGCGCAGATATTCTTGATTCGGGCTGAGATTAAGATTAGGATTAGGATGAGGATTAGGATTAATCCTGGTCCCAATCTTAATCTTAATCTTAATCTTAATCCTAATCAGGCGCCGACCCAGGCCAAAATGCCAACTTTATACCCTAGCACGAACGCGCCCCGGCGCACAGCGACTCCGGGGTCATGAACTATCTCGACCTCACCCTTCCCACGCCGGAGGAGAATCTGGCCTGCGACGAGGCCTTGCTGGAACGCTGCGACGAGGGGCTGGCCGATGAAATGCTGCGCGTCTGGGAATCTCCCCGGCACTTCGTGGTTGTCGGCTACGCCAACAAAGTTGCCACCGAGGTGAATGTCCCTTTTTGCGGGCAAAACGCCTTGCCCATCCTCCGCCGGTGCAGCGGCGGCGGGACCGTCGTCCAGGGGCCCGGCTGCCTGAGCTATGCGCTGATATTACGCATCGATGAGTCCGGACCGCTCCGCACCATCGCCTCCACCAACCAGTTTGTCCTGGAACGTCATCGAGGGATTCTCGAGCGGCTCCTGCAAGCCCCCGTCCACATCCGAGGCCACACCGACCTGGCCCTGCGCGGGCTCAAGTTCTCGGGCAACTCCCAACGGCGCAAGCGCCGCGCCCTGGTCTTTCATGGCGCCTTTCTCATCCAGTTCGACCTTGCCTTGATCGAGCGCGCCCTCCGCATGCCCTCCAAACAGCCCGACTACCGCGCCAACCGTTCCCACTCCGATTTCCTGGTGAACCTTGCGGTCCCCGCTCGGCAGATCACGCTGGCCTTGCGCCGCGGCTGGCAGGCCGCCACGCCCCCGAGCGAGATTCCCCTCGAGCGCATCCGCGAGCTGGCCCGCGAAAAATACGCCACCCCGGAGTGGACCTGGAGGTTCGACACGGCCCGGGAGCCGTAGGCCACAGTCTTCGGTCCACAGCCTTTTCTGCTTGACCTGCAGCGTGGCTATCCTTAAATGGTGATACTTATGAAAAATCGATTCGCATGGGCCGGCGCCCTGGCGCTGGCGATTGGAGCAATATCGCAGGCGGACACCAAGGCTGCCTACACTAACGCCGGCCCCTGAACTCCACATCCTCGGAGTTTCGGCCGCCAACACAAACTACGTGATCTTTGCCGTCATGGACATTGGAGGCGTCCTGGGCGATACGACTCAAGACCCGGATAGTCCATGGTACAATTATACCACTTCCCCGGTGCGGATGGTCCATTTCTTCGTGAACGAACAAGGCTCCAGCAACGCCCGGCGCTGCTTCAACGCGCTCAGCGCGTGGGGCCGCCTCCTCTTTGTGCGCGCCTGCAAGTGGGCCATGAGCGAGAACCTCGCTCCGCACCAAGGCTTGGGCATCATCGATATCGGCCTGGTGAGCCCCAACGTTATCAAGCTTGGCTGGACCGGCTCCATCCACAACAACTACCGAATCGATGGCACCACTGATTTTGTAAACTGGGTGCCGATCGTGGATAGCATTACGAACAACGGAGACATGGTACGAGTGACCCGCAGCCTGAATATTGCCTCCGGGCCGCAAGCGGCCTTTATGCGCGTGGCTGCGTTGCCGTAAGCCCAAACCGAGGCAAGCGGTCCACGGTCTCTCGGGGCAAGACCCCTTGCTGTTTGGCGCTTCTTCCGGAAGGTTGGGGTCCGGAGCAAAGCTGGACTTTGCCCAGCCGGCCGTTATGCGAGCGGAGCGAGCCAAAGCCAAGTCCCGATAGGACGACATGATAATGGCCCAGGCAGGCGGAGCGCCGCCCTGGGCAAGGAGCCGAATATGAATGCCTCCTTTTTCCCGCTTGACGACTAAATATGAAAATGCCTGAGCGATTCACCACTCTCATCACTGTTGGCGGGAGTGTGGCGACGATGCTGGCACTTGTCTTAATCACCGCCGCCGGCTGCGGAACCCCCGGCGCGCACACGCAACCTGGCGCGTTCTCCTACGCCAGCCGGGCCGATGCGAACCGAGACCAAGGCGACTGGGAGGGCGCCATCGCGGACTACACCAAAGCCATCGAACTCAGACCCAACTATTTCATCGCCTACAGCAATCGCGGGCTGGCGAAGCGCGCCAAGGGCGACTTCGACGGCGCCATCGCGGACTACACCAAGGCCATCGAAATCAAAACGGATGATTCGTTCGATTACATGAATCGTGGCGAGGCGAGGCGCGCCAAACGCGACTTTGACGGGGCCATCGAGGACGCCACTAAAGCCATCCAAATCTCGCCGAATTTTACTCGGGCCTACCTCAATCGCGGCCATGCAAAGGAAAACAAAGGCGACTTCGAGGGCGCCATCGCGGACTACACCAAAGCCATCGTACTCAAACCGGATCATGAGGATGCCTACTGGAATCGCGGCAACGCGAAGGCCTACAAAGCCGACTTGGACGGCGCCATCGCCGACTACACCAAAGCCATCGAACTCAAATCGGACGATGAGCAGGCCTACTACAATCGCGGCGTTGCCAAGGCACTCAAAGGCGGCTTGGACGGCGCCATCGCCGACTACACCGAAGCCATCCAACTCAGATCGCAGTATCCGGAGGCTTACAAAAATCGGGGCATTGCGAAGGCACTCAAACGCGACTTCGACGGCGCCATCGCGGACTACACCAAAGCCATCGAGCTCGACCCGCGCTATCCGGAGGCTTACAAAAATCGGGGGATTGCCAAGGAGAACAAAGGCGACTTGGACGGCGCCATCGCCGACTACACCAGAGCCATCGAACTCAAACCCGACGATGCGGAGGCCTACAGGGATCGTGGCAATGCGAAGAACGCCAAAGGCGACAGCGACGGGGCAAACGCGGACCGCGCCAAAGCCATCCAACTCAAAGCGGGGTCTTCCCGGTAGTTTATCGATCATGACAACTCTGCAATCCATCACCCTTGCGGCTTTACTCGCCACTTCCTGTATGTCCTTCGCGGCCTCGCCGGCCCTCACCCTGGGCCGCGAGGCGAATTGGCTAGTGATCCGCGGCGCCCAAATTCCGGCTGGCGAAATCCGCATCAACTACCTCGAGGCCTATTGCCGGGCAGGCTCCACGGAGGCGGATTGGGTCAAACACACCGTTATCCAACACACCAGCGAGTTGGTTTCCTTGAGCGCCGATAAGCAAACGCTGCGCTTGCGCGACAGGCTGGCGGACGGCCTGACGGTCGAGCACACCATCACCGCCAGGGACGACGAGGTGGAGTTCCGCCTCGTGGCGCACAACCCCGCCGCCCGCCGTTCCGAGGCGCATTGGGCGCAGCCGTGCGTGCGTCTGGGCGCGTTCACAGGCTTCAATCCCGATTTCAGCCAGGGCGACGTCGACGATTACCTGCCCAAGTGTTTCATCTTTCTGGACGGCCGGCTTACGAGGATGCCCACCCGGGATTGGGCCACGCAAGCCCGTTTTACACCCGGCCAGGTCTGGTGCCCGCGGCACGTGCCGCGCACCGACGTCAACCCTCGGCCGTTGAGCAAACTGGTGCCGAGCAACGGCCTGATCGGCTGCTTTAGCAGCGACGAAAAATTCATCTTCGCCACCGCCTGGGAGCCTTATCAGGAATTATTTCAAGGGATCGCGCGGTGTCTGCACTCCGACTTTCGGTTGGGCGGACTGCGAGCCGGGGAAACCAGGCACATTCGCGGCAAGATCTACATTGTCCCCAACAATGTTGCCATGCTCGAGAAGCGCTACGAGAAAGATTTTCCCGGACAGACAATCCAGCCGCAGCCTTGACCGCGCTGTTATCCGCAGGTGCGCGTGATCCCGCCCGGCGGCCCCTATTTCTAATGGCCTTGGGAGAGACCACGGATTGCACCGATTTCACGGATAGCAGAGAGCCGCCATAGTCCCTTCGGGAGGCCACCGGCCAGCCGCTTGTCCGCCCGGTGAGCTCGGATAACGCGCAAATCTTAATGCCTTCGCAGAATCAGGCGGTGATGCACGCCCCATAAGAACACAAACTCTGAAATCAGAGCCGGTATCGCTGACGGAGCGCTTCGGCCAATTCGGGCATCCCGTTGGAGCTCGCGTAGGCTGCGAGCGCCTGCGGGTTCAACTGGTCGGGTGAAGTGTAAACGCGCTGCTTAAAGATTTGCAGCGCCTGTTCCATCGCCAACGCCCCGATGCCGGGGTCATAGCTTCCCGCCTTGTTTTTTATGCCGTTGATAGCCGAACCGGCCAGGAACAAGTAGTTGCCTGCGGAACCCTGCTGCGAAACGTCCATGAGGTTCTGAATAATGTTGCCCTGGTCCAGCCCGCCCGCCCGGGCCATCATCACCACGGGATGACGTCCAGCGGGACGGGAGAGGGCTTCCTCGCATTTGCGCCACTCGAGTCCAACGGGGCGCAGCAGGCTCTCACCGGTGCAGCTTAGCGGCGCCGTCTGGCGGAAATCGACGCCGTCAAGCCTGGCAAAGTAGTCCAGGACCTCCCGATACACGTGCCGCGTTCGGCAGGAGATCCCGCCATTGTGACCGTAAATGACCGGAGGACACGGCAGGCGGCAGAGTTGCTCCCGAGCCATCCGGACGGCGCCGCCCGTGTAGTACTCGCTGAACATGATCCCGTTCATGCCGGCCTCGGCTGCCATGTCAACCAGGGCCGGCAGATGCTGGGGCGGGGCTCCGATGTGCGGGGCAAAAATCAAGCCTTTGCCTCCCCGCTGCGCTTTGGCCCGCTCGATGGCCTGTTGGGCGTGACGCAGGCGCTCGCGCAAGGGAGCGAAGGACACCCCGGGAAGAAAATTCTCGTCCTCTTTGACGAAGATGAACATGGGATTGGCCGCCGCTTGGGAGATGATGGCGGATTCTTCTTCGGGCGTAATGCCCGTACACGGTTTGAGGATGGTTCCAAAGGCGATCCCTGCGTCGGCCAAACCGGTCAACTGGCGGACTCCGGGAGCGCCGTGAGCGGGTCCGGGAAAGCGATTGAGCGATTCGTCGGACATATCCACCCGCACCAGCTTGATGTCGGCGTGCTCGGTCAGGCCGAAGGTGCCTTCGCCGGCCGTGATGTGCAGAATGTCCGTCGTGAACAAGCTGCCATCCTCGTGCAGCAGCATCTTCAGCGGAAAGGCGACCCGGACAACGCCGGTGCGCCCGTTCGGCTCGAAGTGAACGTAGTCCACGACCTTCCCGCCGCACTGGTCCAGCAACGAGCCGGGGCTGGCCGAGCGCACCCCGCTGGTCATGTGGTAGGAAATCTCGCCTCCCACCGCCTGCACGGTCATGCTTCGGGCGGCCACGAAGAAGGCAGCCACAATCGTGTCCCGCAGATCTGCCGGGGCAAGCGATTCCAGGGCTTCATAGACATAGCGGCGAATGGCCTCTTCCCGCTGATCCAGGTCCAGCTTCATGAGCGTCAGGGTCTTTGGGTCAACGGGTATCATAGTTCTGCAAACTGGTTAGAGGCGCCAGGCAGCCCAGGCATCTTCGATTTCTGCGATCAACGGCTCCTCCGGCGTCAACTGGCTCACCTTGCACAGCAAGCCTTTAATGCCATTCTCCTGGATCGCGCGTTGCATCTCGAGCGATTGAGGATCGCCGGGATGATGATATTTGAGGGCGGCCACAATACCCCGGACGATCTGGTCGCGCGGAAGCCGGTATTGAAAAGCAAGGCGGGCCGGAGCCACCAGACGCTCCTGTCCGCCCAGCTTGCGCAAGGGCTGCCGCACGACCCGCAGTATCTGGTCACGCATCTCGGGAATGGCGCCGCGGCGATACAAATCGTTCTTGTATTCCTCGATGCTTTCCGCCGGGAACCCGTGCTTGCGCCGGACCACTTCGCCGAGCTGATCGCAAGCGCCGACCACACACCGGGCAACTCTCGCATCGGCCACGGCTTCGTGGATGTGGCGATGCCCGTAATGGAAGCCCAAATAGCCGCAGATCGCGTGACCGCCGTTGTGCATGAAGAGCTTGCGTTCGAGGCGCGCATCCTGGTTGTCCACAAGCTGCAAGGCCGTCAGCCACGCCGGAGGTTCGCCTTTGAAATCCTGGCGCCGGGCGGTCCACTCGTTGTAATCCTCGGCGATAATTACCAGCGGATCAGGCTCAGGCTGCGGCACCACCCGGCTGATCATGCAATCCGGAAACCCGAAGCAACGGCGGCAATAATCCAGATCTTCCCCGGTCAGGGCCTCGCGCACCTGCCGGCCGAGGGTGGAAGAACTGTTTTGCATGTTCTCGCAAGCAATGAAGTTCAGCGGCTGGGTGCGCCCGGCTTCACGGCAACGCCTGGCGGCGAGTGCCACCGTGATGGCAACGTCCGGAAGGTTCTGATCGAAGACCGAAGTGAGTACCAGGTCCGCATCCGCAATGTGCCGGGAAACGGCCTCGCGCTGAGCAGCACCCAAGTAGTCCGCTCCCTGCACGACCATTTGCCGGCAAGTCTTGCCATCGTGAATATCCACACGATACGAACCGGCCTGCTGGAGAGCGCGAACCAGCCTTTCGTTGGCATCGGCAAAGACAACGCGCGCGCCCGCCTGCCAGGCGAGCAGCCCAACGTGGCCGCGACCGGTGGCGCCCGCCCCGATTACGACCACCTTCGGCCTCTGGTTCGAGGGTTTCACTTCCGGTTGTAATCGTCCTCGACCCGGACAACATCATCGAGGTGCGGAGTGCTAACCTCGATCAACCGCACATCTTCAATCGCGGTCGTGCGGTGCTTGCGTCCCGGCTTGTTCTCGACCACATCACCGGCCTTGAGCAGGAGCGTTTCCATTTGCCCTTGGTCATTCTCCCATTCCATTTCCGCCACCCCGCGGTCCACGTAAATATGCTCGTGTTTCACTTTGTGGTATTGGAGACTGGAACGGCTTCCCTGTTTGAACTCGATTATCTTAAGGGCATACTCTTGGGTGACGGCGACCCAGATTTCGCGGCCCCAGGGTTTTTCAACGGTTTTCATGCTTGAGTCCCGCTCATTCTGGACCGCAGGGTGGCAAAGGAGGATAAGCGTGTCAAGCGCAGAGCGTTGCCGCAGGTTGTGCCAGGCGCATCGCAGCTTTGTTGAGGGTGACAGATACGGCAGCGCGAAAACCGTTAAAACGGTTGACATTCGCTCGCTCGGCGCGTAACACCCCGCTGAAGCAGGGTGTCAATGAGATTTAGGGGGAGGTCGACAAAGGTGGGATGCGCCCGGTTGTGCCGGGCCGGCTTGGGCGCGCCCACGGGTGACAGGCTTCTCACAATTACGGGGACGATGAAGAAGACGGTGCGATTGGCCGAGCCGGCACATCGCGCACGAACCCCTTGCCTCACGGTCCGCTCGTCACCTCGAGGCAATCAACGGGGATGCGGCCAGACTTAGCGACCAAAACGACCGCGTGGAAGGTATCGGAAAGGTCCGTGACAGACCAGACAGGTTGAGAACTGATTTCCCGATCCGCGTGGAGATCGAGCGTGCTGGCGCCCCGGCCGTCCACTCGCACCTCCACGCTTCCGTAGGAAGGGCCGCGAGGCGACCACAACGTGAGGACGCGGCCGATAACGTTCCACTTGGCCCGCGCCGACGCCGCTTTGGACGCCGCGCCAGACCCGTAGCGAAAGCCCGCGTCCCGGGTCTCGCTCCAATCTGCCGGTGATTCCCCGGCGCCGAGCAGGGCATCGGTCCAGAGAAAGCTCATGCGCGCCGGCTTGGGCGCGCCCTGAAGCCGGAAACGTTCAACGACGACCTGGCTGTGCGCGTCCAGACGCAATCCCAGCACGCCGGTCGATGTGAGGCTTTCACTGGCCGGCAGCCGGCCGAGCCAAAGTTCCCGCCCGTCCAGCGTGAAGGCCAGCCGGTCGTTTTGCCGTTCGGCTCGCAGGGTTCGCTTCAGCCGCTCATCGAGTTTGCCCGAGGCGAGTGTCTGCGACTGGCCTGAGGCCTCCTGCCGGAGCAGATTCCACTGGAGCGGGGCGAGTTCCAGGGTCAGGTGTCGTGTGTTCATCAGCGGGTGCAGGCTGGCATCGGATGAGGGCGTGTTCGGCCCCAACGGCGCCGCATAGTCCAGCAGCAAACGGAGGGTGCCTCGCAACTGCAGCGCCGCCTCAAGCCTGAAGTCGTCGTACGCCCGTCGCAGCAGCGTGAGTGACGGTCCCTGGTGTGCGCTCAAGACAAAGCCTCGCTTGCGGAAGTGCTCCTTCCACGGGCGTTGCGCCAGGTTGATGGTGCCACGGCCCTCCGCATCGCGACTGGGGAACATCGCCTGCAATAGGCCATGGGCGTCCACAAACCCGGAAAACGTCTGCCCCCATAGGCCGAAATACTCGGGCTCCCGGTCTTCGGAGTGCCAAACTGAGCCGTGTTGAAACAGAGTCCAGGCCGAAGCGTTCTCGGCGTGTTCCAGGGGCGCGCCAAACAGGGCGTTGAAGTTGCGGTTGAGGGCCACCGAGGTCGCGGGCGCATACACAAATCCAGCGTGAGCAAAGGCCGGGAAGAATTCCAGCAGCGGTGGGTGAAAATAGTCCTCCTCAACCTGGCGCACAAGCCGGCGTTCCGAGTAAGGCCCCTGGGGCCTGGGTGCCGTCATTGCGAAGAGCGCCCAACTGTGCGGCGCGTGGTCCATCATTCCCAGAATGAGCCAATCGTGTGCGCGGCGCAGCAGGGTGGCGGCGTAAGTCCGCTGATAACGGTCCGCCAGTTTGGGCAGTGTCGAATTACGCGTGATGGGTTCTGAGGCGCGCTGCCACGGACCTTCGGGCCGCTCGGCCCAGGCGTATGCCAGACCCCCCTCGGCGTTGAAGTCCGGCTCGCCCCAGTCATATACCATGTGATAGCGGCCCTCAGCATAGAGCACACTCACGTCCGGCGTGTGGCCGCCGCGATCGAACATCTGCGGATCCCCGTGCAGAATGACGCCGAGGTTGGTCCAACTTCCGCCATGGTCGGTCGAGCGATAAAGCAGACAGCGGCTGGGCGGGGTGAGGTAGCCTTTGCCGTAATCACCCACAAAGACATACCAGTGGCGGTTGCGCGGGTCGGCGAAAAAGAACCCGTTGACCGGCCACTCGAACGGCGGCGCTCCGCGATGAATCGGATTGCCGGGCAGTCGCTGGAAGGCGTCGAAAGAGGGATCCCCATAGACCGGATGCCGCAGCCAATCCCCCGCGTGTCGGGCCTCGGCGAAGTCCGGGGTTGCCGCTGCGGCCGTGAAGGAGAGCAGAGTGGCGGCACCCATTCCAGCCAGCAAGAGTGCGAGCCACTGCCTCATAGCGCAGGGGGGATCAAGGCTGGAAAAAGGCCGTGAGGTTTTTCGAGAGGATCTGCTCGCCATACTCATTGGCATGCACGACAACACGGTAGTCGAGGGGTGGCGTCTCGTTCCCTCGACGCCTGCGCCTGCATGCTTGATAACATCGGACGTTGAGTTTTGGAGCCTGCGGATTGCGTCGCATTCATACGCAGGATGTTTGGCATAATTGGGGGAGGAAGGCAAATGCTCCATTGGCTGTATTGGCTCTTTTTTACTCTCGGTCAGCTTGAAGCCCTTGCGTGAATCGTCCTCGACTGCGGCAACCTGGAGCGCGGCTTGGCCCGGATTCGCTGCGGCCATTGCGGGCATGATCCGGTTGAGGCAACGCAGAACCTGGTTCGACAATGTTAGATTTCCTCGGAGCCAGACTATTCTCGGAAGCCCCTCCGGGGCAGAGAGGCGCCGCGAGCTGACCGACGGTTTTAATCGCACCTCGGCGCCCGCTTCCAGGCCGATTCCAGGGCTGGCGCCTGCGGCTTGGTGCTCGCCGCCCGCCCTCGCGCCGAAAAAGAAAGTTTGACTTTCGGGTGAAAGATTTCGCAGGCGGGCGCGAACTCAAGGGAGGAACGCTAAAGTTAGCTTAAATGAATATATGCATTATCGCATCTTTTCTTCGGCCGGCGGCCAGGCCGGCCCGGGGGCCAAAGCGCCCAGCCCCATGACGCGCACCCTCGGCCATTCGCTGGCGGTGTGTTGCGCGCTGGCTGTCCTGGGGCTGGCCCCGGCCCTTAATGCCAAGGCAGACGGGATACCCGAGCCGAGCCTGGTTATGTACGGAGTGATCAGCGACGCCTCGGCGGGCGGCGTGCGCGTGAGCTACGGCACTTTGACCTGGGTTTTCCAGCCGGCCGACGGAAGCGCGGCCATCACGTTCTCGGCTCCCGTCACCAACATTAATGACCAATTTTCTTATGTGTTGCGGATTCCGTGCGAGACCCAGCTTCCGGGTGTGCCGGGCTCGAGCGGCACCCTCAAGCTCGCCACGTCGCCGAGCAGCTATGACCGCTCTTCGGTGACGGTCCAGGGAATAGTGGCGGCGTTCGTCCAACCGAGCCAAACGAATCTGACGTTATTCTCGACCGACCGCGGTCAGATTGAAAGGCTTGACCTGACGGTGAACTTGAGCAGCAGCGGGCTGCTGCCCGATGCGTGGCAACTCCAGTATTTCGGCCATACCGGGGTCGACCCTTTCGCAGACCCGGACCATGACGGTTTGAACAATTACCAGGAGTACCGGGCGGGCACGAATCCGCTCGACCCGAATTCGCGGTTCGAGATCGTCCGCGTAAGACCCGATCCTGCCGGAGCGTACGTCGAGTGGTCGAGCGTCGCGAGCCACTATTACACGGTTCAAAGGTCCAGCGCGTTGTTGGGTGGCTTTAGCGACCTGCAAACCCACATCCCGGCAACCGCCCCCTTGAACACCTTCCAGGATCTGACTGGAACCGATGGCGGCCCGTATTTCTACAGAATTCAAGTCGAGTGAGGAGCCCTATGAGATTGGAAAAGCACCCTTCACCTATGAGGCCTGCCCTGTGCCTGCTCATTTTCGGTTTGAGCCTCTGCCCGGGATTCGCCCAATGGGTGACGCAAACCATCACGCTCAATCCGGGCTGGAACGCCGTTTTCCTCGAGGTCCAACCGGCCAACCCGAATTGCGACGCGGTTTTTGCCGGGGTCCCTGTCGAGAGCGTGTGGGCCTGGAACCGCAAGTACTCCAGTGTGCAGTTCATTCAGGACGCCACGCAACTGGTGCCGAGCCAGCCTGATTGGCTCACCTACCTGCCCGCCGATCAGCCGGCGCGCGCCACGATGAACCTGTTCGTCCTCCAAGGGGCGCGCCCCTACCTGATTAAGCTCAAGAGCGGCGCCACCACGACTAGCTTGACTATCGTTGGCCAGCCGATCGTCCGCACGCCGGATTGGCTGCCGGATTCATATAACCTCGTGGGATTTTCCGTTGAGCCAAGCGGCCCGCCCACTTTCCAGGCTTTCTTCTCCGGCTCCACGGCCCACGTGGGCCAGCCGGTGTATCGGTTGAATGCGTCCGGTCAATGGACCGTAGTAGGAAACGCGTCCACGACCACCATGCGGGATGGAGAGGGTTTTTGGGTGTATTGCAAAGGGGCTTCGACCTTCTCCGGTCCGGTGCAGCTTACCCTGGAGCAGCGGGATGGCCTGCTCTACGGCCGCGTGCAGACGGAGGAGACCGTGCGGATCAAAAACAACTCGAGCGCCGTGAGGACCTTTTCAGTCCAGGAACTGGCGTCGCTGGCCCCGCCGCCCGGCACCAACTTCCCGGCGCTGGCCGGCGGGGTGCCGCTTTCCTTTTACAAAATCGATGCCACCAACGGCCAGTTTGGTTGGTTCAGCCTGCCCAACCCGCTGCAGAAGTTCAACCTTCAGCCCGGTGGCGAATGGGTTCTGCGACTGGAGGTCAATCGGCCCCAGATGGCCCCCTTCACCCCGCCCGCAACCAATAACGGCGTCCTTTATCAAAGCGTGCTGCAGGTTTCCGACAACGCCGGCGCGCGTTTGCTGGTTTCCGTCAGTTCCCAGGGTCTGGTCGGCGCCGGACCCAGCGGCAGCGTCCGAAAGAAGAGCGACTCGTCCACCAACGCCTACGCCGGCTTGTGGGTGGGCAGCGCGGTGATTGATAAGGTCAGCCAGCCCGCAAATCTCACTTCGCCCACCGCTCCGCTGCCAGTCGGTTCCACCCTCCAGTTCCGGCTGCTGGTGCATGTCGATACGGGCGGCAACGCGCGCCTGTTGCAGAAGGTTCTGGAGATGTTCAAGAACGGCACGTTGAAGCCCGACCCCAATAACCCCACCAACAACATCGTCGATCAGCCCGGCCATTACGTGCTCGTCACCGATGACAGCATCATTCCTCAATTCACCGGGGCCACGCTCGTCGACAGCCAGCCGGTCGCGCGGCGCCTGAGTTCCGCCGCTTTCGGCTTTCCGCAGCCGATCCTCTTTTCGGCCAACGGCGCTTTCGGGTCCGGCAGCTTGACCTGCCAGGTCAACCTGGATTACGACGACCGGCTCAACCCTTTCAAGCATCTCTACCACCCGCAGCATGACAACCTGGACGATCGTTTTCAAAACAAGCTCCCCGAAGGAGTGGAGTCGTTCACCGTTTTGCGCCAAATCGAACTGGATTTCTCAGCCCAGGACCCGGACAACTCGACTTTAGCGGGCTGGGGAGATGATCGGCTCGGCGGGGTTTACATGGAGACGATTTCAGGGCTGCACAATCAGCCGATTTATATCTCGGGAACGTTTCGCCTCACCCGGGCCTCGACGATTGGAGTGTTGAACGATGGGCTTTAAAAAATTCAAATTTCGTATGAAGTCTTGCATTCGAATTCCGAAGACCGGAGCTAACGGCGCGAGCCGCGGCTTTCATCGGAAGCTCTGGCTCAAGAGCTCATTCAGTCGTCTGATGGCCGGACCCGGACTTCTTCTGTCATTCATGACTCGCCGGTCGTCATTCGTTTTGCTGGCGGGATTGCTCACATGGCATTCCGCACCCGCTCAAGTCATGGCATTATGGACGAACAGCTTTGGTGTGGTGCCTTCGCCAGCGACAGCGCGGGGCTCCTATTACAACGGCATGAATCTCAACAACCTCATCCTGTTTGGCAACGACTCGACCATCAACTTCGATTGGGGATTGGGGTCGCCAGATTCCCACATCAACGTCGACGAGTTTTCGGTGGAGTGGAGCGGGCGCATCGTGCCGCCGTACAGCGAGGACTACACCTTTTACGCCGTCGTGGACGATGGTTGCCGCGTCACGGTTAACGGCCAACTGATCATTGACGCCTGGTACGACCAGGCGGCGACCGAGCACGCCAGCGCGCCTATCACTCTGGAAGCGGGTTCGGTCTATAGCATCCTCGTGGATTATTACGAGCACTCCGGCGACGCCGTGATCGAAGTCTATTGGTCGAGCGCCAGTTTGGCGGAGCAGCTCGTAACGTTCCAAAATTCGCCCGACGGCACTGAATCGTATTTCGGCACCACGCTCGCAGCGCTCGGGGCAGGAAACTTTGCGGTGGGGGCTCCGCGAGCGGACCCCTTACTGCGTTTCAATCCGTTGGGCAATAACACTTACAACATCGATGGAGGCGCTGCGTGGATCTATAACGAAACGGGGCAATCCACCGTCTCGCTCTCGGGTCCGAGGAACACCCTGACCCACAACTACGGAACCGCCTTGGCGGGGTTTGCCGACGGTCGTCTTTTGGTGGGCGCGGCCGACTCTGCGACGGACGCTTCGGGAACGTACGGCAATGTCGGCACAGTTTACCTCCAGGACTCGACCGGTCTGCTTCTGAGCGTATCACCCAATCCTTATGGCGCGGCGAATGCGAATGCCTACTTCGGCCATACCGTTGCGGCGCTTCCAGGCAACCTGTTTGCCGCCGCTTCACTCGCGAACTCGGGCACAGTGTTTATTTTCGATGCCTCCCAGAGCAACCCGCCGTTGACCGCGGCCATTACCAACCCCAACCCCGCTGCGACAATTGGCCCCAAACCAAACCCTCCATGGTCCGCCAGCTTCGGTGCCGCGTTGGCGCCATTGGGCAGCAACCGGCTGCTCATCGGCAGCCCGCGTGATAGCGTCGCCGCGGATGGCGCAGGCAGCGTGTTCATCTACGACTTCGCGGGCGGCCTGTTGCGCACTGTCCATAATCCCACCGGCAACCAGGGGCGGTTCGGGAGCGCTGTGGCGGCGGTGGACGATCACCGGTTTTTCATCGGCGCGCCGGATGTAGGTCTTACCAACTTCAACGGCCAGATCGTCACCAACAGCGCCGCGGGCGTGGTCTATCTCTACAACGATTCCGGCACACTGCTCCGCACGTTTACGGCGGCAGACATCTCGCGTTCAGGCAATTTTGGGACCGCGATCGCAATGCTCGGGCCGGATCGCGTGGTGATCGGTTCGCCCACGGAGAAGGTTGGCAATATTCTCGCGGCCGGCGCGGCGCATCTGTTTGACTTGCAGGGTACTCACCTTGAAACGGTCGCCAATCCAGCGCCTAACACGGGCGATGATTTCGGGGCAGCCGTGGCGGCACTCGACGAGCGTCGGTTCGTCGTCGGGGCTCCGGGCGATGACACGATTCGGAGGGACGCGGGCAGCATTTACGGGTTCGATGCTCCGGCAGCGACCGCGGAGCTCGGGGCGGAAATCCCGCAACCGGGCAATCTGGACGTCTCCGGCACGTTCCCCCTGCAGGGACCCACGGTTACTCCCGCGGGAGCGGCCTTCTGGCACGTGCAATCGCAGAAGCTGTTTGCGGTCGAACCCGGAGGGGTCCTCGTAAGCTGGCCACTCTTGAACAACCAGACTTACAATTGGGAGGGAACAGTCGGCTGGCCGACCAACCACGCCCGTTACCAGGTTCACGTGACCGGTCAAACGCCCGTGGACCTGAGCGCCGGCGGCGCCTATTCGAATATCGTGCTGGAAGCGACTACCACCGATGCCACAGCGGCAACGGTTGGTTCCACTCGGGTTTTTTCAGCCCAAAATCCTGGCCTGAGTCTGCTGATGTTGTCAGCGGGTGATCCTTCCAGCAATGCCATCCGGTTCCAGCTCGTCAGTAGCATCGCCTGGAACGACCCGGCCTACCTGTATGACCACGCCCCAGCGACGGTTGGGCAACCGATTCCCGACCCGGCCGGTTTTCACGACCCGCTGGCCGGCTCGCCCCAGGTGGTGCTCTCGAACGGGGTGTATTGTCCGGCCCCGGTCTTCGATCGGTCCACCCGCACCGGCACGATCATCCCGGTGAACCAGGATTTTCCGGGCAACCCCGCGGCTGACCTGGTGGTCGCCTTCTACCAGCGCGGCACCCAATTGTATGACCCGGCCACGGGCCTGGCGGTGAGCAACGCCATTTACTGGCCGTATCAGCCAGTGCGTTTCGAGCCGCAATGGCCGACCAATGCGCCGCACCTGGTCATTGCCAGCCAGCAGGGGACGGGCGCCATTGACCCCACCCAGTTTGTCAACTGGCAGCTCTATTATCAGAACGACCCCACCCAAGCCGGCTTTAATCCCAACGACGAGCATGCCTTGCGCCTGCCCTACAGCGGCGGTGAGGCCGTGTTGGCGTTGCGCAGCGACCTGGGGACGCCGCAGACCTCGCAGCCCTTTGTTCTAATCCAGTACCAGGACCCGGCCAGCGGCGGGCAGTGGCGGATGAAGGTGTGGCAAGTCGTGGCCCAGGAAGCGCCCTGGTTCTTCAACTACCCGGCGCATGCCGGTGTGCTGCTGCAAGCCCCCTTCCCGCTCAGCGCGATGGCGCCCACGCCGCAAACCGCCGGCGTTTCCGGACCGTATTGGCAGGATCGCAAGCTCTCCTTCTGGGCCAGGGCTGCGGGGGATGACGGCGGGCCCGCCGACATCGTTATGCATTATTTCTACACGATGCAGACCAGCTTCTTTTATCCGGGGAGCAACCCGCCCCCGGCCGGGGCGAGCGTTCCGCTGCTGGATTTGGCCGCCGGTACTCCCGGAATCCCGATCGATGTGCACTTCAACACGACTTGGCCGGCCCCGGTTCCCGTACTCCAAGTGGGGGAGACCTTGGTGAAACCCAAGTTCGGTCTGCCGGACATCAGCTCCCAAACCAGCGTCCAGATTGTCTATGATCAGGTGGCGGCACAGGACCATGGCTCCTGCGTCGAGTTGATTGATCCGACGCATGAGTACGCTGTGCCCCTGGCCCAACTGCCCTCCGACCTCAAGACCACGACGGCAAACGCGTTGCAGTACTTTCCGGCGTTACCGCCTCAGTTATTCGATCGCTTTTACTACGACCCGACCAGCCTGTTGTTGAAATTCAAAGGGGAGTTCATCGCGCCACCTGCCGGCGAGTATTATCTGCTGCTCAACGTGCTGACGGCGCGCGAAACCAGCACGCTGCTGAGCCTGAGCACCGATCCATCATTTCAAAGCGCCGTCAACGCCTTGAGTGCGCTGGCCGCGAATGTGACGGTAGTCGGGTCGCAAGCGACGAATTTCGACAGTCTGGCGTTGACGGCCGGCCAGGCGCAAGGGCAGGGTTACGTGACGCTGGCGTTCGGCAACAACCCGAACCTGACTCCGCCCGCCGAGCCGGTCGGCCTGGCGGTCATCCAAGTGAGTTGTCCGACTTACCAGGGGGAGATCAAGGTCATTGCATCGGAGGACCCTTTCGACGAAAAGCTGACGTTGCGCCACAGCGGCGATTTTGCGGGAAAGACCGATTCCTGCACGTTTGAATGGCGCACGCTGCCGCCGGTGGACGGCCTGCCTTCGACCGCCACGCCCGACCAATGGACGCTGTTTACGCCGACACCGGCCAGTGGACAGGGAGCGGTAGATATCACCATCCAGGGGCCGGGCCTATTCACGCTCAGCGACAATTACTTCATCTGCCGGTATCGGCCGGGGTCCTCGCCGCTGTGCGCGAGCCCAACCAACACGCTGGGTTGGAGCGACTGGACGGCTCCGATGCTGGCCGAAGGCTGGGTCAAACGCGTGCTGGCCGGGATCAATCCTTTCGAGCAGCGGATACAGTCATACGGGAACAACCAGGTCGACACCGTGGTGAGCATGATCAGCCAGGCCGGGCCGCCCTACCAGGGGCCGATCGCGCTCAATCAGCAAAATGCCAATCAGTTCGGCCTTATCGAGGCCTACGAAACGGTGCTGCAGCGCGGCCTGGGCCTGAGCATCGAGGGCGCGCCGCCAGTTAATTACGGCCCGGCCAACAATGCGCTGCTGCTGGCGGCCGGCCGGCTCTCGGATTTGTACATGCTCCTGGGCAACGAGGCTTATGCCGACGCCGAGGACCCGACCATTGCCATTGGCACCAGCGATCCGACCTACGGCGCCATGGCGACCTCCCTTTTCTGCTTCATGAATCAATGCGCCTCCTTAATGGAGGAGGAGCTGGATCTGCTGCGAGGACGGGATAATACCCTCCAACCCGGCACCCAAACCCAGCCGGTGTACAACCGTCTGTATTGGAACTTCACCCAGGGAATTGACGGGGGCGAGGTGGCTTACGCCCTCAACTACAATATCCGCGCCCAGGATGGGAACGTCTCGGGAACCATCAGCGCCGCCGATGCCGCGGCGCTCTACCCGCAAGGGCACGGCGATGCCTGGGGGCATTACCTGAGCGCCATCAAGGACTATTACCTGCTGCTGCGCAGTCCGAATTTCACCTGGGTGCCGCAGATCGAAGCGGTCCTGGTGGGCGGGGTGCCGGTCTCGGTGGGATACGAGCACGAGCGCAAGTTCGCCACCGCCGCCGCGGCCCGGGCGCAAACGGGCGCCGAAATCGTGAACCTGACCTATCGCAACGCCTACGTCGAAAACCCGAGCGGGCAGTGGCAAGGCTATACCGACTCGAACACCAACCGGGCGTGGGGCCTGGCCGAATGGGGCATCCGCGCCGGCCAAGGGGCCTTCTTTGACTGGGTGGCGGCCAATGCCCTGCTGCCGGCCACCGACCCCGACCCCTCACACGCCGGGATTCAGAAGATTGACCGCACCACGGTCACTGAAATCGGCGAGATCGCTTCCGCGTTCAACGACATTCAGAGCAAAGTCGATCAAGCCGACTCGGGCCTCAACCCGCTGGGCCTGGCCAAAAACGTGGTTCCCTTCGACATCGATCCCAGCCTGATTGGCCAAGGCCAGACGCACTTCGAACAGATCTATAACCGCGCCCTCATCGCGTTGAACAATGCCATCACCGTTTTTAATCGCGCCAATAATTGCACGCAGCAACTCCGCGCGCAGTCCGATACCGTTGCCACTTTCCAGAACACGGTCGTGAACCAGGAGGCCGATTACAACAGCCGGCTGATCGAGATTTTCGGTTATCCCTACGGCGACGATATCGGGCCGACCGGGGCGTATCCCACTGGCTACGAGGGTCCGGACATTTACCACTACGACTACGTCGATTCCTCCCAGCTTGTGGGTGCGACCAACCCCGCAACTCAGACCTTCACCGCCACGCTGGTGGATACCATGGTTGAGTCAGGCGGCGAGTTGGTCACCAACAGCAACAACGTGGCGTTCACCATTTCGTCCGACGATCTGGGGTTTGTCAAACCGGCTTCCTGGACCCAGCCGCGACAGGCTCCGGGGCAAATCCAATTGGCCCGCTCCGACTTGCTCCAAGACTACGCGCGGTTCCAACAGGCCATCGTCGATTATAACAATCTCATCGCCCAAATCGAAGACAAGGCCGCCTTGCTTCAGCAGCAATACAATTTGGACGCGGACCAAATCCAGATCATGGAGTCGAACCTGAGCACACAGGAGTCCCTGAATGACATGATCGCCGGATGTCATGCCATCGCCTATCTGTGCAATGGACTGGCCAAGTTCGCCCAGGGCCAGGCCGATGCGGTGGCCGAGGCGATGCCCAAAGAGGTGGGCCTGGCCTCGGACGTGACGGCGCCGATGCGCGGCGCGGTAAAGGAGCAGGCGTCGCTGGCAGCAAAAGTGCTGAACACGGCCGCGGACATTCAGAACGGGGTGGCGAGCTACGAACAGCAGGCCAAGGAAATCGCTTCCCTGCAGAGCCAGATTAATCTGACCACGGTGCAGCAGCAGCAGGCCGTGGCCAGCTCCTTAAGTGCGCTGGAGGAGTTGGTGCGCCAGGAGTCCTCCTCGCGGCTGGCACTCTTTACCCAGCAGGAGGCGCTGCAACAGGCCATCGGCAAGTACCAGGCCGCCCTGGCCAGCGGCGAGAAGTTGCTCGAGGACCGGCTCCGTTTTCGCCAGCAAACCGCCGCCCAGGTCCAGCAATACCGCTACAGCGACATGGCCTTCCGCATTTTCCGCAACGACGCCTTGCAGAAGTACCGCGCCCAGTTCGACCTGGCCGCGATGTATGTCTATCTGGCGGCGCGCGCTTACGATTACGAGACCAACCTCAAGCCCGGCGATGCTCGCGGCCCGGGCTCCGATTTCATGACCAGCATCGTTCGGGCGCAATCGCTGGGCCTCATCCAGAATAATCTGCCCGAGGTCGGCAGCGGCAGCGGTGATGCCGGCCTGGCCGATCCTATGGCCCGCATGAACCTGGATTGGACGCTGGTCCTCAAAGGCCAGCTCGGGTTCAATAATCCGCAGAATGAAACTGGCCGATTCTCCCTCCGTTCCGAGTTGTTCCGCATCCAGGCCGGCTCCGCCGGGAGCAAGGTCTGGCGCGATACGCTGACTCAGAATGTGGTGTCTAACCTGCTCACGATGCCCGAGTTCATTCGCTTTTGCAGCCCCTTCAAGCCGCAGCAATCCGTCGAGCCCGCCATTGTCATACCGTTTGCGACCTCGATTAATTTCGGTCAAAACTTCTTCGGCTGGCCACTGGGCGGCGGTGATAACACCTACGACTCCACCCACTTTGCGACCAAAATTCGCAGCGTCGGCGTCTGGTTTGCCAATTACAACAATGTGGCGCTGGTTAACACGCCGCATGTGTACTTGCTCCCCGTAGGCGAGGACGTGATGCGCTGCCCCTCGGGCAACGTCGGGGATATCCGCCAGTGGAGAATCCTGGATGAGGCCCTGCCGGTCCCGTTTCCGCTCAGCCCCGCCAAGCTCAGCAACCCAGCCTGGATTCCCATGGATGACTCCCTAACGGGGCAGTTGGGCACCATCCGCCAGTATGACGAATTCCCCGCCTACACCGACAGCGGCACGTTTAATGCTCAGGATGTCATCAGCAACTATCGGTTGATCGGGCGTTCGGTGTGGAACACGCGCTGGCTGCTCATTATCCCCGCGGGCGAGCTTTTGAGCGATCGGAACGAGGCCATTCAGCGGTTTATCAACGGGGCGCTGCTGCCCAACGGGACTCGGGACGGCAATGGTATCAGTGATATCCTAATCTTCTTCCAAACTTACGCGTATTCCGGCAATTGAAGGCAGCACCTCAAACGGACAAGGCCACAGGAGCACGGTGCCACACGACCTTCCGGGCGCAGTTGGACGGTACTCGCATCGAGAGCAGACTGTCCAAGAGTCTGCAAGATTTCCGGCCCAAGCTGGCGTGCGTGACTTCAACCGCAACGCGGTTGTGCAGCAAAGCCAACCCTGGGCTTTGCTCCACAACCCCGTTGGGGTTGGAGTTTTCCGCCGCGTTCCGGCCCATCCTGAGCCTGAGGGACAAAGGGCTCGCAAAGGCGGGGCATTCCCGAAAGTCATTCGGGCTAGGCTCTGTTGGTGTGGGCCTGGCCATCTTGCGCCTCCTTGCCGTCCCGAGCGCTCTTGCCGATGACAAGAATGGAGTTGCTCCCGGGGCCATTTCGCTTCCCAAAGGTCCGGGTTCCATCGAGGGCTTAGGCGAATCCTTTCAGCCCGCACTCAACACCGGCACGGCTAGATACAGCATTGGGCTCAAACCACCGCCCGGCGCCGCAGGCCAGGCGCCCCCGCTGAAGTTGGACTACGAGGGAGGCAGTGGCAACGGGCCGGTGGGCTACGGGTGGAACTTGCCCATGGCATACGTGCAGCGGCGCAGCGACCATGGTATTCCAACCTACGGGGATTATGTCGGCTTTCCCCGGCAGGATAGCTTCATCAATGAAATGCGGGAAGAGTTGGTCCCCCAAACCAACGGCTACTTCTTCTGCCAGGATGAAGGGGCCTTTATCCGGTATCAACCCGTCGGGGATCATTGGGAGGCCACGTCGCCCGAGGGAACACGGCTCGAGTTCGGCTCGAGCGCGAACGGCCGGGTCCAAGACGGCACCAATGGGCACGTCTTCTCCTGGTTGCTCGAGCAAGCGACCGACACCCACGGCAACACGATTATCTATTCCTACAGCGGTTTCGCCGATGACACCAACCTCAACCAAAGATACCTAACAACCATCCGCTATGGTCCGGGCGCGCCACCCTGGATCAATTACCACTTTGTGAGCTTCGAATATGAGGACCGGCCGGATTGGTTTGAGGATTGCCGCTCGGGGTTCATCGTGCGGACCGGCAAGCGGCTCAAGACCATTCGCATGGGCACCCAAGGTGTCGTGCTCCCTGGCCACCTGCAAGGGGACTTTGACGGCGATGGCAACCTCGACTGCCTGGACCGAGCCTACCGGTTGGAGTATTCGGACTATGCCGGCACCAACTCGCACTGGTCGTTGTTGGCCAAGGTGACTCCCATCGGCGCCGATGGCGTCAGCAGCTTGCCGGCGTCCAGCTTCGGCTACGCGGTTTCCGACCCCTCGGACCTGGTCTCCGCGGCCGGCCACATTATCGGCGGCACCAACGAACCACCGGCCGTGATGGACGACCCGCTGGTCGAGTTGGTCGACCTCAATGGAGACGGCCTGCCGGATATTTTGAAAACCGAGCAGGGCGGGGGCGAGCAGCAGGCCTACATCAATCGCGGCGAGGTGCAGCTTGATACCGGCAAAGCCATCCTGTGGGACTCGCCTGTGGATGTGGACCCGGGCAGCGGCACGGCCTGGAACTACGACTTGAGTTCGAGCGACACGCACCTGGCGGACATGGACGGAGACGGATTGGCTGACCTGGTGCATAAGTCGGCCGCCGGGGATGTGTTTTATTTTCGCAACCTGGGGCGGATGGCCTGGGGCGAGCGACAGATGATGTCGGTGCAGGACACGGCGCCGCCTTCGCCGTTTGGCGATGTTGGCGTGCGCACGGCAGACCTGGATTTCGATAAGCGGATGGACATCATCCAGAGCGTCTCCAGCGGCAATGGTTACGCGTATCGAATTTGGTTCAACCTTGGGGACCAGACCTACTCACCGAGCATTACCGTCGAGCCGGACACGGCCTTTTCTCTGGCTGACCCGACGGTGCAGATTGCGGACTGCAACGGGGACCGTGTGGCGGACATCGCTCGGGTGCAGCCCAACGGCGTGGTGGTGACGGCCGGCTTGGGCTACGGCCGTTTTGCTGCGCCGATGACGATGTGGCTGCCGGACACCACATTAAGTGACAGCCAGGTGAGCCGGGCCAAGCTGACCGACCTCAACGGCGACGGTTTGGCCGACCTGGTCATCGAGCGAGCGGTGCCCGGGGAGTGCTGGTATTGGTTGAACCTGGGCAATTACACCTTCAGTCCGCGCAAGGTGATTACGGGACTGCCGACCGGGCTGGGGGTCAATGCCGTCACCCGCTGGGCGGACATCAACGGCAACGGGACCACCGACCTCGTCTATGCCGACCAGTACTCCATTCCGCGCATCCAATCGGTCGATTTAGTGGAAGTGCTTGGGGGCGGCCTCACGCCGAACATGCTGACCGCGATCAGCAATGGCATCGGCCGGATTACCGTGATCGGCTATGCCCCTTCCACGAGCTTTGCCTTGGCGGATGCGGCGGCGGGCCAGCCCTGGAGCAATGCCGTACCGCTGGCGGTGAGCGTCGTGGCGGGCGTGACCAACCTGGATTCGCTCGGGCACCAGTATGTCACCCTCTTCCATTACCACGACGGCTACTACGACCCGGTGGAGAAGCAGTTCCGCGGGTTTGGGCGAGCCGAGCAGGTGACGGTGGGCGATGCCAGCGCGCCGACTCTGGTCACGCGGTCGTATTTCGATACCGGCAACCAGTTCGAGGCCATGAAGGGCAAACTCTTGCGCCTCACCACCGAGCAGGAGGACGGGGAGGTGTTCCAGGATGTGACGACCACCTGGACCATCCCGCCGGTCGTGCTGATGACGGGCACCAACGGGACCAATGTCAGTTTTGCCCATCCCGTCGACTCGCAGACCGAGGTTTTGGAGTTGGGGCACGGGACGCCCAGAACCCTCGAATCGGAAATGAGCTACGACAACTACGGCAACCGGACGCGCCTGGCTGATTATGGCATCGTGGACAATGGGGATCGCTCCGCTTTCGATGACGAGCGGGTCACGGTCACCGAATACGCCCTCAATACCAATGCCTGGATATTGCGGCATCCCGCCCGCCAGCAAATCCAGGACGAGAATGGCGCGGTGATTTCGCGGAGGGAGTATTATTACGACGACGAGAGCTTCAGCGGGGCCAACTTCGGTCAGATAGTCGTGGGCAATCTGACGCTGACGCGGGCGTGGATTAGCTCGTCCAGCTCGACGGCCTACATCCAGGCCCTCCGCACCAAGTACGATACTTACGGCAATGCGATAACGTCGCTAGACCCGCTGGCGGTGGCGCCAGCCGGCGCCGTCGACTTCACCCAAGGCCATATCCGGCAGGTTGCATACGACGAGCCGTTTCACACCTACCCGGTTCAGGAGACGATCAACATGGGCAACGGCAGCGCAGACCTGGTTTTCCAGGCCAGCTACGACCAGGGCCTGGGCACCACGACCCGTTCGCTGGATTTCAACCAGAACCAGACCAGCTACGGTTACGATGTCTTCGGACGGCTCACCCAGGTCATCCAGCCCGGCGACACGCCGGATTATCCGACAAGCGAGTACGATTATTTCCTGGCCGTGCCGTTCGGCACCACGGGCCTGGTCAATTATGTCGAGACCCGCAGACTGGATAAAATGCCCGGCGCCGTGGGGCCAAACCAACGGGATTATTACGTCATCAGCCGCACGTTCACCGATGGTTTGGGACGCACGCTGATGAGCAAACAGGAAGCCGAACCGGCGCTCGGCAGCAGCGCTCCGCGCGTGGTGGTCAGCGGGGCGACCCTGTTCAACGCGCGACTAAAGCCCAGCCGCACGCTCAACCCGTTCTTCACGCTCAAGAGCGGGAGCACCCTGGACGAGTTGCTCGACTACGAGAGCATCGAAGACCCGGCCTGGCAAGGCGCCTTCCACGAGAGTGGCCAGTTGGTGGATCTGGACCTCGCCGCGGCCGAGCAGACCTCGATGAGTTATGACGCGACGCTCCGCACGGCCCAGGTCACCAATCCCGACGGCACCTCCCGCAGCACGGTTTATGAGCCGCTGGTGACCCGGAGTTTTGACGAAAATGACACCGACCCGGCCTCGGCCTACTATAACACCCCCACCGTCCAGTTTTCCGATGGCCTGGGACGGGTGATCCGCACTGACGAAACCACCCGGTTGAACGACGACGGCACACCGGCGACTGGGCTCAAGACCTGGACGACCCTATTCGAATACGACCTCAACGATCGGCTCACTCGCATCACCGACTCCCAGAATAATGTCAAAACTCTTGTCTATGACGGGCTGAAGCGGAAGACGTTCATGAACGATCCGGATTCCGGGATGGCAAGTTACACCTATGACGATGCCTCGAACCTGAAAGAGACCATTGATGCAAAAGGACAGAGAACCACTTATACGTACGACGGCGCCAACCGCATCCTGACCGAGGATTATCACGACGAAGGCCAGCGGTTCTCGGCCAATTTCGCTTATGATCCCACCCAACCGCTCAGCCCCGCCAACCGGCCCGATGTCGCCTACTTCTACGACACGCCGGTGTCCGGCCTGCCGATGGGGGACGGCACCACTGCCACCGCTCAGAACGCCAAAGGCGCCCTGGCTTACGTCTGGGACCTCGCTGGCGAAGAGCACACCTCGTATGATGCGCGCGGCCGCATCGCCTGGACCGTCAAGCGCATCCCCGATCCTGCCCTGGCCTCGACCGTCAGCCCTCAACCACCCGCCACCGGCCTGGTCTCTTACCGGACTTCTTTCCAGTATGATTCCCTGGACCGCCTCACGACGCTGGTTTATCCCGATAACGACCAAGTGAGTTACCAATACAATGACCGCGGTCTGCTCGAGCGCATTGTGGGCGGTCCCTCCGGCAGCATCCTCTCGGACCTCGTTTACGCCCCTTCCGCTCAACAAGAGCAAATCGATTACGGCAATGGCGTCCGGACCACCTACGCTTACGATAAGCGGCAGCGCCTGACCTCACTCCTCACGGTCTCCCAACCTTCAACTCTCAACCAGCAACTCCTCGACTTCAGCTACACGTTCGACGGGGTTTCCAACCTCAAGGCCATCGAAGACCAGCGCGATACCTCGGCCATTCCGCCCTCGGACACTCGGCGCAACAGCCAGGCCTTCAGCTATGACGACCTCTATCGCCTCACCCGCGTCCAGTACAATCTCCCCAACCCGTCCAGCGGCAACGGAGGCGAGATCGACTATCGGTACGACCGTATCGGCAACATGCTCTCTCAGACCTCAGATATCCAGCAGATCGAAAACGGTTTCTCCGTTACCCAACTCGGCGCCCTGGGCTACGGCGGCACTGCCGGGCCCTCTGGCCGCGCCGGCCGCAACCCCGGCGATCCTCCCGGCCCTCACGCTTTGGCCGCAGTCTCTCAACTGGCAACCAACAACCCGCAACCGCGCCTCTACGGCTACGATGCCAACGGCAACATGACCAATATCGACGGCTTGCAATGCACCTGGGATTTCAAAAACCGGTTGGTTGCGCTGGAAGATGACACGCTGCGGGCCCAGTACACTTACGACTACACGGATCGCCGGATCACCAAGCTGATCGCCTACAAGCCCGGCGCCAGCACCAACATCACCCAGGGCGCATCACGCCTCACGACCCTTTACGTGGGCAAACATTTCGAGGTCCGCGACCATGATCAACCCACCAAATACGTCTTTAACGGCTCAACCCGGGTGGCCGGCGTCATCGGTTCACTCTCGGCCAGCGCGCGCCTGCAGCGCCTTCGCCTATGGCCGGGCTGGAACCTGCTTTCCGTGGCGGTCACCGCTCCGGATCTGGCGGGCCAGTTTGAGCAGAACTCGCCGGGCCTCGTTCAGTTGATTTACCAGTGGGATCCATCGAGCGGCAGCTACTCGGCGGTTTCGCCAGGCCAAACGGTCTCTACGGGCGCGGTGCTCTGGGTCAAAGCAGTTGCCAACGCCACCATCGGGATTGTAGGCGCCTACGCTGAGCCGTCCATTCCTCACGTGCAGACCGGGGGCAGCTACCTGGCAGGCACCGGGCTGGAGGCTTGGACTCCCGTGTTTCCGCCCAACTGCCCGCAATGGAGTTATGACTCGCAGTCAGGCCAATGGAACGTCGAGCTTGCCGGGGACCTTGCCTTCCTGTCCGGCCCGCCATGGACCATTGCGCCCGGACAGGCGGTCTATGTGAAAGCCTCTGCGCCCGCCGACCTGGCAATCCCGGACCCCGTCCTCCGCGTCCGCTACTACCATCAGGACCACCTCGGCTCCTCTAGCGTAATTACCGATGCCAACGGCGAGGTTGTCGAGGAATCCGCCTTTTATCCTTTCGGGCTTGCGCGCAACGAGTTCCAGCCGCGACAAAGCCACGAGCCTTACCAGTTCACCCAAAAGGAACGGGATCGGGAGAGTGGGCTGCACTGCCTCGAGGCCAGGTTTCTGGCCGGGGCGCTAGCGAGATTTGTCACCGCCGATACGAAGTACGCGAATCCGGAGTCGCTCTCCGCAGGCGAACTGGGATCGTTCCTCGCAAATCCGCAGATGGCGAATGTGTACGCCTACGGCCTGGGCAATCCGCTTCGATACACGGACCCCACCGGCCTCGGGCCTTGGAGTTGGTTTAGGGAGAATGTCTGGATCCCCGGGGTCGATTCAACGTCCGAACTGGACGTGGGCCGGACGCTAAAAGTTGCCGGGGGGGCAGCTTTGGCCCTGAGTACGGGAGGTGGAAGCCTGGTAGTGCAGGCAGGCGTGCTTCTGGTTGCCTCGGATCAAATCGTTTCTGGTGTTACTGGAAACGAATCCCTGGTCCACAAAGGAGGAAAGGCCCTGTGCGGCGGGAATGAAACCTGCGGCACGGTGGCGGAGGTGGCTTTGACGATGGGCGCCGGCGGCTACAATGCCGCGGCCAGATTGTCTGCGGCTCGACTCAGCGCCAGCGGCGTGGCCGCAGCCGATGCGGCCGCAGACACCGGAATCATTCGCGCGGGCGCGGCTCGCACGTACGGTGGGGAGGTCCAGGGTGGCGGCGGAGTCATGGCCACCACCGCAGTCCCTGCCGGGCTGGAGGCAACCGCACCTGCAGCGGTCTCGGCAAATGCGGCAACCTTCGCGTCCGAGAGCGGCGTCGCTTGCCGCGCGGCTTCTGCTGCCAACGCCGAGCTGGACACCTTCTACGGGATTATGCAGGAACAACAGGCCGCACTCCGCTCGTCCGGAATGCAGTCCGGATCGGCGCTAGTCGATAAAGCCTTTGAAAATGCCGACGCGGTTTGGAGGTCGACGTATGGGACGGAGCCCCCTGGAAAACTCTGAAAGTCGATGACGCCCTGGACCAAAGAGGATCAGGAGAGTATTATGAAATGCGTTTGCCTTGGACACATTGAAGGGAACAAGGTTGAAACGTAACGAAACGAAACAACCAACTGAACTTTATGGGCACGACAAAAGACAATCGAATCATTCAACCTTATCTCTTCTTCAACGGCAGTTGCGAACAAGCCGTCGAGTTTTACCGCCAGGCCCTCGGCGCCGAAGTCCAGTTTATGATGCGCTTCAAGGAGAGCCCGGAACCGCCCCCGCCTGGCATGGTTCCACCCGGTTTCGAGAACAAAATCATGCACACCAGCTTCCGCATCGGCCAGACCACGGTGATGGCGTCCGACGGCTGCGCCGCCGACAAGGCCAGCTTCCAGGGTTTTTCCCTCTCGCTCTCGGTCGCCAGCGAAACCGAAGCCGACCGTGTTTTCGCCGCGCTTGCAGAGGGTGGGCAGGTGCGGATGCCACTGGCGAAAACGTTCTGGTCGCCGCGCTTCGGGATGGTGGCGGACCGCTTCGGCGTGGGTTGGATGATCAGCGTGGCGCCGGCCGGAGCAGAAGTAAAGCGGCGCGCCCCCTCGGAACTCAAACTAAAGCCCAGGTGATGCAAAAGATCACCCCATTCCTGTGGTTCAACGACAAAGCTGAAGAGGCAGCAAAGTTTTACACCTCCATCTTAAACTCGACATTAAGCAAGTGAAGCAGGCAGCCAAGGGAAAATAGGCAAACCATGCCCCGTCCTTTGTGAATTGCAGGTTCCCAAGGTCCGCACGGAGTTCAAGGGGTCGTTGTGACGCAGTTGTGGACGTGAGGCTCGCTGGCTGTTTGATGTTTGACGTGTCTGCGCCGAGGCCGTAAAATTGGCGCATGATAGCGGCCGAGCTCGAATCGCCTCGTTGGCAAGCCGTGGGCTTGGTGCTGGACCAGAATGCGCGTGATTTGCAGGCCGGGCGTTACGGACGCATCCCGGAAATAGTCAGTTGGTTTAAGGCAATTGACCTCTTCCGGCAGGCGGAGTTGGAGCGTATGATCGAGCGCAAACCGACTCCGGTGGACAGGCGTTGCCATAAGACCTGGCTGGCCGCGCTCATCGCGGAAGGCGAGCGACTGCTGACGGATGTTCGTCGGAGCGCGAGCCTGCCGCGTAATACCGCTGGCATCAAGCTCTCAGATCTCGAGGCAACGGTCGAGGAACTCTATGACACTCATGCCGAGTGGCATGGCAGCCTTAAGCCGAACCGCCGCGCCGCTATCTTCAGGCAACTCTTCGATGCCCCGGAATCCTGGCGCGAAGAACGTGCCCGTCTGTCGCGAACCCGCTGATGCCTGATTTGGGGTCGCCAGTGGCAGCGATCTTCCAGAGCGCACTTGACGTTTTCCTGGCCTTTGACTTCGGCGGAGTCCATCTCCTCGTCGTCTTTTCGCTGGAAGACCTCGGCAATGTCCATCGTAATCAGCGAGATTGGAGTTTCACCTTCAAGGAGAGCTGGTGGCTTCGCGGAGATCGTGAATCGGGATGGCCAAGAGCTTCCGCTCCTTGAATTGAGCGGCTTGAACCAGGGGCAGGCTGCAAACGGCCTGCCCTCTTTCTTCACCTTATGAAAACCCGCACCAAGGGACCCGCCTCCAGTACCTTGCATTTTGGCGACGGGCGCAAGCAGGAGTGGCCCGCCCAGCTCGCATACGCGATCTGGCTTGCAGTGCCCACCGTGGCGCTCCGGACCGCAGGCGATAGGCGACCCGTTCAGCCGTGGGATTTCCACGCGGGCCGAGAATAGCGGCGAAGAGGGGCCTTGCCCCTCCGGACTCCCTGCTGTGGCCGTCGCTATGCTCGGCTTGCGCGCTTTGCGCCCGACAAGCGCAAAGGAGAGTGAGCGCGAAAACGCCATGGTGCTTCGCAGGTGCATGCTTTCTGAACGGCCTCGCGGCGCCTCGTTAGGCCGCTGGAGGGTCCCTTGAGTCCCGCCTCGAAGCGAAAAGTTATAGTCTGACCCCTCACCGTGGTCTTCATCGGGCTCGCCCCCGCGTGGTTCGTCCGGGCCCGCCAGGAGGACATGCGCCAGGCGCGGTTCGCCCTGGTCGAGCTGTGCGCCCTGCCCATCCCGCCCGACTGGCCCCAGTTCGGCATCGAGCTGACCGCCGCCTGGGCGCGCCGAGGCTGGCAGGGCGGCATTGCTCACACGCGCCTCTTCGAGGAATCGCCCGAACGGTGAGCCTATCCGGCGCTCTACTCGCGGCTACCGCCTCGACGCCGGCGCCCTGCCCGTTCAACTCGACGGAGACGCCTTGGCCCGCCCGCACTGGCGACCATGCTGGCCGCCTGCGGCTCCGGCTCGACATCAAGGCGGCCACCCTGGCCGCCTGCCTCCCCGCCTCAATGCCGATGGCCCGCCATCTGGTGACGAGCGGTGACCACCTCAAGCCCATATTGTCATCAGAAATGAACAATGTAAGGGCTTGACCCCTTTCACGACGGGATATGAAGCGCATCCTCGTTCGAGCTAAACTCTCGGAGCATGAGCGTCGTGCAGTTGCCGCCCTTTGCGACGGTCCGCAGTCGGCTAAGGGATTAGCCTCATTGCTGGGCCTTTTTCGTCCTCTCCAGGCTAAAAGGCTGGTTGGAGGCGCTGGCCGCAGGGTCTTTGACGTTGCTCAGCAGAACCCCTGGGAATGGCCAAGGCATGCTGATGGCGCCAATCCCTGCTGGCGGCAGGCCATCAGCAAGCCCCCGTGGCGACGAGCGTCTCACCCCCGCGGCAGCGGTTTTCAAAACCGTCGGAAAGCCCTTTCGCCCACGGCCTCCCCGCAACCCTCGAAAACAAGGGCCAAATCGCCCGGATTTGTTGACTACGTGTTGAACTACAAATCATGAAAAAGGCCCTGTTGAACTACTTTTTTGAGCCGATCGGCGCCCGTGCATTTTCGACACTGAGGCTAAGAAACGCCCGTATTTACCGGGTTTATCTCGCATTTTGGGGTTTTCTGGTGAGATCCTCACACCGGCATCAGCAGGTTTAGCAAACCGTCACACGTTATCCAGGTGAACTCGACCACAACATGAGCATGTTGTGGCCGATACCACCCCCGGCCGTGACGGGTTTGAGGACGATAGGCCACGGGGTGCCGTCCATCTGCCGAACTTGGGCGGGAACAGGACCTGGAATCCAACTGATGAACTGCGCGTTGGGGTGACTTCACCCGACCGACTTGGGGACTTTTTGGGGCCGGAAAAAGCCGAACCAACGGCCTCGCAAGACGTAGGGCATTGTAACGTAGTCACATACATCGGCTCTCCCGCAATACGGAGAATACAAGATAATATTGTCCTTGTTGGGCTGCCCGATGCCGCCGCCAAAGAATCCCGCGACCGGGTCGTGACGGCTCTCATCGATTTCGGCTTGCAGGTCATCCCGATTCACCATCTGCGCGAAGCCACCAGCTTTCTCGAAGGGCAAACCACAATCAACCCGGCCACCGTGGACGTCGCCGCACTTTTCGAAGGCAAGGACGATGAGGGAATGGACTTCGCCGAGGTCAACGGCCAGGAGAACGTCAAGCGGGCGATAGAGATCGCCGCCGCCGGAGAACCGCCGCATCTTGAGGCCGCGCCACGGCGCGCAAAAGCCGCCTGACGCGGGCCAGGTTTGTTTCTAGAATCTCTCCGTTTTCGCTGTTTTGGTTTGGCCGTCGATGCGGACTTTCACCTCGCGCGGTTCGAGCGAGGCGAGGCGATAACGAGTGACCTTGCCTTCCTTCCATTCGATGTCCACGGTGATGTTGCCGCGGGCGCGCAGACCCTTCACTGAGCCTTCCGGCCAGGCCCGCGGCAGCGCGGGGAGGAGTTCGATCTCGCCGGCGTGGCTTTGCAGGAGCATTTCGGCAATGCCGGCGGCGCCGCCAAAGTTGCCATCGATCTGAAAGGGCGGGTGGGCATCGAACAGGTTTGGGTAGGTGCGGTCGGGACGGATGAGGAGCGTGAGGATCTTGTAGGCGTGCTCGGCCTCTTGCAGGCGCGCCCAGAGACAGAGCCGCCACGCGATAGCCCAGCCGGTGGCGTCGTCACCGCGAATCTCCAGAGACTTCTTCACCGCTGCGGCCAGTTCCGGCGTGCCGCGCAGGGAAATCTGCGCGCTCGGGTACAGACCGTAAAGGTGCGAGACGTGGCGGTGGTGGCGGTCGCCGGCTTCCATGTCCCAGTCTTCGAGCCATTCCTGGAGCTGGCCGGCTTTGCCGATTTGATTCGGCGCGAGCCGGGCGCGAGCGGCAACGATTTGTTTGCAGAAGGCCTCGTCCAGGCCCAGAATCTCCGACGCTTGAACGCAGTTGCCGAACAGGTCGCGGATGATCTGGTTGTCCATGGTCGGACCGGCACAGATACTGGTGCCTTTGGGATGGCCGTTTTCCGGCGAGGCGGATGGGCAAGTGACGAGCCACTGGTGCTGCGGTTCCTCGACCAGAGAATCGAGGAAGAATTGGGCCGCGCCTTTCATCGCCGGGTAGAGGCCCTTGAGGAAGTCGCGGTCGCCGGTGAACAGGAAATGTTCCCAGAGATTCTGGCAGAGCCAGGCGCCGCCGCTCGGCCAATGGCCCCAGGGCCCGTCAATCGGCGAGGCGGCGCGCCACAGGTCGGTGTTGTGATGCGCCACCCAGCCCCCCGCGCCCCAATGCATCCTGGCGGCGCGCGCGCCCGTTTCGGTGAGGTCGCTCACCATCGCCATCAGGGGCGCAACGCATTCGCCGAGGTTGCACGTCTCGGCGGGCCAGTAGTTCATTTCGGTGTTGATGTTGATGGTGTATTTGCCGCCCCACGGCGGGTCCAAGCCTTCGGCCCAGAGGCCCTGCAAATTCGCCGGCTGTCCGCCGGGCCGCGAGCAGGAAATGAGCAGGTAGCGGCCAAACTGGAAGTAAAGCGCCGCCAGGTGCGGGTCGGCATCGCTGCCGAAATTCCTGATGCGTTCGTCGGTGGGGAGCTTGGCGGCGCCGGTGATGCCGAGGTTCAACTCAACCCGCCGGAAGAGCCGCCGATGCTCCGCGAGGTGGGCCCGGCGCAACTCGTCGAAGGACTTCCTGGCCGCGGCGGCGATGTAATTCCTGGCCAGCGTGTCCGGGTCGCCGCTCACGTCCTTGAAACTCTTGTAACTCGTCGCGGCGGCGATGAGCAGCATGACCGAGTCGGCGTTCGTGACGGAAAGCTGGTCCTCGCCGGCGCTGGTTTTGCCGCCGGAGGCAATCGCCTTAACGCGCGCCTGAAACTTCAGCGCGCCATCGATGCCATCCGCTTTGCCGTTGACGCCGGTCAGCACGAGCGTGTCTTGCCCGTCATGGGTGACGGACGCTTTCTGCGGAGTCCGGAACCCCGCGGAGAAGGTGACTTGGCCCGGCTTGTCCGCCGTGATGCGCATCACGATCACCTGGTCCACCGGGCTGGCGAAAATCTCGCGCGCGAACTTCACGCCGCCGGCGGTGTAATTGACGCGCGTGATGGCGGTGTCGAGGTTCAGGTCGCGGCGATAATCCGCCACGGAATCCACCTCGGCAAAGTTCAGCAGGAGGTCGCCCACCGTCTGGTAAGGCATCTGGCCGCGCGGTTTGGCGATCATCTTCTCGTCGACGAGGCGATCCGCTTCCTGATACTTGCCCTCGAACACCAACCGCCGCGCTTTAGGGAGCGCCGCCAGTGCCTCCGGGTTGTTCTGATCGTATGGACCGCCGGCCCAGAGCGTGTCTTCATTGAGCTGGAGACGCTCGTGGTTGATGCCGCCGAAAACCATCGCGCCCAGACGCCCGCTGCCGATGGCCAGCGCCTCGACCCACTGCCTGGCGGGTTGGCGATACCAAAGGCTGAGCGGCTCTTCGGGCGCCTGCGATTGGCCGGTGAACTCGCCTTTGAACTCCGGCTCGGCCGCCGGAATGCCCAACGGCAGCAGAAGCACCACCGCCCACGTTTCCAGAACGGTTCTCTGCCGGGTCATCGCCCGCTTCATGCTTTTCATGATGCTCGCCCGACTGGTTGCTTTTATTCCCCGACTCTGCGCGTTGGCCATCCGAATGCCGTGACTCTACAGGGACTCATGGTTCAATGCGCTCATTTTTCCGCGGTTTTGAAATCTCCGGCGGTCACGACGACGAGCTTCTTCGGGTCGAGATGTTTCTTGAGCGCGCCGAGAACCTGGTCGGAGGTCAGCGCGTCGATCTTGTTCTCGAAATCGGCTTCATAGGCCATGGTGCGGCCCAGGTGGCGGAGGTTGGAGAGCAGGCCCGCGAGGGCGCTGTCGTTGGAGCGGTTCATTTTCAGGGCCTCGAGATAGCCTCTCCTGGCGTTGGCCAATTCCTCGGTGGAGAGGCCGTCGCGCAGGAGGCGGTCGAGTTCTTCCTGGGCGGCCTTGATCACCCGGAGGCTATTGGTGGGGTTGCTGATGGCCGTCATCGTCAGGGTGGCGCGTTCGTCCCAGGAGGAGGCGCTGAAACTGGAGCTGACTCCGTAGGATAGTCCTTCCTTTTGGCGGATGCGATCGCCCAACCGGGAGGAAAGGGCGCCGCTGCCCAGGATATAATTGCCCATGATCAAGGCCGGATAGTCCGGGTCGTCGTCGCGCAAAGGGAACAGCAGGGCGGCCACGTAGGTGGCGTTGGCCCTATCGGGTGTGACGATTTGCTTTTGAGCGCCTGCGATCTCGCCGGGGATGGGCATCGGGATGCGGGCGTAGGGCCTGACCGCCTTCCACCCGCCGAGGCTCTCGCGCAGGATGGGCAAACAGACCTCCGGATCGAAATCGCCCACGATCGTGAGTTCGCCGGCCTGGGAGCCGAGATACTCTTTGTAGAGCCGGACGACCTGGTCGTAAGTGGCCCGGCGCATCCGTTCGACGGATTCCTCGACCGTCGGCACATAGCGGATATCGTCGGGGAGGTAGGGGTTCAACAGGCGTTGGAGCAGCCGTGGGCCGAGCATGGCGGGTTCGGTGCGCATCTGTTCCAGGCCGGCGAGGCGTTCGCGTTTGAGGACCTCGAATTGCTCGGCCGGCAGGGCCGGTTCGCGCAGCACTTGGCCCAGGAGCTTGAGCACCTCGGGGAAGGTGTCGCGCTGGGCTTGGATCGAGAAGCTGACCGCGCCCAGCGCGCCGACGGCGGCGGGACCGCCCCGGCCCCGGCCTCCGCGCCCGCCGCCGCCGCCCCCCGCGTTGAGCGTCGCTTTCAAGCGGTCCAGCTCGTCGCGCAGTTGCTGGTAGGTAAGCTTGCGGGTGCCACGGTGCATCATTTCGCCAAGGAAACCGGCGGCGGATTCGTATCCTCTGAGGTTCTCTTGGTTGCCATAGCGCAGGGTGAGGGCGAGACGGACTTCCTGGCCGCGAGATTTCTTGGGCAAAAAGGTGGCCTTGACGCCTTCGGGCAAATCGAGGCGCTGGAGGCGCGACTCGATGTTCTCGGGCGTGGCCTCGAAGGCCTCCCCCGGCGCCATTTCCGCGCGGCCCTTGTAATCGGCCACCAGGCCCGCCAAGCCGGGTGTCGGCGGGATCTCGATGCGTTGGGCTTTTTCAGTGGGAATGAACAGGCCGATGGTGCGGTTGTTGCGCTGCAAATAACGGGCGGCGACCGCTTGGACGGCCTCCGGCGTGACCTTCTCGATGCGGTCGCGGTGCAGGAAGTAAAGCCGCCAATCGCCTTGGG
>Ga0187857_10000652_pt1 | contig 41445 bp, 32 predicted proteins | sample June2016WEW_8_10_FD_132984 | JGI IMG/M metagenome (GOLD analysis project Ga0187857, IMG submission 132984) | Peatland microbial communities from SPRUCE experiment site at the Marcell Experimental Forest, Minnesota, USA - June2016WEW_8_100 | ecosystem: Environmental > Terrestrial > Soil >... | reverse complement strand
TCCAATCTTCCGCGGCTTCTCCACTTCTGCTCTTCAATGTTGCGCAAGGAACGTGGAAGCAGCTTGCCCAGCGTCGGCGTTCCGGGAATCACTGTTGCCCCCAGTCGCCCGGCACGTAGCGGAAAACTCTCCTCCATACGCAGCGTTGCTCCGGGAATTGCGACTTCAGCGTCCGTCACCAACAGCGTCTTACAGGCTCGTCCATTGTGAATGGCAAAGCTCGTAGAGTACTCACCCTGCCAGTCAACCCATGCCAAAGATTCCTTCGGTGAAACGAATCTTCCCCAGCGAAGTAGTCGCATCGGCAACTGCCACGGAGCCAGCGTCAATGTCAGGCATTCGGCATAACCAAGGCCCTTCAACTCGCGCCCGCCAACTCTCAATTTGACCAGCGACCTTGGCTGAAGGCAATTCCACTCCACCGTCCCGGATGCATTCTCAAAAATTGTGCGCTGATAAGGCTCTGCATCGGCCCTCCAACTCCCTGAAACCTTCAGCCGCAGAAACTCGACACCGATTTGTCCATCGCTCGAAGAGAGCCGATAGCCGGCCATCGATGATTGGGTCTCGACCAACCCCTCATGCACTGTCAGAACACTGCTATAAGTCAGGCGGATTCCGCGCCAATTCACGTCTGCGCAATACAGTATTGCGGCATCGCCGTCATCTGTGACGCAATCCATATACCACTTGACCAGTGAAAAAGCACTCGGCACGCGCTGCCCGCTTCCTTTCCGCGTAGACTTAAAAACACCGTCGATAAATCTGATCTGGCCGATTATATCTCTTTCCGCCTCGTATAAAATAAGCTAATTAAGATCAACACTGCTCCCCCGTATGAAATCATCTTGCTAGCCGTGAAAGGTACTCTGATTCCAATGTCCAGCCTCGGCCTCAATGCCAATGAGACTCGTGTCCTAAAGGCGCTCAAGACGCCTGAGCGAATCCAGCGCTTCCTCGACACTGAAATCGAATACAACAATGAGCCGGATGGCGACACCATTCGCTCTCCTCGCCGCGTGCTGCGCGATAAGGTTGCTCATTGCATCGAGGGCGCTCTCTTCGGCGCCGCGGCGCTCCGGTTCCAGGGCTATCCGCCATTGCTGCTTGATATGGAGGCGGTGCGCGACGACGACCACGTGCTCGCCATTTTCAAACAGCATGGCCACTGGGGCGCGATCGCCCAATCAAACTTCAGCGGGTTGAGATTCCGCGAGCCGGTCTACCGCACTCTGCGTGAACTCGTCATGTCTTACTTCGAGCACTACTATAATCTTTCCCGCGAGAAGACTCTGCGCAGCTACTCCCGCCCGGTGAACCTCAAGCGCTTCGATCGCATCGGCTGGATGACCGCTGAAACTGACCTCTGGTCCATCGCCGAGTACCTCACAGAGATTCCTCATGTGCCCTTGCTGTGCAACGGAGCCGGCCGCCGGATGGCCCGCGTGGATAAACGCCTGTTTGCCGCGGGGTTGACTGGCCGCGCATAGCGGCCTGGTAGCCAGTGCAGGCAGCCTTATTAACCTGATCCCAGCTCGCTCTTCGGTTCACAGATAAAGCGATAGAAACGCGTCTGCGGAAAAGTTGTAACGGGCGTCACCTGTTTCCCATTACCTTACACAATTAACCTTGGGGCTTTCGAGTTGACAAATAACGGCGTTAGCGCGAATATTGATGAAAAATCGCGGTTCCTTCGAACTCTCGTGCTATGCATATTTGGAGTCCGCAATGAACGACCGCGCAGGAGTCCCGGATGCACTCGTGCTTCGGTTCTGCGGCAGCTATTCACGTCCTCTTCTCCCCCTCCAGACCATCCCTACCCTTACCTTCGCTTGCGCACAATGCCGCGGTCTTCTGCGCGGCAAAGAGGCTCCCATGAAAAGTATTCTTTGGTTCAGTGCTTTTATCGGTATCACAGCGGCTCCCATCGCAATCGCGCAAGAACCCGCGACTGTGAACGGCGTTTGCGATCCGGCTGTCTATAACAACAACTGCGGCAGCAGCATCAGCAGTCCGTCCAGCAGAAATTCCGGCCGCGCCGAGCGCGAAGAGCGAGAGGAGTCGGATGCACGATATCAGAGTTACGCGAACGGATTCAACCGCGCAAAAGCTTTGTATCGCCAGGCATCGGACGATACCAGCAAATCCCCGGAAGAGAGAATCCAGCTCTACGAACGGGCCAAGGCCGAACTTGACGCAGCTATCGCGTATACCCACGAAGGCCCCAGCGATCGAAAGTTTAGAAGCAATATTGACGAAGACATTCTGGCTCTTCGCGTCAGCATTGCTGAAAACCAAAGCAAATACGACGACGCGCTCGCCCTCGCCCGCCAAGGCAGAGACACGTATGGCAAAAATGCCAATTACTGGAAGCAGAGGGTATCCAAGGCCGAGAGCGAAATCCAGAACCAGAAAGAGTCGGACCCGAACTATCGCGAGCAAATGTACAAGCAGAAGGAAGCTCAGGCCGCCTCAGCGATTCAATCGGATATTAACAGCCTGGTCGACAACCTCGGCTCAGGAGGCGCGCGGACGCGGACAATCTGGCGCAACGTAAACGGCCAGATGGTCGAGTTCACTGTTCTGGACCATTCCGGCGCCGGACCCTCCCGCGCGGGCGAACAGTTGCGCGGCATCGCCGCCGACGACCATAAAGCCAGGGGCTCACGCAAAAACGGCGGCGCGGATGCAAGCGACCAGCTGCAGCTCGGCTTCGATACCCCCGGAATCGCCAACGGCTCACTCACGCCCGTCGTCATCGGCAGCGGCTCCTCTCAGCTAAAGCTCACGGATCGGGAGAAGGCAGACCCGGATATTGCTAAAAACCTCAAAGAGAAGGCTGAGGCAGAGCAGCGCTATAAGCAGCTTGGTACTCAGCTAAAGGAAGTCCAGAGAAAGCTATCAAACAATGAAGGTGACAAAGGGCAGCTCCAGGTCCAGACCACCAATATTCTCAATCAAATGTCCGCGGCCAAGAGCGATGAAGCAACCGCAGTTATCCACATTCAGGATCGCAAGCGGCAGATCGATCTCTCGCTCAAACTCAACGATTCGCCACAGCAGCCCTCCGATTCGCCGAATTCGCAGCCATCACCTGTGCAGCCAGGGAGCCCCGCCGTCCCTCCGAATTAACAGTTTTAGCACAAAGGAGAACCCCGATGAGAAAGAGAAAGTTCGCGCTCCCTCACCTGTCAGCGGCCTTCATAGCTATTGCCACCGCCTGTTTCTTGTTTGTCTTTGTCCATCGCGTGAGCGCTCAGGATGCAGCCGAGGCAGAGAAGGCTTACCAGCGCGGTCTGGTGGCGGCGGACCAGCAGCAGTGGGATCTTGCCATCAGCAACTTTTGGGACGCCTATAACCGATCGCCACGAGAGCCTCGTTATCTCTATTCGCTCGGGCTCGCTGAGGCGAATGCGGGGCGAGACCTGGCCGGCGCTGCCTGGCTGCATGCTTATCTTGAGGCGGCGCCGTCAGCGCCTAACGCTGAGGCCGTGCGCGCCGAGATCGCACGGCTCGAGCAGTCCGCGGACACAGATATAAGGCAGATCTTCTCAAGCGCGCCGCGGATTTATGAGAGCACAAAGGTCCGCGAGTACGGGCTGAGTCTCCTGGCGCCCCTTGCCATAGCTCAGGCACGGTACGGCCTGATCGATGACGCATTGGCGACGGTAAAGGAGTACTACGCGTTCTACTCGACGTTCCAGGACTGGGAAAAGAAGCTAGCCGCAGAGCAAGTATTCTACGCGGATAAGGCCTTTCTCGAATCGCGCGTTTGGGACGCCTACCTCGAGTACGCAATGAAGATACACGATGTAGGGAAGGCCAGGGCTGCGCTTAGCAATGTGAAAGACGAGTTAGTCAGACCAAAGGCTCTTTGTGATTACGCATACGTGTTGATTTGGACTGGCGACACGAAGGCTGCAGCGAGCGCGCTGGCTCAGGCGGAAGGCGCGACACTAAGGCTCGAGAATCGAATCTACCAGTCGAAATTGTTGGACGGGATCGAGATGGGCTACGTCTGGAACTCGCAGTTTTTGGATGCAAATAGGGTAAGCGACATCATTCTTCATGCAGGGACGCCGACAAGCGGAGCAGAATATAACTACTATCCCGCAGTACTCCAAGGCGATATTGGAAATGGCTTTGATGACGAGTTTATGACCATTGGACACATTACGGCGTTTGATCTTACCGACGGGACTTCCCAATGGGCACGTGCCGCCGCCTTTCTCTCCAGGAAGAACACATCCGGGCAGATCAAGGACCAGCTCAGGGAGTCTACCACGTCGAAAACGGACTCTATCATGATGTGCAACGGTCTCGACGCGATAGTGCGGTATCTCAGCAAAGGGTTTTCCGACTACAACTACCTGAGAGCCGTCGATTTCAGCCGCAACCTGGAACATACCAAGGCCGAAGCGGACCGCGGCAACCCGCGAGCACAGGTTGGGTTGGGAGTGTTCTATTTATATAATGACCAAATCCCCGACCACGATAAGGAAGGAGCCGGGTGGATGCAAAAGGCAGCCAGCCAGAACGATCCGTTGGGCCTGGACTATCTGGGGCTTCTGTACAGAGAGGGCAGGGGGACGTCGAAGAACCTAGCGGCTGCTGCAGAAATGCTGACAAAGGCCGCCGATCTCGGCCTCTCTAACCCCGAATCGTTGTCGGACGTCGCGGAGGACTACTACAAGGGCGGGCAGTTCCCCCAGGCGGTGACCACGCAGCAGAAAGCCATCTCATACACCAAGGACAAAAATGAGCTGGCGAAGTTCCAGGCCGCTCTTCGCAAGTACCAGCGCGCCCTAGAACTCGGTCGGCAACTCACCGATGACGAGATCAAGGGGTTGGGAAAGTGAGCCGGAGAATGGTTATTTGTTGCTGGCGGCAGGAGACATGAAAGGATCAAACGGCAAATATTAGTAACCCGCCTTCACGCTCTGCTGCTGGCAGTTGTAATTGGTTTCGCAACCGGCGTCAATGCGCTCGATCTTCCCCAGCTTGCTACGCCTTCTCCTGCCGTGGCGCGTACTCACCCCGAGCTTGCCGGAGCTCGTGCAACGCTTTTGGTCGAGCGCAATCATCTGCTTGAACGCGTGCGCATGCATAATGCGCGGTGCAGCGCCGTGGACGAAGGCAGCGACGCCGAGCGCAGTTGCCGCGCCGAGCAGTACGAGTTCTCAAGCGCTATAGGTCGTCACACCAAACGTACTGAACATTTCAACTCAACCGTGCAAGCCGGCGAGCAGCGCGTCTTAAAGATACTGCCCGGCGAACTGCCCGTTGCCATCTGACTCCTGAGAAATTCGCAACCATTGTCCGATTTCCGGTGAGCTGGAACTCTCTGGTGTTCGAAAAACCGGTAAGCTACATCTCACCACTTTTCAAACCTCAACTGATCCCTGATCCCTAACCCCTTTTATTTCAGATAGGCGCGGACCAGGTCGATGAGGTCCTCGGCGAGCTCGGGGGCGATCTGCTCCTTGGCGCCGTCCGCCAGGTGGAAGCGGATGTGTGTCTCTAAAACCTCTCCCATCAACCCGTTAACGCCACCGCGCACCGCCGCCAGCAGCATCAGTTGTCCGCCGCAGTCCTCATCGGCGGCCAGGGAGCGCTCGACGGCGTCCAGTTGGCCGCGCAGTTTCTTCAATCGTTGCAACAACTTGACCTTTTCGCGATCATGGGTGGACATGGATGATCTCCTCACTTGACAATACCTACCCCCGGTATGGTATCTACGGAGTGGGGGTATGGTTACGTCTCCATTCTACCCCCGCGTTCTCATCCCCGCACGGTAATATTGGAGTGCCTCCTCATGTTCCCCGCCAGCCGCGCAACTTCGACGCTCTGCCGCCTCGGGCACACGCTCGTCTGTTGGCTGGCCTCCCTGGCGATGACGGCGGCAGCCGCCCACGCCCAGACCCCTGCTGAGGTGCCCTCCGCGCCCCAGCCGCAACGTGCGTCTTTGCAACAGCTTGCGGCAGAGGATTCCAACCCACGCATACTGAGCTCGCTCGCTCTTGACGGCCAGCATGGCAGCGCTGAACGCCCACCGGGCGCGTCAACACCCGCACCTCCGGCCACGCAGGAGGAGCCTATCGCCACCATGGCCCCGTACCACAGCAATGGCCGCTACTGGCTCTCCGGACAGGCCAACATTATCTTCCAAAGCAATCTTCCCTTCCATTCCCCCTACGAAGGCGAACACAGCCTGCAGAGCGGTACGGAATACAAGACATCCTTACTGGGCACCTTCTATACCGCCGTAAGGCCAACGCGTTCAATCCGATACAACACTGACCTGATTCTGAATGTGGAGAGCTCCGGCGGGCGCGGATTGAGCCAGGCGCTGGGTCTGGCCGGCTTTACCAACCTGGACGTGGTGCGCAACCCCACCCTGAGCATCCTGCCCTACCTCGCCCGCTATGGAATTCATCAGGTAATCGGCCTGACGCATGAGACAGCCAGCCAGGAGCCAGGCTTTTTTGGCGTGGCTCCCAGCGTGCCCGTTCGCCGCATCGAGTTCCGTGTGGGCAAAATGACGCTGCCGGATTTTTTCGATGTCAATAACCCCGGTTCTGACAGTCACTTGCAGTTTATGAACTGGACAGTGGACAACAACGGCGCATGGGATTATGCCGCCGACACACGCGGCTACACGGTGGGCGGAATGGCCGAGTACGACGACCGCAAGTGGAGCCTGCGCTATGGCTTCTTCGCCATGCCCACCGTGGCCAACGGTATCGACATGGACTGGGCCTTCAGCCGCGCGCATGGGCAGAACGGCGAATTCGAGTTGCGGCACAGCTGGGTAGCGAATCGCAAGGGCGCGCAGCGCGTTCTGTTCTTCGCCAACCGCGCCCACATGGGCACCTATCGCGAGGCGGTGAATGCTTATCTAGCCGGAACCGATGTGAAGCCGAATATATTGCTTCATGAGCACTTTAGCGCGCTGAAGTACGGCTTCGGATGGAACACTGAGCAGGAGCTGACGGAGAATCTGCGCGTCTTTGGCCGCTTCGGCTGGAACGAGGGTCAGCATGAGTCCTACGTATACACCGAGGTGGATCAGACGGTGGAGGCGGGCGGAGATTACGCCGGCGTGCGCTGGCATCGCCCGGCGGACAAAATCGGACTGGCCGTGGTCACGAACGCCATCAAGCGCGATCACCAGAATTATTTACGGCTGGGCGGACTGGGGTTTTTGCTGGGTGATGGAAAGCTCAACTACGGACGCGAAACGATCGTGGAGAGCTACTACAACTGGCATGCCTGGCGGGGGTTGTTCTACGCCGTCGATGTGCAGCACATCAACAACCCCGGCTACAATCGCGACCGCGGGCCGGTGTGGGTGGGGTCGGTGCGCACACACGTGGATTTCTAACGGCAGGGGTCAGAGATCAGGTGTCAGGGTTCGCTTACTTCACTGCTCCGGCTGGCTGGGCTTGCGTATTCGGCTCGGGGGGCAGCGGGACAATCACCTCATTCGGCTTTACGTAGTGCATTTGGCCGTGCGCCGCGATACGGATGGCGTCCGGGTCGGACTTGAGACGCTCGATGCGCTCGCGCAGGAGAGCATTTTCCTTCTGCAGGTCGACGATCTCCTTGCGCAATTTATGATCCTCAGCGCGCTTCTGCTGCCAGGCCAACAAGCCATTCTTGCCGTTGATTCCGTGCCAGATGATAAGCATCGTCAAGGCGACGGCTACCACCGACGCTACTGGGCGCCACATTTGTCGATATAACTCCCGCACACGCTTTGACAGGGGGCGGGGTGCAGTTTTCTGCTGGCTGTCTGAGGCGACTATTTTTGATTGTATTTTCACATCCGGCATAGAATCCAACTCATTTCTACTGGAGTACAAATTTTTTGGCCGCCGCGCGGAGCGTCTCCACATCCTTCTCGCTGCGCGCTTCCGTGTAGGCCCGCACCACCGGCTCGGTTCCGGAGAGGCGGTAGCAGACCCAGGAGCCATCCGAGAGAATCAGCTTCAGCCCGTCGGTCCTAACCACTTGCGCGACCTTGCGCCCGCTCAGCTCCGCTGGATCGGCCTTCAACTTCTCAGTGAACGCGGCCATGCCTGCCTGGGTCAAGCGGAAGTTCTCCCGAATCGGATAGAAGGAACCAACCTTGGCAAATAATCCTTTCAATTGTGCGCCCAGGCTCTTGCCGCGAGTGGCCACCATCTCGGCCACCAGAAGTCCGGCAAGCACGCCGTCTTTTTCCGGCACGTGGCCGCGAATGGCCAGACCCGCAGACTCCTCGCCGCCGATGGCGATTTTGTCGCCGTTGATCAGCTCGCCTATGTACTTGAATCCTACCGGCGTTTCGTAGAGCGGAACCTTGTGGTAATCGGCCAGGGCGTTGATCAGGTTGGTCGTCGCCACGCTCTTGGCCACGCCGTTGCGCCAGCCGCGCGTCTCCACCAGATAATCGAACAACAGCGCGATGATGTAGTTAGGCTGAATGAACGTGCCGTCCGCATCCAAAATGCCAAAGCGATCCGCATCGCCGTCGGTGGCAATGCCGAGGGCCGCGCCGATCTCCTTCATCTTTGCCCTGGCATCGCTCAGCAGTTCGCCAGAAGGCTCCGGCGCATGGCCTCCAAACAATACATCACGATAATCGTGGACCGTCTCGACCCCCACGCCAGCCGAGCGCAGCAGATCGGAACTGTAGCCGCGTCCCGCACCCCAAAAGGGGTCGTAGACCACCTTGATGCCAGATTTCGCAATGGCCTTCAGGTTCACCAGCTCGGCCAGGCGCTTGAGGAATGCGGGTTTCACGTCCACCGCCTCGAAGTCCCTTTCGAGGGGATTTGCTTGGGGAATTGCGGCTCCGCTCTCCTGCAACGCCACAATGTCCGCTTCGATTTGCTTGGTTACCTGAGGCAAGGCTGGAGCGCCATCATGCGTAGAGAACTTTATGCCGTTGTACTCCGGTGGATTGTGCGAGGCGGTAAAGTTGATGGCCCCGGAGGTCTTCAGTTCGCGTACGGCATAGGCGATAGCGGGCGTGGGCGCAGCCTCGGGAATGATGATGGGCTTGACGCCGACCCCGGTAAGCACTTGCGCAGCCTCGGCCACAAAGCTCTCACCTAGAAAGCGCGGGTCGCGGCCCACCAGCAGGCGGTGCGGCTCCGGCTGCGTCTTCACAAAAGCGGCAATCCCCGCCACCGCCAGCCGGATATTGGCCACGGTAAACTCGTCGGCCACAATCGCCCGCCAACCGGAGGTGCCAAATTTGATCGCTGTCATCGTTGTTCTACTCCCATGCCGGGTTCATCGACCCTAACTTCATACTGCCTTAGTCGGGCGCGCGCGGCAAGCTGCCGCAATGCTGTACAACAAAGATATTTGTGAAGAATATCCATTCCCGAAAGCGTTTCTAGTTAGATAATTGAATTCATCACCGATTTTATTTTGGGATTGCCCTCATGCCCGAAACCGCACCACAAGCCCGCATCGTACTGACCACCACGGCCAATCCCGACGAAGCTGCCCGCCTGGGCCGCACGCTGGTTGAAGAACGGCTGGCCGCCTGCGCCACGCTGATCCCCGCCGTCCAGTCCATCTACCGTTGGCAGGGCGAGGTTGAGTCCGCGACCGAGACGCTGCTATTGCTCAAGACCGGCCCCGAGCAACTGGCCGCGCTGGAAGCCCGCCTGCGCGAGCTGCATAGCTACCAGACACCTGAATTTCTGGTTCTCAAGGTTGACGCGGCCAGCCAACCTTACCTTGACTGGCTACAAGAGAGCCTACGCCCTGTCTAACCGTTCAAGAGGTATCATGAACCGACTGTTGGTATATCTCACTACCACGTTTTGCATTACCTGGACCTGCTGGTGGGCCTTGGTACTGCTGACGCACACCGGAATGATGGCATATGGCTTTGGCCATCCGCTCTTCATGGTTATTTACATGATCGGCGGACTGGGACCGACCTTTGCCGCCTATGCTGCAGTGTGCGCCACGCCGGCGCAATCGCCACTCAAGGAGTTCAATGCACGGCTTTTTCGCTGGCGTGTGGCTTGGTGGTGGTATCTTCTCGTCCTGGCCCTCCCCGCAGCCCTTGCTTTGGCCTCATTAGCTCTTGCCTCACTGGTTGACCCCCACCCCCAATTGTCAACCGGAATGCCGGCTCACTCCTGGTACATGTTTTTTCTCCTGTTTCCCGTCATGATCCTTGGCGGCGGATTGGAGGAACTCGGCTGGCGGGGGGTCGCCCAGCCTGAGATGGAGCGCCGCGTTGCTCGCCCTGCGGCGGCGGTACTGGTCGGCTTGATCTGGTCCGTCTGGCACCTTCCCTTGTTCTTCCTGCCCGGCGTTAGTCAATACGGAACCAACTTCTTCATGTTTCTGATTGGAGTTGTCGGAAACGCATTGATCCTGGCTTGGATCTATGGCCGCACCAGCAGCATCCTGCTCTGCATTTTCTTCCATGCGAGCTTCAACGCCACTGCGGCCCTTGGACTGGGGATTCCGGGAGGCAAAGGCTGGCTATCAGCGCTCAATGTGTGCTTGGGTATGCTGGCGGGCGCACTACTGCTGGCCTTTGCTTCAGCCAAGTCTGACAACGCAGCCCGTATCAATCTCTGAGGCCAAGGGTCTGCCTATCTGGTATTCTGAGCCTGGTTTGTTCCCATGCGCTGGTTACTGATGGTACTACTTGTCTCGCTCGCGGCGCTGCTCATTGCAGCCGCCGGAGTGACGCATTACATCTGGTCCAGGCGCAGAAGAAACCGCAGCAAGCCTTCAGCAGGCGCCGGCGCGGCTACCGGTCCGGCAGACGAAACCGACATAGAAACGTAGCTTTAGGGCCCCTTGCCAATCCACTGGCCGTTACCCAGTTTTTTATTGAAAGGACGTTCATCCCCCATGAGTAATCCCGACAAGCAGGATGCGAATCCGGCCGAGATCATCGATATATCCATTGCCCACAGTCCCGACTCGGATGACGCCTTTATGTTCTACGGCCTGGCCACCAACAAAGTTCGCGTCCCCGGCTATCGCTTCACTCATACCTTGTGCGACATCGAGACCCTCAATCGCCGCGCCATGGAAGAAGCCTTCTTCGACGTGACCGCGATCAGCTTTCACGCCTATCCCTACGTGCAGAAGAACTACACGCTGATGGGCTGCGGCGGCAGCGTGGGCGAGGACTATGGCCCCATGGTCGTCTCCAGCAGGCCGCTGGAGCCCGGGGAGCTGGGCAGCATCAAGATCGCTATTCCCGGCACCCTGACTACCGCCTATCTGGCGCTGAAAATCTTCAATCCCGCCATCCAGACTGAGACCGTTCCCTTTGACCAGATCATTCCGGCGATTCAGGCCGGGAGCTATGAGGCAGGTCTTATCATCCATGAGGGCCAACTCACCTACTCAGCCAGCGGTTTGAATAAAATACTCGATCTGGGCGTGTGGTGGCGCGAGACCACCGGCATGATGCTGCCGCTGGGCGGCAACGCCATCCGCCGCTCGCTGGGCGCTGAATCCCACAAGATTATCTCCAAAGCCCTGCGCGAGAGCATCCAGCACGCCATGGATCATCGCGAACAGGCGCTGGAATACGCCATGCAGTTTGCTCGCGACCTGGACGCCGGACTAGCCAACCGCTTCGTCAGCATGTACGTGAACCAGCGCACGCTGGACTACGGCGCTGACGGCCGCGAGGCCATCAGCACATTGCTCAATATGGGTCACAAGCGCGGCATCATCCCTATCGCGCCCAAGGTCGACTTCGTCGATTAGGACTGGCTAATTGCCTGCCTTCCCTGGAGCAACGGACGTGACTTCAGGGAGGGCAAGCAGCACGTTAGCAAAGTACCTTTGGCACCAGCATTTCCGCCCAATAGTTATTGAAAATACTCAAGAATCTCTGCCGTTCTCTAAATTATTTCTAACTATCGTCGATGCATTCATTATCGAGGTTGTCTGAATGCTCGCCAATTCCACACCCACCTTCATTCTTGCATCGCCTGATCCAGCATTGCTTGCCGAGCTTGAACCGGTGCTTGCAGCCGATGGAGCGCGCGTGGAAATCCATCTCTCGGCCAGGACTGCTTTGCTTGCGATAACCGCTGCTCATGCGCCCACTTTGGCACTGATCGACGTAAACTTACCTGAATTCATTCAGCAGGGCATGGATCCCGGCATGAGCATGGGCCAGTTTCTGGCCTCGGCGCGCTCTGACTCCGTGGGCCGCCATAACCCGATTGTCCTGATTTCGGACACTGTTACCCAGGAGTGGATTGATCGTTTAGCCGAGGGCGTCATTGACGACCTGGTGCCGCGCTCCATCGATCCGGCCTTTCTGCACCTCCGGCTACAGGCTGTGCTGCGTGAACATCGCCGCTCGCACGAGCTGGAGATGCTACGCGAAGTTGCCGCATTCAGCGCCCAGACCGACCGCCTGACCGGCGTCTACAACCGCGAGACCATGCTCTCCATGCTGTTCCGCGAAACCGATCGGGTGCAGCGCATGAACAGTTCGTTGTGCATGATCCTTTTCGACATCGACGATTTCGGTCATTGGAACACTCGGCTAGGTACGGAGATCTGCGATGAGTTGCTCTGCCAGGTGGCGACCCGCACCGCGCGCCTGCTACGCAGTTACGACCTGCTGGGCCGCGTCGGCAAGGACGAGTTCCTGATTGCTTTGCCCGGCTGCTCCAGCATCAACGCGGTCATAATGGCCGAGCGCCTACGCATGGATGTCTTCTCGTCGCCCTTCCGCGTTAACGGAGAAGCCGTCCGCATCTCGGCCTGCTTCGGAATCGCCGCCAGCATGGGCCGTTCCCCGGTGGTGGTCCTGCGCGAGGCCGAACAGGCGTTGCTGGTGGCCAAGGCCAGCGGTCCCGAATCCATCCAGTGCGCCGGCGACTTTCCCGAACCCAGTGCCGCCCCGGTCGCCTTCCTCTCCTCAACATCCGAGGACGAGCTGCTGGCGTGGTAAGACCCACATCCGCTTCGTAGCGGCTGGAGCCTCCGCATCCAGCGCAGGTGGCAGCTCATTGAGCCTGCGCCCGTTGCTAGAAGCCCGGTGGACGCTCGCCGGCGACCGCGAACTGCCTCTCCAGCGCCAGCCCCACTTCTGCCATTGTGCCTTCGTCAAAAAGCCTCCCGATCAGCGTGACCCCATGAGGTACGCGGCGCGGTGGTGAGAATCGTGGCAGCGGATGCTTCGGGTCCGGCGCCCAGTCGCTACGTGCCTCCGACACTTCGACAAACCCGGCGCGGAGCGTCAGCGATGGGTGCCCCGTGCTGTTTGTAATCACCAGTATTTCGTCTCGCAACGAAGGCACTAGAAGCATATCCACCTCAGTGAACACCCGCGCCATTTCCTGCGCCACCTTGCGCCGGAATCGATCCGCCTGTACAAGGTCTACTGCTGACAAAAAGCGAGACTGGCGGAAGCAATTGGGCCAGGCGTCGGGCACCTGCATCTTCAGCTCGTCGACCTTGTGGCTCAAGGTCAACTCCTCAAAAGCCGCGCTTGCCTCGGCAAAGAGAATCAGGTTAAGCGAGTCGTAAGGCCAGTCAGGAATAGTGACCTCGACAAGTTTCATACCGAGCTTTTTCACTGTCTCTAGCGCGGCCCGGTCCACATCCGTCGCAGAAGCTTCCTTCATCCAACCGGGGAAGTAGCCAATGCGCACGCCTTTCACATTTGCCGTTGCATCAAATGCAAGCTCGCTCGGCACACTGGCTAAATCGCGTCCATCCGGCCCGGAGATCGCCTTCAGCACCAGCACCGTATCTTCCACACTCCGTGCCATCGGCCCCAGCTTGTCCAATGACCAGCACAACGTCATGGCGCCGGTACGCGGCACACGGCCAAACGTGGGGCGCAGTCCCGTTACGCCGCAACGCATTGAAGGGCTCACAATACTGCCGCCGGTTTCGCTCCCGATGGCGAAACCCACGAGGCCAGCAGCCACGGCCGCACCCGGCCCCGCGCTGGAACCCGAAGAACCTTCCTCTGGCAACCAGGGATTCATCGTCTGTCCGCCAAACCAAATATCGTTCAGCGCCAGGGCGCCCAGGCTCAACTTGGCCACCAGCACCGCTCCGGCAGCGTTGAGCCGATCCACGACGGTAGAGTCCGCCGCAGGCACGCGGTTCCGAAAAGGCTCTGCTCCATACGTCGTGGGAATCCCCGCCGTATCCAGCAAATCCTTCGCACCCCACGGAATCCCATGGAGAGGACCGCGATACCGGCCCGCAGCAATCTCTGTATCCGCCTGACGGGCCTGTGCCAAAGCATGTTCCCGTGTCAGCGTTATGACGCATCGGAGTTGTGCGTTGCAGCGCTCCAGCCGATGCAGATAGATCTCCGTCAGACGCGTTGAGGTCAGCTTGCGACTCTCAATCCACCGGGAAAGCTGCCAGACGGGAGCAAAGGCGATGGCGTCGTCATTGGCCGGCAGGGTTAACCCTGCGTCACCGCTGCGAACGAAGTGATTGCCGCCCCGCTTGGGCTTCACCATCCCCGGCAGGCTCGGATTCCATTGCGTGGCCGGCGCAAGAGTCGCCTCCAACTCAACCTTCCGCGGTCCTGTGCGGCGCTCCAGGAGCGGCGCCATCTGCATGCGCCAATTGCTGGCCGCAGTTGCAAGATCAACAGGGGTCATCTGCAACTGCACCAGTTTTTCCGCCTCGATAAAGGTTGCAGGCGATACCTCCGGCCCAACAGCAGGAGCGGTGCCGAATGCGGACGGCGCACCCAGTGGCAATTCCTGAGTCTGTACTGCTGGCGACTGAGCCTCAGTTTGCACGGCTGCAGCTAGCATGGCAAGCGAACTATAGGTGAGAAACTCTCTACGCGAACTGGGCATGTCTCTCCTTGTTGATCCAGCATAGAAACTTGATCGAACCTTCGCAACCATAGTACACGGTAACAGCGCAGAGCCGGAGTGCCTCGCCGTTGAATGCGGAGGAATGGTCGTTCCTGATTTCTACTTGGCACGCATATTTTGCGGTTTAGTGTGTAATACGGCTGAAGCTATTCCTAACTAACTGAACATCAATTACCTACATGATCCTCTCACCGGGCAGCACGTAAACTTTCAATCTGTGAAGTTGGATGGTTCCGTCTCAAGCCCTAAAAACTCCTGAAAAACATCGTTCGACAGTAACCGCCCCTGCGCAGTCAGCCGAACCGTCTTACCGTCGCAGACAAGCAAACCCGTCTCAACCAGCCGCGCGACGACTTTGAGCGCCGGCTCGACCATCGCCGCTCCAAACTCCCGCTGCATTGCGGCTACGTCCACGCCCGCGTTCAGCCGCAGGCCGAGAAACCAAGCTTCCTCGTGCTGCTGTTCGCGAGTGAGCCACGTGGTCTCGACCGGCTCAGAACCAGCGAGATACGTCTTCAGGTCGTCGGTAGTGGTGGAGCGTAGGACACTATGGTCTTCGTCCGCTGCCAGCATGGAGGAGGCATCGAGACCCACACCGAGGTAAGGCCGCCGCTGCCAGTAGCGCAGATTATGGCGGGAGTGGAAGCCCGGACGGCAGAAGTTGGAGATCTCGTATTGCTTCAGGCCAACCTGCCCCAGGGCTTCGATGGCACGCCCATACATTTGCGCAACGGCATCGTCGCTGGGGACTAAATCTGCGTGGTAGCGCGCGCCGTGGGCCAACACCTCGCGACCCAGGCGCGAGTCCCGGTCCACTTCAAACATGTAAACGCTGGCGTGGGGAACGCCCGCATCCGCCAGCGCCGCTATCACCATCAGCGACTCTTCCCATGAGGTGAAGGTCTGGCCGGGAAGGCCGGCGATCAGGTCAACATTCAAATTGCAGATGCGTGCGGCGCGCAGCCGCATGATGTCTGCGAGCACAACCGCACGGTTGTGCAGCCGCCCGCACACTGCGGCCTCGCGATCTATGAACGATTGCACTCCCAGACTGACGCGGTTCACGCCTGCTGCCATGAGCGCATCCAGGGTTTCATCTGCAAGCACGCCGGGCGCACATTCGACGGTAATCTCTGCCTCCGGTTCCAGGTCGAACTCCGAGCGCATGGCGGTAAAAAGCCGGGTCAGCAACTCTGGCGCGAGCAAACTGGGCGTTCCGCCGCCCAGATAGACTGTGTCAACGCGGCGGGGAAGTTCTACCCCCATCCTCGCTTCCCAATTCCCTGCTCCGGCAATGTCCTCGATCAGCCGGTCTACATAGCGGGCGTGTTCGCCGGCCGGATATACCCCCGAGGCAAAGTTGCAGTAGGTGCACTTTGACCGGCAGAAAGGGATCGAGATGTAGAGGCCAAGCGTGCCGTCCGCGGAAATAACCATAATGGGATTGTTTCATGGGCGCAGGCTATTTTACTTTTACTATTCCTTATCGCTGCATATGCAAGAATTGAAGATAAGGAGATCCCGGATTGAAAGCCTGGCCGTTGTTTGGCATCACACTCATAGAAGCTCTTTTACTTGCTGCTCATTGGTTTATCTATTGCACCTGGATCGCCTTCTGGCCGACACTCAGCCCGCAGGCAGTGGTTTTGCTGGGGGCTGCGCTTTTGTTGCTCTCGTTTACGTTCGTTCCCGCCGCCCTGCTTGCGTTTTTCCATGGCAACCGCCTAGTAACACTGCTCTACAGGTTTGCCTCGGTCTGGTTAGGGTTTCTCAATTACTTCTTCCTGGCAGCCTGCTTCTCGTGGCTGGCCAGCTTTGCGCTCACTGTACTGGGATTGCGCGCAGACAAGCCGTTCATCGCCGCCGCGCTTTTTAGTTTGGCCATTGCGACCAGCATCTACGGCCTGGTGAATGCGCGTATTCTCCGCATCCGGCGCATCCCCATCCAACTGCCCGGCCTGCCCGATACCTGGCGCGGGCGCACCGCCCTGCTGCTAAGCGACCTGCACCTGGGCCACATGAACGGACGCAGTTTCAGCCGCCGCATTGTGGCGTTGGCGATGCGCCTCAACCCGAATATTATTTTCCTCCCCGGCGATTTTTTCGACGGCGTCAGGGCCGACTCCGCAGCGCTGGCCAAGCCCTTCAGCCAGCTTGCTCCACCCCTGGGCTGCTACTTCTCGACCGGCAACCACGATGAATTCGGCAACGCCGACCACTACGCTGAGATCCTTACCCGCAACGGCATCCGCGTCCTCTCCAATGAAATGATCGTCGTCGATGGCCTGCAAATTGCCGGCGTCTCCTATGGCGACTCTGGCTCTCCCATCCGCCTTCGCGCCATTCTTGAGAGTCTGCATTTGATCCCCGGCAGGGCGAGCATTCTGCTCAAGCATGAGCCCAGCCGCCTGCCCATCGTCGAGCAGGCCGGCATCAGCTTGCAGCTCTCCGGTCACACTCACAGTGGACAGCTCTTCCCATTCACATTTTTCACGCGGTGCGCCTTCGGTCACTTCACCTACGGTTTGCATCGCTTTGGCGGGCTGCAAGTGTACACCTCGAGCGGTGCAGCAAGCTGGGGTCCGCCAATGCGCGTTGGCACTCGCCCGGAGGTTGTGCTGTTCACATTCGAGTAAGCATAAGCAAGCCTGCCGCAAGGATTTTGCAGGTGTGATGTACGCAACAGAAGCTTGCAGCCTTCAGGCGTAGCATGGGTTTCTGCACTTGATCGGAGCCAGAGCAGTGGCATCCAACCGGCATCGAGGAGAAGACGCCAATGAACGAGGAGATCGAGGCAAACGAGGCACCGCTGAGCGTGATCCGGACACATCTTCACGGGATTGAGCTGCTTCATAATGCCCGGCTTAACAAGGGCACAGCCTTTACCGAAGAGGAGCGCGACGCTTTTGGACTGCATGGATTGCTGCCCCCTCATATCGGTAGCCTGAAAGACCAGCAGGAACGCCGCCTGAGAGTCCTGGCCAGCCGCAATACCGCCTTTGGCAAGTACAGCAACATGCGCGACGTGCAGGATAATTGCGAGACACTCTTCTACTCGCTGATTGCGCGCCATACGGAAGAGTTACTGCCCATTGTGTATACGCCCGCCGTGGGCGAGGGCTGCCAGCGCTTCAGCGAGATCTGGCGCCGGCCACGCGGACTCTTTCTCAGTTATGCGCATAAGCACCGCTTCGATCAGATCCTCGCTGACCCGCGCTTTGACGAGGTGCGTTGCATCGTGGTTTCAGACGGCGAGCGCATTCTCGGCCTGGGCGATCAGGGCGCAGGTGGCATGGGCATTCCCATCGGCAAGATGGCCCTCTATACCGCGCTGGGCGGCATTCCGCCGGAGCACTGCCTGCCGATTCTGCTCGATGTGGGAACAGACAACGAAGCACTTTTGCACGAACCCATCTACATCGGCTGGCAACACAAGCGCATTCGCGGCCAACAGTACGACGAGTTCATTGAGAAATTTGTCTGCGCCGTGGAGCGCCGCTGGCCGCACATTCTTTTGCAGTGGGAAGACTTCGCCGGGGTCAACGCGGCCATCCTGCTGAAGCGCTACCGCGACCGGCTCTGCACTTTCAACGACGACATTCAGGGAACTGCTGCTGTCACTACCGGCACGCTGCTGGCCGCCGTCCGGGCCACCGGCCTTCCACTGAAAGAACAGACCATTGCCATGTTCGGGTCGGGATCGGCAGGACAGGGCATCAGCGAACTGCTGATTGCCGAAATGAAAGAAGAGGGACTTAGCGAGGAGCAGGCCCGCAAGCGTATCTACGCCTTCAATCGCCGTGGCCTTCTGGTGGAGGGATGCGAGGGCATCCGTCCCGGCCAGGAACCGCTGGCGCGCAATAGAGCCGACGTTGCGGGCTGGAAGCTGTCGGGCGCAGGCGCAATCTCGTTGCTCGACGTAGTGCGCAACGCCAAGGTGACTATTCTGGTGGGCGTCTCTGCTCAGACCGGCGCGTTTACCGAAGAGATTGTGCGCGAGATGGCCAGCCACACCAAGCGCCCCATCATCTTCCCACTGTCCAACCCTACTTCCAAAGCTGAAGCCACACCGGCTGACCTGCTGCACTGGACTGAGGGACGCGTTCTGGTGGGAACGGGCAGCCCGTTTGGTCCGGTCGAGGTGAACGGCAAGATGGTGCGCATCTCGCAGGTCAATAACTCGTTCATTTTCCCAGGCCTGGCGCTGGGCATTCTGGTTTCACGCTCCACACGCGTTTCCGATGCCATGATCATGGCCTCAGCCAAGGCTCTGGCCGGTCTCTCTCCTGCACTCGAGGATCCGAGCGCCCCGTTGCTCCCGCCCATCGCCGATTGCCGCAAGGTGAGCCTGGTGGTAGCCGTAGCAGTAGCCAAACAAGCCATGGCCGATGGAACCGCTGAAGAGGTGGATGACGATACCCTACGCCAACGCATCCGCGACTACGTCTGGGAGCCGGTCTACCATCCGTATGAGCGGATTCTGTAACCCTGCAAAGCTAAGATCACGAATGGAACGCAGCGCCGCAGTTTACACTGGAATTCCATGATTCCCACGCTTGCATGGACTCCGGAAGGCGTCCGCTTTATCGACCAGACGCGGCTCCCCCTCGAGGAGAGCTATGTACTCGCAACCAACTATGAGCAGGTGGCCGACGCCATCGTCACCATGGTGGTGCGCGGCGCGCCGGCTATCGGCGTCTCAGCCGCTTACGGCGTGGCGCTGGGCGCGTTGCGCACGAAGGCCGCTACCGCCGCCGAGTTTGCGCCGGAGTTCGAGCGCATCTGCGCGCGGCTGGCCGCAACCCGCCCCACGGCGGTGAATCTCTTCTGGGCCATCAACCGCATGAAGCGGCTGTTTGCGACATTGGCCGTGACGGGCGCGCCTATGGCCGAGATCAAGCAGAAACTGCTGGCCGAAGCGCACGCGATGTACGAGGAAGACATTGCCGCCTGCAAAGCCATGGGGGCCTTTGGCGCGTCGCTGTTGCCCGACAAAGGCGGCGTGCTGACTCACTGCAATGCCGGCGCACTTGCCACCTGCGGCTACGGAACCGCCCTGGGCGTGATTCGCTCGGCAGTTGAGCAGGGCAAGCAGATTCACGTGTATGCTGACGAGACGCGACCCTTTCTGCAAGGCGCACGGCTCACGGCCTGGGAGCTGATGGCCGACCACATTCCGACGACCGTGATCTGCGACAACATGGCCGCCAGCCTGATGGGGGCCGGGCACATTCAGGCCGTGGTCGTTGGAGCGGATCGCATCGCGGCCAATGGCGATGCGGCTAACAAGATCGGCACCTACAACGTGGCGATTCTGGCGCGGGAGCACGGTATCCCGTTCTATGTGGCCGCGCCCTGGTCCACGGTTGACATGGCCACGGCGACCGGCGATGCCATCCCCATCGAAGAGCGGCCCGCCATTGAAGTCACGCACCACGGCGGCAAGCAACTCACTCCCAACGGTGTGGGCATCCGCAACCCGGCCTTCGACGTGACCCCGGCAAAGTACATCGCCGCAATCATCACCGAGCGCGGCGTGCTGAAGGCGCCGTTTGGCGAGTCGCTTAAAGCAATGGAATTGAGGGTGAAGTAAGACGAATCCCGGCCAAAAAACGGGACTTTGGCATCCTGAATTGAGTTTTTCCGCAGCCTATTTTTTCGCCCCGGCTTCGCAGGAATGCGAAGGAGGAACCACGGGGCTAACAGTGACGCTGTGAATGTCAAACCCCCTGCGAGGGGGATGGTCAAGTGGATTTATGGCATCTTCTTGAGTTCGTCGCATCCCATCCGGTTGCCCATGGAACAACCCTTCTTGAGAAACTGCTTCGCCTTCTCAGGATCCTGTGCGAAACCGTAACCGTCCCTGTATGCCCTTCCGGTACTGAGGCATCCAAGAGAACTGCCGAGGGTGCAGGCTTTCAAGAAAGTAGATGCCGCACGCTGCACATCTCGCGTAGTGCCTTCGCCGTTGAAGTACATCGCCCCTAGAGTCCAGCAACCGTCGCCATAATTGCCATCGCAAGACTTGGTATAGAGAGCTACGGCACGGGAGTAATCCTCCTTCACGCCGCCATGGCCCATACGATACAAGTCGCCAAGCACTTCGCAAGCAGGCGCAGAGCCTGAATCGCAAGCCTTGGTATAGAGGTCCGATTCCTTCGAGTCGCCGCGCGTCAAACCTAATCCATTTGAGTACATGAAACTGACATGGTCACATGCTTCATGGTTGCCGGCGATACAGGCCTGATCGAAGAGCGGGCTTGCCTGCGCGTATTGCTTTTGTTTGTAGAGTGCCATCGCCTGGCTCTCGACACCTGCAATATTTGCGTTTTGACTAGGAGGAGTGGGATGCCCCAACAGCTCAGGCTTCAATTCAGGCGGCGGGGCGACCTGTGCGGGATTCACCGCGGGAGCGGGGCCTTTGCTCGCGGATCCGCGCACACAGCGCGCACGAAAGTAACTACTGTAGTCTAGATAGGTGGAGCTCCGGGCCCCGGTGCTGAAGATGAAATCCCACGCAGATGTACCTCCCGTAGAACTACTCCATTCCACCCAACCGGATAATCGCAGGTTGCCCTTCACGGGTTCGCCGTAAATATTGCCGCTAGGATCATAGATGCCCTGCAACTCGTCGATAGTAGGCAGGCGCCAGTCGGAGTTGCCAGCCAGTTGCAGATTCCTGCAATAATCTGTTGCCTGTTGCCAGTTCACGTCCTTGCCGTTATCTTTCTTCGCCCACATCAGACCGGTTGCGGGGTCGGTCCAGGTTGAGGGCCCGGTCGCGAACCAAACTCCGGCAACGGCGATTATAAGCAATGCTGCGGCTGCCAGCCACTTTATGGGAAGTTTCCGCGATGGGACGGGGACAGGCGACGGCTCGGAGTCCACCGGCTTAGGAGCAAGCGATGGCTCGGGAATCACCGGCTCGGAAACCACCGGCTCGGATTCCAATGGGATGGGAGCAGGCGGAGGAACGGGCGGAGGCGGCGGTTCGACAACGGTTGGGATGCGGGGCGCGGGAGAGGGTTGAGCGACAGTTGCGGCGCGGGCTTCGGAGGGAGCGAGTGCAAGCTTTTCCAGCAAGTCGGCCGCCGAGGGGAAACGCTGTTCGCGGTCCTTGGCGAGCAGGCGGAGCACCAAAGCATCGAGGCCGGGCCAGTTGGCCAATTCGGGGCGGAGAGTGCTGGGCGGCTTCGGCTGCTCGTGGAGGTGCTGGTACATCCAGCCTTCCATGTTGTGGGCGTGGAAGGGAGTCTGGCCGGTGAGCATCTCGTAGAGGACGCCGCCCAGGGCGTAGAGATCGGTACGTCCGTCGAGTTCTTCAGCGGCCATGCCCTTCCATTGTTCGGGGGCGGCATAGGGCGGGGTCAGCATCAAGCCGTGGGTGCGGCTGACGGCCGTCGCGGTCTCCTTCATGGCAGCGATGCCGAAGTCAAGGAGCTTGGGGACTTCCGGAGAGCCTTTGCCGCCGGCCAGCAGAACATTTTCCGGCTTCACGTCGCGGTGGATGATGCCCTTGGCGTGAGCCGCTCCCAGGCCTTGCGCGATGCCGCGGGCGATGGCCAGGGCGCGTTCGATAGCGAAAGGACCCGCGGCCAGGGCGTGGCGAAGGTCAGGGCCATCGACGTACTCCATGGCGATGTAGGGGGAGCCGTCCTCGGCCTGGTCGAGATCAACGACTTCGACGATATTGGGGTGGCGCAGCTCGATGGCTGCCTGGGCCTCGCGGCGGAAGCGGCGCAGAAATGCGGCGTCCCGGCTGAGTTCGCTGGAGATGAACTTGAGCGCCCGCTGGCGGCCAAGGAGAATGTGCTCGGCCAGATAAACCGTGCCCATGCCGCCGCGTCCAAGCTGGCGCACGATGCGGTACTTGCCGCGTATGAGCGTGCCCGGCTCCAACTCCCGCGAATCAATGAGCAAGGCGCCATCAGCGGGGCAGGTAGTGTGCTGGCTCGGATAGATTTTTTCGCACAGCGGACAGGTCTTCATTGGTTCGCGACTCTGAATAAGAAGATTGCGAGGTGGAACCATTCTGCCACCCGGGGATGGGGAGTGCAAGGACTAGCTGTCCAGGCGGACGGCGCTTACGCGCCATAGGATTCGAGGATTCCTACATAGCCGGAAATGCCAAAACGCGGCGAGGGTGGGGCACCCGGCTCAGGATGACAAGTGTGGATTGAGGCTCAGGCGCGGATGATGCGGATGCCCTGGCGCTCGAAGGGAGCCAGCGCTTCGGATGGAGCGCCGGTATCGGTAATGAGGATGTTCATCTCGCTGACCTGGCAGATGAAGGCGGGGCTCACTTTGCCCAGCTTGCTGGCATCGGTTACCACGATTACCTGCTTGGATTGCTTGAGCATCTTTTGGTAGACCAGCGCCTCGTCGGTCTCCAGCGTGGTGGCTCCGCGCTCGGCATCGAGGCCGGTGACGCTGATAAATACCTTGTCCATGATGACGTTGTCGAGAAATGTGAGCGCGGCGTTGCCGGTGAGCGAAAACGACCACGCCCAGGGGACTACGCCGCCGGTGAGATAGGTGCGGATGCCGGGCTGGTTGCAGAGTTCCATGCCGATGTTGATGGCGTTGGTGACCACCTGAATCTTCTCGCGGTGGCGCAGGCTGCGGCCGATATGGGTAGTGGTTGTGCCGGCGGTGAGGCCCACGGTTTCGTTGGGCTGGATGAGCTCGGCGGCGGCGAGGCCAATGCGGCGCTTTTCTTCGGCGAAGCGCTGCTCGCGGGCCAGGAAGGAGCTGTCGTAGCGGAAGGGCTCGTAGAGCAGAGGCTCAACCAGAGTGGCGCCGCCGTGGGTGCGGCGAATGAGTCCGCGGCTTTCAAGCTTAGCCAGGTCGCGCCGGATGCTGGGAGCCGAGGAGCCGGCTTCGGCAAGAATCTCTTCCACCGTGGCAGAGCCGTTGCGGAGGAGGAACTTGATGATCTGTTCACAGCGGCGATTGAGGGCATCGGCCATCTCGCACCGATTTTATACTTTCGGAGAGTAGAGAAGAAAGGCCTGAACGCGGTTTTTTGAGCGATCTGCGGAAAATTTTGGGGATTTAGTCAAGAATTTGACCAACTTCCAGGTATATGATCGATTCTAGGGTCAAATCGCGGCTGAAGGGATCTGTGCCAAATTGAGCGTTTCCAAGAGTTTTGCACACGAAATGTTGCGCGAGATCTATGAACAGCCGACTGCCCTGCGCCGCACTTTGGACTTGTATCTGAACGGCAACCAGTTGCGCGGGGAGGTGGCGGAGCGGCTGGCGGGGTGGGCAAATCCGGCGGGCGAGGTGCTGATTACCGCCTCCGGGTCAAGCCGACACTCGGGCCTGGCCGCCGAGATTCTGCTCGAGGACTTGTGCGGGCTGGCCGTGGATGTGGAGTACGCCAGCGAATATAGTTGCCGGGGCGGAAGCGATCAGCGTTTTCCGTCGGTCATCGTCATCTCGCAATCCGGCGAGACCTCTGACACGCTGGCGGCGCTGCGCGAGGTGAGCCAGCGCGGCGAAAAGACGCTGGCCATCACCAACGCGGATTCGTCCACCATGGCGCAGAAGGCGGGCGTCTCCATGCCGCTGGCCGCGGGAGTGGAAAAGGCGATTCCTGCCACCAAGAGCTTTACCTGCCAGTTGGCCGTGCTGTTTCTGCTGGCACTCTATGAGGCGCGGCGGCTTGGCCGGATGGATGCCGCGACGCTGGCGGCAAACATTGCGCGGCTGCAGGAGCTGCCGGACGCCATTGAAGCGCAGCTCGATGGATGGCGCGACAAGATGGCGGCTCTGGCGCACAAGTACAACTCCGCAAACACGTTTCTATTTCTGGGGCGCGGGATTCACTACGCTATTGCGCGCGAGGGAGCCTTGAAGCTGAAGGAGGCCTCGTATGTTCACGCCGAAGGCTACCCGGCTGGCGAGCTGAAGCATGGACCGAATGCGCTGGTAAGCGAAAGCGTGCCGCTGGTGGTACTGGCCACTGTGGACTGCGCGCTGGAAGCGTCGGTGGTGCGCTACGAAAAAACGGTGCAACTGCTGCGCGAGATGAAGACGCAAGGCGCAAGGGTGATTGCCCTGGCCAACGCCGGCGACCGCGAAGTGGCGGAGCTGGCGACGGATTGCGTCGAGGTACGGGCGACGACTGAGTATTTATTGCCCATTGCCGAGGTGGTGCCGCTGCAACTGTTTGCCTACTTCATGGCCGTCGAGCGCGGCGTGGACGTGGACCGGCCAAGGAATCTCTCCAAGGCAGTTGTGGAGAAGTAGAGCAAGGTACAAAGGCGCCTACTTTTCATGGCGCCGGCCTCCGTGTTGAACATCCCGTCCTTACGCAGATATGGCAGATGTGATAGCCTTTTTGCGATTGCAAACCACCAATGCCCGGCGCGTGAAACTGCCGCGCTGAGCGCTTGATGGAGAAAGCTGTATGGTAACCGCCATGATGAAAAAGTATTTTGCCTCCCTGCTCAGTCTTCTGGTTTTCGTGCTTGTCCCGGCTCTTGCTCAGCAAGCGAGTTATCCGTTCAACGATCCGGCGCTGCCGATGGAGAAGCGGATCGACAACCTGCTCTCCCTGATGACGGTGGAGGAGAAGGTAGGCTGTCTGGGCACCCGGACCAGCGTGCCTCGGCTGGGCGTGGCCAACATGGGCAACTCGGAAGGCATCCATGGAGTGGTGCAGCGCGAGACGAGAGGCAAGCGGCTGCCGATTACGACGACGCAGTTTCCGCAGGCAAAGGGCATGGGCGAGTCGTGGGATCCGGAGCTGGTTCGCCAGGCGGCGGGCGTGGAGGGCTACGAGGCGCGCTTCATCACACAGACCGCTAAATATGACCGCCAGATTCTGGTGCAATGGGGACCGCAGTCCGATTTGGCGCGCGATCCGCGCTGGGGACGCAGCGAAGAGGTCTACGGAGAAGATCCATTCTTCAACGGCACCATGGCCGTGGCTTTCATCAAAGGCCTGCAAGGGGACGATCCAAAGTACTGGCAGGCGGCCGCTCTGCTAAAGCATTTCCTGGCCAACAGCAACGAGAACCTGCGCGAGAGGTCTTCCTCCGATTTCGACCAGCGTTTGTTCTGGGAGTACTATTCGGTCCCCTTCCGCATGGGCTTCGAGGAGGGCGGCGCGAAGGCGGTGATGGCTTCGTACAACGCATGGAACGGAACCACGATGGCCGTGAACCCGATTCTGAAGAGCATATTGCGCGATAAATGGGGCGTGGAGGTGCTTTCGAGCGATGGCGGAGCGGTGCATCTGCTGGTGGATCCACGCCATCTCTACCCAGATCAAAAGGCAGCGGTAGTGGCGTGCCTCAAGGCCGGCGTTAATCAGTTCCTTGACAGGTACGAAGACGAAACCAAGGCAGCGTTGAAGAATGGCGAGATTACGGAGGCGGATATCGATGCGCTGCTCCGACCCAAGTTCCGGATTGCGATCCGCCTGGGATTGCTGGACCCGCCGGAGATGGTTCCTTACGCAAAGATCAAAGACGCGCCCGAGCCCTGGAACACGGAACGGGATCACGCCGTCTCGCGGCAGATGGCGCTGGAATCGGTGGTGCTGCTCAAAAATCAGGACGGTATTCTGCCGCTCAAAAAGGATAGCCTCAAATCCATCGCCGTAATCGGACCGCTGGCTGACTCGGTTCACTGGGACTGGTATGGCGGCACGCCTCCGTATACGGTGACGCCGCTCAAGGGAATCAAGGATGCCGTGGGACCGGGCGTGAAGGTGAATTACGCTGAAAGCGAACTGGGCAACGCGGCCGTGAATGCGGCAATGAACTCCGATGTGGCGGTGGTGGTGGTGGGCAACGATCCGACGTGCGGTCCGGATATGGGACATGACTGGCACAGCACCATCGACGGAGGCGGCACGCTGGCCTGCACGGTGCCCAGCGACGGTCGCGAAGGCCGCGATCGCGAAAGCATGACGCTGGAGCAGGAGCAGCTGGTGAAGCAGGTCTACGCCGTCAACCCGAAGACGATTATCATTCTGGTTTCCAGCTTCCCTTATGCGATCAATTGGAGCCAGGCTCACGTGCCGGCGATTTTGCACATGGCGCACTCGTCGCAGGATGAGGGAACGGCGCTGGCGCAGGTTCTCTTCGGGGATTACAATCCCGGCGGGAGGCTGGTGGAAACCTGGCCCAGCTCCATGGATCAGTTGCCGCCGATGATGGATTACAACATCCGCCACGGCCGCACCTACATGTACTTCAAAGGAGAGCCGCTCTATCCCTTCGGCTATGGGCTGAGCTACACAACCTTCAAATACTCCAATCTCCGCACCAGCTCCGCGCAACTGGCCAGGGATGGCGCGATCACCGTCAGCGTCGACGTCACCAATACCGGCAGCCGGGCGGGCGACGAGGTTGTGCAGCTCTACGTCAGCCACCCGCACTCCAAAGTGGAGCGCCCGGGCAAAGAGCTGAAAGGCTTCCAGCGCGTGAGCATCAAGGCCGGCGAAACCAAGACCGTGCAGATTCCGCTCAAGGCTTCCACGCTTGCCTGGTGGGACGAGAAACTTCCGGGATTCCGGGTTGAGGCCGAGCCAGTGAGCGTGATGGTCGGCAGTTCGTCCGCCGGCATTCAGCTGACCACCGTGGTGAGCGTGCGGTAGAGCAGGGCGCAAAGGCTCACCGGCAAAAGCGAAATATCGGAGAATCGTACGCCCGGGCGTGATGAGCGGAAGTTCACAGTTTCACAGTTACACAGGAAATAGGGGGGGACCCCGGGGTGCAGATCGGGCATATCCCTGACAGATCGAAGAGGGATTTGGACTACTTTTATTCATTCTGCCAGTATGCGCCCGCGAAAAGTATTTATCTGCAAACTCCCGGAACCGCTCTAGCCGCGCGCGGCCGGCTTTGATCGAACACGCGGAGTGGCCGACCCCGGAGGTCTCTCGGGGTTACGCTCGGTGAATCGATCGTGCAGAACCACGTTGAGCAGCGCCTTGTGGACGCGGATGCGGCCGTTGTATTCGATGAGGCCGAGCCTGCGAAAGCGATTCATGAAGAAGCTGACGCGGGAGCGGGTGGTGCCGACCATCTCCGCCAGAGTTTCCTGGGTAATGGGAGGAACCAGATGTTCCGGTTTATCCGGCTCACTGAATTCGGCCAGGATGAGGAGAATCCTCGCCAAACGCCTTTCGCTGGAGTTGAAAAGCTGATCGACAAGATCGGCCTGGGCTCGCATACTCTTGGCCAGCAGGAATTTCAAGTACATTTCGGAGAAGGAATTCTCATCGTGCATTACGCGGATCATCTCTTCCCGCGCTATCTCCAGCGCAGTACAGGGGGTAAGGGCGCTGGCAGTGGCCAGGTGCAGCGCACCCAAGCTGGCCAGCGACTCATCTCCAACGAATTCCCCGGCGGGGATAAGCGCGATGGTGGCCTCTTTCCCCTCATGCGAAACGACGGTGATTTTTGCGCGGCCCGTCTGAAGATAGAAGATGGCGTCAGCCGGACTTCCCTGCGCAAAGAAGACCTGCTTGGGCTTCAATCGGACGAGTCTGCGTCCCACTCCTGCTGTTGCCAGGAAGGCGGCGAGGTCAAAGGTCATGCTTTTCACCTCGAATGTAAAGCTAAATAGCCCATATAAATTGTACTCGCTTAAACTTGCGGACGCTGTACCGTATCTTACATAGACAGAAAGACTTTGTACGGTATCTGACATAGCCCGAAAAATCTTTGTACGGTATCTGACATAACCCGAACTTTGTCAGACACATAGTAAGCATTGCGCATACTAACTATGATAGGGTTTTGTCTGAAGGTGAGGATATTTTGCGCACGAACGGTTTTAAGAACACTCTTTTGAAGGCTCTGGACGGGGACATCATTGAGCGCCTTCGTTTGCAGCCGGTCAAATTCGAGCTGAATCACGAAATCGAAAACCCTGGCGACCCGATTGATAATCTTTATTTTCTCGAAGAAGGGATGGCGTCGATGACGACAACCTTCAAGGATGAGTCTCAGGTCGAGGTGGGGATGTTCGGTTATGAGTCGGTTATCGGCGTCTCAGCTCTGATGGGAACAAAAAAGAGCCTGAATCGCGTCTACACCCAGATTGCCGGCCATGGCTATAGCTGCCGCGTGGAGGACGCGAGAAGAGAGTTCCGTCTTGGCGGCTACTTTCAGTTTCTGGCTCTGCGCTATGTCCAGGCACAACTTGTTCAGGCCATGCAGTCCGCCGGATGCAATGCGAAACACAATTTCGAACAGAGACTCGCCCGCTGGCTGCTGCTCTGTGCGGACCGCGCGAACACGGACACGTTCAAGATTTCGCATGAGTTTCTAGCCGACATGCTTGGAGGCCGACGTCCCACTATTTCTACGACAGCAGGGATTCTCAAGCGAAAAGGACTTATCGAATATGCCCGCGGAGAAATCCGCATCCTCGACATTCCTGGGCTCACGAAGACCTCTTGCGAGTGCTACCTGATCATCAAAGATCACCTCGACAATTACGCAGAGTTCGACACCGCAATCACTGCATAGCTGTTCAATCCGCCGCAAACGCAAGCTGTGTCAGATTTCGGAGTACTTTCCGCTGCTCATGTCCTGGGCGGCCTGGAGGAGGTCATCCGGGCGGCCGAGATCGCGCCAATAGTATTCATCGGCCCAAAAGGCGACGATCTTTTCTCCCTGAGAGGCCAGATTCAGATAGGCGTCGATGATGGAGAACGCGCCCTGCTCTTCCATCTTCTCGAAGATCAGAGGAGAGAGGACGTGAATGCCGGCAAAGGCCAGCGCATACACATGCGGGGCGGGCTGCGCCCATTCAATCTCAGGGAATTCTGCTCCCGCCGCGCGCACTATGCAACGGCCGCAAAGCCGGTCCTCCTCGTCGAAGAGTAATTGCCGCGATGTCTCCCGCTCCTGAACGGCCAACGTGGCGAGAGCGCGCTGCTCAGAGTGAAATCGGACCATTCGGCCCAGGTCGATGGTGCTGAGGACATCGACGTTATGCAGGATGAACGGCTCTCCCGGGCTGTCGCTGAAGAAATGCGCGGCGTTCTTGAGGCCGCCGCCGGTATCGAGCAACTCACGCTCGCGAGAGACCTCTATCCGCATCCCGAAGTCGTCGGCTTTGAGATAATCGGCAATCATCTCCGCATGATGATGCGCGTTGACGATAACCTCAGTGACGCCGAAGGAGCGAAGGCGGGAGAGCGTAATCTCAAGCAGCGTGCGGCCGGCAATGGTGACCAGCGCCTTGGGGCGGTCGTCAGTGAGCGGCCGCAGACGCGTTCCCAGGCCGGCGGCCAGGATCATGGCTTTCATCGGCCCATCTTCTCCAGTTCGATATGCCGGACAACCACTTCCGCTCCGCTGCTCGAGCGCAGATGCCGGGCCAACTGCTCGGCTAAATACACGGAGCGGTGCTGGCCGCCGGTGCAACCAAACGAGACCATCAGATTTTTGAAACCGCGACTCTGATAACTGCTCAAGCTCGAATCCACCAGCGACTGCACGTTGGCCAGATATTGATGCACGCTGTCCTGCTGATTGAGATAGTCGATGACCGCCGCGTCCTTGCCGGTCAACGCGCGGAACTGCTCTTCTCGCCCCGGATTGGGTATACAGCGCGCATCGAATATATATCCGCCGCCGTTGCCGGAGTCATCGACGGGCATTTCGCGGTGGAATGAAAAGCTAAATATTCGCACCTTCAAACCCTCGGCGGAAGAAGCCAGGCCTTGCAATTTCTCCGAGGCCAACATGCCTTGCAACGCTTCCAACAGCGCAGGCAGCGCGATGGGCAGCTTGACGTTATGAGCCAGCCAGCGCAGGTTCTTCAGCGCATAGGGCACGCTCTGCAGAAAATGCGTCTTGCGCTCATAGAACCCGCGGAAGCCATAGGTGCCCATGGCCTGCAGAATGCGCACATAAACGTACGCGTAATAGTGCTCCATGAAGGCATCGCGGTTGAGGTCGATGTAATTGCCGAGGCAATCGAGATAGTGGTCGAGCAACTCCTGGCGCAGCTCCGGCGGCAGATCGGCTTTGCCATCGTAGAGCAGGGACACGATGTCGTATTGCAGAGCGCCTTTGCGGCCGCCCTGGTAGTCGAGAAAATACGGCTGTCCGCCGGGCAGCATCACATTGCGCGACTGAAAATCGCGATAGAGAAAATAATCGGATTTGGCGGCCAGCAGAAACTTCGCCAGGCGGGTGAAATCATTCTCCAGCGCCTGTTCGTTGAAGGGGATTCCGGCCAGGCGGAGGAAATAATACTTGAAATAGTTCAGGTCCCAGGAGATGGACTGGCGGTCGAAGCGGTCGCGCGGATAGCAGACCTTGTAATTCAGGTCCCGGCCAGCCTCCACTTGAAAACGCGGCAACACGGCGATTACTTTGCGGTAGGCTTCAATGGCCGGCGGAGCGATGGCCGCGCCGGTGCGATTTGCAACGAGAAATTCGAAGAGCGTTGTGTCGCCCAGGTCTTCTTCGAGGTAGGCGCCCTGATTCATATCTTCAGCGTAAATCTCCGGAACCGGCAACCCGCGGCGGCGAAAATGCCGGGAGAACTCGAGAAAAGCGACGTTCTCTTCGCGCACGGAGTAGAGAATGCCAATGGCGCTTTTTCCTCCGCCGGTGAGGCGCACGATGGACCGTCCCGAGCCGCCGAGTTGCCCTTGAAGCGGCTGAACTAACTCGGCCGGCAACCGGTAATGCTGCTCGAAAAGCTTTTTCAGGACGTCCATAAGTCACTTCCCGGGAGTTGCTCAGGCTGCTACACAACGATACTCAGTCCGGGTAGACGCGCACAAGGCGAAGGGCCATTTTTGTTGAGAGCCACCCGAAAGAATCATGCAAACTGCTACGCTTTTCCTGCAAAATGCGCCTCGATCTCTTCGAGCGTCTTGCCCTTGGTTTCCGGCAGGAAGAAGGCCGCCACGATGAAGTACACGACCGTGAAGCCGGCAAAGAGAAAGAACATCGACGAGTAACCGTAATTGCTGACAAAGGGCAGAAAGATGCCGGAGAGAGTAGTGGAGACCAACTGGTTGATGACCAGTGCAATGCTCATGCCGTTGGAACGGATGCGGGTAGGCATCAGCTCGGAGAGGGCCAGCCAGACGCAGACGCCGGGGCCCATGGCGAAGAATCCCATGAAGAGGAAGAGGCCAAAAGCAACGAGCCAGCCGTGGTGCGCGCTGGGAACCTGGCCGACCAGGGCCTTCTCGATCTTCAGCGGAGCGGTTTGCGCAGCCTCCAGGTTGCCGAGAGGATTTTTGAAGAAGGCCAGAACCCTGTTGGCGGGCACGCAGCTCGCGCGGGTGATTTCAATGGGCCGGGCGGCGGGGTCGTCGGAGCGCACAAAGGTGGTGGCGGCGGTGAAGTCGCCGTAGGAGTAAATGATGGCCAGCGATGCGCGGCCGGCATCGATTCGCTTGTCCGCGACGCCCTGCGCAGCCAGCAACCGGGCGGCTTCATCACGATCAAAGCGCAGGGTCAGCTCCTGGCTGGGAGTAATCAGGGCCTGGACTTGAGCGTGCGCGTCGAGGCTGAGCGATTCGGTGCGCAGAAATAGAATGCCCACGATGACCAGCGAGGCGATGATGCCGCTGGTGCCAAGGATGAGCAGGAATTTGCGTCCCTTACGATCCACCAGCGCCATGCCCACGATGGTGAGCAAAAAGTTCATGGAGGTGAAAACGACATAGCCCCAATGGGCAGAGAGATCGGAGAGGCCGCTTTGCAGCAGGATGCTGGTGTTATAGCCGATGAGCGCATTGACGCCCGTGGCGGTGTTGCAGAAGAGAATGATGCAGGCCAGCAGGAAGGGCACCATGTACTTGCGGCGCAGGAGCGAGTCCTGAATTTTCTTGCCGGTGGAGGTGTGCGTTTGGGATTTCCGCTCCGACTCTTCCATCTCGTGTAATTCGACGGCGGCTTGCTGCTCCGTGCGGGAGTGCAACAGGGCGAACATCGCCTGCCCCTTTTTGCCGCGCTTGAAGAGCCATCGCGGCGACTCGGTGACTACCAGGCAGCCGAGCAGAAACAGGATGCCGGGAGGCAGCGCTACCCAGAAAAGATTGCGCCAGGCATGATTCTTGTAGAGGAAGAGGGCCGAGGCGTCGCCGGTTTTGGCCACGGCGGCAACATGGTAACTGAAGTAGATTCCCAGCAGCGCGGCGAAGACCATGGACGCGGTAGGCAGCCACTGAAAAACTCCGGTTCCCTTGCCGCGGTCCTGCGCCGCCAGACACTCGGCCAGATAGAGGGGAATGACGACGCCGATCAGCCCGGCGCTGACGCCTTCAAGCAGGCGGCCAAAAAACAAGGGCGCATAGCCGTGCGAGAGGGCGATCATGGGAATGCTGACAACGAAGGTGAGGCCGCTAAGGATCATGAGCGGCTTGCGGCCCATCCAGTCGGCCAGCATCCCGGCAAAGAGCGTGGAGAAGACCGCGCCCAGCATCACCACCGCCACAATCATGGACAGCTCCGCGGCGGTCAGCGTTGAGGTGTCTTGCAGATAAGGCAGCGCGCTGCCGATGATGCCGATGTCCATTCCATAGAGCAGGCCGCCCAGCCCCGCGACCACAAGAAGAAAGAGGTTGTAGCCGTGCTTGGAGAACAGGGTGGGATGGGAAAGCTGGATTGCGGCGTCATGAGCTGTCTTTGTCACGGGAAGTGTCCTCTAGCGCAGTTTATGCTCCCGCCCGACGCGCGCGATACCGACTGGCTGGAGAGTCCCTGGAATCCGGACCAGGGAGCGCGATTCAGGCTGAAGAACAGGACGCAATTCCAGTCTACAATCCTGGAAGCGGGATAAGGCGCACAAAGTGACAAGCTGAAGTTGTTGGAAATAAATGACTTGAATGAGTGAAAGGCCTATTTCGGAGGCGAGGGTGGTCTTGGAATTTGCCTTCAGGGCACGCCCGGGTATTGCAGGCCGGGACGGGCTGGTCCGGTGCGGCAAACTGCGGTGAAAGGGAATGCCCGGTAGTGGCCATCACTGCACTATTCATTGAGCTGCGATAAGCCTAAACTTAGGCAGTGGAGCATGCGACGGTCCGAGTATTTAAGGACAATGTCCTGTTTTGAGCGGATTGCTCGCAGCCGTCAAAGTTGGCCCCTTTCATGTATTCCTTTTCCGAGCGGGCCGAGGTTTAGCGGAGAACGCGAATGAACACTTCGCACAGCAACAGCCGCAGAGATTTTCTCAAGCAAGCTCTCCCCGGGGCTGCATTGCTGTGCGTGGGCGGGACGATGGAGACGCTGGCCGCGGCGGAACCTGCCGCGGCGGGCGCGAAGTCCAGGGTGGTTGTGGCGCGCGATGAACAACTGCGCGGCACGGGGTCTACGGTAGATCCGCAACGGATGCTGGCGCTCGCGGATCGCGCCATGCAGGCTCTCTTCAATCGCGACCATCCCGTTGATGCGTGGAGAAAGCTGGTTCAACCCGGCGATACGGTAAGCCTGAAGGTGAATACGCTGGGAGGCCGGGGAATCTCAACGAATGTTCATCTCGTCGCGGCCATCTGTGAACGGCTGCAGGAGGCCGGCGTCAAGGCCAGCAATATAGTGGTTTGGGACCGCGACAGCGACGAGATGGAGCGATCCGGCTTTCATATCGTGGCGAGCGGCGACCGAGTGCAATGCTACGGCACAGACCGCGTCGGCTACGAAGAGGAGCTGTCGGCGTGGGGAAGCGTGGGCGGTCGCTTGTCGAAGATTCTCACACGGCGCACCAACGTGCTCATCAATCTGCCCGTGATGAAAGACCACGATGGCGCGGGCGTCACCATAGCACTCAAAAACATGTACGGCGCGATTCACAATCCCAACAAGTACCATCCCAACGGCTGCAATCCCTACGTCGCCGACTTGAATATGCTGACGGAGATACGGAACCGGATGCGGCTGACGATCTGCGACGCGACGACCGCGATGTACGAAGGGGGACCGGGATTCAAGCCGGAACACAGCTGGAATGCGAACACCCTGTTAGTCTCCACCGATCCGGTGGCGCTGGACCACACGGGGTGGAAGATGATCGAGCGCAAACGCGCCGAAAAAGGATTGAAGACGCTGAAGGCCGAGGAGCGCGAGCCGAGTTACATTGCGACCGCGGCTGACGGCGACCACCGGCTGGGCGCGAATGATTCTAAAACGATTTCGATAGTCGAGGTATAGGGGATCTATGAACAAGTTTATTTTTTCGGGCGAGATCCCCTCAGGGGCTAATGCCCAGCCGCTTTTAGGACATTTGGTGATGCAATGAGACGAACAACCATAGTTATTCTCGTTATTCTTTTATCTTCGGCAATCACACTCGTTACCGAAGCTCATAAGCCTATGAACCTCAATGTTCTTGGAATCGAGTACATTGGACCGCAAGACCATCCAATCGGCCCCATCGTGATCAGCGATTCAAAAGAGGGAACCGAGTGGTTTAGCAGGGTCGTCTTAAAGAGAACAATCGCTTGGGAATACACACCTGAATTCGTGGTTAGCGCTTCTGTAATGAAATCTCTGATCTCAGAAGCAGAGGTGCACCGCGATATTGCCAAGCATGATCTCAGTGATACTTCGGAGATTAACCAGATAGTTCGAATTACCGTTGTAACGCCACAAGGCCAAAGCAAGTTTCTGATAAACCAAAAGCTTGCTTATTCTATGTTGGAAAAATTCAAAGGGCTTTGCAATGATAACCAACCTTTGCAGTCGGAAATTTCACTATTTCAGAGTGAAATCCTATCCTTCAAGGAGTACGGCACGACGATTGTTAACCCTTTCAAAATTTCAACTTAAACAGAGGTTTAGCTGAAAGAGTTGCGGAAAGGTTCAATATGTTCTGCGAACTTGATGTTGAGAAAGCCGTTAAAAGCCCGCTGGATCGCCGCTCGTTTATGAAGTGTGCTTTGGCATCGGGCGCGGCGCTGGGCGGGGGCTGTGCGTTGGGATTAACCGGCGTTGCGGAGCCCGCCGCTGCGATGCCATCCGGCGCTGCCTCCGATACTGAAGATGATGCGGATTTTATCGTCGAGGCACAGTTCTACCAGAAGCTGCCCAACCGCAAAATCAAATGCAAGCTGTGCCCGCGCGAATGCACGGTGGGAGACAAGGAGCGCGGCTACTGCGGGGTGCGCGAGAATCGTGGCGGTGTTTACTATACGCTGGTGCACTCGCGGGTCTGCGCGGCGCACGTCGATCCCATCGAGAAGAAGCCGCTCTTCCACTATCTGCCGGGGACGACGGCCTTCTCGATAGCCACAGCCGGCTGCAACGTCAACTGCAAATTCTGCCAGAACTGGGACATCTCCCAATCGCGCCCTGAACAGGTTCCCTCGCACTACATGCCGCCGCATAGCGTCGCCGAATTAGCCAAACAATATAGCTGCCCCACGATTGCCTACACCTACAGCGAGCCGGTGGTCTTTGCCGAATACCTGATGGATGCCGCCGATGCGGGACACGCTGCCGGGGTGCGCAGCATTGTGGTCTCGAACGGTTATATGCAGGAAGAGGCGCTGAAGACGGCGTATGGAAAGATGGACGCCATCAAGATCGATCTGAAGTCTTTCACCGAGTCGTACTATAGCAAGGTGGTCACCGGCCAACTGAAACCGGTGCTGGATTCGCTGGTCACGCTGCGCAAGATGGGCAAATGGACGGAGATTGTCTACCTGGTGCTGCCCACGCTCAACGACAGCGACGAGGAGTTTCGCGGCCTGGCGCAATGGATCAAGGCGAACCTGGGCGTGGATGTGCCTCTGCACTTTACGCAGTTTCACCCTGAATATCTGCTGAAGAATTTGCCCATTACGCCGGTGCCCACCCTGGAACGCGCCAAGGCGATTGCCGACGCCGAAGGACTGCACTACGTTTACATCGGAAATGTACCGGGACATCCGTCGCAGAACACTTACTGCCCCAAGTGCCGCAAAATGCTGGTGGAGCGCGTGGGGTTTACCGCAAGCCAAGTGTTGATTCGCAAGAACAGTTGCCCATATTGCCAACAGACGATTGCCGGCATCTGGCACGCATAGGAGGTATCGCACATGAATATCGCCATGAATCCAACCGCCTTTTTGATTGCGGCGCCGTTACTGGCTCTGCTGGTGTTTTCGCCGTTCAAGCATGATAGCTCCGGGGATCAACCCAAGGTGCGACAAGCGGCAGTGGCGGGCAGCTTTTATCCAGCCGATCCCAAGGTTCTTTCCGCGATGATGGACGACTTTCTGGCGAAGGTCACCGGACCGCAGATCAGCGAGCCGATTATCGCCGTGGTTGCGCCGCACGCAGGCTACGAGTACTCCGGCCCCGTGGCCGCTTACACCTACGCCCAGTTGAAGGGGCATAAGTACACGCGCGTGGTGGTGATAGCGCCGACGCACTACGTGGCCTTCGACTACACCTCCGTATATGATGGTGATGCCTACACGACGCCGCTCGGACAGGTTCCCATCGATAAGGAGTTCGCGCGGCGGCTGGTGAAGATGAGTTCGACCATGCAGCTCTCGGACAAGGGCCATCAGGCCACCTCCGATGCGCCGGAGCATTCTGTCGAAGTCCAATTGCCATGGCTGCAAAAGATTCTGGGCAACTTTGAGCTGGTGCCGATTGTGATGGGCGATACGAGCTACGAGAGCAGCCGCGCGCTGGGCGTGGCCCTGGCGAAGATGCTGCGCGACGATCACAACACACTGGTGCTGGCGAGCTCTGACCTCTCTCACTACCACCCTTACGATGACGCGGTGAAGATCGATCATAAAACGCTCAACGCACTGCAGGCGTGGGACTACTTCAGCATGTCGCGCAACTTCCAATGGCGCGGGCCGGGCCAGCCGGGGATCTGGGAGGCTTGCGGAGGCGCGCCCATTGTGGCCACAATGATTTACGCCGAGCGCATGGGAGCCAACCAGGCGCGGGTGCTCAAGTACGCAAATTCGGGCGACACTACGGGCAATCATTCACGCGTGGTCGGATACAGCGCAGACGTTTTTGTGAAAGCAGATAGCGGAAAAGCAGCTGAAACGCCCTTTTCACTGACTGAGGGAGAGAAGAGCGAGCTGCTCGCCCTGGCGCGCAAGTCGGTGGAATATGTGGTTCAGGAGAGATATCCGTATGAGCCGCCAGCAAGCACAAGCTCATCGCTGAACCAGGAGCGCGGAGCATTCACGACGCTGAAGGAAGCGGGCGAGCTGCGCGGGTGCATCGGCTACACCTCCGCGGTCAAGCCTCTCTATATCACTGTGCGCGACACGGCTACGCTGGCCGCCACGCAAGATCCGCGCTTCCCGCAGGTATCAGCATCGGAGTTGCCCAAGCTGGAATATGAGATTTCCGTGATGTCGCCACTGCGGCGCGTGACGGATGTTCAGCAGATCAAGGTTGGCCAGCACGGGCTGTTGATGAAGAACGGGGACAGTGAAGGCATTCTGCTTCCGCAGGTGCCGGTGGAGCAACAATGGGACCGGCAGACGTTTCTTGAGCAGACCTGCCGCAAGGCGGGAATGCGTTCTGACTGCTGGCAGGATGAGAACACGGATATCTTCAGCTTTACAGCGGTGGTGTTTGGGGAACACAAGCCGTAGGAAATTTCGGTAATGCCGCAGTTTCCGGATTGGCGGTTATCCGGCCGAAACCACTGCTTGTTGCGTGCTGTGCTATTTGCGCTGCGGATACGCACAGTTTTGAGCCATCCCGCTTTCGCTACGAATGACTGAGATCGCAGCCCAGAGAGAAGCGCAAAGCGGCACAAATAGCGCTCATTCGCCGGGGACTCAGTTGGGCCACGCGCTTACCCAATCGATTCTGGGAGACGGTGACCGCATTGTGCAGGTTCACCGCGCAGGACGCCTTCATGCCATCTTCTTCATTCAAGACAACCTCAGATGGCACGCCACGAATCGCAGATGTAATGGGCGCGACGGTCACAGTCGAGAGATAAGCAATGGCGCTCGAACGAGTGAGAACCACCACCGGCCTATTCTTATCGGGTGGGGCAAAATTGTACAGGCGAACATCCCCTCGGACTATTCTGCCGGCCATGCCGCCTCCGCTTCCCAAAGACAGGATTCATCGCACGCCGGCTGCTGCCGCAAGTAACCCTCGCGGTCGCGTTCTTCCCAGGCGCGCACTTCCAATCTCCGGAGATGTTCCCGCAGAGCTTCGCGCACGAGCGCGGAACGATTCAGTTTTATTCGACGCGCGGCATTGTCAGTGGCGCGCAGCAACTTCATATCGAGAACAATCTGGACGGTTTCCATATATCGACCCTATTCCACAGTATACTCCACATACCGGTTTCGGACCGCATGAAACGCACTGTGCGGGCGCTCATTATGCCTGGATCACCGGCAAGCCGGAAACTACGCCACAACCGAGCCTCCGCTATCTCCCTATTCTCTTCTCTTCCACGCAAGCCCGCGCTGCCAGAAGAATCGGCGCCAGGTTCACCGCCGCAGTGAGCCATGCGGTTTTCCAGAAGCCGAAGACCGGAATCAGATAGCCGCTCAGCAGCAGCGCGCCCAGGCAACCGCCCAGCAGGTCAATGGCATAGAGCATGCCGATTCTGCGCCGGCTGCCGACTTCGTGAAGATAAATCTCCGTTGCCAAAGAAAATTGGAAGCCACCCAACATCCCGCAAAGCGCGGCTAACGCAGGAAAGACACACTGCGCGGCCAGCCAGCTTGCCGCCATGCCGGAGAGCCTGGCGAGCAGGCTGACCAGCAGCATCAATAACGGAGCGGACAGAGCAAGAATAAATTGCGTGATTGCAACAGAGCCACCGGGAAGACTGTTGCCGCGACGGATGCTGCGCATGCCCAGCCAGCTTCCCAAGGCAATGCCTGCCATGCACAGTGCAATCAAAATGGCGAGCTGATGGTATACGTAGCCGTAGATGGATTGGAAGGCAAGCAACAGAAATATTTGCAGCGCCATCAGCGTGAAGCCTGTCGCGGCCATGCAACATCCAGCCGCGGCACGAGCGCGTTGCTCGCGTGCGGGAACAAATGCAAAAAGCGACGCTATGGTCAGTAGAACGATCAGCGTTGCACCGAGGATGATTTTGAAATCCACTTGTCCCGCGGCCCGCAACCAGCGCGCATAAGCCGGCTTGAACTGCGCGCTCCACAGCACGACGTCGAAGTAATAGGCTCGGGGAGAGAAATCGCGATTGATTTGCGTGGCGGCCAGCGGCTGCAACTGATCGTGAACCTGCGTCATGCGATCGGGCATCATGCGATAGGGGATAAAGTATTCGCGAACATACCGCGTCTTCAGGTTGCGCTCCAGCAGCCTCGCAACTAGAGTGTGCGCGTCGTCCGTGAGAACATCGGGGCGCGTTGCGGCAGAAAAGTGGATCGTCTCTCCGGGAATGGTGACGACGTAGGGAAATACTTCCTGGAGCGTGCGTTTGATGCAGCGCAGAAACTCCGCCAGGTCCGGGCTGATGGTTTCCTCCGACGAGCGCAGTTCCAAAGCCAGCAAGCCGTCTGGCGCGAGATGATCGCGCGCGGAACGAAAGAACTCGGCGGTGTAAAACCTGTTCAACTGCGCCGTCTGCGGGTCGGGCACCGTCACGATGATTACGTCGAAGGTGTCGTGAGTTGACCTGAGATAGTAGCGGCCATCCGCATAGTGCAGATGCACCCTGGGGTCGGACCAGGAATCTGAATTGCCGGATGTGGACGCTGATGAAAAGAATTCTCGCGCCATGCCGATGAGCGCGGGGTCCAGTTCGACCAGGTCGATGCGTTCGATGGTAGGATGCCGTAGCGCTTGTTCGATGGCGCCGTTGGCGCCGCCGCCTATCATCAGAATGCGCCGCGGCGCGGGGTGCTCCAGCAGTGCGTAGTGAACTGATTCCTCGGCGGCGCTCTCATCCGGCGAGTTGGCAAGGATAAGGCCATTTTCATACAGGCTGCGGATGTTGCCTGTTTCGACGACGGTCAGGTTGCCGTAAATTGAGTCGCGCGATACGAGCAGATGGAAGCCGCGCCATTGGCGCGCCTGCGCTTCCCTTTCCATCCATGGTGCGACACGAAGTAGAAGAATGACAGCGAGCAGCGCCGCCACCACTGTCGCCAGACCCGTTTGCTTGCGGCTCAACCGCAACAAAAGCACGATTGCCATCAACAGATTCAGGACGAGGACGACAGAGGCAATCTGGAACGGCTCAAGAAATCGCAATAACACAAGGCTGGCGATGATGCCTCCCATGCCGGAGCCCGCCGCTTCAAGCAGATAAGCCGCGCTGGTGGCAGCACGGGCGTCAATCGCGCGCTCGTGGCCATACATGCGCGCTGCTGCTACGAATAACGCGCCGGCGACAACGCAGAACACGCTCAGACATAGCAGCGACGCCAGCAGCACCGGAACCGGCCCAACAAGCTCGCCCGGCACAGTTTGAAAAAGACTCTTGCTGGCGCGCAAGGCCCAGACCGTAAGCGGCAGGCTGATGCCGAGCATACATTCGAGCGCAGCCACCACAATTCGCGCACGATGTTCGCCCAGCGCAAGACTGCTGCATAAAATACTGCCGGCCGCTGTCCAGAAAAGCCATGATGCAAGCATGATGCCCAGCGAAATTTCGTTTCCGCTGAAGACAACCATCAGCTCGC